>OFGV01000218.1_pt1 | contig 10875 bp, 8 predicted proteins | sample 1521911 | NCBI WGS metagenome assembly OFGV01 (sample SAMEA2553413, study PRJEB24118) | soil metagenome
GACCTGGCTGATGAGCCGCCGGACCCGGGTGATCTCCTCCTCGGCGGGGGTGGCGTCGGCGCGGGCCCACTCATCGACCCCGTCGATGGCGGCGGCGAGGCGTTCCCGGGTGCGGAGCAGGTCATCGAGGTAGGCGGTCAGGTCGGGGAGGTAGGAGACGTCGGTGCGGAAGTGGTCGCAGCCGGCGCAGCGGAACCGGACGGGGCAGGCGCCGCCTCCCGCGGCGACGTTGGACGGCTCGCTGCAGGTGCCGTAGGGGACGGCGGTTTCCCCGACGGCATACCGGGCGTGCTCGGATTCCAGCAGCGCACGGGCGTGACGCCAGACGCGGTTGCCGTGGCGGTCGAAGCTCATTGCGGTGACCTTGTCGACGGCGTCGCGGCGGCGTTCTTCGCCGACCCCGGAGGAGCGGCGCGGCGCGGTAAGATCGCGGTGGTCGAGAAGCTCTGCGAGGAGGGCGATCTGGGCGCCGGGGTTGGCGGGCCGCTGGGCGGAGGGGTGGCGGGGGTGCGGCAGTGGGGCGCGCGTCGACCCGGGATTGGTCGATTTCGCCGGCGTGCCCGTCCAGGTCGGCGGCGTGGGCGGCTTCGAGGGGCTCGGCAGCGCGGCGGTGCATGCCGACCTGCCGGGACGGCGGCACTTCCGCGCGGATGACATCCCGGACCAGCGCGTGCGAGAACCCGGCCGGCTCCCCGGCCGCGGTCCGGACCAGCCCCGCGCCGCAGGCAGTGTCCAGCCCGGCGAGGACGGTCTCGGGGGTCAGCCCGCCGGCTGCCGCGACAGTCCGGACATCAATCGCCGGCGCGATCACCGCGGCCGTGGACAGCACGTCCCGGCAGCTGGCGGGCAGCCGCGCCAGGCGCTGGCCGATGACCGCCCGCACGCCCTCGGGCAGCCTGGTCACCCACGACCCGGCTTCGGCCCGCCCGGCGGCCGCCGCGTCGCTGACCAGCCGGCCGAGCTCGGCCACGAAGAACGGGTTACCCCCGGTGCGGCCGGCCACCCCGGCTACTACCCGCAGGTCGAACCGGCGCCCGAAGGTCGCCTCCAGCTGATCGGCGACCTCGGCCTCGGCCAGCCCGGCGAGCCGCAGCTGCACCGTGCCCGGCTCGCGGACGAGCGCCGCGACGGCTGCCTGGGCGGGAGCGTTCCGGCTCAGTTCCTGATCGCGGTAGGCCGCGACCACCAGGACGCGCGAGGTGGGCAGGTCCCGGCCAAGGTGGGCGAGCAGCATGGCCGACATCGGATCCGCCCACTGCAGGTCATCGAGAACCACGACCAGGCCTGCGTGCGCGGCGGCTGCCGTTACCTCGGCGGTCAGGGATTCGAACAGCCGGAAGCGCTCCGAGCCGTCCGGTGGCGGCGCCGCAACTCCTGGCCGGTCCTGGCCCGCCACGTCAGGAAGTATCCGGCTGGCCCGGTCCCGCGGGCCATCGCCGGGTGCCGGCCGGGCCGCGCATCCAGCCAGGATCTGCCGCCACGGCCACAGCGGCGGGGCGCCCTCATCGTCGGCGCATGACCCCCAGCCGACAGGCACGTGGAGATCAGCGGCGCGGGACTCCACTTGCCCGGCCAGGCTGGTCTTCCCGATCCCGGGCTCGCCGGACACCAAGATCGCCCCGCCCTGGCCGGTTTGCAGGCGTGCCAGGCAGGCGGCTACGGCCTGGAGTTCCCTGGCCCGGCCCGCGAACGGCCGGGCCAGACGCGCCGGCCGGACCTGGTCTGTCACCGGCCCGTCCTCCGCCCGCCAGGCCCGGGCGCCGCGGAAATGAGTACTGGATCTGAGTAGTTGCCGCGATGCCGGCCCGGCCCGGTTCGCGAGAAGTTCAGGGCATGACAGCTCACGTCCTTCATACTCGCCGGCTCACGGTCCTTCGCGCCGCAGCCCTGTTCGACGGAGTCAGCTCGGCGCTCCTGGCCGAGCCGTCGGTGGTAGTCGCGGACGGCACGATCACTGCCGTCCACGGCCCGGCTGAGCCTGTTCCCGGCGGCGCCAGCGTCATCGACCTGCCAGGGCTGACGTTGATGCCGGGCCTGGTCGACACGCACCTGCACCTGTGCTTCGACGCCACCGGCGACCCGGTCGGCCACCTCGTGCAGGCCGATGACGACGCTCTGCGCCAGCAGATGGCCGAGGCGGCCCGGCGGGCGCTGCGCGCAGGCGTGACCACGGTGCGCGATCTCGGCGACCGCGGCTACTCGGCCCTGGACCTGCGTGACCGCGGCCCTGGCCCCAGTGCCGGGCCGCTGCCGGCGATCGTCGCCGCCGGCCCTCCGATCACCACCCCCGGCGGACACTGCCATTTCCTCGGCGGAGCCGCCAGCGGGGAAGCCCGCCTTCGCGCGGCCGTACGGGAGCGGGCCGAACGTGGCGTGGACGTGATCAAGGTGATGGCCAGCGGGGGGAACATGACCCCGGGCTCGCTGGCGCACGAGCCGCAGTTCCGCGCCGAGTCGCTGCGGGCCATCGCCGATGAGGCCCACCGCCACGGGCTGCCAGTCACGGCGCACGCGCACAGCGCGCGGTCCATCGCCGACGCGGTGACCGCCGGCGTCGATGGGATCGAGCACGCGACGTTCATGACCGCAGACGGCGTCGACGCACCCGAGGCGGTGATCCGCGCCATCGCCGCACAGCGGATCGTTGTCGGCTGGACCGTGGGCCGGCACCCCAGCCAGGGCGACAGCTCGTACCCGCAGATCGCCAGCCGGATGGCCGGGATGCTCGCCGCCCGGCGGCGGCTGTATGAGTCCGGCGCGCTGCTCGTGCCCGGCAGCGACGCCGGGGTCTCGCCCGCCAAGACGCACGACGTGCTGCCCTACGCACCCGAAGACCTGGCCGCGGCCGGCATGAGCCCGGCCGAGATCTTGTGGGCGCTGACCTCCCGGGCCGCCCAGGCCTGCGGAGTCGGGCACCGCAAAGGACGCATCGCCCCCGGATTCGACGCCGACATCCTCGCCATCGACGGCAACCCGCTCGCCGACCCCGCCGCCATCCGCAGACTGCGCGCCGTATACGCCGGCGGCCAGGCCGTCCTCCCGGCACTAGGCGGCCAGGCTGAAGCCGAGGTGCCGTGATGCCCCGCCCCATCTTCCGTCCGGCACCCGGCCACGTTCCGGCACCGCCCGCCGAGCCGCACCTGGCCGGCGCCCGCCTGCGCCGCAGCGAGCCGGTCCCGCCGGAACCCCAGTTCCGCACCCCGGCCGACCAGCGGTTCGCGCGCCGTCACCACACGGGCAAGCATCGCCGCCCGGCCATCTTTCCCGGTAGAGGTTCAGTGGCCGTCCTCAGTGCCAGCACTGATATGCGAGGCAGCGGTGCGGGCGAGCCTGGCGGCATGGACTTGCGACCGTCGAGGCCATGTTCGCCCCGGCCCGTTACCCGGGGCTGGTCGGGGTGGAGCTGGAGCTGATCCCGGTGACCGACACGCCGCTGCCCCGCCCGGTCGCCCCGGAGTGGCTGGCGGCCGGGTTCGACGCGGGGTTCGTCAGGGCGGCGGCTCCCTCCTTCGAACCCGGCGGACAGCTGGAACTGAGCCTGCCACCCAGGCCGACCGTCGAGGACCTGGCCGCCGACGTGGCGGTGCTGTCGCGGCGGGCGGCCGCCATCGCCGCGGCGCGCGGGATCCGGCTGGAGGCGGTGGGTCTCAATCCTTACCACTCCTGCGCCGACGTGCCGCTGCGCCGGCCGGAGCCGCGTTATCTGGCGATGCAGCGGGCATTCGACGAGGTAGGGGCGGACGGGCGCCGCATGATGCGGCTCACGGCGTCGCTGCAAATAGCCGTCGGCCTGCTCCCCGGCCGGGCCGGGCACGAGCAGTGGCTGGTCGCCAACCTGGCAGGCCCGCCATTGGCCGCCGCGTTCGCCAATTCCGCCGTCGCGGCGGGCCGCGCCGCCGGCATCCCCGGCGCACGCACCCGGATCTGGCAGAACGCCGACCTGCGCCGCACCGGCTACGACGGGCGGCACCTCGACCGCACCGACCCGGTCGGCGCGTACGCCGCCTTCGCCGCAGCGGCACCGCGGCTGCCCATCCGGGAGGCTGAGCAGCCCGCGTATCACCTGTCCACGTTGTTCCCGCCGGTTCGGCCGCGCGGCGGGTATCTCGAGGTGCGCTACCTGGACGCACAGCCGCTGTGGCGCATCCCAGAAGCGGTGGGCGTAGTCGCGTCGCTGCTGTATGACGACCGGGCGCGGCATGACGCGCTCGATCTCCTCCTGCCACGCGCGCAGGATCAGCACCGCGCCTGGGGGGCCGCGCTCACCGCCCTCGCCGCCGGCAGCCTGACCGGAACGCTGGCACGCGCGGCCCGCGGCATGCCAGGCCCACAGGCATTGCCCCTGGCGGCAGCGATCATGGCGTGCGGGCTGGCCGCCACCGCGGTCGCGCCCGGCCTGCCCGCCGCGCTCGCCGGCCTGGCCACCGTCGGGATCGGCTGGTCGTGCTTCCTCGGCACGACAATCGCCATGCTGCAGTCGGCCGACCCGCGCATGCTGGGCCGCGTCATGTCCCTGTTCGCGGTGGTCCTCCTCGGCGGCGCCTCGGCAGGGGCACCGGTCGCATCCTTCCTCGCTGCCTCGCTCGGCCCACGCACTCCCTTCTTCGCAGGCACGGCCGCGGCAATCGCAGCACTGGCCGTAGCGGTGGGCGCCACCAGAACCGGCACCCAGCCAAGCAGAGAGGAACCGGCAGCGGTTATGGTCGCGGATAAGTACTCCCCTCATCTTTCCGGGTCAGGCCGCAGTGATGTCGCTGGTCCAGGCGTGGTCATCGATTTGATCAAGGGGGTTGTGCCCCGGAAATCGGGCTTTGAGGAAGCTGCCGTGCCACAGCGCCTCCACGGTGGCGGCCTGCACCGTGGAGGTCTGGCCGCAGGCGTGAATGGTCACGGTCTGCCATGACGCGGTCGCGGCGATGTCAGCGCAGGTGCCCAGCCGCTTTCCCTTCTCCGCCGGGCGGCCGCGCTTGCCGGTGCGGGGCGGCTTCGGCCCGTGCAGCACCGCGTTGGCGGGCAGCCGTGCCGTCCATGTACTTCCCGCCACGACGAGTGATTCTCCGTGGAAGGCGGCGTCGCCGACCCCGTGCACCACCCGGTCGCCGTGGCGTCAGGGCACGTTGGCCGGTAAGAGGCTCTCCGGGTGCTGGCCGGGCTGTCCACGCTGCACTGGTGACGCTTGTCACCGGCCTGGCCGGCCGGATCCCCGGGCCTGCGTGTCAGGCACAGCAGCGGTCAGACACGAGTCAGATGGCGTTCTGACAACTGGGCGTCGATCCGGATCAACCGGAGTCATCGTCTGGCGGAGCCGGGAGCGCGGGTGTGATGTCGGTGTGACCGAAGTCGTTCCCCTTGAACAGAAGCGGTTCTCCGGTGGACTTTGCCAGGGCGTACGCGAAGCAGTCGCCGAAGTACCATCCGCTGCCTTGGCGCTGTCCGGATGACCATCGAGGAGCGCGAGCATGAGAGCGCAACAGAACCTCTCCGGCGGGGAGAGGCGACTACCGGAACGTGGCCGCACCGCTTGGCGATGGCCTTACCGGCGCGAGCCCGCGCATATCCCCAGGCGCCGCCGAAGCTCATCGGGGTCCGGCAGCATGCTGATGTCTTTGCCCTCAGCTTCCGCGCGGCGGAGCCGCCACTCGCAGTCGTCGATCCCCGCAAGCACCCGGTCCAGCGCGGCGCCCCCGGCCACAACCGCCTCGGCGGGGGTCATGCCTGCCGCATCGCGGGCTTCCAGCATCGACAGATACCCGAGCTCACGGTTGATCTCACGGGCGACGTCGTCCAGTGGGTGCTCGATGGGCAGGAAGTAGCCCTCCAGGATGAGCTTCCGCTGCTCCGGCGGGTCCACGCCCTCGATGCCGAGCCTCCGGCACGTGGCCTCGCGGCTGGCTGGACCGTCCTCAGTCTCCAGTGGCGTACCGGCCAGCTCGCCCGCGGTCAGGGCGCTGCGCTGCGTCCCGCCGACTGGGCATCCCGCGGCGGAAGCCGCCGCCAGCACGACAGCCTCCAGTCCAGCCGCCCGCCGTACGGAATTCGCGGTCACCGTGAACCCCGACCTGCCACGCCGGATGGTCCCGAGGTTGGTCAGCCGCCCCGGCTGGATCTGGCCGGCGTATTCGATCTCATCAGGCGAATTGCGCGTCCAGAAGCGCTCGGGCAGCGACTGGAGAAAGGCGTGGTAGCCGTCCACGTCCCTGATCGGCGGCTGCGGCGGGGCCAGGCAGGGCTTGGTCAGCAGCGGCCAGACCTTCTCGACGGCACCAACCTCGATGGCAGTTTCGCACCACCGGTACTCATCCCCGTCGGCGGTCTGGAAGACCGGCGATGACTGCCCGGCGAACTGCGACAGCAGCCGTTCCGGGAACAGCGGCGCGCTTGCGGGCGCGACCGGCCCTTCGGGGAACAGCGCCTCGCCGGCCTCCCGAAGGTCACGGGGCAGGATGCCCATCCCGCCGAGCACCCGCACGTACCGACCGCCACCTGGCAACTGGGCGCCGTCCGGCAGCAACCTTCCGATTACGATGTCCAGCCGCCCAACGGACAGTGAGAACAGCCGGTCATGCTGCCAGACCCGCTGCGGCCCGCCAACCAGGCTGCGCAGGGACAGTTCCGACCCGCGCTTGACCCAGCTCACCTCGTACATGTCCATGGGCTCGGTCAGCCACTTGCCGAGCAGGTCCCGCTCGTCATCGCGCAGCAGGTGACCGCGTGCGGCAAGAAACCGCGCGGCGGCGCCGCCGTCGAAGATCGCGAGATCGAGCGCGAGCATGGCGGCGTGCGGCGCGCCGATGGCGCATGCGGCCATCCGGTCGGTGTCCGTGCGGTTCGGGCCCCGCTGCGCGTAGGTGGCGAGCATCGCATACAGCGCCGGGGCGCGGTCCGGGAGCGGATGCACGCCGCCGTCCAGATCCTTGACCCGGCAGCACGCCTTGTACTTGCGGCCAGACCCGCACGGGCATGGCTGGTTTCGGGATGCGCGCTCGGTGCCCGGAGCAGCCTGCCGCAGCCTGTCCAGCGGCCGGAGCAACGGCTCGGCGATTTCGTCGGAGCCGATCGCCGACGCCAGCTCCCAAGCCCGTACCCAGTTGCCCGCGCACAGTTCGTACTCCATGGCGTCGCGGGCCGCCGGGAGCAGCATCGGGTCGAGCCGGAGACAGGACCCGATCATCTGCCGCGCCTCGTCGGACCGCCCCGATCCCTCTGCCGCCCGTGCCCGTAGCAGCATCGGGATGGCGGGATGCCCGCAATCCTCGAGCGCGGCGATGCCGCGCGACCACGGGTGCTCATCTGTCCTTCCAGGCACGGCGGCGGTCTCCACCGCTTCCGCCACCAAGTCGATCAACGCGGGCTTGGCCAGCCAGGGACCCAGGGTGACGGGAGGCCCGGCCGCTAGCGCCGAAATGCACCTCAGTGCCTCTCCCGCATCGCCAGTATCCAATCGCCCGCGCGGGCCGAACTCTCGGTGTGTCAGCAGCCACCGGGGAACGCCGGCCCGCGTGGCGAGCGTCGTAGCCACCGAGTCGTCGCCGGCGCGCAGCGCCGAGGCGAGATCCCGGGCAACTTCCATGTCCGGCAGCAGAGCATCTCCCGCGGTCACTCGCAGGAGCATAGCGCCCAGGGGCGCCACCCGGGATTCCGGCAAATCCGATTCAGCGGGCTCGGCACAGCTCGCCGTACGGCTCGGACATGCGGACCATCGGCGCTCTAGACTGCCTGGCTGGGCGGTTCATGAGGATCCTGCCCGGGGTCATGCTTGTGCGAGGCGGGAGGCATCGCCATGAACGATCTTGAGGTGGCCGCGGAACACGCGGTGCTGACCGGGCAGATCCGCTCGCTCGTGGCATGGGTGGGTCCGGGCCGCAAGCTCACCCAGACAGGCAGAATCGGGCTGACGGATGCCCGCAATTTGGTGGAACTGCTCGGCACCGGCGACAGGATCGACGCGAAGATCGGCGACCGGGTCTTCAAGACCAAGTCCAGCGAGGAACTCGCTCACCTCACCCGGATCGTCGAGTGGGCGAAGGCCGCGCGGCTGGTCCGGGTCAGCGGCACCAGGCTTGTGCCGGTGAAGAAGAACGCCGCCCTGCCCGGTCGGCCGCTGGATCTGGTGATGGCGCTGCTCAAGGCCTATCCGAAGCTCGGCAAGTCGCTATTCCCCAGGGGTGTCTACCGCCAGTCGCTCATCGGGGACGAGTTCCGCGACGTCAGCGAGGCGCTCATCGCCATCATGCTCGCCCATGCGGGCCCCTGTCCCCTCAGTCTGCTCCGCGCCTCGGCCACTGACCTGATCGAGGACCGGTATGTGCTGGACGGGCTCAGTGAGCGGCAACTGGATTTTCTGCGACGAACCGTCGATACCGACGTCAGGATCGCGGTGGCCGCACTCGCCGCGCTCGGTGTCGCTGCCCTCAAGGAGACACAGGATACGGCGGAACTCACCGCTCTCGGCCGTTTCACGATCGGGCGCAGTCGCGGCATGCCGCTGCCAGGCGACCCCGTGCTGCAGGTGCGGATCACACTCCTGGATGTCACCGGCCCGCCGGTGTGGAGACGCGTTCTGGTCCCCGCGGCGTTTACCCTCGACCGGATCCACCTTGTCATTCAGGCTGCTATGGGCTGGCAGAACTACCACATGCACGCTTTCCGGGCCGGTGAGCTCAGCTACGGTCCAGACCCGGAAGGCGTGCTCGGGCACCTGGAGGAGGCCAAGGTGCCGCTCGCCGACGTCGTCGGCGTAAGCGGGCGTATCGGCTACGAATATGACTTCGGTGACGGTTGGGAGCACGAACTCCTCGTCGAGGCGCGTACCGAGGCCGAGGCCAGCCAGACCTACCCTGCCTGCACCGCCGGCGAAGGTGCCTGCCCACCCGAGGACTCTGGCGGCTTCCCCGGCTACCAGGAGCTCAAGGAGATCCTCGCCGATCCGTCCAGCAAAGAATATGAGGAGATGCGTATCTGGGCGGAGTCGCAGATCGGCGGTGAGTTCGATCCCGCAAGTTTCGACCTGACCGAGGCCAACGCAAGAGTGTCGACCGCCTGACCCGCGCAAGCCAGCAGCCGGAAGGCGTAGAGCCCGGGTGCACGCCGCTTCTGCTGGAGCATGAGCCGTAGGGCCGTTCGGCTGATGCGGCACGCCTCGCACGGGGTCCGGCCAGGCTGCGCACCCGGAGAGCTGGCGCCCGGGCTATCAGACGGTCGCCTGCACTCGTGGGCGACGTGCCCCAGCGCGGCAGGTCCCCGGTGCCCTTCAGTTCCCGCACCGGCAGCCGGGCCGGCGGGTCCGGCGCAGTGTCGCCGGCACTGGGGGAGCCGCTGTTCTTGTTGCACCGATTACCTGTGGGGCGTCTGGTTCGGGCGGGTCATCAGGTCACCTTGTTTCGTATATGTGTTCTAATCAAGAAGTGGAAGTGTGGCGGCCTGCCTGGTGGTGCTACCCGCTGGAGTGCCGGAACGGGCATCCCTGGGGGCCGGGCCGGGTGATCGTGTCGTGGACGCTGTGCGACTGCGGCCCGGCGCTGGCGGCACGCGGGCGCGGGCCAGCCGGGCACATGGTGGTGTACTGCCAGGCGGAGGGCTGCCGGTCGGCCTGGTACAAGCCCCGGCACGAGCCGGCCGGATTAGTGCGCTGCCGGGACGCACCCGTGAGTACCGGGGAGCCGGCGTTGCCGGTGGCGTTCGATCAAGAAAGACACGGTGGGGTCAGCCGGGCGCGGGGGGGACGACGACGATCATCGTCAGCACGAGGCGCTGCGAGCCCTCGTTGGCGTAGGTGTGCGGCAGGCCGCCGGGGAAGCGGGCACACTGCCGCGGCCCGACCTGGTAGCGGGTACCGGCCACGGTCAGGGTGAGCATCCCCTCCTCGACCCAGGCCAGCTCCCGGGTAGCCGGGGCATGGCCGTCGCCGCCATGCGTCTCGGACGGCATGAGCGTCCAGTGCCACAACTCGGCCGCCCAGGGCGGCTCGGTGGCGGCGATGATGGTCCCGGTCCCGCCGGACGGGCCGTGCCACAGGGTCCGGGACTGGTCCGGGCCGGTTACCCGCACCTCCGGCTCCGCTGGCACATCGACAAGGCGGGTCACCGGCACCCCGAACGCGTCGCTGAGCCTGGCGAGGGTGGCCAGGTTCGGGTTGGAGCGGGCCTGCTCAAGTGCGACCAGGACGCCCTTGCTCACCCCGGACCTGGCGGCGAGGTGATCGAGCGACCAGCCGCGCTCAGCGCGCAGGGCCTGCAGCGTGCGCGCCAGCGCGCCGCTGAGATCACTAGCAGGCACGATAACCACTCGCTTCCGGGATGGGCGGTCGGTATGTTGAACTAAACGGTATAAGATTCCGACCGCCCAGGCGAGATTCCGGGCGGGCCCCAGGTTAAAGGAGAGTGCGGACGTGGAGTTGGCCTTCGCGCTGGCGGCCGCGGTGCTCTACGGCAGTGCCGACTTCCTTGGCGGGGCCGCGTCCCGGCGATCGCGGGCGCAGTCGGAGCTGGCGGGCTCCGCCCCCGCGCGCGCGCGCGCGCTCGCCCGGGCGGCCGCGAGCTTCGTCTCCAGTTGGGCGAGGCTGATGCCACCGGTCGGATCGTCGTTCATTCCGTCGGTCAGGAGCACGACGAGATTCGTCGCGAACTGCTCGTAGTGGACGATGACCTCCTGCTGTGCGGCGGCGATCGTGTCGTACAGACCGGTATCGCCGCTCGGCTGGATCTGCGACATCGCATTGATGAGGTCCTGCCGCCGCGTATTGCCATCGGTCATCGGGTCGGACAGCGTGCCGACCGGGACGGGCGACTTGTAGTCGTTGCGTCCATCGAGGGCGCTGGAGCAGACCCCCGGCCCCACGCGGGACATGCGGTCCACCTGCGGCCACGCCGCGATGTC
>OFGV01000220.1_pt1 | contig 10839 bp, 11 predicted proteins | sample 1521911 | NCBI WGS metagenome assembly OFGV01 (sample SAMEA2553413, study PRJEB24118) | soil metagenome
CCGTCTGCCCCCCGGGCGGGCGGAGCCCCCCCGGTCCGGTCCCCACCGCCCGGGGGGGCGGGTCGAGGAGACCCGCCGTGGGGGCGGCGGCGCCCTGTGGTCCCTTGGCGCGCCCCGCGGGGGGGACCCCCACAGAGGGGGGGGGGCGTCCCCCCCCGGCCCCCCGCCGCACCTGTCCCGACTCCTGCATCCGGTCCACCAGCCGGACCGTGCCCGAGGAGGTGAGCCCGAGCACCCGCCGGAGCAGATCAACCGTCGGCCTGTCCAGGAAATGCAGGAGCGCGGACAATGCAGCGGCCGCCGATTCCGGCCGCCCGCCCGCGTCGGCCATCGCGTCGGCCATCCGGTCCGCGATCACCAGTGACAGTGCACCCAGCAGATTCGCCGCCTGATCGAGTTCTGGCGGCGGCTCCGCAGGCTGCCGGTCAGTCAAGCTCGTAGTCGAAGGTGAAGGTCCCGCCCGGGGTGCCCGACGAGATGGCTGAGCCCGATCCCCGCAGGCCCGCCATGCCACCGGTACCAGAGCCGGTGATCACCCGCCAGGCGGAACGCGCCTCGCCATCGCGGAAAGTGCCGTCGGCCACCATGACACAGGTTCCCGGCCGTCCCGCGAGTTCCCCGGTCACCTGCTGCAAGCCCGTGTACTCGGCCGTGCCGTCCTCGCGGTAACACATCAGCGCCTCCCATGAGGCATCTCCCTCAAGGTCACCGCTGAGGTGGAAACCAACCCGGGCCCTGGTCAGCTTGGCCTCGCCCGCCAGTTCCTGGTAGGTGTCCTCGTCCCAGGACGCGACCGTGAACGCCCCCTCCGCCCGTGCCGTCATGAAGACCGCCTCCGTCCAGCCCCAAACTAATGTGTGAGTCACACACTAGTTGGCAGAGAGCTTCACCCGGAAGAGGCGGGCTCACCCGGGCAGGAGCGGTCACCCGGGCAGGAGCGGGCTGGAAACGTGTCCACCTGGCAAGAGCGGCTCAGGTGGACTGGCGCTGCGGGCGGGCCGTCAGAGCTCGCGAGACTGGCCACCTTCCCCTTCCAGCGCTGCCCGCAGCAGGTTCTCGGCCGCGTCGACAGCCGCCCTGGCCGTGATCGCGTAGGTGTGTGCCCGGTCTAGTTCGCCCAGGCTGATGCAGTCGAAAGCAACGCGGGCATCGTGCATCGCGAGCTGTAGCTGCCTGGTTGCCTCGCCGAGATCCACCCGGCGTGGCTCGGCGTCCGGAATGCCCACCATTTCCCCACCCCTGCCTTTCGTCGTGGGCAGCGCTGCCCATGGCGTCCCGTCGCCTGCCGCGGCACCGTGCTGGTCTCGCTCCCCGGCAAGCCGCACCGCATGCAGGAACCGCGGGTCCCGCGGCCGGGCCTGCCTGGCGCGGGCCCCTAGGATGAAACCATCACATCACCGCTCCGAGGAACCCGCCCACCATGCCTGAGTTCGCCTTCGCCGACCTGCTGCCGCTAGGCCCGGACACCACGCAATACCGCCTGCTCACGACCGCTGGGGTGACCCGGCGCGAGGCGTTCGGCCGGGAATTTCTTGAAGTGGACCCCGGCGCGCTGACCCTGCTTGCCCACGAGGGCATGCGGGACATCGCCCACCTGCTGCGGCCCGCGCACCTGCGGCAGCTGCGGGCGATCCTGGACGACCCGCAGGCCTCACCCAACGACCGGTTCGTCGCCCGCGACCTGCTGACGAACGCGTGCATCGCGGCCGACGGGGTGCTGCCGATGTGCCAGGACACCGGCACCGCGATCATCATGGGCAAGCGCGGCGGTGGCGTGCTCACCGACGGGCGGGACGAGGAACACCTCGCCCGCGGCGTGTACGACGCTTACACCCAGCTCAACCTCCGGTATTCGCAGCTCGCGCCGCTGACGATGTACGAGGAGCGCAACACCGGCTCCAACCTGCCCGCGCAGATCGAGTTGTACGCAGCGCCGGGGGCGGAGTACAAGTTCCTGCTGATGGCCAAGGGTGGCGGGTCGGCGAACAAGTCGTTTCTGTACCAGCAGACCAAGGCGGTGCTGAACGAGGCCAGCATGCTGGCCTTCGTTGAGGAGAAAATCCGCTCGCTGGGGACGGCCGCCTGCCCGCCCTACCATCTGGCGATCGTCGTCGGCGGCACCAGCGCCGAGTTCGCGCTCAAAACGGCCAAGTACGCCTCCGCCCACTACCTGGACGCACTGCCGACGCAGGGATCGCCGGCCGGCCACGGCTTCCGCGACCTGGGGCTCGAGCAGCAGGTGCTGGAACTGACCCGCAAGATCGGCATCGGGGCGCAGTTCGGCGGCAAGTACTTCTGCCACGACGTGCGGGTGGTCAGGCTGCCCCGGCACGGCGCGTCATGCCCGGTCGCGATCGCGGTCTCCTGTTCCGCCGACCGGCAGGCGCTCGCCAAGATCACCGCTGACGGGGTGTTCCTTGAGCAACTGGAGACCGACCCCGCGCAGTACCTGCCCGAGCCGTCCGAGACCGAACTGGGCGGGGACGTGGTGCGGATCGACCTGACCCGCCCGATGAGCGAGATCAGGGCCGAACTGTCCAAGCACCCGGTCGCGACCCGGCTCTCACTCACCGGGCCACTGGTGGTCGCGCGCGACATCGCACACGCGAAAATAGCCGAACGCCTCGCGGCCGGTGAGCCGATGCCGCAGTACCTGATCGACCATCCGGTGTATTACGCCGGGCCGGCCAAGACGCCGGAAGGATATGCGTCCGGGTCGTTCGGGCCCACCACCGCCGGGCGGATGGATTCCTACGTGGAGCAGTTCCAGGCAGCCGGCGGATCGCTGGTGATGCTCGCCAAGGGGAACCGGTCGCCCGCGGTGACGCAGGCCTGCCGCGAGCACGGGGGCTTCTACCTCGGCTCGGTCGGCGGCGCGGCGGCGCGGCTGGCGCGGGACTGCATCACCAGGGTCGAGGTGATCGAGTACCCCGAACTCGGCATGGAAGCTGTCTGGAAGATCGAGGTACGCGACTTCCCCGCCTTCATCATCGTCGACGACAAGGGCAATGACTTCTTCGCGGAGGCGGCAGGCCCCCCGCTCCTCACCATCGGCCACCGCTGACCCCCCCGCAGCGCCGGGCCCGTCGTACGCCCCCGCACCGGATTCCATGATCGCGGTGGATTACGTGCGCCACCCGCATGAAGGCCGCCACGATCATGGTCACGACGGGGCTTGGAGGCCGCCGCCCGGTCTGCGTGGAGGCGACACTCGGTGATCTCTCACCCTTCTCACAAGATTTCGGGCGCCTACGCAGTGTAAGGTCCGGGCCATGCAGGCAGTCACCGGGGCAGGATGCGTCGTTGCCGGGCGCTACCGGTTGCTGGACCGGGTCGGGCAAGGAGCCATGGGGACGGTCTGGCGCGCCAGGGACCTCGTGCTCACCCGCGAGGTTGCGGTCAAGCAGGTGCGACTACCCGAGATGATGACCGCCCACGAGCGGGAGATCCTGCGCGAACGCACGCTCCGGGAGGCCAGGGTCTCGGCGAAGCTCAGCCATCCCGGTCTCGTCACCGTCCACGATGTGATCGAGGCTGATGGCACTCCCTGGATCGTGATGGAACTGGTGGCGGCCCGCTCCCTGGAGCAGGTCCTCGCCGAGGAAGGGCCGCTGCCGCCACACCAGGTGGCCGAAACGGGAGTGATGTTGCTCGGCGCACTGGCCAGCGCCCACGCAGTGGGGATCGTGCACCGGGACGTGAAACCAGCCAACGTGCTCATCACCCGTGACGGCCGCGCAGTGCTGACCGACTTCGGGATCGCCACCCTGGACGGGGATCCGGGGCTGACCCAGGCCGGGATGGTCATGGGTACGCCGGGGTTCTGCGCGCCCGAACGCATCCGCGGCCAAGCCGCCAGCCCGGCATCGGACCTGTGGTCGCTGGGCGCGACCCTCTACGCGGCAGTGGAAGGGCACGGCCCATTCGACGGTCTGGGCAGCCCGATGGCGGTCCTGGCGAGCATCGTGCACTCGGACCCGCCTCCGCCCCGGTCGGCTGGGCCATTGGGCACAGTGATCTGCGCCCTGCTGAACAAGGATCCTGTACAGCGTCCCGATGCCGCCCATGCGGTCCAGCTTCTCACCAGCGCAATCGCCGCTACCGGCCCCTCTGCTGGCGCCCGCGCCTCTGCTGGCGCTGGCACGCCCGCTGGCGCTGGCACGTCCGCTGGGACCATGGCCCCCGCTGGCGACGTGGCCTCAGCTGGCGCCATGGCCACGGCCAGTGTGGGGGCCGCGACGAGCATGGGCACCCGGCCTTCTCCCCCCGACCCCGATCTGGCCGATGCGACGGCCAGCACCTGGCCGACCGGCTTCCCGGGTGACGTGGGCCCGCCGGTGTCTCCCCCTACCGCGCCGCTTCCGCCGGGCACGGGCATGCCACCCCCACCGGGCGCAGGCCTGCCACTCCCACCGGGCGCACCCACGTCGTTCCCGCCGAACCCTACTGCCTCGCTCCCGCCTAGCCCCGCCGTGTCCCTCCCGCCTGGTCCGAGCATGCCGCTCCCCCAGGGCCCGGCGACCGAAAATGGCTGGCACAACCTGGCAGCCGGGGCCGCCGACCTGCCGTGGTCACCCGATCAGCCCCCCTACCTCGGGCCGGCCAGCCCGCCGGGAACGCCCGGGTACCGCGGGCCGGCCAGCCCGCCGGGAACGCCCGGGTACCGCGGGCCGGCCAGCCCGCGACGATCACCGCCACGGCAGCGGCACCTCGGCCCGGCCCTGGTGATCGGCGCTATTGCCATCGTCTGCGCCGGGCTCCTCATCGGTGTGATCGTGTCGCGGGTGATGGGTGCGGCCAGCCGTTCCCCCGCGGCTTCGGGAGCCGGCGGGAACGGGACCAGCGCCGCTGGCCCGGGCAGCACCCCTCTCCCGACGGGTTATCGCTGGTACAGCGAATCCGCCGCGACCGGCGGGGCTGCGACCGGCTTCTCGATGGCCATCCCGGACGGGTGGCAGGCGCACCAGCAGGGAACGGCCACCTACCTGCAGGACCCGGCAGCAGGGGAATCCATCCTCGTGACCCCTGCCCCGGCTGGCGATGCTGGGCTGCTGCGCGAGACGCGGCTGCTGGCGCACACGGCGCTCAGCCTGGGGTCCTACCCCGGATACCACCGCATCGCCGTCCGGCCCTTCCTCCTGCATGGAGCGCTGGCGGTTGGCTGGCGGTTTGGCTACCGGCAGCCCGGCACCGGCGCGATGGCTGGGCTTGACGTCGTCTCACCGTTCGCGACCTCGGCCGGCCTCCAGCCCTACCAGCTGCTGATCACCGCGCCGTCAGCACGCTGGCCGGCCGCCTATGCCGCCTTCCTCGAAGCGCTCCACACGTTCAGCCCGCACCCCTAGCGGCGTGCGCCCGGTCAGTGCCCGCAACAGTCGCTTCTGCGCACGGGGCCCCGGCAGCACCCACGCCGCCGGGGCCTTCCCTGTCCGCGCCAGGGTCAGTAGCCGATGTAGGAGCCGCCGCCGCGGACCGCCACCACCCCGGGGATGTTGTTCATGGAGCCGTACCGGGAGATTGCATAACGGAACGCGGCGATCATGTTGTCGACGGGGTTCCAGATGTTCCCGTAACCAGGCAGCGAATAGGTACTGAACGTCGGGCCTATCACCTGGGCGATGCCTTCCGACGGCGTGCCCGCCGCGGCATTGGCGTCCCAGCCGTTGTAGGCGTGCGGGTTACCGCCTGATTCATGCTGGACCACGATGAAGGCAGCATGGGTGCTGAGGGCCGACTGCGGGGTGCCGTGCTTGCGCAGGACCTGCTCGGCGTGGCAGATCCACCAGTGCAGTTGTGATGAGTAGCACGCACTGGAGTGTGCGGCCCGGTGGCTGGGCCGTACCGCACCGTACCCGGGCCCGGCCAGGTGGAGATGCCCGGCCTGGCTGTGGCCCGAGGCGGTGGCCGCCCGGGCGGTGGCCGCCCGGGCAGTGGCCGCTTGGGCAGTGGCCGCTTGGGCAGTGGCCGCTTGGGCAGTGGCCGCTTGGGCAGTGGCCGCCGAGCCGGCGGCAGCGACGCCTGAGCTGACCGCGGCCGAGAGCACCACGGCCGCTGCCACGGTCACGAAAGTGAGTCTTGCGGGATTCCGGTAGATGTTCCTGAGGGATGAGGTCGCTGTGATGCGGGGGGACAAAATGAACCTTCGGTCGGCGTGCGGCTCGCACGCTCGGCTTTCACCCCGAGAGCACTGCCGGCCGGCGGCGAGGCGCCAGCCAGGGCAGAGGCGTGCGGATGTGCCGCGGTTCAGGGCGACGCGTTACGGGGGCAACCACCACACACGCGGGGTGCTGTTCAGTCCCCCAGACTGACAAATATTGGAGATTTATTTTGCCCGAAACTAGGATATAAACCCTATGGTCAACGTCACATACATGGCCTATTATCTCGAACTTAGATTCGATTTTACTCTTTATCTAGTAATTTTGACATCATCTTTAGATGCGTCATAATGGCTGTGACTCGCGTCACAATGGGGCGTTCGCATAGCTAGCGATACACCGAGTTGCCAATTTCGGGCCTTGCCTGAGGGCGCCCAGCCCAAAGACTCGGGGGCCAGCAGACAGCGACGCGGGGGGCGGCTCCCCAGCTGGGTAGCCGCCCCCCGCGTCCCGCCGTAGCGGTTAGTACCAGCCGGAACTCTGCTCGTGCGACCACGCGGAACAGGGCGAGCCATAAACCTGCTTGATGTAGCCCAGCCCCCAGCGGATCTGCGTAGCAGCGTTCGTCTGCCAGTCCGGGCCGGCGCTTGCCATCTTCGAGCCCGGCAACGCCTGCGGGATCCCGTAGGCACCCGAACTCGGGTTGCTCGCATACCGGTTCCAGCCACTCTCGGCGTTCCACAGGCTCTGCAAGCAGCCGAACTCACTGGACGGCCACCCGAAGGAGCCCAGCATGGCCAGCGCGATCTGCTGGGGCGACCCGGTGGGCGTGGCGGACGAGGCGTTCGCCGTGCTCCCAGTCGCCTGCTGAGCCTGCTGAGCCTGCTGGGCCTGCTGGGCCTGCTGCTGCGCCGCACGGCGGGCGGCCGCCCGCTGCTGTGCGGCCCGGCGCGCGGCGGCGCGCCTGGCCACGGCCCGGCGTTCGGCAATGGCCAGCCTGCGCGTGGCCAGCGCGGCAAGCAGGGCCTTGTCGCCTTCCAGTTGACGGACTGGATTTGCCAATCCGGCCTGGCCGGCCGGCTGCGACGTCACCGAACGGGCGGCCGGCAGCACGGACATCGCCTGGCCAGCCGTGGCATCCGGTGCCGCCAGAGCGACCCCGGAAGCCACCGCGACGGACGCGATCGATGTTGCCGCGGCCGCCGCGAGAGTGAGTTTGGACGGTTTGCGATACAGATTGCGTAGCGCAGACACAAGGAACCTTTGGTCGGGCGCGCTGACCGCGCGCTCGGTTTCCACCCGGAGGATCACTGCCGGCCTATGACGAAGTCGGGCCGTGGCAGAGGCGCGCGGATGTGACGCGGGTCAGGGCGACGCGTTACTCGGGGCAACCATCACACACGCCGGGTGCTATCGAAGGTCCACCATGCCCATGCCCGGACCCGCTGCGTCCCGGGAATGGTCATAAACTCGCTATGAGGAACATCACATACTGGCCAGCCAGATAAGTGGCATAAGCATTCGAATTAATGGATGTACGGCTTGCATCCGCCGGTACTTCCTGCCAGTGCCGGTCAGTACCAGCCGTTCGCTTCCCAGAACGACCACGCGTTACAGGGGGTGCCGTATCTCCCCTGGATGTAGCCGAGGCCCCACTTGATCTGCGTCGCCGGATTCGTCTGCCAGTCCGGGCCGACCGATGCCATCTTCGACCCGGGGAGGGCTTGCGGGATGCCGTACGCGCCGCTCGCGTTCTGCGCGTTGTACCGCCAGTTGCTCTCCCTGGTCCAGATGTTGTCCAGGCAGCCGAACTGCGTCTTGGGGTCGTAGCCGAACGACGACATCAAGTTGTACGCGATGGACTGGGCAGTGCCCGGGTTAGGCGGCGGGAAGCTGACCGTGCCTGCCCCAGCCGATCCACCGCTCGAGGTGCCGGGTACCGCCGCGACTTTGGGTGCGCCCACCAGGTGCATGGTGTGGGCCGCGGCATCCATGACGATCATCTGCTGGCGCTGCTGTTCCAGTACGGCCATCGCCTGGCTGCTGGGCAGAACGGCAGCGATGACGGCTCCCGCCCCCGGCTGGGTGGCGCGTAGTACGAAGTAGCCTGCAACGGTAACCCCGGTGATTGCCATGACGGCTGTTACCGTCATCGGGAGCAGGAACCGGGGCCGGCGCGACGAGCGCCTACTGCCGGGACTCCGCCTCCGGTGTTCTGACAAGGCAGTCCTTCCGTCGGCCAGGCGCGCCCGGGCGGGACGCCCGGTACGCGGACCGCTGCGGGGCAGGGCAGCGCGTCGCACGATGGCGGGCCAACCCTTCATGCCACCCGCAGTTGCTCACGCGACCGGGATCGGCGGACATTTCGGTCGCCGATGCCATCGGCGATACCTTGCCAGAACGAGACGCGAGATTCGCTTGATTCTGAGGAAAAAGCTGTGTCGGTCAGCCGCCCCAGCGGTGTGACGCGGATCACAAATTGACAACACGTGCTGCGACAATTACCAGGTGTAAAAGAGGCCTTGAGCTGTGATCACTGCCTGGGTGGCGCAGCTCCGGGCGACACACGGGGAAGGCAGCGAATAGGCGGCTGGCGGCCGTTTGCGCAGAGCCGGCCGCGGCAGGTGGAAACGATCCGGGCGGGGTGCGGATGCCCCGGCAGGGTGACACACTTGCCAGGTGCTGCTCGTAGTCACCCAGATCGCGGCCACCGGCATGCGCCGGCGGATGCTCGACACCACCGGCCGCAGCGATGCCTGGCGCTGGGAAAACCTTGTCGGCCGGGCACCGGCTTTCCCCCCGCCCTACCGGTCGGCCCCGGGCGGCACCGTGTACCACCTCCGGGTGGATGACCATGTGGTCATCGTCGGCGAGGCGGACCTCACCGGCCCGCTGCGGGATCTGGTGGCAGCTGTGCTGGCGGAAGGAAGCGCCGGCTAGCGGAAGCCGGGCGCACCATCTGCGGCATCGGTGCCACCGCCGTCCCCCCGGTAGCCAGGGCGATGATTACTTCGAGGCTCAGGAGGAGAAATAGCAGCGAGCCCACGACGATCCAGAAGATGCCGTCACCCTGCTTGTCTGACGGAGGGTCAAGGCTTGCGTAGCCATTGCCGGGAGCGGAAACGTAGTAAACAGGAAGGCGCGTCCCGATCGCCATGGGGTGGTCAAAACCATTTGACACGAATGTCACGGGCTTGCTGCCGGCGGGCCGGTACCGGACGGTGATGCGGTAGTTGGCGACCGAGCCGCAGTCTTCGCCGCAGTAGGACTGGTACTCCTGGACAGCTGTCACTGTGCCGGTGGTGGTCCGGTGGTGGGCAGCGAAGTTGTTGGCATACCTCAGGCAGAGCACGCCGCCGGCGAGGCTCGCCGTCGCGAGGATCGCGACGGCAGATCTGACCCGGCCCGGGTGGGCAGTGCCCCGCCGTCTGGAGCAACGCCTGGCTCGCGCCGCACGCCGGCGCTTTATCGCCAGCCGGACCGGGCCGGTCTCCCCGGTCGCGGCGACCCAGAGGGTGAACAGTGCCTGCAGCCCGCCGCCGACGAACGTGATGAGCAAGAAGATGCCGGTGATAGCGCTGCTGGGAGTTCTGGAGCTGACGAGAACGACGTCGGCGGTGACGGCGGCCGTGTAGACCGCGGCGGAGATCCACAAAGCAGCGGCGTGGGCGATCAGTTGCGGCACCGGGAACCACTGCCAGGGGGTCAAGCACCGGCCCAGCAAAGGGGTTTGCCCGGTCCGCGGCAGCCGATGGTCAGGTCCTGATCGCGGTGGTCGTCGCTGCTCTGCTTGATGGATACAGGTGGTTGCCCCTCCGACTGCCGGCGGCTGCCGTCCGCAACGGTGGCCCGGGCAGGCTTGATAGTCACCTCACCGCCTGCGGGCACTGTGCGATGGGGCGGAGCTGAGCGGTGGCCTAGGTGGGCACGGTGACCACGCCGTGGGTGGTGCGGATGCTGATGGCACCGGCTGGCCCGGCGGTGAGCGGGCCGCAGCAGTTCTGGCCGCGTCCCGGCGACTGCCGTGGCTTGCGCCGGCGTCGGCAAGGCCGGGGGGCCCCGGGGGGGGCCGGGGGGCGCCTGCCCGTCCGCCCGCGCGGGCGGCGCCCTGCCCCGCCCCCCGCGGACGTTCGCGACCTGGACCGAGACGCGGGCCCATCTCCAGACCCGACTCGACATCCCCATGTCCCGGTACATCCGGATCAGCGAGGTCCTCAAGCACGTTCTCTACCAGAAGACGTTCGACGACTTCCGTTCGCTGGAGGCGGCAAGTCCCTTGGCCGGCACGTCCTGAGGTCCCCGAGGGGAAAGGGGAGGACGAGGTTCAGGCCTTCTTCTCCTCATCCTGCGTCTGGGGCGGTTCCTGCTTCGGGGGTTCCGGCGGCTTGGGCTTCCGCATACGCCAGGCCACCAGGGCGATCACCGCGACGACCACAACCACCGCGGCCATGAGTCCATAGGCCAGAGCGTTGTTGCCCAGAAGCTGGGGGTTCACGGGGAAGCTGATGGAAGCCGTCCGCACGTTGCCTGCGGCGTCCGTCGCGCGAATGAGCACGGAGTGCAACCCGTCCGAGAGCCCGGAGTAGGTCTGCGTCCCTCCCGGCGTCACGGTCTGCGCGGTTCCGCTGTCCAGTGAGATCACCACGGAGACGAGGCCGCTCCCCGCGTCCGTGACGAGCCACTGCACCGCGACCGAGGAGCTGGTGAGGGTCGCCCCATCCGTCGGTGCGCTGAACGTTAC
>OFGV01000221.1_pt1 | contig 10731 bp, 6 predicted proteins | sample 1521911 | NCBI WGS metagenome assembly OFGV01 (sample SAMEA2553413, study PRJEB24118) | soil metagenome
CGTCCCGCATGTGCCCGGCAATCCACGGCCCAGCTGTCCCGAAACCTGTCCCGAACGGAGTCCCCCGCTGAACGCCAAACCTCACGTTTCCGCAGGTCAGACAGGGAGCCGCCTTGGGGAATCGAACCCCAGACCTACGCATTACGAGTGCGTCGCTCTGTCCGACTGAGCTAAGGCGGCAGCGCCACCACCAGGGCGGCAGCGCAACGAGTCTACCGGTCCTGTAGCCCCGGCCGGCGAAGGATCATCTCCGGCCGGCACCGGCCGTGCCCGCCGGTCTGAGCTGGGTGCTGTCTGCTATGCGGCGCTGAGCCACTCTCCGAGAGCCTGGGTGACCAGGTCGGGCTGTTCGAGCGTGGACAGGTGCCCGCTGTCGGGAACCACGACCAGCTGAGCACCGGTTATCCCGGCGGCCATCTCGGCAGCCAGTTCCGGCGGAGTCAACGCGTCGTGCTCGCCGACGAGCACCAGGCTGGGACAGCTGATCGCGGCCAGATCTGGCCGCGAATCCGGCCGGGACATGATCGCCAGCTGCTGGCGGATGAACGCATCCGGTCCCGTCTCCTCGGCCATCAGCTGCACGATCCCCCATAGCTGCTTGCTCTCCAGCGCACTGGGTCTGACGAGGAGCGGCCATTGCTCGCCGGGGATCTCCGCGAACCGTCCCCCCCGGGTCTTTTCGATCTGCGTCTGACGTCGCGCGCGCTGCGCGGGCGTATCCGGGCGCGCGGAGGTGTCGAGCAGCGCGAGTTTCGCGACGCGCCCGCTCGCCTGGCGCATGATTTCCAGGGCGATGTAGCCGCCCATGGACAGGCCGGCCAGCGCGAACCGAGGTGGCGCGGCATCCAGGATGGCGCTGGCCATCTGCCCAACCGTCTCACCGCGGGTGTTGTCCGCCACCGTCACCGGCCCCGAACGCCACAGTGCGGGGAGTTGCTCCGCGTACAGCCGCGGCGAGCTAAGCAGCCCGGGCACAAGCACCAGCGGCAGCGCAGCTGGTGACCTGGCGCCGCCTGCCGGGGAACGCGCCTGGCCTTCAGCGTCAGCGCACATGGCGACCTCCGAAGGAACCCATCAGCGCCCTACGGGCAGATGGTTCCGTTGTGCGGCGTCTTCAGGCTGATCAGGTACTGGTCCACGGCCGTGTCCACGCAACCGCTGCCCTCCAGGTAGGCGGTGTGCCCGTCCCCGTTCCAGCCCAGCAGGATCCCCGACCGCAGGCCCTCGGCCAGCGCCTGCGCCCACCGGAACGGGGTGGCCGGGTCGCGGGTGGTGCCCACGACCAGGATCGGCGGCGCACCGGCCGCCCGCAGCGGCACCGGCGCCTCCCCCCGCAGCGGCCAGTACGCACAGGGCAGGCTGCCCCACATGATGGGTGCCCCGAACTGGGGCGCCGCTTTCGCGGCGGCATCAGCCGCCGAACGCCACGCCGCCAGTGAGCGTGGCCACGGACGGTCCAGGCAGTTCACGGCCGTGTTCGCGTCCACCAGATTCGTGTAACGCCCGGTCGGCCCGCGCTCCACCAGCAGATCCCCGAGTTCGACCAGCAGCGTCCCGTTCCCGGCGAACGCGCCGGTCAGCCCGGCCCGCAGGTACTGCCAGTAGCTCTTGCTGTACAGGGCCGACGCGACGCCGTTCAGCAGCAAAGGCGCGCTGGCAGACTGCCCGGCCACCTGGCTGGCCAGCGGCTTGCGCGCCGTCTGGTTCAGCAGGCCCTGCAGCCGGGCGATCCCGGCACCCACCGTCGAGTTCCCCAGCGGGCATGCGGCCCGCCGCAGGCAGTCCGCGGTGAACGACCGGAGCGCAACCTCAAACCCTTGCGCCTGGGCCACATTCATGCCGAACGCGGATTCATTGGGACTCACCGCCCCATCCAGCACCACCGCCCGCACATGCGAGGGGAACTCCTGCGCGTACCAGGCACCCAGGTAGGTGCCGTACGACTTGCCCAGATAGGTGAGTTTGGCGTCGCCGAGGGCGGCGCGCAGCACATCCATGTCGCGGGCCGCATTCCGGGTCCCGACGTAGGGCAGCAGCGCGCCGGACCGCTGCTCACAGCCATGGGCGAAGATCTTTGCCTGGGCGATGACGGCGGCAAGCTGCGCCGGCGTCACCGGGTTGTCGCTGGTCGCGAAGTAGGTGTCCAGTTGCTGCCCGGTCAGGCAGTGGATGGCCGGCATGCTGGCCCCGACCCCGCGCGGATCGAAACCAACCACGTCGAAGCGGGCTCGCACCGCGGCGGACACGACGCTGCGGGCCTGGAGCGCATAGGAGATCCCGGACCCGCCGGGCCCGCCCGGGTTGATCACCAGTGACCCGATCCGCCGCGCCGGGTCAGTGGCGGGCAGCCGGATGACCGGCAGCGAGAAGCGCCGCCACGCCGGGCGCCGGTAGTCGAACGGGACCAGCAGCCGCGCGCACTGGAACCCGTGCTGGCAAGGTTGCCAGCGCAGCGGCTGCGTGTCGTAACCGGCGATCGTGGCCGGCAGCGGCCCTGCGGGCACCGTCGCCTGGCCGGTGGCGGAACCCGCCAGGGTGGCTGACTTGCTCGCGGCCGGGTGTGCTGCCGTCCCGGCCGAGCAGCCGGCGATGAGCAGGGCGCCCGCCAGGACGGCCGCTCCGCGCCTCACCCGTTCCCGCCCGTGCCCGCCGCCCGCTCGCCGTACTTCGCCTCATACGCCTGCCGGGATCCGCACACGCTCGCCCGGGTGCATGCGCATTTACGCCCGTCTGCCGACAGCTTCACCACGACCTTGTCTGCTGGCACGCTGTGCCCGGCGACCACGCCCGGGCCCTCCGGGGTGTCGACTGCCTCGCCAAGCCTAGGCGCCTGCTCATGGAAGTCCTGGTACAACGGGTGCTCGTATTTCAGGCAGCACATCAGCCGGCCGCACGCCCCGGCGATCCGCAGCGGATTGACCGGCAGCTCCTGGTCCTTGGCCATCCGCACCGAGACCGGCTCGAAGTCCTTGAGGAAGGTGGAGCAGCACAGGTCCCGGCCGCACGGGCCGATCCCGCCCTGGAGCCTGGCCTCGTCCCGCGGCCCGATCTGCCGCAACTCGACCCGGCCACCGAGACGGCCGGCCAGTTCCCGGACGAGTGCGCGGAAATCGACCCGGTGCGGCGCGCTGAAGTACACGGTGAACACCGGCGGCGTATCGAGGTAGTCGACGCCGGTCACCTTCATCGGCAGGCCGTGATCGCGGATCAGCCGGCGGGCGGCGACCCGTGCCTGCGCGCGTTTGGCCCGGTTGGTTTCGTCCCGGCTCAGGTGCTCGGGTTCCGCGATGCCCGCGCAGACCGGCAGGCCGGCCAAGTCCTCATCCACCCACTGCGGCGCCCACACGCATTCGGCTACCTCGGGGCCCGCGTCGGTGGGCACGAGCACCTTTGTCCCCACGGTGGGCGAGTGTGGCCCCGGGTCGAGGTAGTACAGCCGTCCGTACCGCTCGAAACTGACGGCCATCATCATGCCCACCGCCCCAGACTACGGCGCGCCCAGGAAGATCGCTCCCCCGCCCGGCCCGGCGCTCGCGTGCGATCAGGCCGGCCCCTGGGCGGCCAGGGCCAGGGTCATCTCCTCGACTGCCAGCAGCGGGGCCACGTTGAGTTCCAGCCGTTCCCGGCAGGCCATGATGGCCTCGATCCGGCGGACTGTGACTTCCGGCCCGCTCGCCTCGGCCAGTTTCCGCACGTCGCGTTCGTGCCCGGCGCTGGCAAGCTCTACCCGCGCGCCGACCTGCACCGCCAGCACGTCACGGTAGAAAGCGGCCAGGTCGAGCAGGGCGCGGTCGAGCGCGTCGCGCTTGAGCCGTGTCCCGCGGGACTTCTGCCTGTCTTCGAGTTCCTTCATGGCGCCGGCCGAGCCCCGGATGGCCTTGGCCACCCCCTTGCCGGTCGAACCTTCGCCGAAAGCCCTGCGCAGAGCCTCTCGTTCGGGCGCATCCAGTTCCCTGGTCATCGCCGCCGCTTCGGTGTCCGCCGCCTTCACCAGCGCGGCAGCCACGGCGAACGCGGGGCCGATGCCGGTCAGCCGGGCGGGTACCGCCAGCACTTCGTCGCGCCGCTGTGCCGCCTCCGGGTCGGTGGCCAGCCGCCGCGCCCGGCCGATGTGTCCCTGCGCGGCCCGGGCGGCGGCCAGCGCCTGCTCCGGGTTCACCCCGTCCCTGGTCACAAGTAGCTGCGCAATCGCCGCCGAGGGCGGGGTGCGCAACGTGACCAGCCGGCACCGGGAGCGGATCGTGGTCACCAGTTCCTCCGCCGACGGCGCGCACAGCAGCCAGACGGTGCGCGGGGCGGGCTCCTCGATCGCCTTGAGCAGGGCATTGGCTGCCTGCTCGGTGGCCCGGTCGGCGTCCTCGAAGATCACCACCTGCCACCGCCCGCCCGAGGGCGCCCCCGCCGCGCGCAGCACCAGGCCACGGGTCTGCTTCACGCCGTAGGACAGCCCGTCCGGGCGCACCAGCAGCATGTCCGCGTGGGTACCGGCCATCACCTGATGGCAGGACGGGCAGTGCCCACAGCCGCCGTCGGGGCACAGCAGGGCGGCAGCGAACGCACGGGCCGCCACCGAACGCCCGGATCCCGGCGGGCCGGTGAACAACCAGGCATGGGTCATCCCGGTGGCGTGCTCGCCACGCAGAACGGCCGCGGCGGCCGTGGCTGCCTGGCGCAGCACGGAGACGACCTCGTCCTGGCCGACCAGGTCGCCGAGCACACCGCCGGGCACACCGCCGGGCGCTCCGCCGCCGGGCGCTTCACCACCAGCCACCGGGCCGCCAGTCATTCCAGGATGGCCGGGAAGTTGCCGGTGTTGTCCTCGGCCGCTGCCGGCACCGGGTCGGGCAGCATGTCGTGGATGGCCTCCTGGACCGCCCGGCTGATCTCGTCCGGTGGGCGGGTGGCGTCGAGGACCAGGTACCGATGAGGTTCCGCCGCGGCCTGCGACAGGAAGCCCGCCCGGACCCGGAGGTGGAAGTCGGCCGGCTCCGCCTCCAGCCGGTCAGCGGACGGGGCGCGCCGGCCCAGCCCCTCAGCCGGCTGCAGGTCGAGCAGGACCGTGAGGTCTGGCTTGAGGCCGCCGGTCGCCCACCGGTTCAGCCCCGCGATCTCCTCGATCGGCTGGTTCCGCCCCTGCCCCTGATAGGCAATCGAGGAGTCCACGAAACGATCGGTGACCACGACTGCCCCCCGCTCCAAGGCGGGTGCGATCACGGAGTCGACATGCTCGGCCCGGTCGGCTGCGTACATCAGCGCCTCCGCGCGGGGTGACAGGCCGGTGTGCGCGGTGTCCAGCAGCAATGCCCGCAACCGCATCCCGACCTTGGTGGCCCCGGGCTCATGGGTGGCGATGACGTCGTAACCCTGCTCGCGCAGCCAGATCGCCAGCAGCCGGGCCTGGGTGGTCTTGCCGGAGCCCTCGCCGCCCTCGAAGGCGATCAGCAGCCCGCGCCGCGGCTTGCGGCCGGTGCCGTTGGGATGGCCGGGCACCGGGGCGAACCGCTTGCCACGCAAGACGGCGAGCAGGTCGTCGCGGAGTGCGACTCCCCTGCGGTCATCCATGTGCCGGTAGGAGACCATCCCGAGCCACACCGCGATCGCCGCGGCGATGAGCAGCACGAAGTTGTAGCCGACGGCGTCGTAGTCCACAGAGCCGACATGCAGCGTGTTGGACCCGGTCGCGGCGTGCACCAGGGCGGTGAAAGCGCCTGCGAGCAAAGGCGCGATCGCGATCACCGCGAACAGGATGACCCGGATGCCGGACTGCAGGAACGCGAACGTCCGCCCCCGGGTGTCGTCGTCCACCTCCCGGCCGACGATGGTGTAACCGGTCACGTAGGCGATGCCGGCGAGCGCGCCCAGCAGGATCACCAGCAGGACGACCACCGGCAGGCTCGGGATCAGGCCGATGAGGAGAAGCGGCACGCTCGCGGCGACGATGGACAAGCCGAACAGGCGGCGCCGGCTGAAGCCCCGGAGCATGCGCATCCCCAGGAACATGCCGGCGGCCAGCCCGCCGAAGATCGAGGCGAACACGACACCCCAGCCGGCGCTGCCGCCGTTGAGTGTGTTCGTGATGTACGACGGGCCCAGGCCGACGACCACGCCCCCGGCGGAGAACGCACCGACCATGCCGATGACCAGCCCGCGGACCACCTCGTTCTGGCCGAGGAACTTCCACCCCTCCCAGATCATCTTGGCCACCGACGGCGCCGAGATGTGCTCGCTGACGTGCCGCTTGGGGATCTCCCGCAGCACGTAGATGGTGATCGCGGACACGATGAAGGTGGCGGCGTTGAAGTAGAGCGCCAGTTTGACCTGGTCAGTGGCGAAGTAGGGGGACAGCGACCCAAGGGACCGGCTGATCAGGGAGAGCAGCCCGAAGAACAGGCCGGCTATCGGGGCGGGGCCGAACGTGCCCAGCAGGCTGTACTGGTTCGCCTGCTCCAGCTTCTCCGGGGGCACCAGGTTCGGCACCGACGCGTCCTTGGCGGGCGTCCAGAACAGCGAGGCGCACGATGCCAGGAACTGCACCGCGTACATCCAGGTGAGCTTGTTGACGACGCCGAACGACAGGTCGAGCACGAGGGACAGGTAGAGGGTGGCGCGCAGGACGTCGCCGACGATCATGTTCAGCCGCCGGTCCAGCCGGTCCGCGACCGCACCGGCCAGCGGGCCGAGCAGCAGCGCCGGCAGCAGTGAGGAGAGCCAGACACCGCCGACGGCAGCAGCCTGCGCGGCGGCCCCTTTCCCTCCGGCCAGGGTGTTGGCGAGAGTGGACAGCGCGACCAGGCTGAGCCAGTCACCCAGGCTCGACAGCGACGTCGCGATCCAGAGCCGGCGGAACGGCTTGAGCGACAGCACGTTGACGTCCGCTGTGCTGGCGGGGGCCCGGAAGTTCACGGCGCTAGGGTATCCACCCCAGGCCCGCCGCGCCGCTCTCCTCAGCGGGATTGTCCTGTCTTGTGGTCATATATACCTGGTAGCTGTGCCTGCCAGCCCGTTTGGGCCGGCGGATCAGGGATGGCTGGGCGATGGTCCCGGTCAGGTCCCGGTGCGCCGCGAGCCACCGGAGCGGGACGGGGAACGTCCCGTGCCGTTGGCCTGGCGGGTGGAGGAACGCCCGGTGCCCGAAGCGCGGGCCGTCCGGCGCCGTGGCGTTGCCGGCCCCGCCGCGCGGCGTTCGGCGAGCAGTTCGACAGCGCGCTGCAAGGTGACCGACTCAACGTCATCGCCCTTGCGCAGCGAGGCGTTGGTCTCCCCATCGGTCACGTAGGGCCCGAAGCGGCCTTCCTTGATCACGATCGGCCGGCTGGTGGTGGGGTCCTCACCCAGCTCGCGCAGGGGCGCGGCCGCGGTCCGGCCGCGGCCCCGGGTCTTCGGCTGGGCGAACATCTCCTTGGCCTCGGCCAGGGTGAGGGTGAATATCTGTTCCTCGGTCTCCAGCGAGCGGCTGTCGGTGCCCTTCTTGACGTAGGGGCCGTACCGGCCGTTCTGCACGGTCACCTGCTCGCCGTCGAGTTCGCCGATGGTCCTGGGGAGGGTGAGCAGCCGCAGGGCGTCCCCGAGCGTCACCGTGTCCAGGGACATCGACTTCAGCAGGGAGGAGGTGCGGGGCTTGGCGGCCGAATCCTCGGGCAGCACCTCGGTCACGTACGGCCCGAACCGGCCGCTCTTGGCGACGATCTGGTACCCGGTGGCCGGGTCGGTGCCGAGCGGGACGTCCCCGCTGGGCAGGGCGAAAAGCTCCGCCGCGCGCTCGGCGGTCAGCTCGTCGGGCGCGGTGCCTTCCGGCACGTTCACCCGCTCCCCGTCCCGCTCCAGGTAGGGGCCGTAGCGGCCGACCCGCACCACGATGTCGGTGCCATCCAGCGGGAACGAGCTGACGTCCCGGGCATCTATATCACCGATGTCGCTGACGAGTTCCTTCAGGCCCTCCTCGTGGGCCGCCCCGTTCCCGTCCGTGCCGAAGTAGAAGCGGCGCAGCCAGGGGACGCGTGCCGCCTCCCCGCGCGCGATCTCGTCGAGCGCCTCTTCCATCCGGGCGGTGAAGTCGTAGTCCACCAGGTGGGTGAAATGACGCTCCAGCAGGTTGATGACGGCGAAGGCAAGGTAGGAGGGAACCAGCGCGGTGCCTTTCTTGAACACATATCCCCGGTCGAGGATGGTGCCCAGGATGGAGGCGTAGGTGGAGGGCCGCCCGATCTCCCTGTCCTCCAGTTCCTTGACCAAAGTGGCCTCGGTGTAGCGGGCAGGCGGCCTGGTCGCGTGCCCGGCCGGCGTCAGTTCCCCGGTCAGCGGGTCACCCTCGGAGAGCGGGGGCAGGCGGCGCTCCCGGTCGTCCCGCTCACCGTCGCCCTCCACGTCCTCCACGTACGCCTTGAGGAAGCCGTGGAAAGAAATGATCTTGCCGGAGGAGCCGAACTCGGCTTCCTCGCCGGCCGAGGAGTTCCCGGTGATCCGCACCGACACCGACTCCCCGGTGGCGTCTTTCATCTGCGAGGCGACGGTGCGCTTCCAGATCAGCTCGTACAGGCGCAGTTCATCGCCGGACAGCCCGGCCCGGGCGGGGGTCCGGAAACGGTCACCGGCGGGCCTGATCGCCTCGTGCGCCTCCTGCGCGTTCTTCACCTTGCTGGTGTAGACGCGTGGTGCGTCGGGCACGTACTCCGCCCCGTACAGTTCCCTGGCCTGCGCCCGGGCAGCGTTGATCGCGGTCTGCGACAGCTGGATGGAGTCCGTCCGCATATAGGTGATGTGGCCGTTCTCGTAGAGCCGCTGCGCCACCGACATCGTGTACTTGGCGGAGAAGCCGAGCTTGCGGGAGGCCTCCTGCTGCAAGGTGGTCGTCCGGAACGGCGCGTACGGCGAACGCCGGTACGGCTTGCGCTCGACGCTCTTGACCCGGAACGGGACACCGTCCAGCCGTGCCGCCAGTTCGCCCGCGTCCAGCCGGTGGCTCACCCCCGGCGGGACCGCCGGGGCGGCTTCCTGCGTGTCAGCGGCCACGCCGGACAGGTACAGCAGGTCAGGGTTGCGTAGTTCGCCGGTGGGGGCGAAGTCACGGCCCTGCGCCACCCGGCGGCCATCCACCGCGACCAGCCGGCCGGGGAACGACGGGATGTCCTCGGGATCGGGTTCTGGGCGGTCAGGGGTGAAGATGGCTTCCAGGTCCCAGTAGCTGGCCGGGCGGAACGCTATCCGTTCCCGCTCCCTGGCCACCACCAGCCGGGTGGCGACCGACTGGACACGGCCGGCGGACAGCCGTGGCATGACCTTCTTCCACAGCACCGGCGAGACCTCGTACCCGTACAGCCGGTCCAGCACCCGCCTGGTCTGGTAAGCGTCGACCAGCCCGCTGTCGAGTTCGCGGGGGTTGGCGACGGCCTGGGCTATCGCCTCCGGTGTGATCTCGTGGAAGACCATCCGGCGGGCGGGCACCTTGGGCTTGAGCTCTTCGAGCAGATGCCAGGCGATCGCCTCGCCCTCGCGGTCCTCATCAGTGGCCAGCAGCAGTTCGTCGGCGTCGGCGAGGAGGTGCTTGAGCTTGGACACCTGCGGCTTCTTGTCCGCGGGCACCACGTAGAGGGCTTCGAAGCCCTCGTCCACGTTGACCCCGAGCCTCGCCCAGGACTCTTTGCGGTATCTGGTCGGGATCTCGGCTGCCTTGTCGGGCATGTCGCGGATGTGACCGATGCTCGACTCCACCACGTACCCCGACCCGAGGTACCCGGCGATGGTGCGCGCCTTGGCCGGTGATTCCACGATGACAAGACGGTGGCCGCCGTTTCCGCTGGTGGCGCCCCGTTTGCCAATCGCGCCCTTACCGGCGCTGCCCTTCGTTGCTGGCACGCTCCTCACCCTCTAGCCCGGTACCCTGCACCGGCTCGTGTCATGCTCTCCAACTCCCAGGCCCCATCGCCGTGTTCCCGGCGGACAAGCCGCGGTCTCCGGGGACGACCGATTTCGCCAGACCGATTGAACCACCGCGCCCCCCGCGCACAATAAGACTGATGGCCGAGTACTCCTACCTCGTGCTCCACTTGCCGCGCGGAACGTCACGGGATGCCGCGCGGCGCATCCTGGCCGATCATGCAGAGTACGGGGACTGGGAACTCGCCAGGCTCCGTCTGAACGCAGACGGAAGCAGGAAAGCCACCCTGCGCCGGCAGATCATACGCCCCGTCCGCACTCTATGACCAAGTCGGCCGTGTGAGCATACCCAGCCTGGCGGGGAAGGCAAGGGCCGGACGGGCATGATTCAGCCTGCCAGGCGGGCACCCGGCCCCGCGCTGCGGTAGCGGCAGGGATGGCGGCGGCCACGACCCGGCCGGCACCGCGGGGGCAAATCCGGCTGATCGTGGCCGCCTGAGCGGGGCAGTCGCCGCGGCCGGGTTCGCACGAGGGTGCCCTCGCCGTCGGCCGGCCGCGGGTCGCGACCGTTCACGAGATCAGGCGCAGCATGTGTGCTAGCCCCGTGGACCGACCCCGCACGCTGTGTCACGCTAGCACTACTCGCTGTGCGCATGAGGGATTTTCGGAAAGCGTCAGCAGCGGTCGAGGAAGCCGTCGAGCACCCGGACGCCGAACCGGAGCGCATCCACCGGCACACGCTCATCCACGCCATGGAACATGCCGAAGAAGTCCAAGTCAGCGGGCAGGCGCAGCGGCGCGAACCCGAAGCACCGGATGCCGAGCCGGCTGAAGGACTTGGCGTCGGTCCCCCCGGCA
>OFGV01000224.1_pt1 | contig 10705 bp, 10 predicted proteins | sample 1521911 | NCBI WGS metagenome assembly OFGV01 (sample SAMEA2553413, study PRJEB24118) | soil metagenome
CTTGATCGTCGGGAAGGTCGTAGCGTGACACACCGGGGCCATCGAACAGGCCCGTCGGGCGCATGATCGTCCAGTCCAGGTCGCTGCCGCGCACGAGTTCCTCCATGCGGCGCATGTCGCTGTAGGTCGTCTTGCCGATCGTCGCGGTGATCAGCGGCTGGAGGACACGGTTCATCAGGAAACCGCCGTCGGCATGATGGTGCGGCTCGGTGGCGCTCGAGCTAACCACGACCAGTCGCTTGACCCCATGCCGGGACATCGCGGTGGCGACGTTGCGGATGCCGTCGCTGTAGATGTTGACCGGCTTGCGGGTGTACGGCACGCCGAGCGTCGAGAGCACGACATCGGCTCCCTCAACTGCTCGATTGACGGCTTGCGCGTCGTGCACGTCGGCCTCCACGAGGCTCAGTCGTCCGTGTGTGATCGGGAAGCCGGCCGGCCGGCGGGTTACTGCCGCGGTTTCGTGACCGGCGGCTAGCGCCTGCTCTGTCAGCAGCCGGCCGGTAAGGCCGTTGGCTCCGAAGACGGCGATCCTCATGGTTACGCTCCTTTCCTGGCGCGCTGGTGCGCCGCCGCAGTCCAGGTACTACGAATTACGTAGCATATGATACTCATAGCACATGGGAGGTGGCGGCGCAAATGACAGCGCAGCGCGCCAGCGCGTCTGGGTCTCGGGAAGCAGGACGAGCCCGAAGACGGCGGATCGCCGAGGCCAAGCAGGGCCTGCGCGAGCTGCGGATCGAGCTGGCGATCCTCAATCACCGGGTAGGTTCACGAAGCGAGATCAAGGACCTGGACTTCGACTGTCTCGACGTCATCACCCGGCACGGTCCGATCAGCCCGACTACTCTCGCGCGCCGCATCGGCGTGCACCTCGCCACCATGACCGGCATCCTCGACCGCCTCGAGCGCGGCGGCTGGATTGTGCGCGACCGGGACGAGAGCGACCGGCGGGCTGTGCTGGTCCGCGGCGTACCCGGCAGACAGCGTGACATCATCCGCCTGTACGACGGTATGAACACCTCGCTGGACGAGATCCTCCAGAGCTACTCCGACGACCAGATCGACCTAGTCGTCGATTTCCTGCGACGGTGCACGCAGGCGGGGCAGTCTGCCACGGACCAACTCGCGAAGAACCCGGACTAGCGTCAATGGGACTAGCCTGCGCTCAGGTCCACATCCAGCACTTGCGGGCGGACATCGATGGCAAGGTCACACACGCCATGCTCAACCACGCCCATGGCCCGGCCGCGATCATCCCGAACGGCTGCCCCGCCCCGATCTGCCGTACAAACCCACCACGGCAGCCGCCCCCGGATCCCAGGGCTCCGGCATAGTGGCATATAGGCCGGCTCGGGGCACTTGACGCGCGTTCTTCATAGCCGGGAGGTGCATCATGAAATACGCCGCCGCGTTGATGGCCGGCGTCGGCACACAAATGTCCTGCGCGAAGGGACCGAAATCGGCAGGAATCATCCTCGTCCAGGTGAGGCCCCAGTATGCGAGTCTCCCCGGGGTTCCAGCGGGCCGTGGTGCCCGCGATGGCCTAGGGATGGCCGGGTCGGGTGCCGGGCACGCCTTGAGCGCACACGCGGCCGGGGACCTTCTGCCCTAGCCGGGTGGGCAAGCCGCGGCTAGCGTGTGAATCGGGGACGGGTGCAAAGGTATCGCTGATCGGGGGGATTACCGATGCGGGAACTCTCTGTGCCTGTGGCATACGTCGTGAAGCCGGATGACAATATCACCGATGACGTCTTCACGAACGCGCAGAGCTGGCCTGGTACGACCGGTCTGAGGCGAAAGGTGAACGGCACTTGGGCGGCGGTGACCTGGCGCGAGTTCGCGGGCGAGGTGCGCGCCGTCGCCGCTGGGTTCATCGCCGCCGGGATCCGGTCCGGCGACCGGGTGGGACTGATGTCGCGCACCCGCTACGAGTGGACACTTCTTGACTACGCGATCCTGACCGCCGGTGGCGTCACTGTCCCGATCTACCCCACCTCCTCGCTCGAGCAGGTCGAGTGGATCCTCGGCGACTCGGGCGCGGTTGCCGTCGTGGTCGAGACCGACGATCACGCCGGGATGGTCGCCACCGCGCGGGCCGGCCTTCCCGCACTCGCCCACATATGGCAAATTGACAGCGGCGGGCTTGCCGACCTCAAGGCGCGCGGCACGCAGGTGACACGGGAGCAGGTCGATGAGCGGCGCCGGACCCGCGGGGCCGCCGACCTCGCGGAGATCGTCTACACCTCCGGCACGACCGGCCGCCCGAAGGGCTGCATGCTGAGCCACGGCAACATCGTCGCCAACGCGCGCAATTGCATGCAGAACGATGGCTTCACGCGGGTGTTCGATGAACAGCACTCGACCCTGTTGTTTCTGCCGCTCGCGCACAGCTACGCCCAGGTCATCCAGTACGGCGCCGTCTACTCGCGCACCGTTATGGGCCTGGTCGACATGGCCGACGCCGTCGCCGAGCTGCCGGCCTTCAAGCCGACAGCGGTGCTGTCGGTGCCCAGGCTGTGGGAGAAGGCCTACAACAGCGCCAAGCACAAGGCCGCCGCCGAGGGCCACGGGAAGATCTTCGACAGGGCGGAGGCCACTGCCATCGCCTACAGCCAGGCGCTGGACACCGGCGGCCCCGGCCTGATGCTCCGTCTCAGGCACGCCCTGTACGACCGGCTCGTCTACAGCAAGCTGCGCACTGCGCTCGGCGGTGACGTTGAGTACGCCTGGAGCGCGGCTGCCCCGCTCGGCGCACGGCTCGGGCACTTCTTCCGTGGCTGCGGCATCAACGTCCTGGAGGGCTACGGCCTGACCGAGACCAGCCCGGCGACGAACACCAACACACCCGAGGCGCAGAAGATCGGCACCGTGGGCCGGCCGATCCCGGGCTGCACGATCCAGATCGCGCGAGACGGCGAAGTCCTCGTCAAAGGCCACATGGTCTTCCAGGGCTACTGGAACAACGAGGCCGCCACCAAGGAGATGATCGACGAGGACGGCTGGCTGCACACCGGCGACATCGGTGCCCTCGACGACGAGGGATTCCTCAAGATCACCGGGCGCAAGAAGGACCTCATCGTCACGGCGGCCGGTAAGAATGTCGCGCCCGCCGTGCTCGAAGACCGGCTGCGCGCCCACTGGCTGGTCAGCGAGTGCCTGGTGGTGGGCGACGCGAAACCCTACGTCGCCGCGCTCGTGGCTGCCGACCCGGAGACGTTCGCCCAGTGGAAGGCGGACAATGGCAAGCTGGAAACCGCGACCATAACCGACCTTGTCCACGACCCCACTCTGCGGGCGGAGTTCCAGGCGGCGGTCGACGACGCCAACAGGGCGGTGTCAAAGGCGGAGGCGATCAAGAAGTTCGCACTCCTCGGCGAGGACTTCACCGAGATGGGTGGTCAGCTGACGCCGACGCTGAAGGTGCGTCGCAACGTCGTCATGCAGCAGTACGCGCCCCAGATCGCCGCCCTGTACGACGACAGCCCCTGATGCCCGGATCGGGACAGCTGACGAAACGGAGACACGTCCAGGCCCAGGTGCCTGGCGGGCCGGCCAGGGGAGACGAGGGGGACGGGATGCCTGCATCGCTGGCCGCATCGTGAGCCTCCTCGATAGGCCAATACCCCGGCTCCACCACACGGATCCGGCACCTTCCGGGCCCACACCGGGCCACCTCCGGATGGATGCCTGCCGGTGAGAAGACTCCGCGGCCCGGGGAAAACTCATCGCCGGCCGGCACAGTGCCGCGGCGGAATGCTCACCTGACCTGCCGGCGGGCAGTCAGGCCGCGTGCCGGGAGCCGAGTGGCAGGATAGTAAGGGCAGCCACCGGCGGGAGGCTGGCATGGGGGATGACGGGCGGTTGCTCTCACGGCGGCTGGCCGGGCTGCCGCTGCGGCTGAAACTGGTAGTAGCAGCTTCATGTCTCACCAGCGTCGCGCTGGCCGTGATCAGCGTGGCCGGCGTGTCGATGTTCGGTACCGCCCTCGTGGGGCGGGCGGATAACCAGCTGCAGGCTGATGCCCAGCGGCTAGTCGGACGCTCTCTGGCGGCAGAGCCAGATTCCCGCGCTGGGCCTGTGCCGGGTATGGGTGGCACCGGTGAGGTCAGCGTTGAGGTGCTCGGCGCTGGCGGCGAACCGGTGATACCGGTGGGCCCGGGTGCTGGAGCCGGCCCGGCCATCCCCACGGGCGCTGGCTGGGTTTCGGCCCACGCGGGACGGACGGTGACGGTGCCAGCCCGGTACGGCGGTGAAAGCTGGCGGGTGGTCGTGGAGCCCATCCGGTACCAGGCTCGGCATCTGATGTTCGTTTACGATTCCGGCGACTTCTCTGTCGCGATATCCGGCCGGTCCGGGCACGGGCTCCCCGGCACTCTCGTCGTCGGAACGGGCCTGGATGGCATCGGCCGCATGAAGGGGAGGCTCGCCCTCACCGGTCTGGCGGTCGGCGGTGTGGTGCTAGTGCTAGTGGCAGTCCTGGTTGCCGCGGTGACGCGCGCCGGTCTCCGGCCGCTCGCTGAGATCGAGGATTCGGCGCGGGCGGTGGCAGCAGGCGAACTGTCGCGCCGGGTCCCTGCCCGCGGGGCAGCCCGGGAGCTGGGTGGCCTCACGCGGTCGCTCAACCTGATGCTGGGCCGTACTGGGGAAGCTTTCCGCGCTCATGCCGCGGCGGAGGCGGCCACCCGCCGCTATGAGCGGCGGATGCGCCAGGCCGTGGCCGACGTCGGCCACGGCCTGCGGGAACCGCTCAGTGTGATCGACGGTTTCGCCGAGTACTACTGGCAGCGCGGCCTGCTGGGAGCCGGCGAGTTCGACCGCATGATGAGGCGGGTGGAGGACGAGGCCGCCCGGATGAGCGCAGTGATCAGCGCCCTGGAACAGCCGGGCGCCCCCGGTGATGGCGGCACAGCCGGGTCCGTTCACGGCTGAGAGGCGGTTGAGCAGGCTGCGCATATACGGCCGGGAACTTGCCAGCTCCCAGCGCTCCCGGCTGGCCCGGTGATTGGCGGCTCGCCACCAGCCGCGTTCGGCCGCATATGGGTCAGTGAAGTGGCTCGAACCGTGCTGTGAAGTGCCGCAGGTGCCTGGGCTGGGACACGATGCGCATTCCGGGAAGGCCGGCAGCCCGGGTGGCCACCCGGGTGAGAACCTCGATGACGTAGTCGATGTGGCTCTGGGTGTATGTACGGCGGGGAATGGCCAGCCGGACCAGGTCCATGGCGGCCGGGGTCTCGGTGCCGTCGGGGTGCAGGCCGAACATGACGGTTCCGATCTCGCAGGCCCGCACTCCGCCTTCCTCGTAGAGCGCGCAGGCCAGCGCCTGGCCTGGGTAGTGCAGGGGGTCGAGGTGCGCCAGCATGGCGCGCGCGTCGATGAAGACCGCGTGGCCGCCGAAGGGGACGACGACCGGGATTCCCGCTGCTTCGAGTGCCTCGCCGAGGTAGGCGATGGAGCGCACCCGGTAGCGCAGGTAGTCGTCGTCGATGCATTCGCGCAGTCCCTGGGCGATTGCCTCCAGGTCACGGCCGGCGAGCCCGCCATAGGTGGGGAAGCCCTCGGTGAGGATTTCCAGGTTGCGGCATTGCCCGGCGAGGCTGTCGTCGTTGAGGGCGAGCCAGCCGCCGATGTTGGCCAGCGGGTCCTTCTTCGCCGACATGGTCATCCCGTCGGCGAGGGTGGCCATCTCCCGGACGATGCCGGCGACCGGGACGCCGGCGTAGCCGGGTTCGCGGGTCTTGATGAACCAGGCGTTCTCGGCAAACCGGCAGGCATCCAGGAACAGCGGCTTACCAAACCGCTCGCAGACCTCGCGGACCGCGCGGATGTTGGCCAGGCTGACCGGCTGGCCGCCGCCGGAGTTGTTCGTCACGGTCAGCATCACCAGCGGCACCGCCTCGGCCCGGTCTTCGAGCAGCCGCGCCAGCGCCGCGACGTCCATGTTGCCCTTGAACGGGTGGCGCAGGCCCGGCTGGAGTCCCTCCGGAATGGGCAGGTCGACGGCCTGCGCCCCGGTGAACTCGACGTTGGCCCGCGTGGTGTCGAAGTGGGTGTTGTTCGGGACAATCCGGCCCGGTCCGCCGGCCACTGTGAACAGGATCTTCTCGGCAGCCCGGCCCTGATGGGTCGGCAGGACGTGCCGGAACGGGAACAGGCCGGTCACCGCCTCACGGAACCGGTAGAACGAGGGCGCTCCGGCGTAGGCTTCGTTGCCCCGCTGGATGCCGGCCCACTGCTCGGCCGACATCGCCCCGGTCCCGGAGTCGGTGAGCAGGTCGATCAGCACCTCCTCGGCGCGCAGCTCGAACAGGTTGTACCCGGCGCTGGCCAAAGCGGCAGTTCGCTCCGTCCGGGTGGTCAGCCGCATCGGCTCCACCGAGTGGATGCGGAACGGCTCAATGATCGTGCGGAACGGATCGTCGCTCATCGGCTAGCGCCCCCTAGGGCAGAACGTGTCCCACCTGCTCTACACGGCTTCACGACCCACCGGGTCCGCGTGCGGCAGCACCCGGTGCGTTCGCGGATCAGCTCAGCCCCGTCCTCACCGGGCACGATTACGGCACCGTCTTCGCTGACATCGTCTCGACGAGGTCGCGATGGGCTGACTGGATGACGCTTCGTGCCTGGTCACGCAGTCCGGCAACGTCATGATGGGTCAGGCCGCTGGTCTGCAGGGGGCGTCCTACGACGATACGCGCCTCGCCGCTGTGGATTGCGCGTCGGCCTGGTTGCCAGATCCGGCAGGTGCCCTGGATGGCAGCCGGCAGGATCGGCACCTGGTTGGCGACCGCGACGATGAAGGCACCATCCTTGAAATCACCGATCGTGCCATCCGGTGAGGCCCTGCCCTCCGGGTAGACCAGCAGCGAGTGCCCGGCCGCCAGCAACCGGGCGGCAGCATCGTCGATCTGGCGGAAGTCCGGGGAACCCCGGTCCACCTCGATCATCCCGATAGTGCGCATCGCGCGGCCGAGCAGCAGGATCTGGAACAGCTCACGCATGGCCAGGACACGCAGCGACAACGGCAGCGCCTGCAGGTGCGCCATCGGGTCGGGGTTGGACTGGTGATTAGACACAACGACGTACGTGGCGGCCGGCTCGACATGCTCAAGGCCATGCACGACCACGCGCGCCCTGCCGTGCGCAGCCACACCGCCGCCCACCACCGCACCACCCGGTCGGTAACAGCCGAGTCAGCCCGGGCTGGTCCGCGGAATCGCACCACCAGGGCACCAGCCAGCGTCGCCAGCACCCCCGCGGCCAATGTCGGCACCGTCCGCCAGGACACCCGTCCACCCTTTCAATGCCCACCCGCTTCAATGCCCACCCGCGCATGGCGGCGGGATGCTCGTCTCCAAGATGCGCCGACCGCCGGTCGGCGACCGCCGGTCGGCGGCCTCCCACCCGGCCAGTGTTTCTGCACGTCCAGCCTGCGACAAGGGAGTGGCCTCACTGTGGTAGAAGCGCGCTGATGCCGTGGCTGGGCACGCTGCGGTGATGGCCGGTGCCGGTGCCGGCGGCTTCCCGGCCCTCGTCCTGGAGGGTGAGCAGGCCGGGCGTGCCATACTGCTTTTCGCGGGTCGTGGTTACTGCGCCTGGGTTCGGCTACGCCTTGTAGACGTCAGGCAATTCCGTGCCGCACCCGCCGCACCGCTGCTGTGCCGCCGGGGTGACCGCCTGGCAGTCAGGGCAGAAGATCACCCGGTCGTGGCTGGATGTCATCTCCCAGATCGCCGCGAAGTGGCTGTGCTGCCAGCGCTGCTGGTAGAGGCCGCGCACGGCGGCGCGGTGCTCGGGCCGGGCGGCGAAGGCCCTGGCGTCCTCCGCGGTGCGCCAGAAGGCGATCAGCGTGTTGTGCGGGCCGTCCCCGAAGCCGTACCGGCGGATGAACCCGGGCGCGGACTCCAGCAACTCGAAGAGCGGAACCAATGCCTTCCAGAACGCGGCGGAGCCGTCCGGGTCGGTGAAGGTCGCCTGCAGCATGAGGATCGCGCTTGCTGCTTCCGGGCCAAGGTGCCCGTCTGGTCCCTGCTGTGTGCCGAGCACGATGGGAGCGATCTGCGAGCGGGGGATGGCAGCCATCGCCGCGATCGCCTCCGGGGGCGGCGGCAGGGTCAGCAGTTCCGTCACGGCGGCACTCCCTCTAGAGTATCCGAGTGACTCGATTCGTTAAAGTGAGGCTAGGACGAAATGACGGAGCCCGTCAAGAGGCGCCAGTACGTGTCGGCCCTGCGGAAGGAACAGGCGGCGCGCACGCGGATGCTGATCGTCGACGCGGCGGCCGGGCTGTTCGTGTCCGAGGGCTACGCACGTACGACAGTCCGGGCCATAGCCGGGCGGGCGGGGGTTGCTCCCGACACCGTGTACGCGGTCTTCGGCAGCAAGGTGCGCGTCCTGACGGCGGTGCTCAACGCCCGGCTGGCGCCTTCCGGCGAGGCCAGCGTCATGGACCGCCCCGAGTCACGCGCCGTGCGCGACGAACCCGATCAGCGCCGTCAGCTGCACCGGTTCGCCTACGACATGGCCGGCGTGTCGGCCCGGATCCGCCCGATCTACGAGGTGCTGCGCACGGCCGGCGCCGTGGAACCGGAGGTGCGTGAGGTCTTTGCCGAGATGGAGCGGCATCGGCTCGCCCACATGAGACAGCTCGCCGGCTGGTTCGCCCGGCGCGGGCCGCTGCGCGTGAGCCGGGACCGCGCCGCCGAGATCCTCTGGGTCCTCGCCAGCCCTGACGTCGCCCGCATGCTCTGCGACGTGCAGGGGTGGAGCCAGGCCCAGCACGCCGCGTGGCTGGAGACCATGCTCTCGTGCGCCCTCCTGCCCGGAGGCGCGGACCTCGGATGAGGCCACCGCTGCACCGCGCAGCCGGCGCCCGACGCGGCCTCGCCTGCTACGTGCCCACCACCCGTGGCCATCGTAGCCACACGGCTGCCACGATCGAGACCCGGCCGATGCGTACCTGTCGGTGCCCTGATGCCAGGATTGGTCTAGCTTGCTGACACGATCGGAGAACCGTCATGGCCGCCGGGTGGGCCGCCGCCGATATGCCAGGCCAGCACGGCCGGACGGCGCTGGTGACGGGTGCCAACTCCGGCATCGGCTTCCACGAGGCACTGGAGCTGGCCCGCAAGGGTGCGCATGTGCTACTGGCCTGCCGCGACGCCGGCCGCGGCCAGGCCGCCCGTGCGGCGATCGTGGGGGAGGTGCCCGCCGCCAGCGTGGAGCTTGTCGAGCTGGATCTGGCTGATCTTGACTCGGTCGCCCGCCTGGCCGGCCGGCTACTGGACCGCGGCGGCGGGCTGGACCTGCTGATCAACAATGCCGGGGTGATGGCCGTGCCCCGCCGGCAGAGCACGGCCCAGGGGTTTGAGCTGCAGTTCGGCACCAATCACCTGGGGCATTTCGCGCTCACCGGGCGCCTGCTCCCGGCTCTGCTGCGCTGCCCAGGCAGCCGGGTGGTGACGGTCAGCAGCCTCAACCACCGCATGGGCTCGGTCAGGCTGGAGAACCTGCAAAGTGAGCGCGGCTACGGTCGGTGGCGGGCCTACAACCAGTCCAAGCTGGCCAACGCGCTGTTCACCCTGGAACTGGACCGCCGGCTGCGCGCGGCCGCCGCCAGCACCCTCAGCGTCGGCGCCCACCCGGGCTACAGCCGCACCGGGCTGCAAAACAGCGGGCCGCGACTGGGCGGTGGGGGCGGCACCTTAGAGCGCGGGATGGGGCTGGCCCCCCGGGTCACCGGCCCGCCTGCCGCCGCCGGCGAACAGCCGTGGTCCGCGCCCGGTGGTGCCGAAACCTCCGGCTACCTCCAGGCCGGCGCCGATCAGGTTCGACGCGCTGCCCGGCGGGGCGCCGTCGGAGTCCCCGGGCTGCGCCGTCGAGTTGGGGTCCATTCGGGCCTAACTGGCGGGCGCCGCCCGGTCAGGGCTGGATCGTGGGGTACTTCTGGTAGATGCTCGGGTACTGCTTGGCCAGCCCGGCGATCGTGCCGTTGGAAGTCAGCGTGGCGAGCGCTTTGTTGACGCCCGTGACCAGCGGGTTTCCCTTGGCGAAGACAAGGCCGTAGTGCTCGCCGGTGGACGGGAACTGCGCGATGAGCGTCCCGCCGCTGATGAACAGGGCGTCCGGGGTGTCCACCACCATGGCGTCGATCCGGTGCGCCTTGAGCGCGGACGTCGCCACCCCGAGCGTGTTGAAGACCTTGGGCGCCTTGGTCGGCTGGATGACCGCGTTGATGAACGTCAGGCCTGTGGTGCCGATCTGGTCGCCGTACAGGTATGTCTTCAGCTGAGCAGGCGAGTGCTTGGTCGCGATCGGCGAGCCCTTGAGCGCGACGATCGCCTGCTGGACGTCGTAGTAGCTGTTCGAGAATGTGACGGACTGGGCGCGCGTCGGCGTGACCGACACCTCGTTGATGTCGAAGTCGAATGACTTCGGCCCCGGACCGTAGGAGCTGTTGAAGGGCTCGTGCACCCAGGTGACCTGGGACTTGCTGAAGCCGAGCTGCGCCGCGACCGCATAGGCGACGGCGCTCTCGTAGCCCTTGCCGTTCGTCGGGTCGTTGTGCGCGAACCAGGGCGGGTAGGCCGGGTTGTCCGTGGCCACTGTCAGCACGCCGGGCTTGAAGAGCAAGTTCTGGATGCCGGACTTCGTGCAGCTCGACGTAGTCGCGCGCGTGGCCCCAGTCGCGCCGCGCGTCGAGGTT
>OFGV01000226.1_pt1 | contig 10627 bp, 7 predicted proteins | sample 1521911 | NCBI WGS metagenome assembly OFGV01 (sample SAMEA2553413, study PRJEB24118) | soil metagenome
CCTGGGGCGCGACTGCGCGGATTTCAGCCCGCATGTTGCGGCCGCGACGAGCGTGGCCATGACCAGCGGGATCAGCAGAATCCATTGGAGGCCGTGGAAACCCGAGAACTCGAGTACCGGCACCGGTATCCTGCGCAGCCCCAGAAACGCGGCCACGAGCGCCACGGCGACGAACATCGTCGACAGCTTGAATCTCAGTCGCACGCGGCACGACTCCGCCCGCGGCGCCCGCTTGGCCGAGATCGGGCTGGCGCCTGGCCGCACCCATCAGATCCGGGTGCACATGGCGGCGCTGCGCCACCCCTGCGTGGGCGACCGCCTGTACGGTGCAGACCCGGTGCTGGCCGCGCGGCTGGGCCTGACGAGGCAGTGGCTCCACGCGGTCGGCCTGAGCTTCGCCCACCCGGCCGACTGCCACCCCGTCTCCTTCACCAGCGAATACCCCCCAGACCTCGCCCACACCCTGGACACCCTCCGCGCCGAAAGCTGAGGAATCCATGATCCGTGCAGATCGTCCCCCCTCCAGGGGGGACGATCTGCACGGGTGACTGAGCACAGGGAGCAGGGGGGCTGCTGGCCGAGCACAGAGTGCAGGGGGCAGGTGACTGAGCATCAGGGTGCAGGGGGCAGGCGGCAGGTGGGGCCGCACTGGCACGGCACGCCCGGCCAGCCCCGGTGAGTGAGAGTCGCTCCGATCACCCCGGCGGACTCGCATGCCCGCTCGGTCACGTCCACCCAGCCCAGCCGGAGAGTGACCAGGCCGTGAGCGGCGTTGAGGTTGTCGCGGCGCAGGTCGCGCCAGCGCGACTGCCCGGGGTGGGCGGCCTGCCCGTCGAGTTCAACCACTGTCTGGTACTCGTCGTAGGCGATGTCCTGGTACTCGCGGCGCCCGCCCCGTGTGACCGGCCGCTGACGGGTTCCGCGGGGGAGGCCGTGCGGGCCCTCGACCCGGGACCCGTAACGGTATTCCAGCAGCGAGTGGGCGCCCACATGTTCCTCACCCAGCGCGGCGACCAGGTCTGTGCGCCAGCGCAGCCGGGGGCGGCCCTGGATGGCCGTGCGTAACAGCGCTGCGGTGGTCCGCCTGCTGCCAACGGCACGAAGCGCCAGGCTGACGGCCTCGTCGAGGGTCGCAGCGTGCTGGGCGATATCCAGCACCGTGTCATCGATCCGGGTCCGGGGCGGGGTCAGCACGGGGTGGCGGGACTGGGCCAGCCTGCCCGAATAGTGGATGAGCACGCCGGGCGGGCGCACGACCGCGCTACCGCTGGGCACCGTCACGTGGATCAGCGGGGCGGGTGAATCGGCAAGTCCGTACAACTCGGCCGCCGTCTGGTGGCTGAGCGCCGATCCCGTCCCGGCCCGCAGCACCGCAGCCCAGAGCCTGGCGGCCCGGCTCGGCTCGCCGCTGAACGTCGCGTACACACCCGGATAAAGCCGCTGCCAGCGGCCGGTAGCCAGTCTCACCTCGATCGCCTTGTCGGTGAACCCGGCCGCCAGTGCCTGACCCCGGGTGATCACACCGCTCTGCTGGGCCAGAAGTCCGCGGTGCTGGGCCAGAAGTCCGCGCTGGCTGGCGAGGAAGTTGTCCGTCATGCCTATCAGCGTGGGAGTGGCGGCTGGTGCCGGTACCAGGAACCTGGTAGCTGTGGATAACTCCTGCTATCCCACCCAATCCGCCCGCGCGCCTGTTGATAACCCTTGCTGGGCTCGTTTCCGCGGCCCGCGCGGGGAGCTGCTGGGCTCGTTTCCGCGGCCCGCGCGGGCGCGGGGGAACGTACGGCCGGCCATGGTCCGGTCGAGTACATAGCAGGCGCAACGACACATCCGGTGTGGCGAGTCGCGGGGCGACCGGCCCTCGATTAGGCTCATTGAGCCGGGCTGGCGCGCCTGCCCCGGGGGGAGAAGTTTCTTCGCGGGACACGGCCCTCCGAGGCGGTGCCAGCCACTTCCCCCGGCTCCGGTTCACCCGCGCCCTGGCTGGCGCCTGCCCGAAGGAGGTTGCTCGTGACGGCGGCGGGAACCAGGGGAGACAGTTCGTTTGTGCATCTTCACGTGCACACCGAGTACTCCATGCTGGACGGTGCCGCCAGGCTGAAGGACATGTTCGCCCAGTGCGCGCAGACCGGGATGCCAGCAGTCGCGATGACCGACCACGGCAACGTCTACGGCGCCTACGACTTCTGGTCCAAGGCGACCGCGGCCGGCGTCAAGCCGATCATCGGCATCGAGGCCTACGTAGCCCCCGAGCACCGGCGACACCGCCAGCCGGTCCGCTGGGGCAGCCCCGCGCAGAAGGACGACGATGTGTCCGGCGGCGGCGCCTACACCCACATGACCCTGCTGGCCGAGACCACCGAGGGCATGCACAACCTGTTCCGGCTCTCCTCGCTCTCCTCGCTGGAGGGGTATTTCCGCAAGCCCAGGATGGACCGTGAACTGCTCGCGGCCCACGCCAAGGGGATCATCGCGACCACCGGTTGCCCGTCCGGGGAGGTGCAGACCAGGCTGCGGCTCGGCCAGTTCGACCAGGCTCTGGCGGCCGCCGCCGACTACCGCGACATCTTCGGCGCCGGCAGCTTCTTCGTCGAGATCATGGATCACGGCCTGCTGATCGAGCAGCGGGTCCGCGACGGACTGCGCCGTATCGCCGCCGATCTCGGCCTGCCGTTCGTCGTCACCAACGACTCGCACTACACCCAGCCGGATGACGCGACCGCGCATGAGGTCCTGCTGTGCGTGCAGACCGGCACCAACCTCGCCGATCCCACCCGGTTCAAGTTCGAGGGAACGGGCTACTACCTCAAGAGCCCGGCCGAGATGCGGCAGGCCTATACCGATGAGGACTGGCAGGCGGGCTGCGACACCACCCTGCTGATCGCCGAGCGGGCAGATGTCAGCTTCGCCAAGGCCAACCTGATGCCGCAGTTCCCGGTGCCGGAAGGGGAAACCGAGGAGGGCTGCTTCCGGGCGCAGGTGTGGGCCGGGATGGACCGGCGCTACCCCGGCGGCCATGACGAGCAGCGGCGCGTCCAGGCCGAGTACGAGATGGGCATCATCACCGCGATGGGGTTCTGCTCGTACTTCCTGGTGGTCGCGGACTTCATCATGTGGGCCAAGCACAACGGGATCCGGGTCGGCCCCGGCCGCGGCAGCGCGGCCGGGAGCATCGTGTCCTACGCGCTCGGCATCACCGACCTCGACCCCCTCGTGCACGGGCTCGTGTTCGAGCGGTTCCTCAACCCCGAGCGCGTGTCCATGCCCGACATCGACATCGACTTCGACGAGCGCCGGCGCGGGGACGTCATCCGGTATGTCACGGAGAAGTACGGGGACGACCGGGTCGCGCAGATCCGCACCTACGGCACCATCAAGGCCAAGGCCGCGGGCAAGGACTCGGCCCGGGTGCTCGGCTTCCCCTATGCACTCGGGGACCGGATCACCAAGGCGTTCCCCCCGGCGGTGATGGGCAAGGACATCCCGCTCTCGGGGATCTTCGACGAGGCACACCCCAGGTACGGCGAGGCGGGCGAGATCCGCGCCCTGTACGACGCCGAGCCCGAGGTCCGGCAGGTGATCGACACCGCACGGGGGCTGGAGGGCCTGATCCGCCAGGCAGGCGTGCACGCGGCTGGGGTGATCATGAGCAGCGAGCCGCTCATCGACCACGTCCCCGTCTGGCAGCGGGAGGCCGACGGCGCGGTCATCACCCAGTTCGACTACCCGGCCTGCGAGAACCTGGGCCTGCTCAAGATGGACTTCCTGGGCCTGCGCAACCTGACCGTGCTGGAGGACACGGTGCGCGGGATCAAGGCCAACCGGGGCATCGAGGTCAATCTGGAGACGCTGCCGCTCGACGACAAGCCGACCTACGAGCTGCTGGCCCGCGGTGACACGCTCGGCATCTTCCAGTTCGACGGCGGCCCGATGCGGGCGCTGCTGCGCAGCATGCGGCCGGATAACTTCGAGGACATCTCGGCGGTCGGCGCGCTGTACAGGCCGGGCCCGATGGGCGCGAACGCGCACAACGACTACGCCGACCGCAAGACCGGCCGCAAGCCGGTGGTACCCATCCACCCGGAACTGGCCGAATCGCTGGCCGACATCCTGGGCGACACCTACGGGCTGATCGTCTACCAGGAGCAGGTGATGGCGATCGCCCAGAAACTGGCCGGGTACACCCCGGGCAATGCGGACCTGCTGCGGCGGGCCATGGGCAAGAAGAAGAAAGAGATCCTGGACAAGGAGTTCGAGCCGTTCGCGGCTGGCATGAAGGCGAATGGCTACTCCGACTCGGCGATCAAGACCCTGTGGGACATCCTGGTCCCGTTCTCCGATTACGCGTTCAACAAGGCGCACAGCGCCGCCTACGGGCTGGTCTCGTACTGGACCGCCTACCTCAAGGCCAACTACCCGGCCGAGTACATGGCGGGCCTGCTCACCTCCGTCTCCGGCGACAAGGACAAGAGCGCGCTCTACCTGAACGAGTGCCGGCGTATGGGCATCACCGTGCTGCCGCCGGACGTGAACGCCTCGGCGGCGACCTTCACCCCGGTGGGCACCGACATCCGGTTCGGCCTGGCCGCAGTGCGCAACGTGGGCACCAACGTGGTCGACGCCATCGTGGCCGCCCGCACCGGCAAGGGCGCGTTCACCAGCTTCAGCGACTTCCTGCGCAAGGTCCCGGTCAACGTCTGCAACAAGCGGGTCATCGAATCGCTGGTCAAAGCCGGTGCCTTCGATTCGCTCGGGCACCCCCGCAAGGGCCTGGAGCTCATCCACGAGCAGGCCATCGACACCGTGATCGACGTCAAGCGCAACGAGGCGATGGGCCAGGACTCGCTGTTCGGCTCCGACCCGGAGATCGAGGCCTCGTTCGAGATCCCGGTGCCGGAGGGGGAGTGGGACAAGTCCACGCTGCTGACTTTTGAGCGGGAGATGCTCGGGCTGTATGTCTCCGACCATCCGCTGCTGGGGGTCGAGCACATCCTCGGGGCGGCCACCGATTGCTCGGTCGCCCAGCTGCTCGGCTCCGCCGCGGACGAGGCCGAACGAGGTGCCCGTGGCGAGCGGGCCGACACCCAGCAGGTCACCGTCGGCGGGATCCTGTCCGGGGTCCAGCGCAAGGTGACCAAGCAGGGCATGCCCTGGGCGGCGGCCACGCTGGAGGATCTCGAGGGCGCCATCGAGGTGCTGTTCTTCCCGGCTACCTATGCCGAGTGCGCGACCCTCGTCGCCGACGACGCGATCGTGATCGTCAAGGGCCGCCTCGACCGGCGCGACGACTCACCCAAGCTGATCGCGCGTGACGTCAGCGCGCCGGATCTGGCGGTGGGGCAGACCGGCCCGCTGGTGGTGTCCCTGCCGGTGCAGCGGTGCGTGGCGCCGGTGGTGGACCGGCTCCAGGAGGTGCTGCGCAGTCATCCGGGACTGGCCGAGGTGCATCTGCGGCTGTTCAACGGCAGCCGGACGACCGTCGTCAAGCTTGATGACAAGCTGCGGGTCAAGCCCTCACCGGGCCTGCTGGCCGACCTCAAGCACCTGCTCGGACCGGCCTGCGTGTCTTAGCAGGCCCCGTCTGCTTAAGCGTCCCGGCGCTGGAGCAGCTGTCCGCCGGCTATCAGCAGCAATGCCGTCCAGGCGCAGAACACGCCGAACCCCTGCCAGGGTGAGAGCAGCTGCCCGGGCTGCTGGTGGTCCGCGGTGATCAGCTGGCCCGCGACGGTGGGCGCATAGGCGTGAATGTGAGCGCCCCAGCTGTCCGGCAGCAGCCCGAGCAGCGGGAAGATCACCAGGACCAGGCCGATGACGGTGGTGATGGCTCCGGCGGTATGCCTGATCAGCGAGCCGATCGCCAGTGCGAACAGGCCGAGGACGGTGAGGTAGAGCCCGGAACCGATCACGGCCCTGGTCACCCCCGGCTGGCTCAGTGACACCGGGAAGTGGCTGTGCACGATGGCGGCGCCGATGAAGAACGAGCCGAATGCCACGGCTTCGCCCACCACGAAGACCAGCGCGCTGAAGACCAGCCCCTTGGCGATGAGCACGGGGAAGCGCCTGGGCACCGCGAGCAGCGAAGCGCGGATGGTCCCCGAGCTGTACTCAGCGGTGATCACGAGTGCCCCGAGCACACAGATGGCCAGCTGGCCGAGCCCGAGTCCAGTGCCCAGGATGAAGGCGACGGGATCGGCGCCGATGTCGGCGGCGCGGGCACCGGGCCTGCCCGCGGTCAGCGCCCGCATGGTCAGCCAGGTGAACAGGCCGGTGAGCCCAAGGCTGACCACCGCGAAAATGACCAGGGTCCACAGGGTCGAGCGGACCGACCGGATCTTCGTCCACTCGGTGAGCAGCAGGTTGCCGAACCCGATAGGCCGGGAAGCCCGGCTCACCGTTGCTGCGCTGGCCGCGGGCGTAGCCGTCATGGCGCGATCCCTTCCCCGTGGGCCTGGCCTGGCTGGCCGGCGCCCGCCAGCCCGGGCCCGGCTGCCGCCGCGGTCCCGGCTGGCCCGGCGCCGAATTCCGTGCTGCCAGCGGTCAGTTCCATGAAGGCCTCCTCCAGCGAGGCGAGCCTGGGCGAGAGCTCGTGCAGGACGATCCCGGCGGCGGCGGCGATCTCGCCGATCCGTGGCGCCGCCAGCCCGGTCACACTGAGCCCGGCGGGCTGGCTGCCGTCGCCCGGCTGGGTCACGACTGAGCCGCCCTGGGCGGTGATCAGGCCGGCGAGTGTGTCGGCCTGCGGCGAGCGCACCAGGACCGACCGCTCGGAACTGCGCTCGATGAACTCCTGGGTGGGGCAGTCCGCGATCAGGCGCCCCCGGCCGATCACGATCAGGTGATCGGCGGTCACCGCCATCTCGTTCATCAGGTGACTGGACACGAAGATGGTGCGCCCCTCGGCCGCCAGTTGTTTCATCAGGTTCCTGACCCACAGGATGCCCTCGGGGTCCAGCCCGTTGACAGGCTCGTCGAGCAGCAGCACCCGCGGGTTGCCCAGCATGGCCGCCGCGATCCCGACCCGCTGGCTCATCCCCAGCGAGTAGCCGCCGGTCCGCCTGCGCGCCACCTCGGCGAGCCCAACCAGGGCGAGCACCTCATCGACCCGCTGCCGCGGCAGCCCCTGGCTCTGGGCGAGGAACAGCAGGTGGTTGTAGGCGCTGCGGCCGTTGTGCGTCGCCTTGGCCTCCAGCAGCGCCCCGACGGTCCGCAGCGGCCGGTGAAGCTGGGCGTACCGCCTTCCGTCGATGGTCGCGGTCCCGGCCTTGGGCCGGTCGAGGCCCAGGATCAGCCGCATCGTGGTGGACTTGCCCGCGCCGTTCGGGCCGAGAAAGCCGGTCACCCGGCCGGGCTCGACAGTGAAGGACAGGTGGTCGACGGCAAGTTTGTCCCCGTACTGCTTGGTGAGGTCACGTACCTCGATCATCTGATCCCCTCACACCCGTCTGGCCCCCTCGGTCGCGGTGCAGGTACTGCGGTGATGTCCCACCCAGAACAGCACACACGCTAGCAAGCTTCGCGTCGCGGTGAAGTCGCGGTGAATGAGCGGCGCTCCGTGTCCCGGTGACCATCACCGGGCGCGGTCGCGTACGCTGCTGCCGACAATGTCTGAGCCGCCCGAGTCACTCCAGCCGCCCGGCGCCGGGCACCACGACGCCGTGGGCCCGGTGGCGCCCACCGCCGTGGGCCAGGAGCGCGCCATCGACCTCAGCCCGGCGGCGATTGGGGTCTCGCTGGCTGTTGCTGCCGGGACCGCGCTGCTCGGGCTGGCCGCCGGCTACCTCTGGTCGCTGGTCGCGCCCCGCGCGCTGCTGGTGATGCTCAGCCCGGGTGCGGCTGGCCTGGTCCAGGTCGAGACAAGCGCGTTCATCGCGGCCGACGCAGCGTTCTGCCTGATCGCGGTGGCCGGCGGAGTGGTGTCAGGTGCGCTCGGGTACCTGCTGGCGGTGCGCCGGCATGGGCCGGTAGCCATGGTCGGGCTGCTGGCCGGCGCACTGGCCGCTGGGTACCTCGCCCGCTGGGCCGGCGAGCAGTCCGGGCTCGTCGGCTTTCACCATCTGCTGGCCACCCTCCCGGTCGGTGCCCATCTGCGGGACCCACTGACGTTGCGCGCCAGCAGTGCACTCGCGTTCTGGCCGATAGTGGCCGGCCTGGTGGCCGGCGGCCTGACAGCCTTCAGTACCCGGGGCCGTGCCAGCGCGGCGGGCTCCTACGCCCCGCTGCACCGTCGCCAGTTGCCGCCGCCTCCCTGGATAACTCCCGGGCGGTGAACCTGCCCGGCAGGTGAACTCCGGCGCCGTGCTCGCTGAGTTCCTCGGGTGAGGCGGCCTCCAGGGCGTCGACGAGGGCGATGCCGCGCCGGGCCCAGCGCGCCTCGTTCCGTGCCCGTTCGGCCAGCCCGCGGTAGACGTGGACCTTGTAGGCGACCAGCGCCTCGTGCAGTTCTTCGGGCATGACCGCGAGCCTGCGCTGCATCAGCGTGGTGGCGCGCCGCTCCAGCGTCTGCGCTGATTGTCGGCGGCAGGACAACCTGGCCGGCGGCGCGCTCGGGGCGTTCCTGGTGCCCATCCTGATCGTCGAGGCGACCCGGCAGCTCCCGGCCTTCGGTTGCCCGGGGCTGATCGACTCGCTCGACTGGGTTGCCATCGGCGCCATCCTGCTCGCCTTCCTGTGGTTCCGCCCGAAAGGCCTGCTCCCTGAGCGCAAGCGGGTGTTCCGGCCCGCGGGGAGGCCCAGCGGGCGCCTGGCGCGGCGCGCCCGCGGGTGGGACTCGTCAGACGGCGGGCGGGGTCGCCGTGACCGCCGATCCGCAGGAATCGGCTGCCGGGGCGCGGACGCTCGACCGGCTCCGCGTGCACCTCGCTGACCCAAGCGGATGGGTTCGCCCATGCCTCTAAGGGGCGCCGACCGGCCCGGCAGCCGGATCGGCGGTGTCCGCCATGCGGACGGTGCCGCCGGGCAGTGCCCGGGGGTTCATAGACTGGGCGGGTGCTATCCAGGATCGATCTTCGCGGGCAGCCGGCTAGTTCCCTGAGCAGGGAGAACCTCGCCGGCATGCTGCCGCGCGCCGGGCTGGACGTCGAGGCAGCGGTAGCGAAGGTCCGTCCCATCTGTGACGACGTGCGCGAGCGGGGGGCGGCAGCGGTCCGGGAGTACACGGCCCGTTTCGACGGGGTGGACCTGGCCACCACCCGGGTCCCGGCGCAGGCGCTCACGGATGCTCTCGCCGCGCTCGGCCCCGGCGTCCAGGCGGCGCTGGAGGAGGCCATCCGCCGGGCGCGCCTGGTGCACCAGGCGCAGCGGCCGGCGGACCACGTCACGGCCGTCACCGACGGCGCCACCGTCGCCGAACGCTACGTTCCGGTCGGCCGGGCCGGTGTGTACGTGCCAGGCGGCCTGGTCGTTTATCCCTCCTCGGTGGTCATGAATGTCGTTCCGGCCCAGGTGGCCGGCGTACCCGGGATAGCCGTCGCCTCCCCGCCGCAGGCCGGTCATAGCGGGCTGCCGCACCCGGCTGTGCTCGCCGCGTGTGCTCTGCTGGGCATCGAGGAGGTGCACGCGGCCGGTGGCGCGCAGGCGATCGCCACGTTCGCCTACGGCACCGCCGACTGCGCTGCCGCCGACGTCGTCACCGGCCCCGGCAAGGCGTACGTGGCCGCCGCGAAACGCCTGCTGCTGGGCACGATCGGCACCGACGCGGAGGCCGGGCCCACCGAGATCGCGATCATCGCCGATCACACCGCGAACCCCGAGTTCGTCGCTGCCGACCTCATCGCCCAGGCCGAGCACGACCCGCTGGCCGCCTGCCTGCTGATCACCACCGACCCGGGGCTGGCCGACGCCGCCGAGAAGGCCCTGGACCCGCAGGTGGCCGCGGCCCGTCACCGCGACCGGGTACGCCAGGCCCTGGCCGGGCAGTCCGCGTGCGTGCTGGTGGACGACGCCGACGCCGCCCTCGCCGTCGCCGACGCCTGGGCGCCCGAACACCTGGAAATCCAGGCCGAACGAGCCTCCGCCCTGGCGGCCCGCGTCCGCAACGCCGGCGCCGTCTTCGTGGGCCCATACGCGCCGGTCTCGCTGGGGGACTACCTTGCCGGCTCCAATCATGTGCTGCCCACCGGCGGCACCGCCCGGCACACCGGCGGGCTGTCGGTGCTCTCCTTCCTGCGCGGCATCCACGTGGTGGAGTGCAGCAAGCCCGCGCTGGCGCAGGTCGCGCCGCACATCGACGCCCTCGGCGGGGCCGAGGACCTGGCCGCCCACGTCGCCGCCGTCCGGATCCGGGTCCCCGGCCTGGGCGGCGAGCATGATCGTGGACACATTTCTGTGAATAGCGCGGGCAATCGTCCACGATCATCGGTGTCCCAGTCACCGGAGGGCGCACAGTGAGCCTGCCGGAGTGGCTGCCGGTCCGGCCGGACCTGGCCCGCCGGACCGCCTACGGGGCGCCGCAACTCGATGTGCCGGTCCGGCTCAACACCAACGAGAACCCTTACCCGCCTTCGGCGGGGCTGGTCCGGGCAATCGGCGACGCCGCGACGCGTGCCGCCAGCACCCTCAACCGCTACCCCGCCCGGGACGCCACCGCGCTGCGCGGCGATCTCCCCGCCTACCTCGGGCACAGGGTCACCGC
>OFGV01000227.1_pt1 | contig 10595 bp, 8 predicted proteins | sample 1521911 | NCBI WGS metagenome assembly OFGV01 (sample SAMEA2553413, study PRJEB24118) | soil metagenome
TCCCCATACCGCCCGGAGAAGTCATCAGCCACCCGCCGACCGTGCCAGGCTCACCGCAGCCGTCAGCCAAACTGCCCGAAGGGCCACTCCTTCCGGGCGAAGTCCCGGACGGAGCGTAGGTCCTTGGTGGCCTGCTTGCGCAGGCCGCCGTAACGATGGAGACCGCCGACTCGCCCACATGGCCCCGAGTCGCTCACATGCCGATGTGAGCGCGCCCTTCCGTGAGTCAGGACTACCGCCATAGCAGGATGTCTGGGCCAGGTGGGCTTCCCCTCGTATGCACTTCCTTCAGGATGGGTTCGGTCGAGGTGCTGGCTGATTATCCACAAGGTTGTTGCGCTGCGACCGCAGAGCTGGTTTTCTTGATGGCTGGACCAGGTGTCGTGGCAAGGTGCATAATGCTCTTACCCCCGCTGGTGATTGATTCCATTTGAATCGTGGCCTGGCGAGTTGGGTCCTTTGGTGGCTTTGGGCGATCTCGTCAGGCAACTGTGAGGGAGTCGTCCAGTGGTGAAGCGTATCTGGCCAGCGAATCTTCAGGGCAACCGGCTGGCACGCCGGGTTCTCATCTGCTGCATCTCGATCACAGTTGTGATGGCGGCCGCGATCACAGCACAGCCCGCAGGTGCGGCTTCGTCAGGCAAGTCGATTCTGATATTCGGGCCGACCCTCAATGGTGGGCCTCAGAACGAGCAGACCCTGGCCGAGGCGGCTGGCTATACGGTTACGGTCGCCGATGCCGCCACATGGTCGAGCATGACGACGGCTCAGTTTTCCTCCTATAACGCCATCGTTTTCGGCGACCCGACATGTGGGGCAGATCCCTCGATCCTGGATCCGGCAGTGGCGGACCAGTCAACGTGGGCCGCAGCGGTGACCGGGCCAATCGTTGCTATCGGAACTGACCCGGTCTATCATCAATCCCAGCCAGGTGTCCAGGCGACCCAGCTGATAACAGATGGAATAAATGCTGCGGCGAGCGGCAGCGGCACCGGCGTTTACGCCGATCTCAGCTGCTATTATGCAAACGCCAGCCCAAATACCCCTGTTCCTCTCCTCATTGCTTTCGGGAATTTCACTGTCGAGGCTGGCGCTACCGGCTGCGACAGCGACATCAATATCGTCGATCCCGCGAACCCGGTTGTTGCCGGGATAACTAACAGCGGCCTGGGTGGCTGGGGCTGTTCTGTCCATGAGGTGTTTGACGGTTATCCCTCAGGGTTCGCCCCGGTTGTCACCGACACCGACTTCAGCCCTGCGAAGCCGTACATCATCAGCAATCTGGGCACGTGCAGCAAAGTGACCGCTCAGGTGGCCGTCGATTCGGCTCTGGTGAGCGCCATGAACGTTTCCGGGACGTGTTTTGCTCCGGGGGAGCGCGTGGACGTGCTGCTCAATACCGAGGCCGGCGCCATATTGCTGGGCACCATCACAGCTGGCGCCGATGGGAATGTTAGCGCCAGTGACCTCCATGGCGTGATCGTGCCGCGGTCTTTCTATATCCCGTTCACGACCGGGTTCGCGAGCCTGTCAAGCGTGACCGTTCCCGTGCGTTCGGGCTACAGTTATCAGCTAGATGTCATCGGGAGCACCAGCGGCAACGGCGTGTCGATGCAAGTCCAGTTCCAGTTCGGCTCCTCAGGCACGCTGGCAGGCGTGAGCACGGCGAAGTCCACCGCGACGGTGGGCACGAACTGCGCTCGGCCGTCGGCCATCGCCGGTCCGCCGGTGCCGCTGCCGGGCACCCTCCATACCGATGGCCGGTGGATTGAGAACGCCAGCGGTGCACGGGTCAAGCTGGTAAGCGTGAACTGGTATGGAGCTGAGCAGGCAGACTTCGTCCCCGGTGGTCTGGACTGCCAGAGCATTGCCGCCATCGCCCACGAGATCGGCGATGGCGGGTTCAATTCGGTACGGCTTCCATGGTCGAACGCCATGCTTGAGGAAGACCCGTCCGTGTGTTCGCCGGACACTCTCGATAGGCCATGTATCGACCCTGCCTTTTTGCGGGCCAACCCTCAGCTGATGAGCGACGACGCCCTCGGCATCCTCCAGACCGTGGTCAGCGCACTGGGGCAGGCCGACGTGATGGTGGTGCTGGACAACCACACGACAGATGCTCAGTGGGCACCGGGGGCTGAGAATGGCGTCTGGTGGGGCGGCCTGCTGTGGGATGACCTCTTCGGAACATCCGGGCCGCCCTCTAACTGGAAAACCCGTGACGACCTTTGGAAGGATGATTGGATCCGCGTGATCGGCCTCTTCGGCGCCCAGCCCAACGTCGTCGGCGCCGACCTGCGTAATGAGCCAGATGCCAACAACTCATACGGCCTGGGCCTGAGCTGGGGAACTGCTGCTGGCCCGCGAACGCGGCAAGCCTGGGGCCCGACCGCGGAGTGGGCAGGCAATGCCATCCTCACCGCAGACCCGAACCTTCTGATCATGGTGGAGGGCCTGGGCAACAGCGGCGACTTCACCCACGTCTACTGCCCTGCCCGGTCAGCGTGCCCGGGGGCACTCGCTCTCAGTCCCGCTGGTCATCTCGTCTATTCTCCACATTCCTACAGCAACTACACAGTGGGCTCGGATCAGTGCGTAGGATATGACGCTGAATACCAAGACCTAAATCAAGATCAGCTAGCTTGTGCGCTCGGCCACGCGTGGGGTTTCATCCTCACCCAGGGACAGCCATATACGGCCCCCGTCTGGATAGGCGAGTGGGGGGTATGCAATACCTCAGACAGCTGCGCGGCGTCGCAGAATGGCTCCTTCCGGGGCAATTTCATTGCCTATCTTGGGCGCGCGGATGAAGACTGGACCTACTGGCCGCTCAATGGCACCCACAGCGATGGCGGCAGTTCATCCCTCGGTGCGACCTGGTTCGCTCAGGAAACCTACGGGATATTGTACCCCGCCTGGAACGGGCCCCAGGACGCATCCCTGATGAGTGCCCTGCAGCCGATCCAAACCTGCCATCAGCATGCCCCTGGGAGTTCATGCTGGCCTGGCTGAGGTAGTGCCTACCGCTCAGAATCGGCAACTTCGGTGGGGCCACATAAGGAATTCGCGCTGATCGACCACTCACCCTCAGTGATGGCCACTGTCATCACCAGATAGCTGTCGGCGGGCAAGTTCGGTTGGCCGCCGACACACCTTGGCGCAGCAATGGCAGCCGACTACCAAAGGCTTGCAGCCATTCGTTTCGTCGGCGGATATGAGACGCCGGCGCGCTAGAACTGGAACCAGGGGTTGTCGTCAAGGACGGCGGCGTTGGCCCAAACCCGGTATCGGAACAGCCCGCCGGTCACTCTTACCGGCTCCCGCCACGGCCAGCCACGGGCCTCGCACTCGGCCCAGGCAGCGGCAAGCACGTCCGCCCAGCTGTCCCGCGACCACGCCATACAGTCATCATCGTGGATGGCGCGCGAATGCGCGCTTCTGCCGCGCCGAGGTCGATTCGGGCGTCATCCAAAGGGCTTAATCCCGGTGGTTCCGGCCGCCGCAAAGATCCCCATCGCGCCAAGTGCTGCACCAAGCCCGTCGCTTAGCACCAGCAGGCGGCCGGCGAACTCTTTCACCTGCCCGTCCGCGCACAGGACCGGTATGTCAGCCGCCAGATCCTTCACCTGCGGCGCCTCCATCGCCCGCTGGAACCCGGCCCAGTGGCGCGCTCGGAGTGCATCGGGCACGATGAGGTCCAGGCTTTGGCCTACGGCAGCTGCCACGCTGTGCCCGAACAGCGCCTCGGCACCGGGACTCCACCACGTAATGATCCCGTCGGCACCGGCGACGACGATGGCGTGATCCGTCACGCCATCTATCGTGCACCGCTGTAAAGCCAAACTGCGCAACATCCGGATCAGCCCAAGGGTCGGCGCGCTTCGCGCGCCCTGAGGACGTAGCGAAGTCTCTCGCGGGGGTCTGCGGGGGTCGGCAGCGGTGAGAAAATCAGCGGGATGCAGCCATCTGAGATTCAGCGCGCGCTGGCTGCGGCCATTTCGACCGCCTCGGCTCTTGGCCTGACCGCCGACGACGCGATCGTTCTTCACGATTCCAACAGGCTCTCTGTGCGCCTGCTGCCTTGTGACGTCCTTGCCCGAGTCGCACCGGCAGCGCATCAGGCCGCACAGTTCGAGGTCGAGCTTGCCCAGTTGCTCGCCGAAAACGAGAGCCCCGTAGCTGCTCTGGAACCCCGAGTAGAGCCGCGCGTCTATGAGCGTGATGGCTTCGTCGTCACGCTGTGGACCCACTACAAACCTGTGACACCTCGGCAGGTCTCACCAGCCGACTATGCGGCTGCGCTTGAGCGACTGCATGCGGGCATGCGCAAGCTCGATCTCAGGACCCCGCATTTCACCGATCGAGTGGCAGAGGCTCAGCAGCTTGCGGAGAGCAGCAGCCTCACTCCGGAGCTTGCCGACGCGGATCGGGAGCTTCTCATCAACACGCTATGCAGCCGGAGACAAGCGATCGGCGACCGCGGTGCTGACGAGCAGCTACTGCACGGCGAGCCGCACCCAGGCAACGTGCTCAGCACGAAGACAGGACTGCTGTTCATCGATCTCGAGACGTGTTGCCGTGGGCCCGTCGAGTTCGACCTAGCCCATGTCCCCGAAGATGTGAGCGAGCGTTACGCGGACGCTGATGAAGAACTGCTCAGTGAGTGCCGAGCCCTTGTTCTTGCCATGGTCGCCGCGTGGCGCTGGGACCCAGGCGACCAATTCCCGAACGGGCAACCAGCAGCTCGTAAACTCCTCAGCGCTCTACGCGAGGGTCCACCGTGGCCGACGCTCGACGTCGTGATGCGCCGACCGGATGGTCCGTAGCGTACATCGCAGCCCCGAGGGCGCTCGCTGCTCGAACCCCGCCCAGATGCCACCACACACCGACACCACCGCCTGGCCTGGCGACAGCCCCGAACCTTTCGGTATCGCCTAACCTTGATCATGAAGCCGGAACCCGCGCCCGTCGGCTTACACCGGATTCCGGACACCGCCGCAGCGTGCGGCTGAGAACCACGCACGCTGACTCCCAGCGCCCTCCAAACATCCGGCTCTTGCCGCTGTCGGCGAGGGCGCTTGGCGTTGAGGCATGATCCAGATGTGCCGCTACAAGCGATGAGCGCAGAGCTGGTCCGCGAGCTTGCATCGGCCGAGCTGACCTATCACAGTGCCGGCGCCACGAAGGCAACGCTGCCGACCGGATACCACCCCCAGCCGCCCGCCAGGTTGACCGCCACCGCCCCAGGGCCCTTCGGCGCCCCGGCGGCGGGCCTGCCCCGCGGGCACGCCCCCCTGCGAGCGGGACTGCGGGTACCCGCCTCGACGCCGACCGCCGAGCCGGGCACCGTGGTCCTCCTCGGCATCGGCGTCGGGCCGCTGCGGATGCGCGCGCCCTGCCGCGTCGTCTACTCCATCACCGAGCCGCAGCGAAAGGGCTTTGCCTACGGCACACTGCCAGGACATCCAGAGTCCGGCGAGGAAGCCTTCACCATCAGCCAGCGCGATGACGGCCTGGTTGTCTTCACGATCACCGCGTTCTCACGACCGGCAACCATCGCGGCCCGCGCCGCCGGGCCGCTCGGGCTCCTGATCCAGCGTCACTTCACCCAGGCCTATCTACGGGTGCTGGCACGCGGGCCGCGATAGCTCGTGATCACGTAGCCCGGCGCCATGGTGTCCCGCTCGGAAACCCGGTTTCGCGCGGTGAGCTGGCGTTTCGCTGCGGGGTCATCACCGGGGCTGGGACCATCTCGAGGTGCTGCTGTCGCTGCTCTACCGGTTGGTGTGGTGCGTGCTCGGCTTGCTTGGGGTGCTGGTTCGGTCTGATCTGTCCAAGGACGTCGAGCTGCTCGTGCTACGTCAGGAGAACCAGGTGCTGCGCCGTCAGCTCAGCGGCCACCCGCGGTGGGATTATGCTGACCGGCTCTGGCTCACGGCGTTGTCGCGGCTGGTGAACCGTCGCCGATGGTCGGAGATCTTCCCGGTCACGCCAGCCACGATCCTGCGCTGGCACCGTCATCTGGTCGCCCGCAAGTGGACCTTTACCGACCGACGCCTGCCAGGGCGCCCGTCCACGGGCGTTCCGATCAAGACGCTGATCGTCCGGATGGCGCGAGATAACCCGGCCTGGGGCCATAGGCGGATCCAAGGTGAACTGGCCCGGCTCGGGTATGCGATCGGCGCATCCACGGTGTGGGAGATCCTGCACGCCGCCGGGATCGATCCCGCGCCGCGGCGGGCCGGGCCGACCTGGCGGCACTTCCTCACCGCCCAAGTGCACGCCATCATTGCCTGTGACTTCTTGGTCATCGAGACGGTGCTGCTCCGGCGGTTGTACGTGCTGGTGTTCATCGAGCACGGAACCCGCAGACTTCACCTGGGCGGAGTGACCGCACACCCGACCGGTGCGTGGGCGGTGCAGCAGGCCCGCAACCTCGCCATGGACCTGGGTGACGGCCTCGGAGCGCTACGGTTCCTGATTCATGATCGCGATTCACTCTTCACCGCCGCGTTCGGTGAGGTATTCAAGTCCGAAGGACTGCGGATCATCACCACCTTGCCGCAGACTCCGCGGATGAACAGCGACAGCACGCTCCCGCCGATGCTAGTGGCAGGCTCCCGCCTGCCCGGCGCGAACAGGGTAGAGACGATACCAGCCGGCACCCCGATCACCAGGGCGCTCGCCACTCGTTCCCGATGGTGATTGCTGCTTGTCCCACGGTCCGCCAGGCATACCCCCGGTGGCAGGGGGCTGCCCGCCGGGACTTAGGCCGCCAACTGGAACGTCTGGCCATGGTGGCCGACCGTGCGGACACGCTCATCGTCCGCGAGGCAACCCGCACACACCCGCCGCAGCCGCAGCTCGTGGGGACGGCCAGCCCAGCACCGTGACGGCAGGGCGTTCCGCCCGCCGCGTGCCAGCCTGCCGCGGCCAGCCTGGTGGCCGCCCGTGTCCGCTGTTTGCGGGTTACCGGACGGTGAAGGTCCCGGTCATGCCTTCCTGCGCGTGGCCGGGGACGGGGCACAGGTACTGGTAGGTCCCGGCGGTGGCGGCGGTGAAGGCCAGGGTGCCTTCGTGCATGCCGGCGGCGGTGGGCTCGCCTAGGAACCACAGGGCTGCGCCGCCGAACGCGGGCGCGGCGCTCATCATGGGCATCACGGAGGAGCCCGCGCCGGGGGTGGTGATGACCAGGCCGTGCGCCATGTCGTCGTCAGCGTTGATCAGGGTGATGGTGACGTGCGCCCCGGCGGGGACGGTGACCGTAGGGTTGGTCATCCCGGCGATGCGGAAGTTCTCCGCGGGCATCAACGGGCTGGCCAGCACGGTCAGGTGGACATCGTGGCTGGTGAAGGTGATGGAGCGGGCAGCCCGGTCGATGACCGCCCCGGCGGGGGCGGTGCTGCCGAGGCGCTGCGCCCGGGCGGGGCTGACGCGCGGGCTAGGAGCGTCGGCGAACAGCCTGCCCATGACCGTGCCCGGGTCACCGCTGCTGCCTATCATGGCACTGGGCAGGGTACCGCCGCGCATCCAGCCGGGGGCGCTGGCCCAGCCGGTCATCCACTGGTAGCCGGCCTGGCCCATCATCCACCCGGGCACAGACCCGCCGCCCATCATGCCGCCCATGCCGCCGCTGCCGTAGTAGCTGCCCATCATCGACCGGTACCACGGATAACCCGGCCCGGCAGACGCCGCGGGACTGGCAGGAGAACTGGCGCTGGCGGCCGGGGCGGGCTGCCCAGCGGGGCCGGACCCGCTGGCGGCGAGCGCCACGCCGGTGCCCAGTCCCGCTGCCAGGACCACCGCCGCCCCGGCCAGGATGCCACTGCGCTTGCGGATCATCTTCATCTCCACCCTTCCCAGGCTGCTCGCCCCCCGTCGGCCGTGGTCGCCTCCCAGGATCCGGGTGCGGGGCCCGCGGCGGGCAGAGCCATCCGGCCCGGCGTACCGGTCAAACGTCCCTACCCCTCAGGGGTATGGTCCTGCGCCCGTCCGGCTGGGCCGCTGGCCCCAGATGTATGTGCACCGCATTCTGCGGAGCTTCCGCGGCGAAGCGCCGCGCCAGCACCGCTGACGCAGCTGGCCAGTCACCCTCTGCGCCGAGGGTCCCGCCTGGCATTTCCCCGTCGCCGGCCGGCCGGCGCTGGAGGGGCAGGGCTACCCGGATGACCGTTCCGTGCGGAGAGCGTGCGCTCAGCTGCAAGGTGCCGCCGGCCAGGGTTGCTCGTTCCTGCATGCCGATCAGGCCCAGGCCGGGCCGCGGCCCAGCGGCGGTCACCGGGCTGGCGGGAATGCCCTGCCCGTCGTCGGTGACGGTCAGCCGCACCGGATCGCCGAACTCCACCCGGACCGTGGCGCTGCCTGCCCGGGCGTGGCGGATGACATTGTTGAGCGATTCCTGCACGATGCGGTAGACGGTCAGCTTGAGGTCACCAGGCAGTCCATTCTCACTTCCGGTGCAGTGCAGGGTGACCGTGACCGGGCTGCGCTTGCCGACGTCAGCCACGAGTTGCCGCAGTGCCGCAGCCACGCCGATGTCGTCGAGGACCGGCGGGCGCAGCCCTTGGATCGCCTTGCGCAAGGCAGTGGCGGCCTCGGGGGCCAGCTCACCGCCGTAGGTGAGCCGCTCCGCCAGCCCTGGCGGCAGCGAGGTGTCCTCGCTGAGGTCGTCTAGTGCCCGGGTCAGGTAGACGAGGTTCTGCAGCGGGTCGTCGTGCAGTTCCTGGGCGAGGTTGCGCCGTTCCTCTTCCTGGACGGCGAGCAGCCGCCCGCTGTAGAGACGCTGCTCCCGCTCCCGGCGCCGTTGTTCGGTGACAGCTACCGCGAGTGCGTCCTCGGCCCGCTGCCGGGCCCGCTGCTCGCATTCCACGCGCTGGCCGACGACGATGGCGACCGTGTACAGGACGGCAAGGTTGCCGAGCTCGATGATCAGGTGGCTGGGCGACAGTTCGCGGATGAGCCACCAGTGCGGTGCGATCAGCGTGGTGGCCCAGATCGCGGTGGCGATGGATCCGCGGACACCGAAGTTCAGCGCCGCGTAGATGACCGGGATCAGCAGGAGCGCGGAGGTCATCGCATCGGGAACGCTGAAGGTATGGCGGGCGCCAGGGATTTCGGCGAGCACGATGTCGTGCAGCAGGGCGATCGACAGCACGCCGGCCTGCACGATCCAGAACCGCGCCGACCGCACGGGCGGGAGGCACGCTCGCACCGCGGCCCACATGTCGTTCGCGGCCGCGCGGGCGGGCAGGCTGCGGCTAGCGGTCATCGGGGACCGGTACCAGCTTGGCGGAGATCGCGCGGACGACCGCCTCGGTGCGCGATCCGACCCCGAGCTTGGCGTAGATGTTGTCGCAGTGCCGTTCCACGGTCCGGCGGCTGATCCCCAGGCGGGTGGCGACCTGCTTGTTGTGCAGTCCCTCGCTCAGCAGCCGCAGCACTGCCAGCTCACGCTCCGTCAGCGAGGCGGCGGTCTCCACACGGCCCGACAGCAGGTGGGTGAGGGCGAGCGGGTCGACGACCGTGCCGCCGGCGGTTACCGCGCGCACCGCGTCCACCAGTTCCCGGCCCGGCGCTGCTTTGCTCAGGTGGCCGGACGCGCCGGCTTCCAGCGCGCTGATGACGTACTCATCGTCGTCGTAGGCGGTGACCACGAGTACCCGGGTGGCCGGATGGTCGCGGCGGACACGGCGGGTGGCGTCGATGCCGTTCATGCCCGGGAGACGGATGTCCATCAGCACCACGTCCGGCTGCAGCTGGTTGATCAGGGCCAGGCCCTCCTCCGCGGAGCCTGCCTCACCGGCCACTTCGATGCCGGGATGCTGGGCAAGGATCTGCCGGATCCCATCCCGGTGCAGGGCGTGATCGTCTACCACCAGGACCCGGATGACATCGCCCGCCACGTTAAAACAGTACGTGGCACCTATAACCGGCGATAGGTGTGAATTACCCATAGAGCCGTACGTAAGTTTCGTTACCGCCGCTGGCGGCGATCACCCTGTCCGGCCTGCCGCTGCCCGCTGATCCTGAGTAGTGGGTGAAAGCCCGGCTAGTCGTAGCGGTCGGCGGCGAAGGCTGACCGTCCTGGGACCCGGCTGAGGAAGTGGTGGCCGTGACCGGCATCAGGCCCAAGCGCGTGGCAGCGGGCAGGCGGGCGGTGCGGATCTCGCACTGGCCCGTCGCCGCGGGAGCGGGACGCCCAGCCGCACAGCCTCGACGAGCACGACCGCCGGACGCCCCGATCCCCGCACGCCGTCCACGGCACCTACCCGGCCACGATCCGCCATGCCTCGCTGTAGACGTTCGCCGACCCGTCGCGGACGAAGCCGCAGAGCGTGACACCCCGATCCACCGCCAGCGCGATCGCGAGGCTCGACGGCGCCCCGACGGCGACAAGCACGGGACATCCCGCGACGGCCGCCTTCTGCACGAGCTCGAACGAGAGCCGGCCGCTGACGCAGAGCAGCGCATCCGCGAGCGGCAGGCGCCCGTCCCGGAACGCCCACCCGCCGCCCTTGTCCCTCGCTATGCGCCGCCCCGCGTCCTCCCGCACGGCGGCCAATCGTCCGTCGCGGTCGAAGGAGCCAGCCGCGGCG
>OFGV01000228.1_pt1 | contig 10592 bp, 8 predicted proteins | sample 1521911 | NCBI WGS metagenome assembly OFGV01 (sample SAMEA2553413, study PRJEB24118) | soil metagenome
CCCGAGAGGGTGGCGGGCGAGGGGCAGGCGGGCGCCGCCCCGGTGGAGCGGGCCAGCGCTCACCACGGCCACCGGTTTGCGGCCGCTGAGAGCCGCCGCCCGGCTGACCGCCGACGCCGGGACCGTCTCGCGGGTGGACCCGATCACCACCAGCGCGGGGTCCGGGGGCTGCCGACCCTGCCGGTGCGGCGGCCCGGACCGCCGCGGACGGCTGGTTCGTGCCTTCGGTTGCACGGCTGACAGGGTCATCGTCATCCTCCAGCTCACGTTCGGTGAGTGGCCTCTCGCTCCGGCGTCCACTTGCCAGCGAACTCCTCAAGAGTTACCGCTAAGTGTCGGTCTGTAAACGCCGCCGTAAACCAGAGCTGACCAGCGCGTTCCCCGGGGGCGGCGGCGGTCACCGGCGCCCCGTGCACCCCGTGCGTCCCGCGCCTATGAGGCGAACTCAGAGGTGACCGGATTGGCGCCGATTCTGGCCGCGAGGCAGCGGTAGGCGCGAGCGCCGCCGCCGGACGCTGCAGCGGCGGCCGGCTCCTCGAACCGGAAACTCCCGGGCGGGGCGTAGGCCGCCCGTGCCCACAATGCCCGCAACCCTATGCCCGGGTATGTCCGGTGCCGGGGCCACGGTGTGCCAGCCTAGTCCTGGCCGGCGTTCCGGGCGGGCCGTGTCGCTGCTTCCCGGCGGCTGCCAGTACGTTGGGCGTTATGAGCTGGTTTGCCGACCGCCACCGCAGCGACGGGCATGCCCCCGATGGGGCGCCCGGCGGGGCTGGATGATGCCCGGCAGCCGGAACGGGATATCGCGGGATGGGCAGACCGGGATTCCGGGGACGCACGATGAGTTGCCGCCGCCCACGCCCGCACATGGCCTCACCTCACTGCGGCCGTTGCGTCACCGCTCTTTCGCGCTCTTGTGGACTGCGGGCCTCGTCTCGACCATCGGGTCGTGGATGCAGACGGTCGCCGTCGGCGCTCTTGTCGTCTCGCACACCGGGAAAGCGACGTGGGCTGTCCTTGTCGCGGCCGGGGCGTTCCTGCCGATCGGCCTGCTCGCACCGGTCGGCGGGGCACTCGCCGACCGGCTGCCGCGCCGTCCGATGCTGGTCACCGGGAACCTTGCGGCGGCCGCGACCGCTGCCCTGCTGGCCGGCCTCGTGGCTTCCGGCCACGACAGCCCGGGAGCGGTCGTCGTCCTGGTCACCGGGCAGGGATCCGCGTCAGCCCTGATCGGGCCGTTCCAGCAGGCGATCCTGCCCGATCTCGTGCCGCGCTCGGAGTTCCTCGCGGCCATCTCCCTCAATTCGGCGCAGTTCAATCTTGGCCGCATCGCCGGGCCTGCCCTGGCGGGCGCCACGGTGGCTGCGTTCGGATATCCGGTCGCCTTCGAGGCGAACGCGGTCTCCTTCCTCGCGGTGGTGGTGGCGCTCGCGTTCGTGCGCCTCGGTCCCCCGGCCGGCCGCGCGGTGGGCCTGTTCACCTCGCTGCGGTCAGGCTTCACGGCGGCCCGGCGGGAACCGTCCTGCCGGGCCGCCATTGCCAGCATCGCTGTGGTGGCCTTCGTTGCCTCACCTTTCATCGCCCTCGTCCCGGTGATGGCGCACCACCTTGCCCAGGGCGGTTCCAGGGCTACCGCGCAGATCACTGCCCTGCTCACCACCGCACAGGGCGCAGGGGCTGTGGCGGGAGCGCTGTGCCTGGCCCCGCTTGCCGCTCACCTTGGCCGTGGCCGGGTGCTCAGCTGGAGCATGGTCCTGCTCCCGCCCGCGCTGCTGGCCTACAGCGCGGTTCAGACGCGCTGGTGGGGCACGGCCGCGCTGTTCGTCGTGGGCATGGTGTACATCGGGGTTCTGTCCGGGCTGTCCACGCTTGTGCAGCTACGGGCCCCCCAGGCTTACCGCGGCCGGGTGCTCAGTTTCTTCCTGGTGGCCCTGGGAGTCGCCTACCCCGTCGGCTCGCTGGTCCAGGGACCGATCATCGACCGGATCGGCATAGGCTGGACGACCGCTGGGTCGGCGCTGCTGCTGTCGCTGGTCATGGCGGTCACCGCACTCTGGTGGCCGGGCGTCAGGCGAGCGCTGACCGACGGGCGAGCTGGTGACCGGGCCGGGCAGGCGGCTGACGCCGTGCCCGCGAGCCCCCGGGCCGCTGGCGGGTTAGCGGCCCGGCCGGACTCTCAGGATGCCGGCGTGGCTTAACGCGATGTCGTGCATTGTGCTGTTCAGCTCCCGGCCGGGAGGTAGCTGGCAGACTCTGTTGGATGCATGAGCGACCCGCCGGCGATAGGCAAACCGGGTATGCCGGTGGGGAGGGTCGCAGTAGCCGGAGAGGTGCGCATCGAATGAATCGATCTGTGCGGCTGCGTATCGTGGTCGCCGTGCTGGCGCTGTGCTCAGCCGCAGCGGGCATAGCGGTAGCCGCGAAGGTGTCCGCGTCCGCCCACGCGAGAGAGGCCGCCCGGATGTCCGCGTCTGCTCGCGCCAGCGCGCACGCGCCCACAGGCACGACGGCCCGCCAGTCCGCGGGCGCGACGGCGCCTCCGCCCGCCGGGGTGCCCCTTCCGAAGCTGACCACCCGGCAGCTGGCAGGCCAGCGGGTGGTCTACAGCTACCGGGGCCTCACGCCACCGGCGAGCCTGATCTCGCTGATCCAGCACGGTGAGGCGGCCGGTGTCATCTTCTTCTCCGCCAACATCTCCAGCCGCACCCAGATCGCCGGGGTGATCAAGGAACTGGAGCAGGCCAGCGCCAGCTCGCTCAACCCGGTACGCAAACCGCTGCTGCTGATGACCGACCAGGAAGGTGGCCTGGTCCGTCGCCTCCACGGCCCGCCCCTGCTGTCCGAGAAGCAGATCGGCCTGTCCGCTGACCCGGCCGGGCAGGCCCGCACCGCAGGCGCTGGCGCCGCCGCCAACCTGCTCGGGGTGGGGATGAACGTGAATCTCGCGCCGGTGCTGGACGTCTACCGGGCCCCCGGCAACTTCATCGACCAGTTCGGCCGCTCCTACAGCAGCGACCCGCACGTCGTGGCCGCCCTCGGCGCCGGCTTCATCAGGGCACAGCAGGGCGGTGGGGTGGCCGCGACCGCCAAGCATTTCCCTGGCCTCGGAGCCGCCGCGACCAAGCAGAACACCGACACCGTGCCCGTCACGCTGAATCTGGCGAAGAGCACGATCCGCGGCGTGGATGAACTGCCGTACAAGGCGGCGATCTCCGCCGGGGTGAAGCTGATCATGGCGTCGTGGGCTGTCTATCCCTCGCTGTCCCCCCGCCCGGCTGGGCTGTCGTCCGCGATCATCAACGGCGAACTCCGCCAGCGGCTCGGATACCAGGGCGTGACGATCACCGATGCGATCGAGGCTGGCGCGTTGCGCGGGTTCGGCACGACCGGCCATCGGAGCGTGCTCGCCGCGCAGGCCGGCATGGATCTGATGCTTTGCTCGGGCCAGCGGGCAGGCGAGGGTGTCCAGGCGCTGAATGCGCTGGAGAACGGTTACCGCAACGGGCAGCTGAACCAGGCGGCGTTCAGGGCGTCCGTCGCGCGGATCCTGGCCCTGCGCGCCACCCTGCACGCCTAGAAGCGCCCTGAAAATCTTGGTTGATGGCAAGGGCTCGCGGGCGGGATGAGACCGGGGTCTGGGTGACTCCGAGAACCTATGCAAGGGCCCAGGTGCCGTCGCTGGTGCGGGTGAGCCCGAGGTTGACCAGGCGGCGGAGGTTGAGGGCGGCGGCCCGGTGGTGGAGCCAGGTGTTGTTCTTGGTGATGCCCCGGTAGGGGACGCGGCGGTTGCCGCCGGAGACGAGCCAGGCGATCGCCCGCTCGACCGGGGGGCGCCAGCGGCGGTATTCGGCCTGCCAGGCGGGGTCGGCGGCGGCGCGGCGGGCGGCGGCCAGCAGGGCGTACTGAGGGTGGACACGAAGGACCCGCCCGGTCTTGGAGGTGGTGCAGCGCTGGCGCAGCGGGCAGCCCTGGCACAGGGCCTTGAACTGGGCCAGGCGGGCGCCGTCGGCGTGGCGGCGGCCCAGGGCGGCGGTGTGCCCAGCCGGGCAGGTGACCGTGCCAGCTTCGCTGTCGATGGTGAAGTCGCCGATGGTGAAGCCGCCGGGGATGGCCGGCCGCAGCGGCGGCGGTTTGATCACCGGCGTGTGGCCGCTGGCCTGCAACTGCGCGCGCAACTCGCCGGTGCCGTAGGCGGTGTCACCCAGGATGGTTAACTGCTCCTGCTCACCGGCCAGCAAGCCGGGTGCGACCGCGGCCTCGTGATTGGCCGCGCCGCTGCCGCCGGCCAGCGCGACCGCGGTGAACAGCCCGGTCTCGGGCTCAAACGACACGTGCCCTTTGAAGCCGTCCTGGTGGCGGGTGCGGTTTTTGTGGATATGCCGCGCCTCCGGGTCGACGGTGGAGATCACCCGGTCCGGCGCCGTGCGCCGGGCGATCCGCCACCGCCCGTCGGCCCCATCCGAACCCTCCGCCGGTTCCACGTCCTGCCCCGCGACCAGCGCCAGCAGCCCCACCGCGTTCGCAGCCTGCTCGCTCAGCCGCTGCCGGGGCAGATGCCCCAGCAGGTTCAGCGCATCGGTAACCAAGGCGGACACCAGCGCGGCCCGGGCCGCCTCATCGTCCCAGGCGATCTTCGGCTTGCCCGGGTCGCCGTAGTCGTGGGCGGTGCACCACCGGCCCGCCACCTCTGCCGCACCAGGCACCTCCCGGATCACCCGGCGGACCGCCGCGATCAACTGGGTCACGGTGTCCTGGGTGGCCACCGCATCATCGAGCACCACCGAATCCAGCGCCCGCCGGTGCTTACCCCTCAGCACACCTGTCGCCGCCACCACCTGCCGCACCTTCGCGAACAGCCGGTTCGGGTCACCCGAGCGCCCCAGCCGCCGCCGGAAATACGTCAGCAGCGACGGGTCGAAGCCGGCATCGAGCAAACCCAGCCCGCACGCTGCCTTCCACCGCAGATCACACCGCAACTCCTGCACCGTCTCAAAGTCCGACAGCCCCTCCAGCGCCTGCAGCACCACCGTCGCCGCCAGCACCTGCGGCGGCAAGCTCGGCCGCCCGTTCGGCGAGGGATACATGTCCGCGAACATCCCCGCCGGGAACAGCGCCTCCCGGTGCTCGGCCAAGAACGCGAACACGCTCCCCGCCGGGATCAGCTCCCGGCACGTCTCCCACACATCCGGCCCTACCAGCTCCGCCGCCCGCTCACCCTGCATGCCTACAACACTGCCCGCCAGCACCGCGCTCAGGCCAGAACAATCAAGATTTTCAGGGCGCTTCTAGCCGGCCGATTCGCTGGGGGCACAGCCACCGCCCGCCCAGGGCAGCCCGCCTACCGGCGCGGATGTGTATCGCGCGGTGATCGGCCTGGTGCCCGCGGGGTGGCGGCCGGCCTCGTCCCGCAGGTTGTGGTCGATCTGGGCTGCTATCACGACCCGGATCGACCACGTCCGCGGGAAGCCGGCCAGCTGCCGGACCAGCCGTGGTCAGGAAGGGCTGCTATCACAGCCCAGAATGACCACGGCCCGCCGGTCCCGGCTCGCCGCGTGGTCAATTCAGGCTGCTATCAACCCCCAATGACCACGTCCCGGCAGCGCGCCGAGACCGAAACCGACTTCCGGGAGGGATGGCGGCTGCTTGGCGCCGGCCAGCCGCGTGCGTTGACCACACGTTGACCCGGGTTGGGGTCGGGACGCGAGGGGTGGGCAGCTCGGCTGGCCGAGGCTGACGCTTGATCGTGTGCGGGTGATCGGATATCGGCCATTCACGATCGGATGGTGACGGCGGATGCAGGACCGTTCATCTACACCAGTGACGACGTGCTGCGGATGCTCGACGCCCTGCTGGCGGGCAGCGGCCAAGACAGATGGGCCGGCCAGGCCGGCGCGCTCCCAGCGCGCGCTGGCTATGGGATGAGGGCGATCTTGCCGGTGGTGTGGCCGGTCATGATCGCACGGTGGGCCGCGGCGGCCTCGGCGAGCGGGAAGGTCTGGGTCACAAACACCCGCAACGTCCCCTCCTCGGCGAGCCGGGCCAGTTCCAGCCGGGCTGCCTCGCGGATGACAGTGCCAGGGTCTGCGCCCGGCGCGCCACCGAGAACCTTGATCCCCGCTGCCAGCACGCGTGCGAAGCCCGCGATCGTGGCGATCCGCCCACGATCGGCAACGAGCGCGAGTGAGACGTCGAGCGCCTCGTCGGTGCCAACCAGGTCGAGCGCCGCGCCGATCCCGGCCGGCGCCGCGGCACGGACCCGGTCAGCCAGTCCGGGTCCATAAGCCACCGGCGATGCCCCGAGCCCGCGCAGGAACTCGTGCCGGGCCGGGCTGGCGGTGGCCACGACGTCCGCCCCACGGGCAGCGGCAAGCTGCACGGCCATGATCCCGACACCTCCGGCCGCGCCGTGGATGAGCACCGTGTCGCCCTTGCGAACGTCGGTCGCGGCCAGGGCATGCCACGCGGTCACCCCGGCGAGCATCAGGCCCGCGGCCTGGGCCCAGCCCAGTGCGGCAGGCTTGGGGACCAGTGCCTGGCCTGGCACCACGAGCTCGCTTGCGTAGGCGCCCGGCGCGCGGAACGCGATGACCTCATCGCCCACTGCGAGCGGCCCGGCCGGCCCCGCCGCGTCCGCCCCGACCGCGGTCACCACCCCCGCGGCCTCCGCGCCGGGCCGGATCGGCAACCTCGCCGGATCGGCGCCGTAGGCACCGCTGTAGACCTTGTAGTCGACCGGGTTGACGCCCGCGGCCCGGACCTCGATCCTCGCCTCGCCAGGGCCGGGGTCCGGGACCGGTTCGCCGGTGACCGCAAGCACCTCGGGGCCGCCGAAGGCGGCCGCGATCACCACGCGCGCCATGCCCGCGGCAACATCCCCGGCCACGCCGCGCATTCCCGGCCACCGCCCGCGCGCAGCACCGCCGCGGCCGGCGGGTGTCACATCCGGGCGGCCTCAGGTGTCTGACGGGGAAAACGCCCCTGCCAGGGAAAGGACACTGTGATGGCACGCATCTCCCTCAACCCGCCGATGACACTGTGGTACCGGCTCGGCTCCTGGTACTCCCGCCGTCGCTACGGCGTCATGCTCGATCCGGCCGCCGCGATCGGGCACAACATGCGGGTGGGGCGCTCGTACGCGCTCTTCGAGTTGCGGGTGGAGCGGTGGCGCAAGCTCGACCGCCACCTGAAGGACCTCGCCGTCATGGCCGCGGCCAGCCGGATCGGCTGCGCCTGGTGCATGGACTTCGGGTACTGGGAGGCCACGATGAACCACGATGTGCCGGCCGGGAAGATCCAGGCCGTACCGGGCTGGCGCAGCAGCGGCCTTTTCTCCGAGCCTGAGCGGCTGGTCCTTGAATACGCCGAGGCGATGACAGCCACCCCGCCCGGCGTCACCGACGATCTGGTGGAAAAGCTCGGCGCGCATCTCAACGAGGCGCAACTCGTGGAACTGACGGCGATCGTCGCGGTGGAGAACCTGCGGTCGCGGATCAATTCCGCGCTGGGACTCACCGCGCAGGGCTTCAAAGACCGATGCGAAACGGGAGTTGTGGGCCAGACACCCGTTACCGCCGGGCGGGCGGGACGGTAAGGGGCACCAGCGTGGACGGGACTGGCGTGGACGGGACTGGCGTGGACGGGACTGGCGTGGACCGGTCCGGCGTGGACGGGACTGGCGTGGACCGGTCCGGCGCTGACGGCAATGGCATGGACGATGGGGAGGTGTTCGAGGCCCATCGCGGCCTGCTGTTCGCGGTGGCCTACCGGATGCTCGGCTCGGTCGCCGACGCCGAAGACGCCGTCCAGGACACCTGGCTGGGCTGGTCCGCGGCGCCTCGTGCGGATATCGCCGACCCGCGCGCCTACCTGATCAGGAGCGTCACCAACAGCGCGCTGAACAAGCTGCGGTCGGTGCGGGCCCGCCGGGAGGCCTACGTCGGCCCATGGCTGCCCGAGCCGCTGCTCACCCGGGTGAGTTCCCACGCCCCCGGGGCCCCGCAGGTCCCCGATGCCGCGGACCGGGCGGAGCTGGCCGAGTCGGTGTCGGTGGCGATGCTGGTGGTGCTCGAATCGCTGACGCCCGAGGAGCGTGCGGTCTTCGTGCTGCGGGAGGTGTTCGGCTTCGCCCACGCCGAGGTCGCCGCCGCCATCGGCCGCTCCGACGCGGCGGTCCGGCAACTCGCTCACCGTGCCCGCGAGCACGTCCAGGCCCGCAGGCCGCGTTTCGAGGTTGACCCGGAGCAGCAGCGGGCGGTGACGCAGCGGTTCCTGGCCGCCGCCGCCGGCGGCGGCATCGGCGGGCTGATGGCCGTCCTGGCGCCGGACGTGGTCCTGATCACCGATGGCGGGGGCAAGGCGAAGGCGGCGTTGCGGCCGATCCTCGGCGCCGCCAAGGTGGCACGGTTCCTGGCGGCCATCGCGACCCAGCCCTACATGGGAATCGAGATTTCCGACCTGGCGATCGAACTCGCGGAGATCAACGGCAGCCTGGGGACGCTGATCAGCGCAGGCAGGGCGATCGCGGTGGTCACGACCGTGGTCGAGGACGGCCGCATCACGGCGATCCAGCTTGTCGCCAACCCGGACAAGCTGCGCGGGATCAGCGAAGGCCGGACGCTGCCGCTGTAATCGGCGGGGCAAAGGGGACAGGTGTTGCGGGCCGGAATACCCGCCCAGCAGGCGGGGTTGGCGCCGGCATGCGAATCGGACTCATAGGGGCGGGCAACATCGGGAGCACACTGGCGCAACTGGCCGTGGACCATGGCCATGATGTGGTCCTGAGCAACCCACGAGGGCCGGACACGCTTAGCGACCTGGTCGGGAAACTCGGCGAGCACGCGACCGCGGGCACCGCCGGGCAGGCCACGGCCAGCGGTGACATCGTGGTGGTCACGATCCCGCTCAAGGCATACCGTCAGGTGCCGGCTGCCGGACTGGCGGGCAAGACGGTCATCGACACCAGCAATTACTACCCGCAGCGGGACGGGCGGATCCCCGAACTCGACGACGACTCCACGACGGGTAGCGAGCTGCTGGCGAGCCATCTGGACGGCGCTCATGTCGTCAAGGCGTTCAACACGATCTACTTCAAAGACCTCGCCTCGCAGGGGCAGCCGGCCGGGACACATGACCGCCGGGCGCTGCCGATCGCCGGTGACGACGCGGCGGCCAAACGTGCCGTGGACGGCCTGATCCGGGAGTTCGGATTCGATGTCGTGGATGTGGGCCCGCTCGCGCAGGGCCGCCGGTTCCAGCCGGGCACCCCGGCTTACAACGTCCGGCTGAACGAAGCCGAACTGCGGGCGGCGCTGGGAATGGTCACTCATACCGCAGGCTGACCGCGCACATCCGGGACGGGAAACCGGAGCAGGTGCACCGGCGGTCAGGGACTCAGGCCGGGGGCGCCGGGTGCCCGTCCGGCGTCCCCGCTCAGCCCGGGGTCCCGGTGTGACGGGCGGTGACGTGGGCTAGCAGGTCGCGGGCTGCTCCCATCGGCGGCAGGGTGCCACCCGACCAGATGGCCCGCAGCGAGCGGCGCAGGTTGACGCCGCCCACCGGGACCCGGGCCAGCCGGTGTGACGCCAGGTCCTCGGCGACGGCGAGTTCGCTCAGCACCGCCGGGCCGGCGCCCGCGAGCACCGCCGCCCTGACCGCGGCGGTGGACGACAGTGCCAGCGCCACCGGCATCGTCACCCGGCGGCCCAGCGCCGCCGACAGTGCCGCGGTGAGCGCGTCCCGGGTGCCCGACCCCTCCTCGCGGCTGGCCAGCCGGGTGCTGGCCAGTTCCGCCGGGCTCAGCGGCTGGCGGCGCTGGGCCCACGGGTGGTTAGGGCGGACCACGACCACCAGTTCGTCGTGGCCGATGACCCGGCTGCGCAGGCCTGCCGGGCTGGTCGGCCCCTCGACGAAGCCAAGGTCGGCTGCGCCGCTGGAGACCTGCTGGGGGACGGTGTCGCTGTTGGGGGCGGTGAGCACGACCGCGGCCGGAGGCTCGCCGCGCTGGCGCGCGCTCGCGCGCGAGGGGCGGGAAGCCGAGGCGCTCAGGCAGATCGGCGCCGACGGCGTCGACCGCGAGCAGGCGCTGTGGTACCAGCAGGAGGTCGCGGACATGATGCTGCTCGCGCTGCTGTTCGGGCGCGCGAACGGAGCGGAGCTTTCGCCGCGCGTCGCCGTGCGCCTCGAGCGCATGCTCGAATTCCTGATGCAGGGGACCGTCGTTGGTCAGGCGCTTGCCTTGCCAGATCTTTTCCAGATAGGGGATGAACTCTTCCAGTGGCGGCAGATACGGCTGGGTAACATAGACATCCCGCTTGCTCATACGCTCCTCACCGTTGTGCACACCAGTGCCGCCACATGTCGGCATAAGCCGCCTCGACTGCACGCGTGTAACTGGCCGCATCGCCCGATGCATTCGCTGCGATGCACGAGCGCAGAGTATGCCTCAAGCCAGCGAGCTCGGCCAGATCGCCGGCCAGCTGGACGGCACGCTTGAAATAAGCCTCTTCGCTTTCCGTCACGAACTGCGGCAGACCGAAGCCGTTCATCGTGCTCGCCCCCGCCCGCGAAATCGAGGTCTTGCCGGCCAGCCTCAGCAC
>OFGV01000231.1_pt1 | contig 10479 bp, 13 predicted proteins | sample 1521911 | NCBI WGS metagenome assembly OFGV01 (sample SAMEA2553413, study PRJEB24118) | soil metagenome
CGAGGCGCGCGACGGCGCCGCTCGCGCTGTTACCCGCGGCCACGCGTGCCTCTTCCCCGGCGCCCGGGGCGCCCCCTCTCCCGGCCCTTCCCCCCCTCCCGCCCACCCCGTCCCCGCCCCCCCGGGGGGTGTCCCTGTTGCCCCCGCGGGCGGTCTCCGCGCCACGGCACGCCCCGAACCTGCTGCGGCTGAAGGCGTTCTTCGCCCGCCAGTGGAAGGCGATGCCAGCCGGGCACTTCATGGCCGTGTTCGGTCCCTACGCGGTGCGGGCTGACGAGGTGATCGGAAGGTTCGACCCTGCCGTGCTGGCCACGGCGGCCGTGGCGGTTGCGGGGGCCCCTTAGGAAATTCCCCTCCCCCCCGCGGAACATTCCCGCTGAGTACAACAACCCTTCCGGCCCCGCCGGGCGGGCCGGCGCATTGGCGCTCGGTGTTCGCGGGCGCCGGCATCTGCGCCACGGCCGGGTTCCGGCTCCCGCCGGACGCCCGCGGCCCCGTCTTCGAAGACGACGTCTGGGACTTCGCGGAGGTGACCGGCCTGCCCCAGGCATCCAGGCGGCCCAGCCAATGCCGGCTCGACTTCACCCGGATCCGCAATCCCCGCTGGCGGGTGCTGGCCAAGGAGTACCTGCTGGCGCTGATGACCCCCGGCCACGAGCACGTCCGGGTCCTCCCGCACGCTTACCGTGTCACGCGGTCCTTCCCGACCTGCCATCGAAGGCTCCGCGATCTCGCTACCTGGCTGAACTGGCTGACCAGCGAGGGTGTCTGTTCACTGGGCGAGGTGACCGACCATCATTGCGCGGCGTTCAAGATCCGCCACAGCCAGGCCGCAGATGATCAGGCGGGCACCGGCCGAAAGCGCACCGCGAAACTGACCACCTCCCTGGTGACGGCCGTCACCGACCTGGCCTTCTACGGAGAGCTGTTCTCCACCGATCGCTACCCCCCTGGCTGGCGCCCCTGGCCCGGGAAGGCCGCGGTCGCCGTGGCTGCCGCCAAGGCCCCCGGGCAGAACAAGACCCAGCCGGTTCCAGGCGAGATCCTCCAGCCGCTGCTGGCAGCCGCCCTCTACATCGTGGACACGCTCGGCTCTCACCTTCTGGAACTGCGCCGCCAGGTCCGGCAGCGGGCACAGCAGAACCAGGCCAGATCCGGCCGCGCGCTGGGCGGCCGCCACCGCGACGTCGCCGCGCTCGTGGCCGTACTCGACTGGCACGTCACCGCAGGACGACCACTGGACAAGGCCTCCGACGCGAACCTCGCGCTGCGCCGGGCCGAAGGCCACGACCCCGATGATCCGCTGTTCGGGGTGAGCCTGGAGGCCCTCGCCCGCCAGGCGGGGCTGTGGAGCTTCAAGTCGAGCCGCTACCTGCCCCTGCTGCGGGGAAAACTCGAAGAGGCCGTCGCGGCGGTCGGCGTCGAGCACGCATGGGGCCGCGACGCAGCGCTCGTGGAGACCGCGGACGGCACCGGGCAGGTCCCCTGGACGCTGCCGGTGGGCGAGCAGTCGGTACGCCACCTCGGCGACTACGCCACCACCGCCTGCATCATCGTGATCGCCGCCGTCAGCGGGATGCGGATGAGCGAGCTGGCGGAACTGCGGGTCGGCTGCCGCCGCCCCCCGCAACAGACCGCCTTCGGGCTGTCTCGCTACCGCCTCGCCAGCACGATCGTTAAGGGGAAGCCGTTCGGCGGGGCGAGCGATGAGTGGACGGTGATCGAGGAGGCATACCGGGCCGCAGCGCTCGCCGAGGATCTGCACGCAGATCCCCGCGAAGGAGATCCGCTGTTCACCACGGACGTGTTCCGGTATAGGTACAAGCGTTTCCAGGCCTGGGTGAACGGACCCCCCGGGCAACGCCTCGGACTGAGCCCGATCCCTGATGGCCAGGTCAACCTGCGGATGCTGCGAAGAACCCTGGCGATCGAACTCGCCTACCGTCCCGGCGGGCTGCTTGCCGCCAAGATCCAGCTCAAGCACATCAGCGTGGCGACCACCGAAGGGTACGCCGCCCGCCCAGGTGGGGCGCAAGCACGGCTGCTCGCCGAGGCCGGGGAACACGAACAGCGACGTAACCTCGACATTCTCACTGCCGAGTACCACAACTACCAGAACGGGGCACGTCCGTCCGGCCCAGGCGCGCGGGAACTCACAGAGTTCTTCGCCACCATCGACGGGAAGCTCACCACCACCGGGACCGCGCCGGGCGCGGTGACTACCGATCAGCAACTCCGCAACCTGCTGGCCAGACGAGCCCAGACACTGCACCTGGGACCGGCGAACTACTGCTGGTTCGCTGACCCCGCCAAGGCCTTGTGCCTGAAGCTGGCCGGCACACCGGACGCCGGTAAACCACTGATCGGGATGTGTGATTCGGCGCGCTGCCCCCAGGCCACCCACCACGCATGTCACCGGCCGGTATGGGCGGAAGCCGCCCGCAACGGCAAGGTCTTCATCGGCGGTCTCAGCCGCGGCCAGAAGACTGAACGCCCCCGCCTCGAAGCCGAAGTCGCCAGGGCACAGCGGGTCGTCGCCGAGATCGACGCAGCCAGCGCCACCGCCAGATAAGAGGAATTGAGAGATGGGGCGGCTCACCGGCCAGACCAGGCAGCGCAACGAGCAGGCGATCAGGGCCGCGATGGACCGGCTGCTGCGCGGTGAGATCCCGCCCGGCGGACGCTGCGACCTGAAGACCCTCGCCACCGAGGCCGGGGTCACCCGAACCGGCTTCTACGCCAAGGGCGGCCGGCCCGGCCCCTACCAGCACCTAGCCGAAGAGTTCGAGCGCCGGCTGTCAGCCCTCCAGGCCACCGGGGAGCTCCCCGATCCGCGCGACGCGCAAATCGCCCGGCTCAAAACAGGGAATGCCCGGCTCCGGGAACGCCTGGCAGAGCACGATACCGCCATCGAGGAACTGACCACCTTCAAGACGCTGGCGATCTCCCGGCTGGCCGCCCAGCACGAGGAGATCGAACGACTACGCAGGAAGCAGCCACTCGCGCCAGTCCGCGAGCTCCATCCCCCAGGATCTGTGTCCAGCCCCGTCCCTGGCTGAGCCTGAGCGCATGACAAGGCCGTCGTTGATAGCCTTCTCAACGCCGTGGAAACGAGACACGCGGGCGGGGCCAGAACCAGGCCCCAGCACTCTCCGCCCAACGAATCGAGCCCGACACGACCTGCATGGGACACGGTGACTGCGGCGACAATGCCCGCGCTCGCCCGCCAGCTCTACTCCGAGGCGTTGCTGCTGGCTGACCAGGGCGGCGACCACGCGCTGGCTGCGAAGGCGCTCGGGCAAATGTCGTTGCAGTCCGTCCAGCTAGCCCGTGACGCGCGCCCTGGCCTGGCACGAGAGGCAGTCAGGCTGAGCGCGCGGGCCGCAGAACTGGCCAGCCACGACCCGATCCCGCGGCTGCACGCGCTGCTTGCAGCACGGCAGGCGATCGCGCACGCGGCGGTCGGGGACAGCCAGGGCTTCAGGACGGCCATCACACGCGCGTGGCGGGAACTAGACCGCGGATGGACCGAAGAAGACCCGGTGTGGCTGCACTTCGTGATCCCGGCGGAGATCACCATCCATGAGGCTAAAGGGCGTACCTACCTCGGTGATCAGTGTGCAGCGATCGGGCTGTACCAGCAGAGCCTGGAAAACCCGGGCCTGTCCCGCCGTAACCGGGCCTGCTACCAGGCCCAGTTCGCTGCCGCGCTGGCGAGCGGCGGCGAAACCGCCGGGGCGGTCGCGGAAGGCCTGGCGGTGCTGCCCGTGCTGGAGGAAACGGTGGCCTCGCCGCGTGTCCTGCGCGAGTTGCGGCCTGTCCGCTCGGCCGCCGAACAGGCAGGAGCACAGGAGTTCTGCGAGCGCTACGACAAGGCCGCCCGCGCCGTGGTGGCCTAACCGAACCCAGGAGGAATGCCGGACGTGGCTGACGTGACGTTCCGACGCTACGAGGCGGCTAGTGCACGCGAAATCCGCGCCACCGTCGAAGGCATCTACAGGGACTCCTACACCAAGGCGATCGCCAGCGGTCACCCGTTCGACTCAGTCGAGACGTTCATGCACCGGTTCGACGCCTACACCGCAGGCGGCGGTTTCGACATGGTCGTCGCCTACCTCGACGGTGAGCCGGTGGGCCAGACGTGGGGCTGGCCGCTCACTGAGCAAAAAGGCGCCAAGTGGTGGGAAGGGCTGTCAGCCGAGCCCGAAGCTGGGTTCACCCGCGAAGACGGCCAGCGGACCTTCGCGCTGTCAGAAATCATGGTCTGCCAGGGGTACACCGGGCAAGGCATCGCGCACGCCCTGCATGACGAACTGCTGTCCAAGAGGACAGAACAGCGTGCCACCCTGCTGGTCCAGCCGGACAATACGACCGCATACCACGCCTACCTCCACTGGGGCTGGCACAAGGTGGCACAGCTTCGCCCTGGCTGGCCGGATGCGCCGATCTTCGACGTGCTAATCCTGCCGCTGGCGGCAGGCCACTGATCGGGCAGGTGCGGGCTCGATAGCAGCGCGGAACGCGCCGACCCCAGCGCCAGGATGCGCCGCGACTGCGTTTCACTGCTAGTGGTCGAAGCTTCCCCGCTTGACGGCTGTGAGGAAGGCCATCCAGTCCGGTGCGCTGAAGGCCAGATGCCCGGCCGCTGGGTTCTTGGAGTCGCGGACGGCGTATGCGCCATCCACCGCGGCGACCTCCACGCATTGGTTGCCGCCGGTGCTGTGGCTGGATTTGCGCCACTGCGCACGGGCCAGCGCGGCAGGATTGAGGCTGGTCATCGGGTCTCCTTCGCTATCTTGCGGATCATGGATGCGGACTCGCCTGGGCTGAGGGCGCTTTCTACCAGGTGGCTCCAGGCGAGGTTGTAGACATCGAGTTCTTCTTCGGACTCCAGGTAGACATCCCCCATGAGCCCTTCGGCATAGGCGACCGGAGGATCTTCGGGATCGGGGAAGGTGAGGATGACGAACTCGCCGTCCATGCCAGCGTTCGCACCGGCGGTGAATGGCAGCACCTGCAGCGTGAGACGAGGCTGTGTGCTTGCATCAGTGAGGGCGGCAATCTGCGCCGGCATCGCCTCGGCACCGCCGACGTGGCGCCGCAGCGCCACCTCGTCGAGTACCACGTGGATCTCCGGGGGTACGTCGCGGCCGAAGAGGGCCTTCTGCCTGGCCGAGCGGGCCGCCACCCGCCGGTCGACCTCGCTGTGCTCCAGCGTCGGCCGGGTGGCCGCGATGACCGCGCGGGCGTAGTCCTCGGTCTGGAGGAAACCGGGCACGATGTGCGCGTTGACCTGGATGCGCGCGGCCTCGGATTCCAGGCCGACATACGAACCGGTGAACACGTCGCTGTAGGCGGTCCACCAGCCGCGCTTGCGGGCGTCGCGCCCAAGCTGGACCAGCGCCTCACGCTGCGGTGACCGGACGGCGTACAGGTCGAGCATGTCTTCCAGGTCATCGAGGGTGATGCGGCTGCGCCCGTTCTCGACGCGGTAGAGCTTGCTTTTGCTGAAGTCGAGCCGCTGGGCCGCCACCTCCAGCGACAGGCCCTGCGCCTGGCGCAGCCGGGTCAGCTCGCGCATCAGGCGCCGTCCTCGCACCGTCGGGCTGTAGTCCATGAATATTCCCCTGGGTTTGCCGGGGCCGACTGCTGTGACTCGGGCAGTATCCCGCCCCAGCCCTGGTCTCGCAACACGTCATCATTGCACATCGTCATGAAAGATGCTTGGCATCCGATAGCAAGCTCACGCACGATGTTAGCCACGTACGGTGACAAACGTCTGTGGCTCATGAGAACTGGCGCGCACCGCCTGATGCTGATCGTCGTCAGCCGGGCGACGCTGACGGCAGCGGGCGCCGGGCACTGCGAGCCGCGTTTGAGGAGGCAGACCGCGATGGCTGATGAGGCCAGCACAGCAGGGCAGGTGGTCACGGAGCGCGGCGCAGCGGAGCCGCCGCCTCCCGCCGCCCTGATACGCAAATGTGACGAGGATGCCAAAGCCCAAATGGACGTGGTCGCGGAGACGCTGACCGCCCACGGATTCGATGTCCTTGGCCCCGACTGGGAGGACAGCCGACTCCTGAGAGTCAGGGGCCTGCGCGATACGACCTGTGAGATCACGGTCGAAGACAGCGGGTTCGCCACCTGGGAGTACCGCCCCGGTGCAGGGGATGGCATCGACCCAGACAAGATCACCGGCCGGGTGATGCGCTTGCTCACCGATGCCGGCTGGGAACGTCCGTGCTGGCAGGGCAGGGCAGGGCAGGGCAGGGCCGGGGGCTGGGCTGAAGGGCCTCGTCGGCTGCCGCCTGAAAGCCATGGGACTAGGGGTCTGCCTGGACGTCTATGAAGATCACGACACCTACGAGGTCGTGGCAGGGATCATCGTGACCAACCCGGGCCGCCCCGAGCGCGGGCAGGGACGTGTCAGCGACGACGGCGCCCTGATGTGGCAATGCGGATACGAAGAGGACCCCAGCGACACAGCGACCATCGCCAACATGATGGTCACCATCCTGACCGGCGACATCACGGACGGCTGTGGCGAGCGCGGGGAACTGGCGATGGCCGACCCCACCGGGCGGGCCATCGGCCAGGTTTCCCTCGTCGGCGGGTGATGGGGATGGCTCAGGAACCGGCGACGGCCGGGCAAGCAATCACGCGGGTGAACGGGACCGTGCCGCGTATAACGGTGATGGCCGGGCGGAAGGGGTTCAAGGCCGAGCTGGAGGATTTGCGGGAGCGGATGCGGGGCTTGGGCCTGGGGCACGGGGAGATCGCGGGCGAGATAGGGCGCCGCTACCGGGTCCGGCCGCGTGAGGCGTACCGGCTTGCTCATGGGTGGACGCTGGGGCAGGCGGCGGCCCGGTTCAACACCCGCGCGGCCGAGCTGGGCACCGATCCGGATGGGCTGGCGAGCCTGGCCGGGAACCGGCTGTGCGAGTACGAGAAGTGGCCCCACAGCGAGCGCAGGCCAGCGGTCTACGTGCTGGTCATGCTGGCCATCGTCTATCAAACCGGGGTGCTAAACCTGCTGGACCTGGCCGACCACGAAAACCTGCCACCGCGCGACCGGCTCACCCTCCTCCAGCCTGGGGAAGCGGCGCACGCTGAACCAGACCTGAGAATGCCTGACGGGGCGGCATATGACATCGGCCAGCCTGGCGCGGCCACGCCCGGCTTGGTGCCTGGCCCGCCGCTGGCGAATGCCCAGGGCATGTCGCTGTCGCTGCCGTATGTGCCTGGCCGGGTGGTGATCGAGGTCACCGATCCGGCCCTGGGCACCGGGCGGTGCGCCGCCCGGTGTGGCGGTGAGGCGGTGCAGGCCATGACCGGCCTGCCGGGGCAAGCGTCGGCTCCCGGCGCCGTAGCAGTCACCCCCGTGAGCTACCGCGGACGGGCGTAGAAAACCCGCCGCGCAGCGGAAGGAATCGTTGATGACCGGCAGGACCAGCACACCGGCAGCGCCATGGTCACGTGGTAGCGGTGCTGGTCCTGCCCTGGGCGGAACCGGAGATGTTTCTGGGTCTGCGGCCCCCGCAGTGCGCAGGCCCGGTCAGAGCAAAGCTCCGGTGCCGGTTCTGCCTACCCAGAAGTGGGGCACCGACATGGCGGGCCACTGGCCAGTACGCGATTACCTGGAATTGGGCGCGCTCCCTGGCGTGGTGCCGTCCGCGCGATTGCACGCCCGCTTCATCGTCTGGGAATGGGGACTGGACCCGCTCACCGAAGCCGTCGAGCACATGGTATCCGAATTGATAACCAATTCGGTCGCCGCCGCCAGGGCCATGCCCCAGATCGAGCCGGTGCGGTTGTGGCTGCTGACCAACAGAAGGAAAGTCCTGGTGCTGGCCTGGGACGCCAACCCCCAGCCGCCCGCCCTCGCCGAGGCCGATGACGATGCCGAAGGCGGCCGGGGGCTGTTGCTGGTCCAGGCGTTCAGCGAACGGTGGGGGACGTACCCGACGCCGGACCGGGGCGGCAAGGTCGTCTGGGCAGTGTGCGGCATGAACACCGGCCGACCAGACGGCTCCCCCTGAAGGAGGCCCGATGCCTGACGAGCCTGCCCCGCTGCCCGCGCTGATCGGCCACTACGCGGCCTTCCTGCGGACCTGGATGCAGGTCACCCCAGAAACCAGCATCCAGGGCAACCGGGCGGAACTGCGGCTGAGGTTCGGCGCCAAGACGTTCGTGGCCATCTTCGCCCGCCGTAAGGAGAACTGGTCGCTCCGCAATGTCGAGGTGCGCCGCGGCGAGCACACTGTCACCTTCACCCGTGGCGAACTGGCGCAGGCGATGGCCACGTTACTCGGCCAACAGCCGATGACGCCCACCCCACAAGCGATCAAGGGCACGTCCGTGCCACCGACCAACACCACGCTCCGCGAGCGGCGCACCATCGTCATCCGCCAATGACCTATCCGCTTCACTGTCCGGTTTGTCTGGCCGGTTCACCCACCGATTCACTGTCCGTTGACCCGGAGGGTGAATCTGATAGCTGGTACCGGGTGGAACAGCAGCTCAGACAGCCGAAGGCACGGAGTAGGGGTTCGCGACTGGTCTGGATAGACCATCTGGAGCGCGGGCTGATGCCTCGCATGGCTGTGAACGCCGGTGGGTCTGAACTTGTGGTGGGCGTCGGTCGGACCGTCGCAATTGCCGTTCGCCTTGGCCGCGCTCACCGGGTTGAGGTCGCTGAACTGCGAAGCGGCAAGGTCAGGGGGGTGGCGGCTGACGAGCAGGCGGCCAGATGACTGTGACTGAGCAGCGAGTTTGACATTTGGGCATCGAGTTTGGCATCCGCTTCGATTGCTAGTCGCGGGCAGCCGCCGCGTCCGCCACAAGCCCGCCCCTACCGACTCAAGTTCCGCAACGCCGACGCGCCCATGCACCGGATCGCCATAGGCGCCCGCGCCAGCCTCCATGCTCAAATAGACTCAGCCGCCAACCATCCTGCCCAGGACGTGCCAACCTCCGTGCCCAGACTCGCCGGAACCCCAGGCGGCAGCAGTTCGTGATGCCAAACTCGGCGCTCAGTCACAATGACATCCTCGGCGGGCCCCTGCACCAGTCCTGTAGGGGTTCCGTGAACTTGTCCGCTGGGACGCCTCTTCTTGTCCGCCGGTTCCTGCGGCGATAGCAGTGCCTGTGACCACCAGCTATAGATGGCGGCTCCCAGAAACAAGTGGCGGCTCCATCGAAACATACAGGTCAGATCGTCGGCTCTGGACCGGCACGCCAAGTAGAGCTGGGAGGTTCCGCCATCTGCATCTGGTGATTCACACGAACGCCGAGGTCGTGGCGCCCACCACGCGCCAGGTAAAGCTGGGTGTCACAGTGCCACCGTCTACCAGGTGGGCACGCCCGATGCCGGGACGCAGCCCGACCCCCGGGCGGCTGTGGCACACAGCTGAGCTAACGACCTGCCCGCCGGACCGGCACCGCGATCAGTGCCACCGCTACCGCAAGCAGGATCACACCCCCGGCCAGCAGCCCGATCGCTACCCCAGTCAGTGCGGGCACGGTTGCCCCGGCCTCAGCACTGACCGCGACCCCTGCCGAGGCGTCCGCGTTCATCACAACCAGCATCCAGTTGCCATCGCGGGCCGGCCAGATCAGGGTCTGAGTGCCGGCACCGCTCACCTGCGTAACCCAGATGCCAGCGGTACCTGGATTGCGTGGCACCGCGGTGCCGTCGTGCAGGACATAGATGCTGTGACCGCTGGCGAACCCGGTCAGTGTCGCATACCGGGCACCGGCCAGGTACGACCTGGCGGCACCGGCGGGGGCCACCCCGACGAACACCGGCCTGGCCGGATTGGCGGGGGTGACCCGGATCCGGACCCGGCCCAGCACCGAGGTGGCGGGCCAGTCCGGCGGTGCACGTGGTCACTCTGACTTGCGGGCAAGGCCGCCCAGTATCCAGCCCTTCGCGGGATCTTCGTCCACGGGCTCGTCGGGCCGCCACTGGGCGACAGGGACCAAGCCAGGCTCGATGAGGTCGAGGCCGTCGAAGAATGCGAGGATGTCGGCGCGCGGCCGGGGGGCGGCCTGGTTGGTGGTGCCGGCGTAGACCGAGTGGACCTTGGCTGCGGTCTGCGGACTCGGGTCAGTGGTCACGTGCGACAGGACAAGGTAACTGCCGGGCGCGGCGGCATCGAGGAACCTGGCCACGAGGGCGTGCGGCCGGTCGCTGTCCGGGATGAAGCGCGATCGCGGCGTGGATCGAGGACTACAACCACGAGCGCAGGCACTCGGCCCTGGGAATGCGCAGCCCGGTGGATTACGAGCGGTCCCTGGCGGGAAAGGACGCCGCGTGAGCGCGGCGGGCCCGCCGCCCGGGCCGGGGAAAGGATGCGGCTGCGCCGCCCCTCGGCTTCTTCCTGCCCGTCAAGGGAACGGGCCGCCCCCCCCCCCCCCCCGCGGCGCCCCCTCCCGCCAGCCCGCCACCGTCCCGCCGGGCCCCCCTGCCCCACGGCG
>OFGV01000233.1_pt1 | contig 10456 bp, 5 predicted proteins | sample 1521911 | NCBI WGS metagenome assembly OFGV01 (sample SAMEA2553413, study PRJEB24118) | soil metagenome
ACCTCCGCCCCCGCGTCGGAAGGCCCGGGCCGGCCCCCTGCGGGGAACCCGCGTGTCCGGTTCGCCAAACCGTGACCAGGATCTCCCTCGTTGACGCGATATATCCGTTCGGATATACCCAGGCATGAACCCATTCGGACGCTGAGGGAGCGGGCGGCGCTCACGCAGGCGGCGCTGGCTCGGGCGGCGGGCACGTCGCAGCCGGCCGTCGCGGCCTACGAGGCAGAGACCAAGAGTCCCACCCTCAGTACGCTGGAGCGGTTAGCCGCGGCGGTCGGGCTGGAAGCGACCGTGGATTTCGTGCCGCCGTTGACGCGCGAGGATCGACGCTCGCTCGCGTTGCATCGGGCGATCGCCGCCCGCCTGGCGGCGGAACTCGGCTGTGCCTCCGCCGAGCTGCTTCATGGCGCGACCGATGAGGACGTGCGGATGCTCGCCCAGGCCGGCGTGACCGCCGTGATCTGCCAGGCGATGAGCGACGACCGGGGACGGACGCTGCCGGTGCGGGCGCTGCGGTCATGGCTGGCTGGTCCTGCCCCGGCGCCCCGGGTGCCCAGGCAGGAGACGGGGACGGCGGCGGGCCGCCCGCACGAGGTGCCCGCGTCGGCGGCGCGTTCGGTTGCGGGGGCGGTGGGGCGCACGCCGGGTATGGGGCCGGGGCAGCTTCCCCCGTATGTCCTGCACCGCCCGAAGGCTGTGCCCTACCACACCGGGCCCTATGTGGGCGATGGCTCGGGCAGTTTCAGCCTGGCGACGAGCACGCCTGTGCCGGGCGCGTCGACCGCGACCTCGGATCTGTACCGGGATCAGGACGGGACGTTCACGCGGCTGGTGTATCTGGCCCCGGTCAACTACCAGGACGCCGCGGGTGCCTGGCACCCGATCGACACCAGCCTGGTAGCGGCACCGGGGGGTGGGTGGCGGGAGAAGGCGAACTCGCTGGCGGTGAGCTTCGGCCCAGCTGCTGACAGCCAGCCATTCGGCTCGCTTGGCCTGGCGCCGGGCGGGCAGGTGTCGGTTGGGCTGGCCGGTGCGGGAGCTGTGGCCGGTGCCCTGTCCGGGATGGCGGTGGCATACCCAGGGGCGCTGCCAGACACCGGCGTGACCGGGTCCGCGACTGCGGATGGCATGCGGATCTCGCTGATCCTGCACTCGGCCGCCGCACCGGCCGCCTGGACACTTCCGCTGGGGATGACCGGGCTGGCGCCGCAGCTGGCTGGCGGCGGCACCGTGGTCAGCTTCGTCACGCCCGCCGGGAGCACGGTGGCGCAGGTCACTGCGGCGTATGGAACCGACTCTTCGGTCAGCGCGGCCAGCGGGCTGCCAGCCGTGTCAGCACCGGTCACCTACCAGCTGGTGTCCTCGCAGGGTGGGACCGGGCTGCAGGTGAGCCTGGACGCGGCCTGGCTGGCCGATCCGGCGCGGGTGTTCCCGGTGACGGTGAATCTTGACCTGAGTGCCGTCGTCCCGGGCACCGGGCGGGCCGTGACCCAGGTCCAGGCGGGAAACCTTACCGTCGCGCCGGACGGCCCGGTGGTTGCCGCCGGGAGCTTCGGCCATGGTACGGCCACCGCGGCCGCTGTCTTGCAGCTCCCGCCGTTCCCCGGTGCCGCCAAGGCGTGGACCTCCGCTGCGCTGCACGTGTTCAGCGCCGCGTCCCCGGTGTGTGCTCCGCAGCCGTTGGTGGTCAGTGTCCTGGCGCACCCCGCGACTTCCGGTAATCCGGGCACGCAAGGCACGCCGGGGACGGGCACACCGGCCACCGGCACACCGGGCACGGCACCGGGCACAGGCACGGGCACCGGGGCCTGGCGCAGGACCGGGTGGCTTGCCTCCCGTCTGTGTGGTGCCGGTGCCAGCCAGCCTGGCGCCGCCGGGCCGGCCGGTTCGTGGCTGACCTCGGTGCTGCCGGCATCGGCGGTGAGCCTGGCGGCTTCCTCCGGTACGACGGTGGCGCTGACAGCACCGTCGCCGGGTGCTGCCAGCGGGCAGCTGCTCGCCTCGGCCGCCAGCACCGATCAGCCGTTTCTGGTGGTGAACGCCGCCAGCCCGAGCGGGGGCCCGCAGATCGATGGGCAGTACCCGCCCGATAACGCCAATGTGACGTCACTGGTGCCGGAGCTGATCGCGGCCGGGCATGACCCGGACGGGGACAGCGTCCAGTACAAGTTCACCATCTACAGTTCCTCGGGCACGCAGCTGGCCACCTCGGGGCTGATCTCGGCGGGTAACTGGACGGTGCCGTCGGGGAAGCTGGCGTGGAACCAGAGCTATTTCTGGACGGTGCAGGACTATGACGGCACCTATTACAGCGCCACCCCGGCTGCCACGTTCTTGTCGACGCCGGTGCCTCAGCCGCTGATCACCTCGTCGCTGTCGCAGAATACCGGCGGGCAGGGGTTCTCGCCGCAGGCGGGCAATTACACGACGGCGGCGACGGACGCGCAGGTGGACACGGTGGGGCCGGCGCTGTCGGTCGAGCGGGACTACAACAGCCTCGACCCGCGAACGTCCGGGGCGTTCGGGGCGGCATGGTCGAGCGTGCTGGACGCGAAGGTCGCGCCGGGGCTGAACGACGCGTCGGGGAACGTGGAGACGCAGGTGGTCACCTACCCCGACGGGCAGGAGGTGGGGTTCGGGAAGAACGCCGACGGGTCCTATTCCGCTCCGCCGGGCCGGTACGCGACGCTGAAGCCGGTGACGGGCGGGTACACGCTGACCGACAAGAACGACACGGTGTACACGTTCACCCAGGTGCTGGGTACCATGCCGCCGCTTTCCCAGACGTTCGGGATCACCTCGATCACCGACGCGCTGGGGCATGCGCTGACTTTCACCTACAGCACCGCGTCCCCGCCCCAGATCACCCAGATGACGTCGGCGGCGTCGGGGCGTGCCCTGCACATCACCTGGTCCACGCCGGCGAATGCCAGTTTCCCCCATGTGGCGTCGGTGACCACTGACCCGGCCACGCAAGGTGTCCCTTCATCGGCGCTGACCTGGCAGTATTCATACACGGGGAATCAGCTGACCCAGGTGTGCCCGCCTGCCAGCAGCACCGCCTGCACGGCGTATTCCTATACGCCGGGGTCGGATTTCCAGAACGCGGTGCTGGACAGCGGCCCGCAGTGGTCCTGGCGGCTGGATGAGGGTGGGGGGACGGGCCCGGCGGCCAGTTCGGTGCTGCTCAACGAGGGCGCCGACAATGCCAGTTACCCCAGTGTGACGCTGGGCCAGCCGGGGCCGCTGCCGGGGTCGGCGGCGACTGCGGGCGGGTTTGACGGCTGCTCGTCATATGTGACGATGCCGCAAAGCCTGGTCTCGGGTGCCAGCTACCAGAGCATCGGCCTGTGGTTCAAGACCTCCAGCCCTGTGGGGGTGCTGTTCAGTTACCAGAAGGACCCGATCACCAACGGCACGTCCACGGGATACCTGACACCTGCCCTGTATGTGGGGTCGAGCGGTGATCTGCATGGGGAGTTCTGGGACGGGACCGAGAACACGATCACGACCAGTTCACCGGTGGATGACGGCAGGTGGCACCTGGCGGTGCTGGCCGGGGCGGGGACCAGCCAGACGCTGTACCTGGATGGCCAGAAGGTCGGCTCGGTGACAGGCACGATCTCCATGCTGGGAGCGCAGATAAATGACTATACGGGGGTGGGGTTCCTGGGCGGTCACTGGCCCGATGAACCGCACAGCAGTCCGACAGACCCCACCACGTACGCGACGTATTTCAGCGGGTCCATCTCCGACGTCGGGTACTGGGACCGGGCGCTGACCAGCGCCGAGGTTTCCCAGATGTATGCCGCCGGGAGCGGGCCGGCCAGCCTGCTGACCCAGGTGACCCGCCCGTCGGGCAGCGTGTACTCCCAGGTCACCTACAGCGGTGTGACCAGCGCCGTGCAGCAGGTCACCGGCGCCAACGGCGGCACCTGGCAGCTGGCGCCGCCGGCCGACACCGGATCGAGCCAGGTGTACGTGTCTTCGGTGCTGGGCGCGGGCCCGGCCGACTACTGGCGGCTGGCCGACACCGGCACCACACAAGCGGTCAACGAGGTCAACGGAGGCACGGCCAGCTACAGCAACGTCACCGAGGGGGTCGCGGGCCCGTTCACCGATCGGACCGCTGACTCTTTCAACGGCACCAGTTCGTCCATCGCCCTGCCGCAGAGCCTGATCGGGACCAGCGGGAACCAGTCGGTCAGCCTCTGGTTCGCCGACCTCGCCGGGCACGACGGCGTCTTGTTCAGCTACCAGAACCAGCCGGTCAGCGCCGGGTCGTGGGCGGACTTCACGCCGGCCCTGTACATCGGCTCCGACGACAAGCTGCGCGGGGAGTTCTGGAACGGCAGCGCCGCCCCGATCACCACCAGTTCCGGGGTCGACGACGGCCAGTGGCACCACGTGGTGCTTGCCGCCAGCGGCAGCAGCCAGACCATGTACCTGGACGGGAACAAGGTCGGCACCCTGTCCGGCACGATATCCCAGCCCGGCCCGCAGCCCTATGTCTACGCCGGGACCGGGGTCATCAGCCCGAGCTGGCCCAGCGAACCGTACTCGACCAGGACCCCCTTCTATTTCAGTGGCAGCCTGGCCGAGGTCGCGGTCTACAACTCCCAGCTGAGCGCCGCGCAGGTAGCCGCCGAATACAGCGCCTCCAAGTACTCGTCCGGGCTGACCCCGGTGCAGACCGTCCAGGTCACCGACCCGGGCGGCCACACCCTCAGCTACGTGATGGACGCCCTCAACGGTGACCGGATGCTGGCCCAGACCGACGGGCTGGGCAGCACCACCAAGTACGGCTACGACAGCGGCGGTTTCCTGTACACCACCACCGACCCGGACGGCAACGTCACCACGACCGGCCATGACGTGCGGGGCAACCTGGTATCGGAGAGCACCTGCCAGGACTTTTCCGCCGGCAAGTGCACCACTGGCTACTACTCCTACTATCCCGACGACACCAGCGCGCAGCTGACCCCCGACCCGCGTAACGACATGGTCCTCGCTGAGCGCGGGCCCGGGTCGGTGTCGTCGTCGGACAACACCTACCTGACCAGCTACACCTATGACGCGGGCGGCGACCTGACGGCGATAACCACCCCGGAGGTGCCCGGGTTCCCCGACGGCCGGACCACCCCCACCGCCTACACCACCACGTCCACGGCGGCGGCCGGCGGCGGGACCACGCCCGCGGGCCTGCCCATGACGGTGACCAGCCCCGCCGGAGCGGTGACGGCCACCCAGTACTACTCCAACGGGGACGTGGCGCAGGTCACCAACCCCGACGGGATGGTCACCAAATACACCTACGACGGTGTTGGCCGGAGGCTCACCAAGACCGAGATCTCCAGCTCCTACCCGGCCGGGCTGACGACCACCTGGGGCGGCCCGGCCAGCCGCACCAGGGCCCGCCTGGTCCCGGCCAGGCCCGGGTAACTGCTGGCGGTGGCGATGCCGAGCGACTCCTGGTTGCTGGACGGGTCGAAGCCGAGCACTCGGGTCACCGCGAACGGTGGCTGGCCCGTGCCCGCGCTGGCCGGTGGATGGCCGGGCGCCAGCCACCGCCGCAGCCATTGCGTGGTCAGCGACTCCACCCGGGCGGTTTCCTGGTCGCCGCCGTCATGGCCGCCGGCGAACCACACCATGTCCACCGGGGCGCCGTTGCGGCGGAGCGCCCGGTAGTTGGCATCGGCCTGGCCGAGCCCGAAGAGCGAGTCGTTCTCGCCCTGGATAAGCAGCGTCGGGGCGTGCATCCGGCCCGCCACGCTCGCCGGGCTCGAGCGCAGCAGGAGCGAGATGGCCTGCGGGGTGGGCCGCCCGGTGGCCGCGACCTGCTGGTAGATGGCGCAGATCTGGGGCTGGAAACGCCCGCACAGGGCCGACCGGCGCGCCGCGCCGGGCGGCAGCACCTGCCCAGCCCCGCCGCCCTGGCCCAGCCCGGCGGCCTGCCCGGGCGCACTGCCCTGAGCCGTTGCCCCGAAGCCCACCGAGCCCTGGGTGAAGAGCAGGCCCGCCCACTGCCGCTTGAACACCCCGTTGGCCGGCCCGCCCCCCGCGCCGTTCGGGAACAACGCGGTGGCCAGGTTGTTCCAGGTGCTCTGGGCGACGACGGCGTCAATCCGGTGATCGTAGGCGGCGGCGAAGAGCGAGATCCCGCCGCCGTAGGAAGCGCCGGTGATTCCGACCCGCGGATCGCCCGGGCGGGCGAGCAGCACCCGGGGCTGGCGGGCGAGCCAGGTGACGAGCTGCTCGACGTCCTTGACCTCGTAGTCGGGCGAGTCCAGCCCGATCTGCCCGGTCGAGGTGCCGAAGCCCCGCGCGGACCAGGTCAAGACGGCGAAGCCGGCCCGCGCCAGGTCCTCGGCCTGCGGGCGGACGGCGTCCTTGGTCTCCCCGAATCCGTGCGCCAGCAGCACGGCCGGAACCTTGCCGCCCCCCGGCGGCAGGAAAAAGCTGGCGTCGAGCACGACGTGCTGGTTGCCCCGCGGCCCGTCGACCACGGGAATGCGCACGTTACGGATGGAAAGCGGCGCGGGCCTGGTCAGCGCGACCGCAAGGACGACACCGGCCGCCACCAGCGCGACGGCGGCAGCGACCACGACGATGACCCTCGCTCGCGAAAGCCGGCGCTGACTCAGGAAAGGACGCATGCTGATCCTCCTGCCGCGCCGCCACGCTTCCGCTACGGGATCGTTTCGCTACTGTATAGTACCGCTGTGCGCAACGAAGGCCATAACCGGGTCCGCCCACACCGAAGCCAGCCAACAGGAACCGCCACAGCCAGCCGGCACGGCGGCCGGACCCGGCCATGTGCGGATGCGGGCTCACCGTCAGGTCCCGGGAGGGACCACGATGGGGTCAAATTCGGCCGGCGGAGCAACCCAGGCCACGCGATGACAGCGGAAGTGACGAAGCGGAGGCGTGCGGTGAGCGGGAAGTTCCTGGACTTCTACCGCAAGGAATGGCCCCGGGTGGCTGCGGTGCAGGCAATGGCGCTGGGCGGGGCAAGCCTGCTGGCTGGGCGCGAGAACCAGGCCAACCTGCGCGCCCTGGCGGTGATGAACGCCATGACGATGTGCGCCCACCAATACGAGGAGTACGTGGACCCCGGTTATTTTCCTGGCCAGGTCAATGTCGGCATCTTCAACAGCGGCCAGCCACTCAATTACCCGTTCAACGCACACTCGGCGATGTGCGCCAACATCTCCTTCCGGGCCCTCTACGTCCCGGCGATGCTCTTTCCCAAGGTCAAGTGGCTGGGCCTGCCGCCAGCACTGCTCGGCATGACTCAAGCGCTCGCCCACGGCGCCATGTCGGCCCGCATCGCCCGTGATGAGTCCCGTGCCAAGTACAGCCCCGGGACCCTGACCGCGGTCCTGCTGCATCTGCCGATCGGCATCACCTACCTCAGGGCGCTGCGCGCTCAAGGACCGATCGGCCGCAGCAACTGGATCAAAAGCGGTGTGGTCCTGCTGATCTTCGCCGTCGTCGGCGTCGCGGCCCCGAACGTCCTCCTCGCCGACAAGAACAGCCCCTACGCCTTCACCGCCAGGCAGATGGGTCCCTACAACACCGAGACACCACAAGTGGCGGACAAGACCACTGGTGAGCCGGCAGCAAACGGCTGAAGCCCCGATCTGCAAGATCATCTGGACCCTTCGAGCGCCGGGCCGCCCGTATGCCCCCCGGCTCCCCTGCCCGATCGGCGGGTGAAGCGCCCCGGGTTTTGTGGACGCCTCAGTTGTTGAATCCAGCCTCTGGGTGGGCTGGGTTTGAGCAGAGTAGGCGGCCTCGTACTCGGCGGGTGCACGCCACCGATGGCGGTGTGCAGCCGCCTGGTGCTGAACCAGTCGACGTACTCGGCGATGGCCAACTCGACGGCGGCGAGGCTGCGCCACGGCGCGCGGGGCTTGATCAGCTCGGTCTTGTACAGCTCGGTTTAGTACAGGCCAGCCCCGCCTGACGCATCGCTCCGTCGAAGATGCGCCGTCGCCGTACGAGCACGGCGACGTCGTAGCTGCAACCCGCCATCACCGCGCCGCCGGGCCGCCCGGGGCCCTTGGAGAGCGCGATCCAGGCCAGGTCGAACGGCACCGCGAGATCACGCATGCTTGGTCAGCCCCTCGGCCTCGATCATCGGCCCAGTTTCCTTACCGTCACCCATGTGGCTTCCCTCCTGCGGTGGCCTCCGTGGCCGGGCCGGTGCCGGCGGCTGGTGCGGTGGCCAGGGGATAGACGACCTGGTCCATAATCTGGAAGGCGAACCGGGTACCGGGCAGCTCGCCGGAGGTCACCAGCTGCTGCAGGGCGAGCGCCGGGAACAGCCTGGCCAGCAGGTCCAGGTCGTGGCCGCCGGGCATCTCACCCCGGGCCACCGCCCGCTCGAACACCGTCCGGAAACCCGCCATCCGCGGCGCAATAAACTTCTCCCCGAACACCCGCCGCAGCTCACCATCGTGGGCCAGCGCATTAACCATGCCGACCGTCACCCGGGCGCCGAACCGGCTCTCCTCGCTGGTGATCGACTCCGCCAGGGCGCGCAGGTCCTGCCGCAGCGACCCTGTGTCCGGGACTTCGGGCACCCCCTTCAGGCTGTTCAGCGCATCGACGACAAGCTCGGCCTTGCCCGGCCACCGCCGGTAGATCGTAGTCTTGGCCGCCCGGGCCCGCGCGGCCACCGCGTCCATGGTCAGCCGGTCATAACCCACCTCGGCCAGCAGCACCAGCGCTGCCTCCCGCAAGGCCAGGTCACGCGAGCTGTCCAGGGAACGGCCGCCACGGCCGCGGGCCTGAGACACCTCGCCGGCTCCCTGGGCCCGGATCATGCCAGCCCTCCTCACCACACTCCCACTTCCGCTACTAGATTGTTCCGCTACTATATCGTAGCGTATATGGACCGCGAGGGATCACCGGAGAGACCCGGATGGGCAGGGAGCCGTGATGGAGCCGGGGTTCACGATCACCGTTAATGGCGTCGCCCGTGAGGTGGCCCCGGGGCCGGAACGCAGCCTGCTTGAGGTGCTCCGCGAGGAGCTGGGCATCACCGGGCCCAAGCCGGGCTGCGGCGAGGGCGCCTGCGGGGCCTGCACGGTGCTGCTGGGCCGCCGGGCGGTGACGGCATGCACCACCCCGGCTGGTGAGGCCGCCGGGGCCCAGGTCACGACGGTGGAAGGCCTGTCCGGGGATGGCCTGCTGCACCCGGTGCAGCAGGCCTGGCTGGAGACCGGGGCACTGCAGTGCGGCTACTGCACCCCCGGCTGGCTTATCGGCTGCGCGGCGCTGCTGGCCCGCGTCCCGCACCCCGACGACGCCCGGATCGACGCCGAACTGGCCGGGCACGTGTGCCGGTGCTGCACCTACCCGCGGATCCGGGCGGCGGTCCACCGGGCGGCCGAGCTGATGGAGCAGCCGGAGTCGCTGGAGCCGGTGCCGGTCCCGCCCGCCGAGCCGGCCGTCGTGACCGGCGCCGGGGCCCGGCCCTGGGACCAGGTCGCCCCGGATCCTGGCGCGTTTTTGGCTGGGCTGCCCGAGGGCCTGGTCAGCGTGGCCGGGCAGGAGCCGGCCGCGGGCGCCTGGGCCACCAGCACGCGGGCCTGGCTGCACGTGGGGCCGGATGGGGTGGTGACCGCCTTCACTGGCAAGGTGGAGGCCGGGCAGGGGACCCGGGGCGCGCTGTCGCTGCTGGTGGCTGAGGAACTGCGGGTGGCGCCCGGGGCGGTCCGGGTGCTGATGGGCGACACCGGGGTGTCCCCGTTCGACCTGGGGACGTTCGGCAGCCGGTCCATGCCGGACGCTGCGCCGCTGCTGTGCCGCGCGGCGGCGGCGGCGCGGCGGGTGCTGCGCGAGACCGCGGCGCGGCGGTTCGGCCTGGCCGAGGCCGGCCTCACCCTGGCCGACGGGATGGTGGCCGGCCCGGACGGTGCGCCCAGTGCCTCGTTCGGCGAGCTGGTGACCGGGATGCACCGGGTGGAACAGGCCCGCCCGGACGAGCAGGTCACCCGTCCGGGTGCCTGGCGCCGGGCGGGGCGCCCGGCGCGGCCGGCCGCGGCCGGCGCCGCGGTCACCGGGACCAAACGGTTCCCCTCCGACCTGGCCGTGCCGGGGCTGCGGCACGGGTGCGTGCTGCGAGCGCCGGCCTACGGGGCCCGGCTGCTCGGGCTGGACCTGGACGCGGCGCAGGCCATGCCCGGGGTTCAGGTGGTCCGCGACGGCGATTTCGCCGGTGTGGTGGCGTCCACGGCCCGCGCGGCCCGCGCGGCGGCTGGGGCCATCGCCGCGGACTGGGAGCTGACCGCCCAGCCGGGCCCGGCGGAGCTGGAGGCCTACCTGCGGGCCCACCCGGCCGGGGGCCAGGGCTTCAACACCCCGTACCGGCACGTCACCGGCGACGTCGACGTGGCGCTGGCGGCCGGGCCGTCGCGGCTGGCGGCCAGCTACACCACCGCATACC
>OFGV01000235.1_pt1 | contig 10403 bp, 6 predicted proteins | sample 1521911 | NCBI WGS metagenome assembly OFGV01 (sample SAMEA2553413, study PRJEB24118) | soil metagenome
CGCTGCCGGCTGTCTCCGGCACCCGGCGCCTGCGCCGGGGAGGCTGAGCGTCCCGGGTCGGCACAGTCTCCAGCCTGCTTCGCCCACCCCGTCGGCGCGGGGCACGTCGGTTTCGAGCGCGGCCAGTCCCTGGTTGAGGCGGGCGAAACCGCCCCGCGCGGCCGCCCCTCCCGGGCCTGGCGGCCCCGCCGCGAGCAGCTGCCGCCGCCGCTCACCCGACAGCCGGGCCACCTCGGCCTCGGCCCACAGCCTGACCAGCCGGTCGTGCAGCCCCGGCGTGCGCAATTCAGGGTGCTCCCGCCAGATGGCGGTGACCATGCCGACCATGCCGCCTTCCCGGGGCAGCGCGCCGCCGCCGATCGCGACCCGCTCGTTCATCAGCGTGCCCTGGGCGACCCGCCAGCCCTCCCCCACCCCGCCGATCCGGTCGCCGTCGGCGACCGTCACGTCAGTCAGGAAGACCTCGTTGAACTCGGCCTCGCCGGTCAGCTGGCGCAGCGGCCGCACCTCGACGCCGGGGTCGGTCATGTCGCAGGCGAAGTAGGTCAGCCCGGCGTGCTTGGGCACGTCCGGGTCGGTGCGGGCGACCAGCAGGCCCCAGCGTGCCCGGTGCGCCAGCGACGTCCAGACCTTCTGCCCGCTGACCTTCCATAGCCCGCCGTCGCGCACCGCCCGGGTCGCCAGGCCGGCCAGGTCAGATCCGGCGCCGGGCTCGCTGAACAGCTGGCACCAGATCTCCTCACCGGTCCACAGCGGGCGCAGCCAGCGGGCTTTCTGCTCGTCGGTGCCGAACGCGAGGATCGTCGGCGCCGCCATGCCCAGGCCGATCACGTTCCGGACCGGGTCATTGTCCGGGGCGCCCGCGCGGGCGAACTCGGTGTCCACCACCGGCTGGAGCGACCGGGGCAGGCTCTGGCCGCCCAGGCCCGGCGGATAGTGCACCCAGGCCAGCCCGGCGTCGAACCGGGCGCGCAGGAAGTCGGGCCGGGGCAGCGCGGCCGGGTCATGGCCGGCCAGGAAGTCACGTACCTGCTGGCGCAGAACCTGCACGTCATCCGCCAGGACCGTCCCCGCGGGGTCGTCCCCGGTCAGCACAGCGGGCCACCCGCCACGTAGATCACCTGGCCGGAGACGAACCCGGCTCCCTCACTGCACAGGAACGAGATCACGTGCGCGACGTCGTCGGGCTGGCCGACCCGGCGGACCGGGATCTGGGTGGCCGCCGCCGCCTGGAAGTCCTCAAAGCCCATCCCGACCCGGGCTGCGGTCGCCGCGGTCATGTCGGTGGCGATGAACCCGGGTGCCACCGCGTTGGCGGTGACGCCGAACTGTCCCAGCTCGATCGCCAGCGTCTTGGTGAACCCCTGCATGCCTGCCTTGGCGGCGGAGTAGTTGACCTGGCCCCGGTTGCCCAGCGCGGAACTGGACGACAGGTTGACGATGCGGCCGAACCGCTGGTCCACCATGTGCTTCTGGGAGGCCTTGCTCATCAGGAACGCGCCGCGCAGGTGCACCCCGAGCACCGTGTCCCAGTCATCTACGGACATCTTGAACAGCAGGTTGTCGCGGATCACCCCGGCGTTGTTGACCAGGACGGCGGGCGGGCCGAGTTCGGAGACGACCTTGCCGACCGCGGCCTCCACCTGGTCCGGCTGGCTGACGTCCGCAGCGACGGCGAGCGCGCGGCCACCGGCGGCGGTGATCGCGTCCACGGTGTCACCGCAGGTGGCCGCGTCCAGATCGAGGACGGCGACCGCCATCCCGTCGGCGGCGAGCCGCTTGGCGGTGGCGGCCCCGATGCCCCGGGCGGCGCCGGTGACGATGGCGACCCTGTGTGCGTCCTGTGCCATGTTGTGCGTTCTCCTTCTGTCAGGTGTGAATCGTGGCTGATGGGCGGTAACGCCGCAGTTCCCGGTGTGCCAGTGAGCGCTTGTGCACCTCGTCGGGCCCGTCGGCGAAACGCAGCGTCCGGGCGGCCGCCCACAGGTGGGCCAGCGGCAGGTCCTGGCTGACCCCGGCCGCGCCATGGGTCTGGATCGCCTTGTCGATCACCCACTGCGCCATCCTTGGCGTGGCTACCTTGATCGCCTGGATTTCGGTGTGCGCGCCCTTGTTGCCGACGGTGTCCATCAGCCACGCGGTCTTGAGCACCAGCAGCCGGGCGGACTCGATCCTGACCCGGGACTCGGCGATCCAGTCCTGGACCACGCCCTGCTCGGCCAGTGGCTTGCCGAACGCGGTGCGGGCCAGTGCCCGCCTGCACATCAGTTCCAGCGCCCGTTCCGCCGCGCCGATCATCCGCATGCAGTGGTGGATGCGGCCCGGGCCGAGCCGCGCCTGCGCGATCGCGAACCCGTCGCCCTCGCCGGCGATGAGATTCGTGGCCGGGACGCGCACGCCGGTGAACTGCACCTCGGCGTGGCCGCCGTGGGTCGCGTCGTCGTAGCCGAACAGGGTGACCCCGCGGGTCACGGTGACCCCGGGCGTGTCCCGGGGCACCAGGATCATCGACTGCTGCCGGTGCCGCTGCGCCGCCGGGTCGGTCTTGCCCATCACGATGAGGATCTTGCAGCGCGGGTCCATCGCCCCCGACGACCACCACTTGCGGCCGTTGATCACATAGGAGTCGCCGTCGCGCTCGATCCTGGTCGCGATGTTGGTGGCGTCGGAGGAAGCGACATCCGGCTCGGTCATGCAGAAGGCCGAGCGGATCTCCCCGTCCAGCAGCGGGCGCAGCCACTGCTCCCGCTGGGCCTGCGTGCCGAACTCGTTCAGCACTTCCATGTTGCCGGTGTCGGGGGCGGCGCAGTTCAGCGCCTCCGGGGCGATCGCGGGGCTGTGCCCGGTGATCTCGGCCAGCGGCGCGTACTGGAGGTTGGTCAGCCCTGCCCCGTCGGGATGACCGGGCAGGAAAAGGTTCCACAGGCCCTGCTTGCGCGCCTCGGCCTTCAGTTCGTCGATGACCGGTGGCCGCTGCCAGGGATCACCAGACCTCACCGCCGCCTCGGCCTGCTCGCCGAAGACCGGCTCAGCAGGGTAGACGTGCTGGTTCATGAAACCGAGGAGCCGCTCGCGGAGTTCCTGCGTGCGGTCGTCAAACGCGAATTCCATGGCGCCTCCCGACGAGTCCGGTCAGAACTTTACCTACCCGCCAGTACGCCCGTCGCGGCGGAATAGGTACACATCGCTCTGGCGGAAGATCTGCTGGTATGAGACGCCTGGGTGCTGCTGGTCCACGAGGGCGAGGACGTCGGTGGGTTCTGGCGAGTAACCGCTGTTCGTCGCGTCGAACACGACGTAGCGGGGGGCGATGCTGCCGACCGTGCCCACCCAGTAGGTGACGTCGCGGGTGGCCAGCGGGGCGAGCATGCTCACCGTCGACTCCACGGTGGTCCCGGCGGGTATCAGGGCCATCGCCGCGTTCTCCGCCCGGACATGCGCGCTCATCACGTAGGTGCGCGGCGCCCAGAGCCTGGCGACCGGGAACCGGAACGCGAGGATGACCGCGATCACCAGCATCGCGACGGCGCCGTACCGTGCCGCCAGCAGGCCGGGGCGCAGGGGGCGGCGAGCCGCCGGGGCGCCTTGCCTGGCGGCGGCACGGCCGCGGAGCCGGGCCAGTGCGTCGACGGCGGCCAGGAACACAACCGGCATGACCGTGGCGCTGTAGTGCCACTCCGTTCCCCAGTAGTTGCTGTTGACGGACAGGAAACGCAGGGCGAGGCTGGGGACCGCGACCAGGGCCAGCGGGGAACGGGGCGCGAGGAACGCCACCGGCAGCAGCACCAGGGCGGTTGTCCGCAGCTTCTCCGGACCGGACTGCATCACCTGGGCCAGCAATCCCCCGGCCGAGTAGTGGGCGCCGTGCGGGCTGACCACGCCGCCGTCGAACCAGTAGGGATACACGTGCGCGGGGTTGAAGTGCGGGATGAGCACCGCGATCGCCAGCACCGACCAGGCCAGGCCCCAGAGCATGAGCAGGCCTCCCCCCCACGCCCAGGCCCAGCGGCTGGCTCCGGCTCCGGTGCGGGCGCCTGGCCCGGTGCTGGCCAGCGGGCCTGCCGCACCGCGCTGACCGCGCCCTGACCGGGCCCGCGCCGCGGCCGCCACCATGACCAGGCCGATCGCGGCCACGGTCAGCCCCTGGTCCTCCTTGACGAACACCAGGGGCAGCGCCCACAGCACGGCGGCGCGCGGGCGGCGGAGCACCAGCGCGGACAGCGAGAAGGCGAGCAGCGGGACGGCGAACGCGACCTCGTGGAAGTCGAAGATGATCATCTCCTGAAGGCCCCACGAGAACCCGTACGCGACGCCTATCGCCCGGCTGACGCCGGTCCCCAGCACTGCCTGTGCCGCCCGGCAGACCGGCACGACCGATACCGCCGTCAGCAGCGCCTGAACGACCAGCAGGGTCACCGGGCCCGGGAAGAGCCGGTAGAACGGGGCGATGAGTGCCACGATGGGCTGGAAGTGGTCACCGAGCAGGTTGAAGCCGCTCCCCCTGATCGTGACCACCGGCGCCCGCAGCAGCGCGAACTGCCGGACGTATTCGGTGTAGATGCCCAGATCCCAGGAGCCCGGATCCAGGCGCAGGTACCTGAAGACCGAGATCGTGGTGTACACCGCGAAGGTGGCCAGCGCGATCAGCCATGCGGCCCGATCACGGGTGCCAGCGGGCCCAGCCGGGCCCACGTCCGCGGCCAGGAGCGCGGTGTCCCCGGCGCGGTCCGCCAGCACCGGTCCTCCCCTGTCGGCGCCCGCTTCCGGCGGAGCGCCCTGATCCTGCACCATCCGCGCCTACCCGTACAGGCCCTTGGCGTACTGCGGGCCGTAGTACTGCTCGAGTTCTGCCAGGGTCTGCCCGGTCGGCTGGACGCTCCTGACGAGGCGGGCGTGGCTGGGCAGCGCGTCAGGGGCCCATGTCCCGGGCTCCCATAGCCGGGCGCGCATGAAGGCCTTCATGCAGTGGAAGAAGATCTGGTCGATCTCGACCAGCAGCGCCAGCACCGGCCGGTGTCCCTTGACGATCATCTCGTCGAAGAACGGCGCCTCCCGGAGCAGCCTGGCGCGGCCGTTGATGCGCAGCGTCTCCTTCCGCCCCGGGACCAGGTAGATCAGCCCGACATGGGGGTTGGCCAGAATGTTGAGGAAGCCGTCCGCCCGCCGGTTGCCGTACCGGTCCGGGAGCGCGATCGTGCGGTCGTCAAGCACGTGCGTGAAGCCGGGTGGGTCGCCCTTGGGCGAGACATCGCAGCTGCCGTCCGCGCCCGAGGTCGCGACCAGGCAGAACGGAGAGGCGGCGAGCCACTCCCTGTCCCGTTCATGCAGCGCGGCCCGCTCTTTGGTGAGCGCCCTGGCCATCGGGACTCCCAGCAGTTCCCGCAGTTCGGCTTCGGAGGTGACCTCACACAGACCGGCACCGGACACCATGGACGCTCCTTACCTGTTGCGGTTCTGTCAGTTCAACGCTTGTAGTTCCTCCATCCCGTCCGATAGCTGCCAGATTCGTGGCCGGCGGAGCTGCCGGGGTCAAGACTGGCCGAAGGCCACCCCGCAGGGGCGTGGTCTTGACGCTGGCGGCGGCCGGCCGATACTGGGGCGGCGGCGGGTTGAGGGCTGGGGTCAGGTCATGGGTGCCTCCGGTGATGGGGCCAGGGTCGGCGTGTGCGGGTGGGGCGGGCGCCCGGCCTTACCTCGGTCCGCGAGACTGCTGTGGTCTCGGCGACAAGATGATTGATTGTTGCGACGTGAGGCCGCACGTAGTGAGTGAGTACGTCGAAGGAGGCTGGCTGATGCCAGGGACGTAATCCGGGCAGTGTCTGAGCCCGTCCCCGCCCTGGCGTGCGTGGCTGGGTCCTGCCCGGCTGGGTGCGGAGCCCAGGGGAAAGCCCGAGGGTCCTTGTTCCGCCGTGGGGCCACAGGCGAGGGGAAGGCTGGCGTGGGGTGAACGACAGTGAACCCTTGCTGATGCCTCGTAATCATCACATCCTGGGGCGGGTTGCAGTCCAGGGTGACAGGGGCTGGCCGTTGAGATGCGGCAGGCGGCGGCCGGGGACTATCACCGGCCGCGTGGACACCGCCGCCCCCCGGGGTACAGAGGGCACCCAGATCCAGCCGGGTCTCACGCGTGCGGAACGCGTAAACCCCGTCAGGGTCCGCGCTGGTCTGGCGCGGTAGGCCGATCGCAAGAGGGGCGGAAGCCCCTGGCGGGACAGGATGCCCAAGAAGCGAATGCCGGTGGCTGAAAGGCAGCGGGAAAACGCGGCGGCATGCCCGGCTCCTCCGCCGGGTGACCGCGCATAACCGGCCGGATACCGGGCCTGGTGCCCTGGGCGCGAAAGCGCGCTGACGTGGGCAGGTGAGCCTTTGAAGGCGAGCAGCAGGTAACCGCTGGAACCAAAGGGAAAGTTAGGCGCCGATGACAGGACACGTGTTCGCTCAGGCGATGGCGCTCCTCGAGGCGAACGGACCGGAGGGCCAGCTCCGCAAGCATGACGCGCCCGCCGACCCGGACCATCTGTACTGGGACCGGATCGACTGGCGGGCGTGCGAGGGGCAGGTACGGCGGCTGCGGCAGCGGATCTTCAAGGCGTCGCAGGAGGGTGACTGGCCGAAGGTCAGGAACCTGCAGAGGCTGATGCTGCGGAGCAGGTCGAACACGCTGGTCAGCGTGCGGCAGGTGACGCAGCGCAACACCGGGCGCAAGACCGCGGGGATCGACGGGGAGGTCGCGCTGACCTCCGAGGCCAGGGCGGAAGTGGCGGTGCGGGTGCACCAGTCCATCTCGTCGTGGCAGCCCTGTGCGGTCCGGCGCGTGTATATCCCGAAGGCATCAAACCGTGCGAAGCTGAGGCCGCTCGGCATTCCCGTGATCATGGACCGCTGCCATCAGGCACGGGTCCGCAACGCGCTGGAACCCGAGTGGGAGGCCCGGTTCGAGCCCAGATCCTACGGGTTCCGGCCGGGCCGCGGCTGTCACGACGCGATCGCAGCGATCTACAACGTGTGCAAGGGCCTGCGGCCCAGCCGCGTGTGGGCGCTGGACGCGGACCTGGCCGCGGCGTTCGACAAAATCGATCATGACCGGCTTCTCGCCGCGATCGGGTCGTTCCCGGCCAGGGAACTGATCGCGGGCTGGCTGAAGGCGGGGGTGTTCGAGGCAGGCAAGGGGTTCGCGCCGACGCCGGAGGGAACTCCACAGGGCGGCGTGATCTCACCGTGCTTGCTGAATGTCGCGTTGCACGGGCTGGAGGAGGCCGCCGGGGTCCGTTACCGGACCTCCGGCACCCACGCCGGGGAGGCCAGTCCTGGCTCCCCGGTCGCGGTCAGGTACGCCGACGACGTGGCCGTGCTCTGCCACAGCCAGCAGCAGGCCGCCCACGTCAAGGCCCGGCTCGCGGAGTGGCTGGCACCCAGGGGCCTGGCCTTCAACGAGGACAAGACGCGGATCGTCCGCCTCAGCGAGGGCTTTGACTTCCTCGGGTTCAACATCCGCCGCTATCCCAACCGCAAGCTGCTGATCAAGCCGTCCAAGGCGGCCATCAGGCGGCTCCGGGACCGGCTCGCCGCCGAGACGCGCAGGCTGCGCGGCGGCAACGCGATGGCGGTCATCGCCGCGCTCAACCCCGTCATCCGGGGATGGGCGGCCTACTACCGGGGCGTGGTGTCGACCAGGACGTTCTCAGCCCTGGACGACTACGTGTGGAAACTCACCTACAAGTGGGCCACATGGAGCCACGCGAACAAGCCGAAGCACTGGATCGTCGGCCGGTACTTCGGCAAGTTCAACAAGTTCAGGAACGACCACTGGGTATTCGGCGACCGCGACAGCGGCGCTCACCTGGTCAAGTTTTCCTGGACTGGCATCGAACGGCACGTGCCGGTCAAGGGCAGGGCATCTCCGGATGACCCCGCCCTGGCCAGCTACTGGGCCGAACGGCGGCAGCGGGTCAAACCCCCGCTCGACAGGTATACCCTGCGCCTGCTCACCAGGCAGGACGGGATGTGCCCACACTGCGGGGAACCGCTGCTGACCGCCGACCAGCCACCCCAGTCCCCCGAGCAATGGGAGCGGTGGTGGCTGCAGGTCACCCGAAGGGCGATAGCCGCCAGCTATCTCGTCCATCACGGGAAACCATGCCCGCCGGACGGTGACCAGACCCGCCTGGTGCACGCATCCTGCCAGCGCGGGCTCCAGGCCCGCCAGCGCGGGAAACCAGCGCCACAGCCTGCGACACCCTCGCGGCTTGCTTGAGCCGTGTGCGGGGACCGACCCGCACGCACGGTTCTGAGGGGAGCGGGGCGCGGCAACGCGTCCCGCTTACCCGGCGGTGGTCCCGCTGGGGTGTGGCCGCGCCAGTCTCTCGAGGTCGTCCGTCCGCGGCCGCGGCCGCGAGATGGCGTGCAGGAGCATTCCGGGGCGCCGGCCACGGGGGATGGCCACGGTGCATCGGTTGCGTGAGGGCCGCCGCTTCCACCCGCATCAGCCTCACCAGCCCGGCACGGGGGCGCAGGCCTGGTCGCCGAGGCGGCGCAGGATGTGGTGGGAGCGGCGGGCGAGCTTGCGGGCGACCGGCAGTGCGGCGCGGTTAGGGTCGATCCGCGCGGCGACGTCGGCGTAGTAGCGATGGTCGGGTGAGGTGAGCCGTGATCCCTGGTGGCCGGCCTCGAACAGTGCCCAGCGCAAGATCGGCGGTCCCTGGTGGGACAGGCGGCCGGGCGGGCCCTTGGCGTCGGAGGAGTGCACGGTAACGTCCAGGCCGGTGTGCCGGACGGCTTGCGCGGAGGAGGAGAACCGGCGGGTATCGCCCAGGAACGCCCACACGATCGCGGCGACCAGCGACCCCACCCCGTACAGCTCGGCGGCCAGCGTCTTGCAGCCGATCTGGCGGCGGGCGAACGCGGGGATCTGGGCGTGCAGCGGCGCGAGCTCGGCCTCCAGGTCCTCCATCCGGCGCAGCGCGACCACGACCGCCTGCGCCCCGGCCGCCGACAGGCCCATCTCGGCGGGCGCGGTGGCCAGCCGGGCGCGGGCCTTCGGATCGCCGAGCCGGCCAGCCAGGCTGGGCACGCCCTGGTGGAACAAGGTGGCATGGACCCGCTGGGTCCACGCGGTGTGCTCCTCCCGCAGGTCACGGTACAGCTGCAGCAGCGCCCGCAACTCCAGCACCTGGGCGGGCGGGATCCACGAGGCCGGCACCCGGCCCTCGGCCACCAGCATCCGCAGATGGCGGGCATCGGTCTTGTCAGTCTTCGCGCGCTTCTTTGACCCGCGCAGGCCCGCAGTCCCGGCCGGCTCGGCCAGCAGCGCGGCGATCCCCGCCCGGTGCAGCTCCTTGACCACGAACTGCCAGCCGGTGCAGCCCTCGACCGCGAACGTCACATCGTCACGGCCGGCGAACCGCTCGGCTAGCCAGTCGCGCAGCACCTGCCGGCAGGCCGGCTCGATCCGGCCCCGCCGCACCTGCCCGGTGGCGGTGTCCAGATAGTCGAAGGTGACCTGTCGACGGTGAATGTCAAACCCTCCTACGATGGCCACTACAGGGACCTCCTCACGCTCCTGAAATGTGCTGACGCACTTAGCGTGCGCTGAGCTGAGGAGGTCCCGCATCATGTCATCTCTCTAGTGCCTCCATCCTGCCCGCAACTTATTTCGACGATGAGATGCTGCGTCAGGCAGGTAACTGCCGTGTACTGCTGGCCCTGATCGGGCCGCAGTGGCTCACAGTTGCCGGCCCGGACGGGCGCCCGAAGCTGGGGGCACCTGGCGACTGGGTATGCCGCGAGATCGCGGCCGCACTAGCGGCAGCCCGGATGGTGATCCCGGTCCTGCTGAACGGAGCCGGTCATCCCCAGGCGAGTGAGCTGCCACCCCAGATCGCCGCGCTGTCCAGACTGCACGGCTGCCGTCTGGACCGTCCGCAGTACGCGGCCGATGTGGACGCGCTGGCGCGGAACCTCAAGGCGCTGATCCCGGACCTGCATGAGAAGCAACCGGAACTGGCGGGGCAGCGGGGCGCTGATGTAAGCGTCACCGTTGGGCGCTCGGAGGGGCAGGTGGCCGGCGTCAGCATGCCTGACGGGAGCCGCTTCGACGGCCGCGTGGACGTGAAGGTCGACCAGGCTGGCCACGATAGCAGGATCGTCGGGCTGGAGAAACTTGGCGGCCCAAAAAAAGGTACCGGTGGAGCTGCCGGATCATCCGGTCGGCGGGCCGCTTCCCGGTGGTGGCGATACGGGCTTCCCACCGCCGTGAATGTGCTGCTGGGCATTCTCGTGGCGATCCTGATCAATGTCGTCACGGCAGGCGGCACTGGCGTCGCCTCCATCGCCCGGCTGGGGCTGGAGGCGTCGGCTGGGGCGACTGGGAAGAGTGGCGGGCGGGGGCGGTCCCGGGGGGCGGG
>OFGV01000237.1_pt1 | contig 10365 bp, 10 predicted proteins | sample 1521911 | NCBI WGS metagenome assembly OFGV01 (sample SAMEA2553413, study PRJEB24118) | soil metagenome
GTCCCGGCATTGACCATCAGCCCGCCGTCATCGGCGAGCCAGCAGCCGCGGCCGCGTGCCTTCTCGGTCGGCGACCACAGACCCTTGGCTGCGGCCAGGCGCACCAATTGCTCGCCGGCGTCTTCCGGCCGCCAGCCGGTCACCACCTCGCGAGTATTACCGTCCTTGTCGGTGACGCTCTTCTTGCGCGGCCAGATTTCATGCACCAGATCGGCGTCCTCGCCGAATAATCCCATGATCTCAAGCCGTGTGTGCTCTTTGATCTTCAATGAAACGAGCCGGCGCAGCCCGTTGAGGTAGTAGCGCACGCCATCGCCGGCGCCGACCGGGGTCACCGGACAGCCTGGCGGCAGCGATGGCGGCGGCTGGCGCCGCTGGAGTGCTCGGACGGCACCAGGCCCACGAAGCTCATGAAGTCGGCGGCCCGCGCGAAGCGGGCGAAGTCGCCGATCTCGACGACCAGGGTCAGCGCCGACAGGGTGCTGATGCCGCGCAGGGCCATGAGGCGAGCCACCGGCGCGCAGAAGGGCTCGCCCGCGGCCAGGACCGCCAGGTCGGCCACGAAAGCCAGCGCCCGCCGCGCCAGCAGCGCCGGGTCGCCCGGCACGGGAGGCCAGGGGGGGCGTGGCGGCCCCCCGGTGCATCGTGCCGCGGCAGCCCGCCGAAAGCCACCACATGCCGGCGCCCGTCAACTGTCACCCCGGTACGGTAACCGGCAGCGTCCGGGCGCGCTACCACGATCCCGCCCGGACGAGCCGAAATGACCACGTCCTGGGAGACCTGACCCCTCCAGCGCGGGGGGACGTGCACTATGGCCTGTGGTGGCGGCACTCACCGGCCGCAATGTAACCGCCGATCACCAGGCGCGCAGTGCCGGGCCTGTCAGCAGCAGTGGAGGGCCAGTGCCGGTCGTGAGTGGCTGCTTGTTCTGTGCCATCGCCACCGGGGAGGTGGCTGCCCATGTCGTGCTGGCGGACGGCCAGACCGTTGCGTTCCTGGACGCGCGCCCGCTGTTCAAAGGGCACCTGCTGGTGATCCCGCGCCAGCACCACGAGACACTCGCCGACCTGCCGCCACAGCTACTCGAACCGTTGTTCAGCCGGGTGCGCCAGCTCAGCGCCGTCCTGCCGGCCGCACTCGGTGCCCAGGGCAGTTTCGTCGCGCTCAACAACGTGGTCAGCCAGAGCGTCCCCCACCTGCACGTGCACGTGGTCCCGCGGACCCGGGGCGATGGCCTGCGCGGCTTTTTCTGGCCACGCCAGAAGTACACCGATGAGGCCGAGGCGGCCGCTGTCGCCAGCAGGATCCGGGACGCGCTCGCTGTCCCAGGCACCTGACCTGCCGGTGACGCGGTGCGGACGTGGTCCCGGCAGGCGGCCCCGGGACCGCGTCACCAGGCAGGGTGCGCCAGCGGGCCGGAGCGCCTATCGTCAGGGTATGGCCGAGTGGTGGTCCATCGAGGTCTTCCACAGCGACTTCCCCGCAGGCCGCTGGCGGGACAGCTACGCCACGGTGCTGATCGAGTCGGCGGTGGCGACGGGGGCTACCAGCTGGGAGTGGCACGAGCATCGATCGGGTGTCGTCTTCGAGCTCGAGTTCGCCGACGACGCCCAGTGGGAGGCATTCCGCGCCATCCCGGCGGTGCGTGCGGCACTGGATGCCGTCCCCGATCCGGTGAACGGGCTGCTCATCTACCGGGGGCGCGGGGGCGGGGCGGGTGCGGGCTCGCCGCGCCGCCCGAAGCCCGCGGCGGGAGCCGGGGCGATGTCCCTGCCGGAGCCCGGCGAAGAGAAGCAGGTCGACCTGACCGGAGTAGCGCCCACAGGCCTGCTCGACCCGGCCGGCTCAGCGCCTGGATAGGCCCGCTGCGCCCGGATCGCTGACGTGAGGTGGTCCGATTGATCCGCGGTTCTGTCTGCGCGGGTCGCCGGACAGTGCAGGATGGAGGAATGAGGGATATCCAAGCCACAGCCGACGGGTTGCGGTCCGCCATCGAGCGCAGTGGCTACTACCCCGGCCTCGTTGCTGACGCGGTTTCGTCCGCCCTTGGCTCCGAGGCCGTTGTCTCGTTCTTCGTGCACCATGACGCCCTGTTCGACCCGGCCATGGAAGTGCGCCGGCACATGAGCGTGCTGGTGCTGACCCCGACCAGGCTCATTTACTCCCACACCGACGAGAACCAGGCCGACGAGCCGTCCGCGCGGGCACAGGCGGAGACGAGCACCGAGGCCGTGCGTTTCTCCCGGATCTCCTCCGTGGCGGTAACCCGGGTCGTCCCCGACCCGGCGTCCTACGTGCCCGGCGTGACCATGCCCAGCGAGGTGGTGCTGACCATCGGCTGGAATGTCCTGTCGCACGTGGAACTGGAGCCCGCACATTGCGGGGACGAGAACTGCGAGGCCGACCACGGGTACAGCGGCACCATCACCGCGGACGACCTGGCCTTGCGGGTGAGCGAAGCGGCCGACGGCCAGGACGCGGTCCGGCAGGTGCTGGCATTCGCGGGCGCTCTGGCTGAGGCAACCGCCCACGCGGGTCACTGAAAGGCGGGTTGATGCGCGCCGAGCCGGCTACCGCCCCGGTTGTGCCGCACTACGGTGAACGCAGCCTTTCCGATCTCGCTTCCTCGCTGCTGGCCGCGCTGGGCGCTGCCAGGGAGGAGAACCCGCTCTGCCTGCCGCCTGCCCACCGCGTTTGCCTGCTGGTCGTGGACGGGCTGGGCTGGGAACTGCTGCGGGCACAGCCGGCCGCCGCACCGTTCCTGTCCGAACTGGCGATGACCGGGGGCACGCTGACGGCAGGCTTCCCGGCGACCACGGTGACGAGCCTGAGTTCGCTTGGCACCGGCCGGCCACCCGGCCAGCATGGCATGCTCGGCTACCAGGTCGCGGTGCCAGGAGAAGGCAGGCTGCTGAACGGCCTGCGGTGGGACAACTCGGTCGACCCGCTCGTCTGGCAGCCGGGCGCGACTGTCTATGAGCGAGCGGCGGGCGCGGGGGTGAATGCGTACCGGGTCGCCGCCTCGGCGCTGGAGAAGACCGGGCTGTCCACTGCCGTTATGCGCGGCAATGCGTACCGCCCCGCGGACAGCCTGGGCGCGCTGGCGGCCGAGGCGGTGGACACGCTGCGCCGGGCGGACCGCGCGCTCGTCACCGTCTATCACGGGCAGCTGGACAGCACCGGGCACGTGTTCGGCTGCGGCTCCGACGCCTGGCGCTACCAGCTTGGCCATGTGGACAAGCTGGCCGAGCAGCTGGCCGGAGCGATCCCATCGGGAACCTCGCTCTACATCACCGCCGATCACGGCATGGTCGACGTAGGGCCGGAGGACCGGATCGACGTGGATTCCATCCCCGAGCTGCGGGACGGAGTGGCGCTGCTGGGTGGTGAGCCGCGGGCCCGGCATGTCTACACCCTCCCCGGCGCGGCCCCGGATGTGCTGGCAACCTGGCGCGATGTCCTCGGGGACCGGGCGTGGGTGCTGTCCCGGGATGAGGCGGTTGCGGCAGGGTGGTTCGGCTCCGTCGCTCCCCGGTTCGCCGACCGGATCGGGGATGTCGTGGTCGCCCCCGCCGGCTCGTGCGCAGTGATCGCGAGCAGGGCGGAGGTCCTGGAGTCCTCGCTGATCGGCATGCATGGTTCGCTGACTTCGGCGGACCAGCTGGTCCCCCTGCTCTGCATGGCAACTTCATGACCGGGCTGTTCCGGCCCTTGGTTGCCCACAGCAGTGCATGAATATTTATCCACAGTCTGATCTGTGGAAATGCAAGGCTGGATGACAGGTCATCCACAGGCAGAGATGAGTTACCCACAGGATGAATCACCGTGTGGTCTACCTCTGTATGACACAGCAGCACTGTCCCGGCGAGTAGCTATATGCACCTCATAACAGCGCGAAAGGGACACCTCACGTGGCTCCGCATGCCGTCCAGGACAAGCCACTGCTCGATGTGCCGACGCTGGCGCAGCGCCTGGATGGCCCCCGGCCACCTGTGCTGCTGGATGTGCGCTGGCGGCTGGGCGGGCCACCGGGCGCCGGTACTTACCGGGCCGGCCACCTTCCCGGTGCCGTCTTCGTCGATCTCGACCGGGACCTGTCCGCCGCGCCAGGACCGGCCGGCCGTCACCCGCTGCCGGCGGCGGGCAGCTTCCAGGCCACGATGCGCCGGGCCGGGGTGAGCGACGGGCGGGAGGTCGTGCTGTACGACGAGGCGGACGCCACCGCCGCCGCCCGCGGATGGTGGCTGCTGTCCTACTACGGGCACAACGCGGCCAGGGTTCTCGACGGTGGTTACCGCGCCTGGGTGGCCACGGGCCAGCCGGTGGTGGCCGGCGATCAGGCCGCGTCCGCACCAGGGGACTTCACCGCCCGGCCCGGTCATATGCCGCTGCTCGACGCGGACGGCGCCGCGCACCTGGCCCGCCACGGCATCCTGCTCGACGCACGCGCGCCGGAGCGGTACCGGGGCGAGGTGGAACCGCTCGACCCGGTGGCCGGGCACATCCCCGGCGCGCTGAGCGCGCCCACGCTGCACAACGTCCATCCCGACGGCCGGTTCCTGCCCGAGGCGGACCTGCGGGCCCGGTTTGCCAGCCTCGGGGTACCGGCCACGGATGGCACTTCCGCGGCCGGTGCCAGGGATTGCGGTGCGGATGTCCAGGTTGGCTCATACTGCGGATCGGGCGTCACGGCCGCTCATGAGGTGCTCGCGCTCACGATCGCCGGGATGCCTGCCGCGCTCTACGTCGGCTCCTGGTCACATTGGGTCAGCGATCCCGCCCGCCCTGTCGCCACCGGCCCGGCGCCCGGCTGAGCGTGTAGTCCCGCTGGAACTTGATACCTGGATGCCCGGCTCCCGGCCGTGCCTGGGGCCAGCTGAAGCCCGGATGACTGAAGGCCCGGCACCCGGTTATGCCTGGGGCCAGCTGGAAGAAGATGCCTGGATGCCCGGCGGTCGGCTGTGCGCCTAGCTGGGGGACCGGCAGGGATTTGCCCGCGGCGGGAACCGGTGCGCGACGCCCTGCGTCCGATCGAGTGCGGCCCGGGCCGGTCAGCCGAACCCGGCCCGGGCCGACCAGGGGCAGCCCGGCCCGCTCCTGCTGGGGCAGGTCCCAGAGCCATGAATGGAGTCCGCGATGATGATGCAGAAGCGCCCGGCGAGGCTGGTCACGTGCGGGGTGCTGGGTGTGGTCATGGCCGGTGCCGTGGCAGGCCTGGCCGCCTGTGGCGGTGTGGTGGCCGGTTCGGCGGGCAGCCAGCAGACGCCGGCTGCGACCGGCAGCCCCGGGCAGCAGGCCGCCTTGTGCGCGAATGCCGGGCACCTGGACCGGATGGTCGTCAGCCTGTCCGGTGTGCTGTCGTCGACTCACGTCCATCAGGTGCTTCCCGGCGGCGTCACGATCCGGGACCCCGCCAAAGTGCAGGCCGTGGCGTCCGCGCTGTGCGCTCTGCCTGCGATGCCGCACGGTGTCGTGAGCTGCCCGGCTGATTTCGGTGGCAGTTACCGATTCGCGTTCTCGGCCGCCGGCCAGGGCTTCCCGCCGGTCGTCGCGAGGTCCACGGGCTGCCGTTCGGTGTCCGGGCTGGGACCGACCCGGCTGGCCCCGGCAGCGTTCTGGACGCTGCTGCACAAGGAACTGGGCACCGGCCAGCAGGCCAACGGAAGCGGCGGCCCGGCCGCTCCCTGACCACCGTCCGGCTCCAGCCGGTGGGGGCCCGCCGGTGCGCCGGATCGGGAAGCCTGCGGCACCCTAAGTAGCAGGCGCAGCATGAATGCTACGCTACGTAATCATCTGCACGCGTTCAGCCGCATGCTGATGGTAAAGTTGAGGCTGGCGTGAACCCCGGAGCGGCAGTGCACGAAAGCGCCAGTGCGCGGGAGCGACGGGACGCGGCGCGCGGGGGAGGGTGCCGGCGGCAGTAGAGCCGACGGGCGCTGGCTTGCCGGACATCCGCGGGGGAGGCGCGACGTGAGATCAGGCCCAGCGTCGGCCATCTTCTGCCTGGCGGGTCGTCCTGGCGCCACGCCGGGGCCGCGATGAGCGACCCGAGGCTCGGGGGGTGGCCAGCCGTCCGGGCCGGCTGGTCCACGATGACGCCGGCGATCCGGGTCCTGACCGCCTTGTCAGTCCTGCTCGGCCTGGCCGCTCTCGCCGCGGTCGCCGTAGAGCCCCTGCTTTCCGGTATCAGCGCACGGTGGGCCACCAACCTGGGCTGGACACTCGGCGGCCTGGTGGCCTTCTGCGGGACTCTCGCCGCGGGGCTGCGGCGCGAACGAGGCTCGGCCGCACGCGGAGCGTGGCTGCTGTGGACCGCCGGCTCGGCCTGCTGGATAGCCGGCTCGCTCTACCGGGACATCGTGGTCACCAACGTGCAGCTCCGCGCGGCAGGGCTGCTGTGGCTCTGCTTCACGCTGTTCGGCGTCGCCTCCTTCGCCCGGCGGCTGCCCCGCGTTCTCATCTTCGGGATCTTCCTGCTCGACGCGCTTCCGGTTGTCCTGCTGATCGTGGCCATCGTGCGCGTCGCGGAGCCCGCACCGCCCGGCGTCAGCATCATAAATGAGCTGTTTCTCAGCCTTTACCCGGCGCTGTTCGGGCTCTGTGCGGCGAACGCGATCCAGATGGCTGGCATGCACCGGGACATGCGCCGCATCCCCGCCTCCGTCTGGCTTATCACCGCCGGGTTCTGCCTGATGGCCCTGGCAGCCCTGTTCTGGGTGCCGTCGGTGGTGCTGGTGGGGGCGCCACAGGGTCACCCGACCGATGGGCTGTGGACAGTGGGCCTGCTGCTGATCGGTACGGGGGGGCTAGCCCACGCCTTCCGGCCGACCGGCGCGCTGGTCCTGCCCACAGCGGAAAAGGAGAGCGGCCCGCACGCGCTTCCCCCGGCGGCGGCGGTGCTGGGCCTCATCATCATGATGGCCGTTGTCCCACCGCGCGACCGTCTCCTGCTCCAGGCTTTCCTGCTGGCCTCCGCGCTGGTGCTGTTCGCGCGCGTCTACCTCATGCGCCGGGAAGATGTGCACCTGCTAGCGGCCCTGATCAGGTCACAGGAGAAGGCCCAGACGGCGGCCATGCGCGCGAGCCGGGGAGCCGAACGGCTGCGGCTGCTCGCTGACATCACCTCCAGGCTGACGAGCCTGGTTCTCGATGAGCTGATGCAGGCGATCTGTGACACGGCACGCGAACTGCTGGGCGCCCGGTACACGGCGTTCGGGCTCGCGGAGAAGGGCGGCGTGGGCTTTGCCCGGTTTGCCGGCGCCGGCCTGGATGAGGCGGCACGTGCCCGGATGGCAGAGCTCCCGGACGTGCCAAGCCTGCTGGACACGCTGATGCGGGCGGGCGGCCCGGTCAGGATCAGCGATCTCAGCCAGGCGCAGGATGCTGCCCAGTTGCCGACACTGCATCCGGACCTGGGCAGCTTCCTCGGCGTGCCCGTGCCGATCGACGACAACCGGAAAGGGGTTCTCTACGTTGCCGGGAAGGAAGGAGGGTTTGACGAGGAGGACGAGACGCTGGCGCAACTGCTCGCCGCCAACGCCGGCAACGCGATCGCGAACGCGGAACTGTATGCGGAGTCCCAGACCCAGCAGGCGCTGCTGACCGCGCAGAACGAGCAGCTCCGCGAGCTCGACCGGATGAAGGACGAGTTCATCGCGGTGGTCTCCCACGAACTGCGCACGCCGCTGACCTCGATCATCGGCTACCTGGAGCTGCTGGAAGACCCAGATATGACGGAACTGGACGACCGGCAGCGCAGCTTCACCACCGTCATGCACCGCAACGCGGACCGGCTGCTGCGGCTGGTCGGCGACCTGCTGTTCCTCGCCGGGCTGCAAACCGGGGAGCTGGCAATCGAGCACGGCGAAGCCGACGTCTGCGAGCTCGCCAGGTCGGCGATCGAGGCAGCTCAGTCCTCGGCCGAGCCGAAACACATCACGCTCAACTGGGCGTCCGGGCATGTGCCGATCATCCCCGGCGATGAGGGCCGCCTCGCCCAGTTGCTCGACAACCTGATCTCCAACGCCCTGAAGTTCACTCCCGAAGGGGGTGAGGTGAAGGTGACCGTCGGTGTCGAGGGCGGCAGCGTCATGCTGACCGTCGCCGATACCGGCATCGGCATGTCCGCGGAGGAGCAGGAGCATGTCTTCGAGCGCTTCTTCCGCGCCGAGGCCGCCACCGACCGGGCGATCCAGGGTCTCGGCCTCGGGCTGACCATTGTGAAGGCCATCGTGGATGCCCATGACGGGACCATTGCCGTGCAGAGTGAGCCCGGCCGGGGCACGATCTTCCGGGTCCGGCTCCCGCTCGGGCAGGCGCGGGCGGGCCACGCCAGTGGTGGCATGTCGAGCAGGCAGCGCACGGGCCAGGAAAAGTCGCCGCCCGTCAACGTGGCGGGGCAATCCCAGCGCGGGCGGTGACAGGATCGCGCGGGAGGCGGGCGGTGGTCACGATGGCGGGGCCAGGTCATGACGCGCCGTCAGCAGCAGCCAGGTGACGGCTCCGGTGATCAGCGCGGGAGTTGCCGGGGCGAGCCCGGCGATGGCGATCGTGGTGGCAGTCACCGCCCCCACGATGACCAGCCGCAGTGCCAGCAGCGCCGGGCGGCCACGCCAGGCCCGCCCCAGCAAGCGTGCCGGGCTCCAGCGCCGGCGGCCTCCCACCGGCACGCGGGTGGGCACCGGGACCGGTGGCGGAGGGGGCCGCGGCCCGCGCCAGTCGGTAAGGCCAGGGCTTTCGGCCAGGTCGGCGAGTACCTCGCTCCGGCCGAACGCCGTGCGCAGAGCGGTGTAGGCGGCGGCTGCCGCCGCGAACCGGGCCGGGTCCCCGCCGTCGGCCCGGTCCGGGTGGCTGGCTGCCGCTATCCGCCGCCAGGCCGCGCGCACCTCGTCGTCGGTGAGTCCAGGCCGGGCGGGTAAGCCCAGGGTGGAGAACGGATCGGCCCGGCTGGCTGGGTTCATCCCGGCTCCTTGCGCAACCTGTACCTGGGCGGCCGGCTGATGCTGTCCACGAGTGAGTGTAAGGACGCACAGCCCGGTCCGGTGGGCTGGAACAGGACCGGGCACGCCTGGTGACCAAACTGGCGCGCAATGGGCAGGTACCAGGACCCGGGGCGAGGTGCTGGCCCGCGATCGCCGGCTCCCCCAGGAGCGTGCCGCAGGGGCGAACCCCGCGGCACCGCACCGCTCCTGCCCGCACCGTGACCTGAGGTCCGGCCCGGGCCCGCCTGCCGTGTGGAGGCAGGTTCCGCGCGATCCCGGTGCCTGCCCTCGCCCCGGGCAACCCCAGCCAATCGCACGGGACCGCGGCAGGCCATCCCCGGATTCGTGGATCCGGCGGTGCTGGCGGCCCGGCCTAGACTGCTGGCTACCCGATCCCCGTGCTCCGCGCACCGGCACCCGCAGGCAGGAAGGCAATGGCTCATCAGCCCACCTCCTCAGTGGCGGCACGGGTAAGCACGCCGTCCGGGCTGATGGTGGGGATCCCGGAAGGCAGCCGCGTGGTCTTCGGGAGAGGACCAGACGTTGATGTGACCGTCGCGGCCGGGCGCGGGCTGTCCCGGCGGGCGGGGGTGATCAGTGCGGTGGCGGGCGGGGCCTGGATCGCCAACATCAGCCAGACGCACGCTCTCTACGCCGAGGGCGAGGGGTACCGGATCAGGCTGCCCCGGATGGAGGAGCATGGCGAGCCGTCCGGGGGCTGGTTCGTGCGGGCGGGTACCGCCCTGGTCGGCTCGCGCACGATGCTCGACGAGGGCCAGCCGCTGTCGGTGACGGTGGCCGGGCAGGCCGGGACCTGGGATGCCGGCCAGGATCTCACCCTGATCCGCCCGGATGGTGATTCGACCCTGCTCCCGCTGTACCTGGATCCCATGACCAAGCTCTTCCTCGTCGCGCTGATGTGGTGCCGGCCGTGGCTGATCGACCCGGCCGAGACCTCACCGCTCCCGAGGACCCCGGAGATCGCCAGGTCCGCCCTGGAGGTGACGGGCGCGTACCACGAACTCGAGCGCTTCGACCGTGACCCGGCCTTCCGGGATCTGCTGTCCGCGCGCGTTGCCGAGCACATCAAGGTGCTGCGCCGCAAGATCAGCGACCGTGGCCTGATCCGGGCTGACACGAGGCTCTCCGATGAGGTTGTGGTGCGGGTACTCATCGAGCACGGCATCATCACGGCCGCCGATCTGGCCAGGCTGAGTGATCCCGCATGGTGCTCCCGGCAGGAGGACCTGTGGTGGACTCAGGTCGGCTGACCAGGTTCGCGCCTGCGTTACCGCCGGTTCACCAGGAAGGTCGCTGTCGCTCTGGCCCCGCCAGAGGTCACCACGACCTGGTAGCGGCCTGGCGGCAGGCCACCGGGGAAGAA
>OFGV01000238.1_pt1 | contig 10351 bp, 3 predicted proteins | sample 1521911 | NCBI WGS metagenome assembly OFGV01 (sample SAMEA2553413, study PRJEB24118) | soil metagenome
TGCCCGCGCGCCTGCCGGTCCCGACCGCCGGCAGCGAAGAACCGATCGGCGTCGCGCTGCGCGCCGACAGCGCGCCGCGGGTCCTGGTGGAAAGCAGGCTGCCGCTCACCTGGAATGGCTGGCGGCTGGTCCAGCTGGACCTGGCCGGAGTGGCCTGGCTGGAACTGGGGACCGCGGGCGGGGATGCGCCGCGGCGGCACCCGGTCCGCGGCCGGTCGAAACCCCGGCTGGTGACGGGTGCTCCGGTACCGGGGGTCCACACGCCGGACGGCCTGCCGGTCTTCGCGACGCTTCCGATGGTGCGGCTGCCCTCCGGTGAGGCCCGGTGGAAGATCGAGGTGCGGCGGTCCGGTTCCGGCCCGGTCCTGGCGGCGGTCGGGGTGAGCGGGGATCGCTGGGATCCGGAGCGACTGTGGGACCGGGTGCCCCGGCCGGTGCTCGGCGAGCTGGTTGTCACCGTGACCGCGCTGGACATTCCGCAGGCCACCGGGCTGCGCCGGGCGGTGACCGTGGCCGAGGGTCTGGACGTCAGCTACTCCCCGCCATTGCGGCTGACAGATACGGAGGGTCTGGAGCCAGCCGAAGCGGTGCTCTCGCCAGCGCCCGGGATGACCGCCTCGCCCGGCGCGGCAATGATCCCGGCCGAGGTCACCGGCGTTGAGGTGGCCTGCGTGGCAGGCCCGGTGGTGCTGCCGCTACGGGTCACCCCGCCGCACTGCCGGGTACGGACCGAGCCCGAACCGGGCAGTGGGGGTGCCCCCACTGCCTGGCACAGCCTCGGGCCGCTGCCGCTGCAGACGGCGGACCTGATCCGCGGCGGCGCGCTGCACCTGGACCTGCCCGGGGCTGCCGGTGACCCGCCCATCGATGTGGTCGCCGCGGGCGGGACGGTGCAGGTGCTGATGCCCTCGAAACAGGGCCGATATCCGCTGCGGCGGATGCTGGATACGGTGAGCGCCCACGGCGGCGCGGAACTGCGGATCACCATTGGCGCACGGACCGCGGTGATCGCACGGATCAGCGCGTCAGCGCCGGCCGGCGACCCATGGCTGTCCCGTTAGCGCCCCGCAGTCGTGCCGCTCGTGGCACCGTAGGGTGCCAGCAGGCATTTCCTTCCCCGGGAGCGGCTTCACGTGGACGCGATCGCCACCAGCGCTCTGCTGAGTTCCACCTACCGGCGTTACCTGCGGTCGCTGCTGCCGGTCCGTGACCCTGCGCTTGCGGCCGCACTTGCCGACTGCATCGCCGCCAGCCCGCTGCTGACCAAGGGGCCGCTGCTTGAGGCGACGCCGCCCTACCAGACCGGGGCGACCCTGCGCGACCTGATCGGCGAGGGCGTGCTGGATCCGGCGTTCGCCCGGCTGGCCGGCCCGGCGCTGCCCCTGGACCGGCCTCTTTACCGCCACCAGGAGCAGGCGCTGCGGAAGGCCGCCGCGGGCCGGAACCTGGTGGTGGCCACCGGCACCGGGTCAGGGAAGACGGAGAGCTTCCTGCTGCCGGTCCTGTCTGCGCTGACCGCCGAGCACGCGGCGGGCACGCTCGGGCCCGGGGTGCGCGCGCTGCTGCTGTATCCGATGAACGCGCTCGCCAACGACCAGCTCCGCCGGCTGCGCCGGCTGCTGGCCGACGCGCCGCAGATCACCTTCGGCCGCTATACCGGGGACACCCCGGAGCGCGCCGCCGAGGGCGCGTCGCTCTACGAGTCGCTGAACCCGGGCGAGCCACGGCTGCCGAACGAGCTGCTCAGCCGCCAGGAAATGCGCGACGACCCGCCGCATCTGCTGCTGACCAACTACGCGATGCTCGAGTACCTGCTGCTCCGCCCGGCGGACGTGGAACTGTTCGAGGGCAAGCACGGCGGGCACTGGCGGTTCGTCGTGCTGGACGAGGCGCACGTTTACGACGGGGCGAAGGCCGAAGAGGTCGGCATGCTGCTGCGCCGGCTACGCGAACGCGTCGGGCGCCGCCAGGACCATGCGACGTTCCAGGCGATCGCCACGAGCGCCACCGTCGGCGGCCATCCGCGGGCGGTGATGGACTTCGCCGCCAAGCTGTTCGACATCCCCTTCGAGTGGGTGGACGGCGACCCGGCGCGCCAGGACCTGGTCGGTGCGCAACGGGTGGACATCCCGGCCGGGCCGCTGTGGGGGCCGCTCGGCCCCGCCGGCTACCTCGGCCTGGCCGCCTCGGCCGATCCAGCGGCGGCGCTGCTGGGCCGCGCCGCGGACGATCCGGTGGCCGCCGGTCTCGGCGGCCGCGACGCCGCGCTGCTGCTCGCGCACGAGCAGACGATGACGCGGCTGCGCATCCTGCTGGCCCGCTCCCCCCGGCCGTTCACCGACCTGGCCGCCGAAGTGTTCACCGACGCGGACGGTCCGCGCGCGGAGGCGGCGCTCGCTGCGCTGGTTTCGGTGGGCGCGAAGATCCGCGACGGCACCGGCAGCCCGGTGCTGTCGGCCCGCCACCACCTGTTCGCCCGGGCAACCGAGGGCGCGTTCACCTGCCTGACGCCGGGCAGCCCGCATGTGTCGCTGGCTCGCTACGAGATCTGCCCGGACTGCTCCGGCGCCGTGTTCGAGTTCGGCTGCTGCAAGCGGTGCGGGGCGGTTCACCTAGCCGGCTCGGTGGAGCGCGGCCCCGGCGGTGAGCGCTTCACGTCGCGCGCGATGCGGCCCGACCGCCGTACCTGGCTGCTGCTCGACGCCCTGGCCGAGACGGCAGACGAGGACGACGAGATCCTCGAGCGAGCCGCGACCGCCACCGCCAAGGACGCCATGCTGTGCGGGCGCTGCGGGGCACTCCATACGGTGACCGCGGCCACGGGGGTGGCGCCGTGCGGATGTTCCGCCGCCGGGCTGCGGCCGGTGCGGCGGCTGGCCGCCAAGTCCGGCACCCCAAGCGGGTGCCTGGCCTGCGGGGCGCGCGGCACCGGTATGGTACGGCTGCTGGAGAGCGGCAACGAGGCCGCCGCAGCGGTGCTGGCCACCGCGCTGTACCAGGCGCTGCCCCCCGATGAGGAGCTGGCCGGCCGGCCCGGCGGCGGCCGGAAGCTGCTCACGTTCAGTGACAGCCGGCAGGCTGCCGCGTTCTTCGCCCCCTATCTCGAGTCCAGCCACGCGCACGTGCAGCAGCGGCGGCTGATCATGGACGGCCTGGCGCGGGCCACCGCCCACGACGCGGACGCCACGGTGGACGACCTGATCGAGGAGACCGCAGCCGCGGCCGGCCGCGCCGGGGTGTTCTCCCGGCGCGAGTCGCGGCAGGGCCGCCGCCGAGAGGCTGCCCGCTGGGTGCTGCGCGAGCTGGTCGCCCTCGACCAGCGCCAGTCCCTGGAAGGCCTCGGGCTGCTGCGGGTCGGGCTGGGCGCCGACCCGTCGTGGCGGCCGCCCGGGCCGCTGCTCGATCTCGGCCTGTCCGCGCAGGAGTGCGTGCTGCTGCTCACCGAGCTGCTCCGCACGGTGCGGCTGCAGGGCGCGCTCACGATGCCGGAGGAGGTCGACCCGGCCGACGAGATGTTCGACCCGCGGCGCGGCCCGATCTACGTCCGCGGCGACGGCGCCGAGGCGAGGCTCAGGGTGCTTAGCTGGCTGCCCACCCGCGGCGTCAACAAGCGGCTCGACTACCTGCGCCGGCTGCTGGCCGCCGTGGGCGAGCCCGGGTCCCGGGTGGACGCGCGCGACGTGCTGGCCGGCTGCTGGCGGGCGCTGTGCGCGGCAGAGGACGGCTGGCTGCACGCGGCGGCGCTGCCCAGGCTGGGCCAGGTGCATCAGGTCGATCACACCTGGCTCACGCTTTCTCCCGGCGGCAGTGACCTATGGCGGTGTTCACTGTGCCGGCGGGTCAACACGGCCGCGCTGCGCGGGGTGTGCCCGACCCTGGGCTGCACCGGTGAGCTGGTCGCCGGCCGCGCCGACGACGACGGCCACTACCGCGCCCTGTACCGGCAGACCGCGCCGGTGCCGCTGGTCGCCCGCGAGCACACCGCGCAGTGGACCGGCCTGGAGGCCTCCGACATCCAGCAGCGATTCCTCGCCGGTGAGGTCAACGTGCTGAGCTGCTCCACCACGTTCGAGCTCGGCGTCGACGTCGGAGCGCTTTCCGCGGTGCTGCTGCGGAACATGCCGCCCACCACCGCCAACTACATCCAGCGGGCCGGGCGGGCTGGGCGCCGCAGCGGCACCGCGGCGCTGGTGCTCACCTATGCCCAGCGCCGCTCCCACGATCTGTCTCGCTACCAGGCGCCGGAGTCGATGCTGACCGGGCAGGTCCGCGCCCCCTACGTGCCGCTGGGAAATCCCCGCATCGACCGGCGGCACGCGCACTCGGTGGCGCTCGCCGCCTTCTTCCGCGACGCCAAGGACAACGCGGGCCGGGAGTGGAAGACCGCCGGGGATTTCTTCCTGCCCGCCGGCGGCGGCGAGCCGCCCTGCAACGCGGTCCGCGGCTACCTCACCCCGGTACCCGCCGAGGTCGGCACGGCGCTGCGCGCCGTGCTCCCGGAGTCGGCCTGGCCGCAGATCGGCCTGGCCGACGGAAGCTGGGTGGAGCAGCTGTGTGGGCTGCTGGAACAGGTCCGCGCCGAGCTCGCCCACGATGTGGCGATGTTCGAGGAGCGCCGCGCGGAGGCCTTCGAATCCCGGCGCAGCGACCTGGCGGCCCGGTTCGAGCGCAGCATCGCCACCATCACGCGGCGGTCGCTGATTGGCTACCTTGCCAACCGGAACGTCCTGCCGAAGTACGGGTTCCCGGTGGACACGGTCGAGCTGCGCACCGCGCACTGCGACAGCCAGGTCGGTGCCCGGCTGGAGCTGAACCGGGACCTGTCGGTGGCGATCCACGAATACGCGCCGGGCTCGGAGCTGATCGCCGGTGGGGTGCTCTGGCGTTCGGGAGGCATCTACCGGCTCCCCGGCCGGGAGCTGATCACCCGCAGCTACACGGTGTGCCGGGGCTGCCAGCACTACCGGGAAGGCGGTGCTGACCTGGAACCGGCCTGCTCCGCGTGCGGGCGGCCCGCCGATGGCCCGGTCCGCGAGTACTGCGTGCCGGAGTTCGGCTTCGTCGCCGACCCCCGCACCGGCAAGCCCAGCAATGTGCCGCCGCAGCGATCCTGGAACGGCGCCGTGCACGTGGTGTCGCTCGGTGAGGAACTTGCCGAGATCCGCTGGCAGGCCCGGACGGGCGCGCTGGCGTGGTGCCACTCCGGCACGCGCGGCAGGCTCGTGGCGCTGGCCGAGGGTCCCGGCGGCGCCGGGTTCTTGATCTGCGACTGGTGCGGCTGGGGCGCGCCCAACCGCGGCCGACCCGCCACGTCGCACGTCAACCCGCTGCGTGGCAAGCCGTGCACGGGGCCGCTGCGCTGGCGCTCGCTCGCGCACACCTATGAGACGGACATCCTGCGGCTGCGCCTCGACGCTCCCGGCCTGGACACCCGGGCGCAGTGGCACTCCCTCCTGTACGCGGTGCTGGAGGGTGGCGCCGACGGGCTGGAGATCAGCCGTGCCGACATCGACGGGGTGGTGCACTCCGGCGCGGACGGCCGTAGCGGCCTGGTGCTGTTCGACACCGTGCCGGGCGGGGCGGGCAGCGTGCTGCGGATCGCCGGCGCGCTCGACACGGTGATCGCCACCGCGCTGCGGCGGGTGGCGTCGTGTGACTGCGGCCTGGAGACGTCCTGCTACGGCTGCCTGCGCACGCCGCGCAACGAGCGCCACCACGAGGACCTGAGCCGCGGCGCCGCGCTGACGGTGCTGCAATCGCTGCACGGGCTTGCGCGGTGTGGCGAGCGGCCAGCGGATTGACCCGAATGCGGGCCGCCGGGGCGGCGTGCCGGTTCGCATCCGCCGCGGCGATCCGGCAGACTAGCCATCGCGTCGGCCCGGCCGTTCCACCGCAATACCCCTGACCACCGAGATGATCAGCACCCGTGACCGGAAGCGAACCTGCCCTCCCCATCCCTGTTCCCGGTGTCGCCGCGGGCGGGGATGCATTCGGCATCGACGCGTTCACCCTCGACGACCGGCTGCGGCTGTTCCACTTCGCGGCCGCCGAGAAACGCCATGAGTACCTGTGGCTGCTGCGCGCCTTCGACCGGGCCAGAGCCAACTACCAGGTGCTGATGCACGCGTCCGACGCCTGCGCCGTACTCGGCCAGCTAGCCGCCGAGCAGCCGGAGGCGGCCACCGTCGGCGACGTGCAGGTGCTGCTGGATGCCCTCGCCGAATGGCAGGTGCTGGACCGCTCCTACGACGGCACCCGCGCCGCGAACCTCGCCGAGTACCGCAACCGCCACTACGTCTACCAGTTCACCCAGGCCGGATACCGGGCCTTCCGGGCCGTCGAAGAGGTCCTGACGGCCAGTCTGGAAGACGCCCAGCTATCCCGCCTCGTGTTCCCCGACATCCTGGCCGACCTGCGGGCGCTCGCCGGGGCGGTGCGGTCTTCAGACGCCGCGGAGGTGTACCGGAAGCTGTCCCGGCTGGACGGCGTGCTTGCCGACATGGCACAGCGCGCCGCCCGGTTCTACCTGATGCTGGGGGACCTGGCGCGCACCAACGACACCCGGCCCGAAGTGTTCCTCTCGCACAAGGACGCGCTGCTCACCCACATGCGGGAGTTCCACTCCGAGCTGACCCGGTTCGCACCGCTGCTGGCCGCCGCCGTCGCCGAGGTGGAGGCCGCCGGCACCGAGCGCCTCGCCCAGCTGGCCGCGGAGGCCGACGGGTCCTTGTTCCGCGGTGCCGAGGAACGGGTCGCGGACTGGCGGGCGCGCTGGGGTGGCCTGGTGCAGTGGTTCGGCACCGGCCAGCACAGCGAGGCCGAACGCCTGCAAGACGCCACGGTCACCGCGATCGCCAACGTCACGGCGCTGCTGCGCCGGGTCACCGAGTCACGCCGGGGCGGGGTGAGCCGGGAGAGCCAGCTGCGCCATCTGGCGGCATGGTTCACCGCCTGCCCGTCCGACGACGACGCCCACGCGCTGTTCCAGGCAGTGTTCGGTCTCGGCGCACCCCGGCATGTCTCGGCTGTGCATGAGGACCCGGAGGCGATCGGCAGCCGGCTGTCGTGGTGGGACGCCGAGCCGGTGGAGCTGTCCCGGACGCTGGTGCGCAACGGCAAGTCTCAGGCGCTGCGCGGGCCCGGCCGGATCCAGCGCAACGACGAGGAGAAACAGCGGCTGCGCGCCGAGCAGCTGAAGGCGACCGCGGAACGCCGCACCGCAGCGGCGACGCTGGCCGGTGACGGTGTCTACGGCAGGGTGCTGGACGAGCCGGAGACTCGGGCGCTGCTCGGCCTGCTGGACGTGGCGCTGTCGGCGCGGGTCCCGGTCAGCCGGACGGCGAGCGGGTCCGCGCACGGGGTGCGGCTCACGCTGCGGCCTGCGCCGGGATCCACTACCGTGCACACGGTCCACGGCCGCCTGCATCTGGATGGCCTGGCAGTGGACGTCGCCGGATGAGGGTCGCCGCGGACGTCGGCTCGCTCGAGCTGGCCGAATATCAGAAGGCGGCACGGCTGGTGCTGCGCCACCCACTGATCACCGCGTCATATCCGGACAAGTCAGCGCTCCCCCTCGTGCGCAAGTGGGTGAGGCAACTGCGGACCGACTTCGGCGAGGTCCTCGGCTACACGCTGCTGAGCAGCGGCGACACCATCCGGCTGCGCCGGGTGCAGGACACGCTGGACGGCACCCGGCCGGCGGTCACCCGCGCGCGGCGGCCGTTCGACCGCCGCCGCTACGCCTACCTGGTGCTGGCCTTGTCCGCGCTGGGCCGCTCCGGCGCCCAGATCGCACTCAGCGAGCTGGCCGACGCGGTCGCCGCCGACGCCGGGCGCATCGACGGCGTGGGCATGGACACCGGCCGCAAACCCGACCGGGACGCGTTCGTGGACGCGGTCGCCTGGCTGGAGGCGCGCGGCGCCCTGCGGATGGCCGACGGCTCAGCCATCGAGTGGGTCAACGACCCCGAGCGCGCCGAGGCGCTGTACGACATCGACCGCGAGGTGGTCGGCGCCATCTACGCGCCGAGCCGGGTGCTGCAGCACCTGAACTCGGTCACCGAGCTGCTGGACGGCCCCGGCGGCGGCTCCGCGCCGGCCCAGGGCCGGGAGGCGCGGCGGCGCGGGAACGCGCGGCATGCCCGGCGGCTCGTCCTGGAGCATCCGGTCGTCTACTACGCCGACGTCGATGGGGAACTGCGCGGCCAGCTCCGCTCGGCGAGCCTGGCCGAGGACGTCGAGCGGCTCACCGGCCTCGGCCTGGAGCGGCGGGCCGAAGGCGTGGCGCTGGTCAGTGCCGGGCAGCGGTTCACCGACGTGGCGTTCCCGTCGGCCGGCACCGTCGCGCAGGCCGCGCTGCTGCTGTGCGCGCGGATCGCCGGCTACCTGCGACACCACAGTTCCAAGATCGAACGGCTGCCTGCGGCCACCGCCGCGGAACGGCTCACCGAGGCGGCCCGGAGGATCGACGCGGCCCTGCCGGACCGGGGCCGCGTCGCCAGCTTGCTCGCCGAAGAGGCAGGGCGGCTGGCGGCCAGCGACTCCGGGCCAGCGGCCGGAACCGATTCCGGATCAGCGGAGGCCGACGATGCTGCCGACGTCGCCTACCCGTTCCTGAGCGACGTATGGCTGCGCACCGAGCTGCGGAAGCTGGTCGAGGACTTCGGCGCCGGCATGGCGGAGAAACAGGCCGCCGACCCGGGTCGCCTGCTGGCCGAGGCGGTCGCGCTGCTCGCCTCGGTGGGCCTGGTGGCGAGGGTGGACGGCGGCGTGCTGGTGCTGCCGCTGCTGGCCCGGTACCGCAGCGTCACCGCGCAGATCAAGAACCCGCCGCCGGTCGCGTGCTGACGCTGGCGGCACGACACAGGATGACGGCGAAGGAAGGCTCCGCATGACCCGCTTCCAACCCACCCGGGCCGGAATCATCAACATGGGGGACTACCGGGACGAGGAGTTCTGGTTCGCCGGCGGCTTGCTGGTCCTGCGTGGCCCGAACGGCTCGGGGAAGACCAAGGCTCTTGAGGTTCTGTTCCCGTTCGTGCTGGATGGCCGGATCGACCCGAAGCGGCTGAACCCGTTCGCCGCCGAGGACCGGACCATGAAGTCCAACCTCCTGTTCCGCGGCGGCGAGAACGCAGTCGGCTATGTATGGCTGGAGCTGCGGCATCGCGGCACCGGCGAGGCCGTCACCATCGGCGTCGGCCTGCACGCCCAGAAGCACCGCGACGCCCCGGTCCGCTGGCACTTCGTCGCCGACGGCCGGGTCGGCGAGGACTTCTCGCTCATCACCGGCGACGACCGGCCCATGACCAGGAGGCAGCTCGCCGAGGAGATCGGGGAGCCGAGTCTGCACGCCTCCCCCACCGATTACCGAGCCGCCATCGACCAGCGCTTGTTCGGCCTTGGCCGGGAACGCTACGAACAGCTGCTCACCCTGATCCTGACGCTGCGGCGGCCGCAGCTGGCCAAGAACCTCGACCCGGCGAAGTTGTCGGACACGCTCACCGACGGGCTGCGCCCGGTCGACGACGACCTGATCGCCGAGGCGGCCCGCTCGTTCGACGACATGGAGGCGGTCGCCATCACACTGGAGGGGCTGACGGCCGCCGACGAGGCTACCCGCACCTTCCTCGCCTCCTACACCACCTATCTGCGCACCCACGCCCGGTCGGCCGCCGACGCGCTCACCCGGCGTCGCGAGACCAGTGCGCAGCGGCGCACCGAGCTCGCCAGCGACATCACGGCCCTGGCGAGCGCCGAGACCGAGCAGGCGCAGGCGCAGGCCCGCTGGCAGGAGGCCGAGAACGCGCTCGCCGGATTGCGCGCCCGGCACGACCAGCTCAAGTCCAGTAGCGCCTACAAGGCGGTCGAGCAACTCGCCGACCTTGAACGCCTCGTCCGCACCAACGAGCAGACCGCCGCCGATGCCGCCGCGGAACTCGCCCGGCCCGCCGGAATCCGGCACCGGCGCGAACTCGGTGATGCGGCAGGGATACTCGGATTCGAGAATCTCCACCGGCGTGATGTGCAGGTTGGAAAGATGCGTCGCCACCATCGAGGTGCCGTCGTGCCCCTGACCGCCGCCATAGGCCGAGGCGAAGATCTCGTATTGCAGCGAGTTGTGGCCCGGCCTTCCGCCCTGGTGCCAGTTGATCAGCAGCGAGCCCGACGAGCCCGAGCCGGCGATGGCGCGGTCCGGCTTGAAATGCGCCAGCGCCTCGAGGATCACGTCGACCAGCTTCAGATTGGCCTTCTGGTAGCTCGACACCGGCGCCGGCGCCGACGAATTGGTCACCGTGCGCGGCGCGAAGCGGAAATTCACCGCGTCGCGCATGCCGTCGTTGAAATGCAG
>OFGV01000239.1_pt1 | contig 10350 bp, 6 predicted proteins | sample 1521911 | NCBI WGS metagenome assembly OFGV01 (sample SAMEA2553413, study PRJEB24118) | soil metagenome
CATCATTAACGCCTTACTCGAAAAATGCGACGCGCTGGACGGAATCAAGGACGGGATGATCTTCAATACTCGTGCCTGCCATTTCGATCCGGCCGAACTGGTTTGCCAGGGAGCGAAGACGGACGGTTGCCTGGGCGAGAAGCAGGCGAACGCCCTGAAGAGGGCCTTCGCCGGGCCCAAAACGACGCACGGCGACCCGGTCTATTCCGGTTATCCCTGGGACGTTGGAATGGGTTCTTCCCAGGGATTGCCCGGCCTGCTCTACGGCCCGACGATTCCTGTTCCAACTCCACAGAGCGCCGGCGAATTCGACGTGGACGAGGCGGCCGCGCAATTGGAGGCCAATGCCACCAGGTCGCTGGGTGACAGCACCTGGACGAACCTCAGCACCTTCAAAGGACACGCAGGCAAGCTGATCTTCTATCACGGCATGAGCGATCCCTGGTTCTCCGCGCTCGACACGCTTGCCTATTACGAAAAGATGGGGAAGGACACGGGCGGCAGTGAGCCGGTAACCGACTGGAGCCGGCTGTTCCTGGTGCCGGGAATGAGCCACTGCGGCGGGGGAAGCGCCGCGCTCGACCGCTTCGATATGCTGACGGCCATCGTCAACTGGGTGGAGAAGGATCAAGCTCCCGATGTAGTAATTACCACCGGCCGCGCCTTTCCAGGGCGCAGCCGGCCGCTGTGTCCCTACCCCCAGCACGCGCAGTACAAAGGCGAAGGGGATCCCAACGACGCCGGCAACTTTGTTTGCCGGGAGTAGGTGCAACGGGTGTGCATCGTGAGTAGTCGCAGGAAGCGGGTTAGCAAGTTTGAATGAACGGTTTTCGGCTGTCACTGAGTTGAAATCCCGGGTTCCGGTGGAGGTGGGACAACATGCATCGGAGGATTCCCCGCATTAGATCTCGTTGTCTTTTTTGAGACTGGCGTGTATCAATCCAGGAGATTCACATGCGATCCTTGCGAGTTCTGCTAGCCGTCGTATCTGTACCGCTTTTGGCTCTCACCACCCAGTCTGCCAAGACTTCCTCTCCGGTCATCAAAATCGCTTCGGGAGAGGTGCGCGGCTTCTACAGCGGCAAATCTATGGTCTTCAGAGGCATTCCGTACGCCGCCCCTCCGATAGGCAATCTACGCTGGCGACCGCCTCAGCCGGTCCGCCCTTGGAAGGGAGTTCGCCAAGCGACCAAGTTCGGCCACATTTGCATGCAAATTGTGCCGCGTCCGAACGACGCGCCGCCGCTCACGACGCCGAGCGAGGATTGCCTCTATATCAACGTGTGGGCTCCGCGTGGCCACGGGACATCCCTGCTGCCCGTCATGGTGTGGATTTACGGCGGCGGCTTCGTCATTGGCGATGGCTCCCCCAAGGTATATGACGGTTCCGTATTCGCCGAAAAAGGATTGGTTTTCGTCAGTTTCAATTACCGTCTCAACCGGTTCGGCTTTTTCGCCTTTCCTGCGCTGCTCAAGGAGGTCGGCCCCCGCAGGCAGCTATCAGACGCCGCCGGATGTCAAGCTGAGACGGCCTCTGCCCGCTGCTTGTCCCGGGGTACGGTTGAGAGGTCGCGGAGGGGGTGACAATTATGCCGGTCTTCATGGTCGAGCGCCGGTTCGCCGACGATCTGGAGGCATCGGTCGAGGTTGCCGACCGGATCAACAGGATCAACGAGGAGGAGGGGGTGCGCTGGCTGTATTCGTTCCTCTCGGCTGACAAGCGGAAGACGTACTGCCTCTACGAGGCACCGTTCGCCGACGCGATCCGGCGCGCGGCGGAACGTGCGGGTCTGCCCGCTGACGTTGTTGTCGAGGTAGGCGACCGGATGCTGCCGGACGGGACGCTGGCGGGAACGCCGACGGGCTAAGACGCCGGTGCGCCTGTCCGGATGAGCTGTAGGTGCGCGGTCGTCCACCCAGTGCCGTGAGACCGCCAGCATGGCGACCTGCGTCCGGTTCGCGGCCCCGGTCTTGGTCAGGATGCTGCGCACGTGGTTGGCGGCCGTGTTCTCGCTGATCATGAGCCCGGACGCGATGTCGCGATTGCTGCTGCCCCGCACCAGCAGGCGCAGTACCTCCATTTCGCGCGGCGTGAGGCCGGCCGGGGAATCCGGGGGATCCTCCAGCATGCGCAGTAGCCGGACCTGCCCGGTAGTGGCCACCAGCCGGCGGGCCTCGCTACGCAGTTCCTCAGCGCGCGCGTATGCCGCGCCGCCGCGGGAGCGAAGGCAAGCGGCCCAGGCCGCCAGGGTCGCCGCCCGGTGGGTCAGCGAGCCCACCGCGTGGGCCTGTGCCAGCGCCCGCTGGAACAGCCGCTCGGCGGACTCGTCTTCGCCCAGCAGCGAATCGAGCGAAGCGAGGTAGGTGTCGGCGGGCCCGAAGACCGCGACGAAGGTCCCGGCTACCAGCTGCTGGCCGGCATAGGGGGCAAGCAGCGGTCTGAGCCGCCGCGCGGCGGCCGGGTCCCGCAGCGCCACTGCGGCCTCGGTGAGGAAGACCAGGACGGCGGTCCACTGTGCCCAGGGGGATTGCCGGGCTGGGGCTGCGTCCATCTGCTCCAGCAACTGCCACAGCAGGCTGCTGGCCTGGCCGGTGAGCCCAAGTTCGGTGTAGAGGGCGAGCAGCCCGGGCTCCCAGATGTCGTCCGCCTGCCGCATCACGTCCACCAGGGGCCGGACCTGTTCCAGCGCCCCGGTCTCCCGGCGCACCATATACATTTGCAGCCCGTACGGCCCTTCAGTGTCGTCCGGCCCGAACGATCGGCCGAGTTCCAGCAGGTCGTCCGCCACCCGCTCGGCGGTCGCGAAATCGCCACGGAGGAATGCGTGAGCGTAGTCGTTGCAGCGCCGCATGTAGGCCAGGAAGGGCTGCCCGCTGGCGCGCACTGACCGGTCCAGGTCCGCCAGCGCCTCCGCCCAGGCGGCCGGGTCGGCGTGAATGTAGGCGATGCTGGAACGGAACACCGCCGCGGTGCCGAGCGCGTCCCAGTTCCCGCTGTCGCGTGCGAGGCGGGCGAGTTCGGTGGCCAGGGCAAGGTGATCGTTCACGGACCCGGGTACCACAGCCTGCCACATCATGGTCTGCAGGGCGTGGATGAGCAGCCGCTTGTCCCCCAGCCCGCGCGCATACGCCAGCGCCTGCCGCCCGATGACACGCGCCCGGCCGGCGTCGCCGGTGAAGGCTGTCGCCCGTCCCAGGCTTGCGAGAGCCCACACATACCCGGGGTCGGACGGGTCGGCGGGCACCTCGTCAAGAGCGCGGGTCAGCAGGGCGCAGGCGTCGGAGCCCGGCCGGCCGGGCCGCCACCCTCCGTCCTCGTAGCCGACGGCGGCCCGGAGCCGGGTACGGCCATCGTGGGAGTCGCCCAGCCGCAGGTACAGGCTCCTAGCGCTGGCGAAGTCACCTGCGCGAAGGTAGCTGTGCGCGGCCGCGAACCGTAGTTCCTCGCGCTCTGGCTCTGGGCCGTCCAGCAGGTCGGCCGCCTGCGCGTACCATGCGGCGGCGTCCTCGAACGCCAGGCTCCGCTCGGCTTCCCGGGCCGACCGGGCTAGGTACTCGGCCGCCTTGCCGCCATATCCCAGGGCGCTCGCCCGTGCGAAGTGGTAGGCGAGCTGCCGTACTACCCGGGGCGAGTCAGTTCCGGACGACTGGAGTACCTCGCCGACCCGCGCGTGCAGCAGCGCCCGGCGGGACGGGTCCGTGAGGTCGAGGACTGCCTGCCGGGTCAGCATGTGGGGGAAGGTGACCCGGCCACGGGCGAGTTCTCCGGCGTCCACGAGACCGAACCGGGCTGCGGTGTCGATCGCCGCGAGCGCCTCACCCGCCTCTGCCTGGCAGGCCGCGACCAGGATATGCACGTCCCCGCCGTCGCCCAGCACCGCTGCGGTCTCCACCGCGTCGCGTTCGCCGGGTGCCAGCCGCGACAGGCGCCGTTCCAGGGTGTCCCGGATCGAGGCGGGGGCGCGGGCACTGAAGGCGCGCACTGGCCCCAGCCCGCCCTGGCCAGCCAGGTCACGCCAGAGCTCTCGCAGGAAGAACGGGTTTCCCCCGGTCTGATCCCGCAGCACGGTGGCATACTCGCGGGCCCGGCGCACCGCCAGGCCGCCCTCGGCCACCAGATATTGCGCCACTTCGTCGGTGCTCAGCCCCGGCAGGTCGAGACGCCGGACGCCGTCAAGCCGGTACAGGTCCGCGATCGCGTAGGTCAGGTCGCCGCTGCGGTCGGGGGCGGTGGTCCGGTGCGTGCACAGCAGCAGCAACCGGGACCGGGCCGAACGCTGTGTCACGTGATCGAGTAGCTGCAGCGTAGGAGCACCGGCCCAGTGCAGGTCCTCCAGGACGCACACCACGGGGCGGTCCTCACCGATGGAGTGCAGCAACGAGACCAGCGCGTCGAACAGCTCCCGCCGGTAGTCGCTGTCGTCACGAGGCGGGGCCTGCAGATCCGGCCGGTGCCGCCATACCAGTGGCGTCAGCCGCAGCAGTTCAGCAGCCGAATCCGGCAGGCAGGGGGCCAGCGCGCCCTCGGCCGTTCCGCCGAGCAGATGTTCGACGCACTCGACGAAGGGCTGGTAGGGAAGGCCGGGCTCGGGCGAACAGGTCCCTAGCAGCGCGACAGCGCCCTGGCGGTACAGTGCAGCGGCGATCTCGCCAGCGAGGCGTGACTTGCCCGCGCCCGGCTCGCCCCCGATGAAGATCAGCTGCCGCCCCCCGGCCCGGACGGCGGCCCATGCCTCCTCGGCCGCCGCAGTCTCGGCAACACGGCCGACGAAGGCCGGCGTGGCCGTCCCGGCCGCGCGGGTGGGGTAGGGCGGAGCCTCCCATGCCGCCATCACTCCACGCTAGTAGGAGCATGATCGGGCGTCGATAGTCAGAACTGGCTAGCAGGGCCGAGAGGACGTGCTACCAGGTCTGGTCATGACCTGGGCAGGCACCGCTTCTAGCGTTTGAGGCGTTCGGGCAGGTGGCCCGCATGCTGCCTGCCGCAGCTACCCAGGAGGGACGCCATGACGCTCAGCACCTCACTGCGGGACCGGGTCGCCGGGCCCGTCATCGCACCCGGCGAGACCGGGTACGAGGACGCCCGCCGCGTCTATAACTTCATGATCGACCGCCACCCCGCCGCCATCGTCCGCTGCACTAGTGCCCGCGACGTCCAGGCGGTCGTGGCACACGCCCGCGACAGCGGACGCGACCTAGCCGTCCGTGGCGGCGGGCACAGCGTGCCAGGGTTCGGCACCGCGGACGACGCCCTCGTGGCGGACCTGTCGCCCATGACCCGGATCCAGGTCGACCCCCAGCGCCGCACGGCCCAGGCCGGGGGCGGGGCCACCTGGGGCATGATGAACGAGGCCACCGCCGCCTACGGGCTCGCCACCACCGGCGGCATCATCTCGACCACCGGGGTCGGCGGTCTGACCCTGGGCGGGGGGATCGGCTACCTCGCCCGGGCGCACGGCCTGTCCTGCGACAACCTGCTGTCAGCCGAAGTCGTCCTCGCCGATGGCCAGCCGGTGACGGCCAGCGAGACCGAGCATCCCGACCTGTTCTGGGCACTGCGCGGCGGCGGGGGCAACTTCGGCGTCGTCACCCAGTTCGAGTTCCGCGTCCACCCGGTCGGGGAGATCTACGGCGGGCCGATGCTCTTCGAGCTCGCCGACGCCGGGAGCATCTTGCGGCATTTCCGCGAGTTCATCGCCGACGCCCCGCGCCAGTACGGGGGTTTCCCCGCCTGGCAGATCGCGCCGCCGCTGCCCTTCGTCCCGCAGGACCGCGTAGGTGAGCCGTTCCTCGCCCTCGTGTCCTGCTGGACCGGCGATCACGACGAGGGAGCCCGGGTCCTGCGGGGATTCCGCGATATCGCGCAGCCGGTAGCCGAGCACGTCGGGCCGATGCCCTACCCGGCACTCAACTCGGCTTTCGACGCTCTCGTCCCCCGCGGCTTGCAGCATTACTGGAAGGCGGTGTTCGTCGGGGAACTCACCGATGAGGCGATCGCCGCTCACCTCGAGCACGGGCCGCGGGTGCCGGTGGTCAACTCCACGATGCACCTGTACCCGATCAACGGCGCCTGCCACGACGTCCCGGCGGACGCCACCGCGTTCGGCCACCGCGATGCGGACTATGCCTGCGTCATCGCCGGAATGTGGCCCGACCCGGCCGACAACGAGGCCAACACCCAGTGGGTCCGGGACTACTATGCCGCGCTGGCGCCGCACTCCCAGGCCGGCGGTTACACCAACTTCGCCTCGGCTGACGACCAGCAACGGGTCCGCGACAACTTCGGCACGGGATACCCGCGGCTCGCAGAAATCAAGCAGCGTTACGACCCGGGCAACCTCTTCCACCTCAACCAGAACATCACACCTACGGCCCGGTGAAGCGGCCAGCCATGTGACAGGCCGGGGGGCTGCTACCTAGTGTCCGCGCCCATATCGCGGCAGATCCCGGTCACCGCTGGAACCGGCCACTCCGGCGGTGACCGGAGCTCTCGCGGCAAAACGGCTGCGCAGTGCCGGGGAGGCCGGTGCGTGCGGGCCGAGGCCAGCCGCCAGCGCCGCTGGCGTGCGGGTCGGCACCCGCTTTCTTGCCACCATCGAAGCCGGCGCCCAGACATTAACGGTGCGTGACCGGCCCCGGGTGCGGGCTGATGAGAAGCATCGCGGCGTCGTCGTGCAGATGGTGGCCGACGTGGCGGATGACGTCGTCGCGGAGGCGGTCCAGGGCGGCATCCTGATCCTGGCCGGCGACCAGGTCAGCGCAGTGGTCAAGGGGGTAGAACTGTCCTGACTTGTCGCGTGCTTCGCTGATCCCGTCGGTGTAGAAGAGCATCTGCTCCCCCCGGCTGAGATTGACTGTGCTGGTATCGCGCGGGCCGACGGCGAACTGGGCCAGGCCGAGTGGCAGGCCGGCCTCGGGGGGTTCGATGAACCGTGCTGCCCCGCCGCTAAGCAGCAGGGGCGGGGGGTGCCCGCAGTTGAGGATCTCGACCGCTGGCTCGCCATTGCGAATCTGAGCCAGGACGGCGGTCACGAACTCCTCGTCAGCCGACTGCCGCTGCAGGCTGAGCTCGATCCGCGCGGCAATCTCCGCCAAGCCGGGCGCGTCGTGGGCTGCCTCCCGGAACGCACCCAGCACCACCGCCGCAGTCTGCACCGCAGCCAGTCCCTTGCCCTGCACATCGGCGACGATCAGCCGCACCGCCTGCCCCGCCGCGATGACCTCGTACAGGTCACCGCCGATCCGGGCCGTAGCGGTGGCCGAGATGTAACGAACGGCCACCTCGACCGGGCCCACCAGGGCGGGTACCGGCCGTAGAAGGACCCGCTGCGCCGCCTCCGCGACGGCGCTCACGTCCGCAAGGTCCCGTTCCCGCCGGTGACGGCCCGCGCTGGCGATCGCCCCGGCAACGGTGACCCCGGCGATGGTGGCCAGGGCGATCACCGCTCGCCGGGAGTCCAGAAGATTGTCGTACACGGCCAGCAGCAGGCACAGAACCAGGGCCAGGCCACCCACTAGCACCGTGTGCGCCAGGCGCAGCGACACCGCCGCCAGCGCCGGGCCCAGCGACAGCAGCGGCAGGAAACCGAAACCCGGGCCAGCCAGAACGTCAACAGCTGCCACCGCCCCCATGATGGCAAACGGCAGCACGCCCAGCAGGACCTGCGCGCCCGCCCGCGGAGAGGGCTTCATCCCACCAGCCTCCGGCAGTACCAGTCCGCGGGGCGCCTGCAAACGGGCTGCCATCAGTGCCGTCCGGGTCCCCGCGCAGCAGCCTGTGTCCGCCCGGCCACCCAGCATTATGCCCTCCCCGCCGAGGCCGCCCGCCGTCCATCGTGGGCACCAGCCCAGGGCAGATGAACCTCAACTTGCCCATATCATTGCAGATGGCAACAGTAGCCTGGGTGCAGTTGCCCGGGACCGCAGGTACCGCCCAGGCCTGGAGCCGTCCAGTGCCAGCATGATCGCCGGAACGCTGCCGGTGAGTGAGTTCTTCTCCGAGGCGAACCTCGGGCGCATCCTCGCCGGAGCCGGGTGGCAGGCGATCCGGCGCGCGGCCGAACTGACGTCCGCGCTGGTGGGCGAGGTGCTGCGCGCTGCCCCGGCATGCGGGTGGTAGCGACCAGCCGGCACCGTCTCGGGCTGGCCGCCGAGCAGGTGCTGCCGCTGGACCCGCTCCCGGTGCCTGGCCTGGGAGCAGCGGAGCGGGCCGTGCTGACCCCGGCCGTGTGGCTGTTCACCGACCGGATACGGCGGGTGCGCCCCTCGTTCGGCACGAACTGGGTCGGCCGGTTGTCGACGACTGGAATCCGCCCGGCCAGCAGCTCAGCGCTCGCGGCGGCGAGCATGCGGCTGCTGGCTATCACATGCGCAAGGATGGTGCCGGTACCCCATCCCGTCCCGGATGACGTCGCGACCGCACTTTCGCCTGCTTCAAGGAACTCGGCATAAGCAGTTCCGAGTTCGGCGATGTTCATTGTTGTGCCTCATCGTTCCGGTTTGGCAGCATGTTCGTGCTCGGGCCGGCGGGCTACGAGCAGGCAGTCGGTGCAGTGACGCTCGTGCTGCAGGCGGGCGGCGATGTCAGGATGCGACGTGGCAAGGCGCAGCCCGATGATCCCGCTGGCGAGACCGCCGGCAAGCGGTCTGCCGCAGGACTCGCAGTGACCACCGGCTACGATCTCGCCGACCGTCCGGCGGCCGGCCGTAAGGCTTACCGGATCGAGGACCCGCCGCAACGACATGGCGCTCTCGGGGCAGGAGGAGACGCACGCGCCGCAGGCGGAGCATTGTGATGCGTCGACTGAGAGCACCAGCGCCGGTCCGTCCCGGTACCCCGCCGTCAGTGCGCCGGTTGGGCAGGCACGTGCGCAGTTGCTGCAGGCGGAGCACCGGGCCAAGTCGACGGTGATCTCCCCGAGCGGGGCAGCCAGCGCTTCGAGTCGCCATTGCTCTCCATCGGCTGTGCCGGGGGGTGGCGAGGTCGGTGCGGCCGCCGTACCCGGCGTCCCGGTGGCAGGCTGCGCCCGCGAAAAGAGTGCGGATAGGGCACCTGCGGTCGCCGCGGGCTCGCGAAGTCCGATCGGCGCAGCACGGCCTGCGGCGCGGCGTTCTGAGCGGCTGGGATTCGCCGGCTCCCAGCCGGTGAACTGGCCGGTCAGCCGCTGCCACCCGGGAGCGGCCTCGTCGGCCAGGGCAGCGCAGAGGCTGTCGAGTTCGCGCCGGTGGCGGGCGCACGCATCATCATCACATCCCACGATTGCCACCCCTGCGCCGGCGCTGAGTATCTGCAGCAGCCAGCCGGCGGATGTCATCTCCAGCGATGGCACTTCCAGAGGCAGCCAGTCCGCCCCGACCGGCACCTGCGCGGCGGCGCGCTCGCAGACGATCGCCACGCCGTGCACCCGGCCCGGCCCGGGCCGCTGCGCCTCGGCGACGAGCACGCCCGCGGCTGCCTCGAAGGCCCGGATCGGCAAGCCGGACAAAGACATGGCGCCGGCGGGGCAGGCTGGCAGGCAGGCACCGCATCCGGTGCAGGCGGCAGGATCGACCGTGACGCCGGAGCCGGTGACGCGTATGGCGCCGTGCGGGCACGCGCTGGCGCACGCCCGGCAGCCTTCGCCGCTGGGGCAGCGGCCTGCGGCGCGGTGCACAACCGGGCGGTGGGCGATGGTGCCAGGGTGAAAGAGGTTCCGGCGCGATAGCGGCCCGGTGGCCGCCGCAGGCTGCTCTCCGGCGGGCGTGTCAAGATCGGCGTTGCCGATGCGTGCGACGGCGGCGTGGAGCCTGGCGGCTGATTGCCCGATGACGCGGAGGCGGTCTGGCTGCCCGGCCGGCATCAGGTCGGCCACGCCGATGCCCGCGAGGTGGATGCCTGCCTTGCGCAGCCGGGCAGTGATCTCCTCGCGCCGGGTCGCGGCGTGACGGCAGCCGACGGTGACCCGCCGCGCCCCTAGTGCCTGCAGCGCAGCAGGCAACCCGGTGGCCCCCGAGCAGGGGTTCGCAACGGCCAGCACCCGAGCGCAGGGCACACGGCCGCGAACGGCGGCGGCTATCTCAGCCACGGGAACCGGGCACGGCCCCGTGTCCGAGACGTCGGAGCACAGCAGAAGCACGATCTGATCAGCGCGCGGCACATCCGGCGGGCCGGCTGGCCCGGATGGGGGTGGGTCGGCCATCGTCATTGCGTACTGGGCCCGGCCTCAGTGGCGGGCGCCACGGAGCGCTCGATGTAACGGCGGCCGGCGAGGGGGACCCCGGCGGGGCCGGCGGAGGAACGGGGGCCGGCCCCGGCCGCGCCGGGGCGGCCCAGCCGCGGCAGCCACCGGCCCAAACGAGCGGGGACCAGGG
>OFGV01000241.1_pt1 | contig 10335 bp, 8 predicted proteins | sample 1521911 | NCBI WGS metagenome assembly OFGV01 (sample SAMEA2553413, study PRJEB24118) | soil metagenome
CTGCAGCCGGGAGGCCATGCCGGAGTTGTAGGACGCCTTCTGGCGTAACATGCGGACGAGCTGCTTGAGCTTCTCGTGCTCCTCGTCCCAGCGCCGGCGCAGTTCGTCCAGGCGGTCGATGCGGTCACGGCGAGCCTGGGCGTAGGTCGCGAACCCGCCCCCGTGTACCCACACGTTCCCGTCCTCGACGGTAACGATGCGCTGCGCGCAGTTGGCGAGCAGTTCCCGGTCGTGGCTGACCAGGAGCACCGTCTTGGGTGTGGCCGCGAGCTGCTGCTCAAGCCAGCGCTTGCCTGGGACGTCCAGGTAGTTATCCGGCTCGTCCAGCAGCAGGACCTCGGCCGGGCCGCGCAGCAGGGCCTCCAGTACCAGCCGTTTCTGCTCGCCGCCGGACAGGGTGCCAACCTGCCGCCACCGGCATCGCCCATAACCGACCCCGAGCGCGGCCATGCAGCAGGTATCCCACACCACCTCGGCGTGATAACCGCCCGCGTCACCCCACTCCGCCAGGGCAGCGGCATAACGCATCTGGGTGGGCTCATCGTCGCGTTCCATCATCGCGAGTTCAGCGGCGTCGAGCCGCGCCGCGGCCGCCCGGAGCCGAGGTGGGGCGACCGAGATCAGCAGGTCACGGACGGGCGAGTCACCGGTCACCCGGCTGGTGTCCGACGGTGTGGGCGCGCCGTCATGACTGTCCACCCCAGGTCCGCCAGCGCCCTGCTCACCTGCGGGGGCACCCCCCCGGATCCCCCCGGCGCTCCGCTCACCCGGGGGGCCGCCCCCCCGGATCCCCCCGACAAATTGCCTCATCACACCGAGTCCGCCGCTGACCGAGACGGTGCCCGACTGGGGCTCGATATCCCCGGCGATGAGCCTGATCAGGGTGGTCTTACCAGCCCCGTTGGGCCCGGCCAGGGCAGCGGTGGTGCCCTCACCCACCCGGAACGACGCTTCGTCGAGCAGCAGCCGTCCATCCGGGAGGGTGTGGCTGAGGTGTGCCACGTCGACGTGACCCACCTGTGACCCCTCCCTTATGTCAGGCCTGCCAGCTGCCCGACGACGGCATCCGACAGTAACCCAGCCAGCCCGGTGTCATGCAACAGGGTTTCGGCCGCTCATGGCCCTGGCCGGGCGTCAGCCCGGCGGCCAGGGGCCGAGTGGTGTCCCGATCTCCCATTCGTGACCGAACGGATCGATAATCCGGCCCAGCCGCCAGCCGTGCTCGTCGGCCACCTCCGCCGTAGCGGTGGCGCCGGCCCCACTGCCCGCGCCGAACGCGGCCTGATAGAACGCCACAGCCGCAGCGGCGTGATCGGGCCACAACTCCGGCTGGATACCCGTCACGCTCCGGCATGGTACGCCCGCCCCATGCCAGGCCCACTCCATCAGCAGCCCGGTTGTCTGCCCACGGAGGCACAGAGCCGGACTGCTTTTCATGTCACGGGTGACCAGCCGTGGGGCCGCTACGCGCCGACACGGCAGCCATCGCAAGCAAGATCACCCCGCTGATGACCAGCAGCACTGCCGCAGCCCAGCCTCCCATCGCACATCCCGGGACCTGCCGGGTAAGAGCCGGCCCGGCCCTGTGATCCCCGGTACCCCCACCGGGCCGCCAGCGGTCTGCAACTGCGCCTCAGCGGTGAAAAATCTGTGCATCTCTTGGCCAAGGGATGGCCGTTTCCCCGGTTTTCTCATCTTCGCTCGCGATACTGGCGCCGTGTTTGCCCGGAATATCCTTCATTGCCCTACCGGCCCTGGGCAAGCATGAGGTGGAACCGGCTGCTGTGGCCGTGGGCACTGCTATGGCCCTGGTCACTGTTGTGGACGGCGCTGCATGTGCGGGACGCGGGACGGTCGTGGCACTTCTTCGCCAGTGCCGGGGATCTGCTGTTCAGCAGCAATCCCGGTGGCGGGCTGCAGATCTATGCGGTACACCCGCAGTTCCAGATCGGGCCGCTGGCGCTGGCTGTGGCTGGCGGCCTCCAGGCACTGGGCCCGGCGCATGCCGAAGTGGCCGTCCTCGCAGCCATGTCCGCCACCGGGCCGCCGGTGCTGGCGGCGGCGTGGCGGTTGCTGCCGGCCGCGGAGCAGCGGAACCGCGCCCGGCTCCTAGCCGCCGGCCTGGTGTTCCTGCCGGTATGGGCCGAGGTCACCACCCACTATGCCCCCCTCGACGCCCTGCTCGCCCTCGGCTGCACACTGGCCGCCGCCCATGCCGGCGCGCGGCGTCATCCGGCATGGGCTGGCCTGGCACTGGCGGCTGCCACCGACGCCAAACCCTGGGCCGCCGCGTTCGCGGTGATGCTGCTCGCCCTCCCGCGCAAGGACTGGCCGCGTGCACTGCCCGCCTTTGCCGCCGGGGTGGTCATAGCGTGGCTGCCGTTCCTGCTGACCGACCCTCACAGCCTGGCGGCGGGCCGGTTCACGATTCCCAACGACCACTCCTCGGCGCTGCGCGCGATCGGGATTGGCGTTGCCAGGACGCCCTGGTGGGACCGGCCGGCCCAGCTCGTCCTGGGGCTGGCGGGCGGCACCCTCGCGGTCCGGCGTGGCCGCTGGCCAGCGGTGATCCTGATCGCCGTGTGCGCACGCGTCCTGCTCGACCCCGGCGTCTACCCCTACTACACCTCAGGCGCGCTGCTCGGCACTGTGCTGGCCGACCTGGTCATCACCCGCTGGCGGCTGCCCTGGCTCACCGTGGCCGGGGCGGCCATGCTCTACGCCACCCGTTTCACCGGCGACCTGTTCCCGTTCACGATGCACGACCTGGGACTGCTGCGGGCCGCCTTCGTGATCGGGGTACCCATGCTGGTGCTGGGCCTGCCCGGCCACCGGCTGACACCCCCGGCAGGCAGGCACGCCCGCAGCCAGCCGGCCGCGGACCTACCAGCCCAGGTTCCCCTGCCACAGGCGGACGCTCGGCATGCGTCCCTGTCCCGGCGCTGAGCCCGCATCCGACGGCCCCGCATCCGACGGCCCCGCATCCGACGGCCCCGCGCCCGGTGGCGCCGCGCCCGGTGGCGCCGGCGGCCGGCCGGGGGCCGGGCCGCGGAGGGCGTCAGCGGCGGCGGTGCGGCGGCGGACCGGGTGGGCCAGTGCGGCGGTGAGGTCGTCCAGGGCGTGCAGGGTGTGGGCGCTGACTACCGCGTCACAGTAGGGCCAGGCCGCTGCCATCCCGCCCGCGAGCGGACGGTATTCCGAGCTCTGGGTGCGCGGGTTGACCCACACGATCCGGTGCGCCACCCTGGACAGCCGCTCCATCTCGCGGCCCAGGATCTCCGGGTCACCGGTATCCCAGCCGTCAGAGATGATTACCACGACGGCTCCCCTGGCCATGCCACGCCGCCCGTAACTGTTGTTGAACTCCCTGACCGATTCCCCGATCCGGGTCCCGCCCAGCCAGTCCGGCGCGGCCTGGCCCGCCTGCTGGAGCGCCAGGTGAGGCCGGAGGTGGGCGAGTGTGCCGGTCAGCCGGGTGAGCCGGGTGGCGAAGGTGAACACCTCGGCCTGCGCACCGCCCGCCGCGCAGTACAGCAACTGGAGCATGGCCCGGGCATACGGCTCCATCGACCCGGAGATGTCACACAGCACCACGAGCCGGCGTGGCTCCATCAGCGGCGCCCGCCGTGCCAGCCGCAGTGGGTGCCCGCCGGTGCGCCGCGCCTGGCGCAGCGTGGCCCGCAGGTCGGTGCGGTTTCCGTGCGGGGTGGTGCGGGGCCGGCGGGACCGGCGCATCGGCACCGACAGGGTGAGCTTGCGCATGAGCCCGGACAGCATCAGCAATTCGGCGGGGGTGAGCTCGGCGAAATCCGTGCCGGCCAGCCGTTCCGCCGCGCTGGCCAGCACGGGGCGCGCGGCCAGCGTGTCCTCTTCCGGCCCCGGCTGCTGGTCGTCCCCCTCGTCCGCGATCAGGGCTGTGGCCCGGTGCTGCTCGCCATCGGATCCGGGCGCCGGCACCTGCTCCGCCGTCGGCGATGGTGGTTCCTTGGTTGCGTGCGTCCGGGCCGCCTGCGCGGCCTGCGCGAGGATGTCGTCGGTCGGGGAGCGGGCCGGGACGGGCGCCCCCGGCGGGATCGGGACAGATTCGCCGACTCCAGCACCCGCGCCGCCGAAGACGGCGGCGAAGACCCGTTGTAGCGTCTCGATCTGCTCCTGGCCGGAGACCAGGGTGGCGAGCGCGCACAGGTAGAGCGCACGGCCGGTGGTGGGGCGGGCGACCGTGACGGCCCGGGCGAACCGCTCACACCGGCCAGGGTCGGCCGGCACGCCCGCGGCACGCAGGGCGGTGCCGAACCGGGCGGTGGTCAGCGCGAGATCGTCAGTCATCACCGCCCGCCAGCGTGGCGAACCCGGCCGCACGGACCGTCTGCAGATCCTCGGAATACTTCAGCACCGCGCCGGCGGTCTGCGCCGCCGACGCACCGTCCAGGCTGTCCGCCCCGAGCACCTGAAGTGCTTCCGCCCAGCTGATCGCCTCCGCCACGCCTGGCGGCTTGGCCAGGTCCAGGTCCCGCAGCCGGGCCACGCCATGAGCCACCTGGGCGGCGAGCCGCTCGCCGGCCGCTGGCACCCGGCGCCGGATGATCGCCGCCACCCGGTCATCGTCGGGGTATTCGATCCAGTGGTAGAGGCAACGCCGCTTCAGGGCGTCATGCAGGTCCCTGGTGCGGTTGGAGGTCAGCACCACGACCGGCGGGAACTGGGCGCGCCTGGTCCCCAGTTCGGGGATGGTCACGGCCGACTCGGCGAGCAGTTCGAACAGGAACGCCTCGAACTCGTCATCGCCCCGGTCCACCTCGTCGATCAGCAGCACCGCCGGCCGGGGACCGGGATGGTCGAGCGCCGCCAGCAGCGGCCGGGCCAGCAGGTACTCCTCGCTGAACAGGTCCGCGTCCCGGAGCGTCTCCCCCCGGGCCTCAGCCAGCCGGATCGCCAGCAACTGGCGTGGGTAGTTCCACTCGTACAGAGCCTCAGACGAGGTCAGGCCCTCGTAGCACTGGAGCCGCAGCATCGGGGTGTCCAGGGCTTCCGCCAGCGCCTTGGCCGCCTCGGTCTTGCCGACTCCCGGCTCACCTTCCAGCAGGATGGGCTGCCCCATCCGGGCGGCCAGGAACAGCGCCGTCCCGAGCGGCTCGTCGGCCAGGTACCCGGTGCCGTCCAGGGCACGCAGCAGTGAGGCGACGTCCGGAACCCGCTTCGCGAGATCACTCATTCCAACCTGTCCCGCTCCTGTGCATGCCGATCATATGCAAGCCGTTTGCCGTGAAACGCTCATGTGAACATCAGGTCCGTCCGCAGCCTGCGGCCCTGGATCGCCGACCACACGTTAGCCGGTGTCAGCGGCATATCCGCATGCCGTACCCCAAACGGTGCGAGGGCGTCCATGACCGAGTTGACGATCGCCGCCGGTGAGCCAACCGTGGCCGACTCGCCGATGCCCTTGGCGCCGATCGGGTGGTGCGGTGAGGGGGTGACCGTCTGGCCGAGCTCCCAGGACGGGCACTCCACCGAGGTGGGCAGCAGGTAGTCCATGAACGACCCGCCCAGGCAGTTGCCGTCGGCGTCGAACGTGATGACCTGCATCAGGGCCATTCCCACCCCGTCCGCAAGGCCGCCGTGCACCTGTCCCTCGACGATCATGGGGTTGATCCTGACGCCGCAGTCGTCCACGGCGATGAACCGGCGGACGGTGACCTGCCCGGTGCCGGCGTCCACATCGGTGACGCAGATATAGGCGCCGAAGGGGAAGGTGAGGTTCGGCGGGTTGTAGACCACCTCCGCGTCGAGGTGGCCCTCGATACCGGGGGGCAGTTCCAGATCCGAGTGGGCCGCCATCGCGATCTCGGCGATGGACTTGGACTTGTCCGGGTCACCGCGGACCCGCCAGGCGCCGTCCGCCCATTCCAGGTCGTCTGGCGAGACCTCCAGCATGGCGCCCGCGACGATCCTGGCCCGAGCACGGACCTTGCGCGCGGCCATCGCCGCCGCCGCACCGGAGACCGGTGTGGAGCGGGACCCATAAGTCCCGAGGCCGAACGGGGTTGAGTCGGTATCCCCGTGCACAACCTCGATGTCGTCGGGGGCCATGCCCAGTTCCTGGGCCACGATCTGGGCGAAGGTGGTCTCGTGACCCTGGCCCTGCGTCTGGCAGGAGACACTCAGGACCGCCGTGCCGGTCGGGTGCACCCGCAGGCTCGCCCCGTCGGCCATGCCCAGCCCGAGGATGTCCATGTGCGTGCGCGGGCCGGCCCCGACTCCCTCGGTGAAGAAGCTGATCCCGATTCCCATGTGCTCGCCGCGTTCCCGTTTCTCCGCCTGCTCGCGGCGCAGTTCGGCGTAGCCGGCCATGTCCAGCGCCAGCTGCAGCGCCCGCGGGTAGTCGCCGGAGTCGTACTCCCAGCCGGTCGGGCAGGTGTAAGGGAACTGCTCGGGCCGCAGCAGGTTCTTCATCCGCAGCTCCGCCGGGTCCATGCCGAGTTCGCGGGCCAGCAGGTCCATCAGCCGCTCAACCAGGTACACCGCCTCGGTGATACGGAACGAGCAGGCATAGGCGACGCCGCCAGGCGCCTTGTTGGTATAGACGGCCCGCACCTGGCAGTGAGCGGCCCGCAGGTCGTAGGAGCCGGTGAAGATGTGGAAGAACCCGGCCGGGTACTTGCGCGGCTGGGCGGTCGCGTTGAAGGCGCCGTGGTCGGCCAGCACCGTCGCCCGCAGGCCCAGCACCTTGCCGTCAGCGGTGGCGGCGATCTCCCCCCGCATGTGGTAGTCGCGCGCGAACGAGGTGGACATCAGGTTCTCCGACCGGTCCTCCACCCATTTGACGGGCCTGCCGGTCTTGATGGTGCCAGCGATGGCGCAGATGTAGCCGGGGTAGATGGGGACCTTGTTGCCGAAGCCACCGCCGATGTCCGGTGAGATCACCCTGATCTTGTGCTCGGGAAGGCCCGCGAGCAGTGCGTAGATCGTGCGGTGGGCGTGCGGGGCCTGGGAAGTGGACCAGAGCGTGAGCCGCCCGGTAATCCGGTCCATGTCGGCCACCATGCCGCAGGTCTCCAGCGGGGCAGGATGGGACCGCGGGTAGAGCATGTCCTCGCTGACCACGACATCCGCGGCGGCGAAGACCTCGTCGGTGGCGGTCCTGTCCCCCGCCTGCCAGTCGAAGATGTGGTTGTCGGTCTTGCCCGGCAGGTCGTCGCGGATGACCGGGGCGCCGGCGTCCAGTGCCCGTTCCGCGTCGATCACCGCGGGCAGCGCCTCGTAGCTGACGTTGATCAGCTCCAGTGCGTCGCGGGCCGAGTACCTGTCCTGGGCCACCACGAACGCGACCTCCTGGCCCTGGAAGCGCACCTTGTCGGTGGCCAGGACCGCCTGGGTGTCCTGGGACAGTGTCGGCATCCAGGCGAGCCCGAGCTCAGCCAGATCCTCACCGGTGATCACCGCCTCGACACGTGGATGAGCCTGCGCGGCCACGGTGTCGATCGAGGTGATCCTGGCGTGCGGCAGCGGGCTGCGCAGGATGGCGCCGTACAGCATCCCAGGCAGCTGGATGTCGTCCACGAAGGTGCCCTTGCCCCGGATGAAGCGGGCATCCTCTTTGCGGCGCACCCGGCCATAGGCTGTGCTGCCCCCGCTCACGGTGCCCCTTCCCGGCGCTCATACTCGGCGGCCCAGCGGACAGAGCGGACGATGTTCTCATAACCCGTGCACCGGCAGACCTGGCCGGACAGGGCCTCGCGGATCTGCGCGGGCGAGGGGTCCGGGTTGTGGTCGAGCAGCCAGCGGGCGGTGAGCATCATGCCCGGTGTGCAGAACCCGCACTGCAGCCCGTGGCATTGGGCGAATCCTTCCTGGACCGGATCGAGCCGCCCGCCGCGTTCCAGGCCCTCCACTGTGAGCACCCGCTTCCCATCCGCCATGGCCGCGAGCACCGTGCATGACTTCACCGGGGTCTCGTCCAGCCAGACCACGCAGGCCCCGCAGTTCGATGTGTCACAGCCCCAGTGCGAGCCCGTGAGCCCCAGCTGGTCACGCAGGAAGTGAATCAGCAGCAGCCGCGGTTCGACCTCGCCGGCGAACGGGGCGCCGTTGACGGTCATGGTGATCTGCACATCAGCCGTCCCCGCCCCGCGCGCGGCGGGCTGCCTTGCGCAGCGCGCGCACGGTGAGCTCCCCGGCCAGGTGGCGCTTGTAGCCGGCCGGGCCACGCTGGTCGGAGGTGGGCCGGCAATGGCTGGCCGCGATCTGGCCGGCCCGGGCGAAGCTCTCCGGTGACGCGGGGGCGCCCCGCAGGAACTCCTCGGCTTCCTGTGCGGCGAACTGCGGCCCCCCCACGGCAGTGAGGCCGATCCCGGCATCGGCGATGGTGTCGCCCGCCAGCCAGATGGCGGCGCCCGCCGCGGCGATCGGCCAGTCCCCGACCCGGCGGCCCACCTTCTCATAGGCGCTGCCCCCACCGGGTGAGATCGGCAGCCGGATCTCGGTGAGGATCTCACCCGCCGCCACCACGGTCTCGTACGGCCCGGCGTGAAACTGCCTGGCAGGCACCGTCCTGGTGCCGCCTGGGCCGCGGATCACCATGCTCGCCCTCAATGCCGCGAACGTCGCGGACAGGTCTTCCGACGGGTCAGCCTGGCACAGTGAGCCACCGATCGTCCCCCAGTTGCGCACGACCGGGTCGGCGATCACCTTCTCGGCGTCGTGCAGGATCGCGAAATGCTCCCCCGCGACTGTTGAGCCGAGCAGTTGCGCATGCCGGGTCAGCGCGCCGATCCGCAGTTCACCATCGGTCACCCCGATATAGGAGAGCTCACTGAGCCCGTTGATGTCGATCAGTGTCTCTGGCTGTGCGAGCCGCAGTTTCATCATCGGGATCAGGCTGTGCCCGCCGGCCAGGATGCGTGCCTCGGGACCGCACCTGGCGAGCAGTTCCAGCGCATGCTCGACGCTGGCTGCCTTCTCATACTCGACATACGCGGGCACCTGCACGCGGCCCCTCCCTCGGGCTCGGCTCGCGTGATGAGTGTACGAGCCGACGGCGGCGCCGGGCGATGGCAGTGGCCCGGGCCAGCCACCGGCGCAGACCGCCCCATGATCCGTTTTGGGCGATAATGGAGGGCCATGACACTCACCCAGCTCAACGCGTTTGTGCTGGTCGCCCGCCTCGGCTCGGTGACCGCTGCAGCAAACGCGCTGGGCGTCAGTGAATCAGCCGTGTCACAGGCGCTGTCCGCCCTTCGCGTGCACCTCGGCGACCAGCTCGTGACCCGCGGTCCCGGGGGGATGACGCTGACCCAAGGGGGTTCCCGGCTGCTGGCCTCCGCGTCGCAGATCGTGGTGCTCGGCGCCGAGGCACACGCCGCGGTCCGGGCGGCGCAGGGCGCTCCCGAGCAGTTGCGGGTGGTCGCCACCTCCGCGATCGCGGAGTTCGTGGTGAGCCCGCTGATGGAGGCGTTCACCCGGCGCTACGCCGGCTCGGTCGAGGTGTCGGTGGGCGTGGCAGTGACCAAGGAGATGGGGGTGCTGGTAGCCAACCGGCTGGCGGACGTCGCGATCGGGACCAGCGAGACCAGCGACCCGGGCCTGGCCCTGGTGACCGAGCCGATCTTCCGCTACCGCCTCGTGGTGGTCACCGCCGGGGAGGCCGCACTCCGGGGCGGCCCCCGCACGTGGCGCTGGCTGGTGGACCCCTCCGGCACAGATCCTGGCACCGACACCGGTCAGTTGCTGGCGACGCTCGGGATACCGGAGAACAGGATCGGGGTGTTCCCGAACCACACCGCCGCCTGGGCGGCGGCAGCGGACGGGGCGGGCGTCGCCCCCGCGGTCGAGCACCTGGTAGCCCATCAGTTGCGGCGCGGTGAGCTCTCGCTGGTGGAGGTGCCCGGACTGCCGATGGATGCCTGCTGGCACGTCACCTTGCTGGAACGCCAGTACCGCAGCGCGGCCGCCAGCGCGATGCGCCGTTTCCTGTCCACGCCGGAGGCGATGCAGCTGATGCGCTCACCAGCGGCCGGGGTGCCACCGTCGCGGTTCCGGCCTCCCGTGTACGTCACGATCTGGAGCTGACCTGCGAAACAGGTCGATAACCGGTGCCGTAGGCTGATCTGTAGGCGCCGGTCCGGCTGGCCCGGGCCGGGTGGCGCTGCCGCCCCGCGGCGCGACTTAAGCAAGAGCTTATTCGGATGTTGCGGGGCGGGTCGGGCGCAGTAATCATGGGAGGGGCTTTGCGGGGGACGGCCCGGCAGGCCTGTCCCATACCAGGAGCGCCGTCCAGCGGATTTAGTCCAGGTGCTACAGCCAGGGAAAACCGGGTCTTTTCGTGATTATTGTAACGCC
>OFGV01000242.1_pt1 | contig 10307 bp, 19 predicted proteins | sample 1521911 | NCBI WGS metagenome assembly OFGV01 (sample SAMEA2553413, study PRJEB24118) | soil metagenome
GGGCGGCTGCCGGCCAGGGTGGCGTTCCCCCGCCGGCCAGGCGGCCGTTTGAGGCCCTCCCGGATCCCGGCGCCTCCCCCCGCCGACTCCCACCCCGAACCCCAGCCCTGCGCCCACTCCGCCTGCAGGACCGGCAGGATCCGCTCGACCATCAGGTCGCTCAGCCCCTGCCGCTGCAGCCACGCGAGCGCCGCCGCCGGGGGCGCCCCGGCGGGCATCGCCGCGGCCCACTGTGCGACCAGGTCAGCGACGGCGGGGCTGGGCAGGATGGCGGCGAGCTGCGGCTCGAACTGGGCGGCGAGCCGCTCATCCTTCTCCCAGCCTGACCAGGCAGGCTGGGCCAGATTGACCGCGCGGGTGACGGCATCCCACCAGTCCTGCATGGGCATCACCCTAACCGCCTGCCACCGTTCTACAGTGGGGCGACGGCACCCGGATGGGAGCGCTGATGGTGAAGACTGGCCGGCATCTGTGGGCCGCCCACCCGCATGTGCGCAGCGGCAGCAGCCTGACGTTCGGCGAGCGGGCGGCGGATGTTCTCAAGGCCAGATTCGGCTCGTGGCCGTTCCTGATCATCCTGAACGCCGTCTTCTTCACCGAAGTGGGCATCCACTTCGCGACTGGCGGCCGGTTCGATTCCGGGCTGCTGCTGATGAACCTGGGCCTCTCATGGCTGGCCGCACAGCAGGGTGGCGCGCTCCAGATCGCCGCGAACCGCGGCGACCGGATCTCATCCGAGGTGGCAACCGGCCCCCACAAGAACAGCGCCGAGCTCCTGGAGATGAACAAGCGGCAGCTGGAGATCCTCGCCCGCCTCGACGGGCTGACGGATCAGGTCGCCGCGCTCACCGGGGCGGTCCGCACGTCCCCCGCAGCGAAGGAGAGATCATGAGCCTCAACCCCACCGGGGCGCCGGTCGAGACCAAGGTCGTCGCCCAGCTCGCCTACTCGCTGCTGACCGGCGCCGTCACCTGGGTCCTCGCCAGCACCGCCCTGTCCGGGCATCTGCCTGCGTACATGCTGAACATGCTGCCGATGGCCACCGCCGCCACCGCGGGTGGCGTGGCCGGGTGGCTGGCCAGGCACACGCCACGCCCCGGTGAGGTCGCCGCCGCCGTCCGCCGCGAACTCGCGCAGCAGGCCCCCCGCCGGGCCGCGCCGCCGCCCTCAATGCCCGCACCCGTGGCCCGGCCACCCGAACCGGCCGCGCCACCCATCGCGCCACCATTCCCCGCACCCGTCCCCAGCCCTGGTGGCACGCCGTGAGCATCATCGTCGCGGACTACGGCTTCACCCATCCCAAGATCGCCCAGCTGCTCGCCGCGAAGGTTGGCGCGGTCGGCCGCTACTTCGGGCAGGACACCAGCAGCGACGGGAAGAACCTCACCCGCGCCGAAGCCCAGCTGCTGTCCGCCGCGGGGATCTCGGTCTTCTCAATCTTCGAGTACGGCGCGCAGCAGGCGGCCGGGGGCGCGGCGCAGGCGGCGAAGGACGTGACGCTGGCGCGGCAGCAGCGGCACGACGTGGGGATGCCGTTCGATCGGCCGTTCTACTTCGCCGCCGACTTCGACGTCCCCGACTACGCCCCGCAGTCCACTGACCCGCTGGCCAAGCTCGGCCCGGTAGGCGAGTACTACTCATACATCCACGCCCACATGGGCAGTGTGCACGCGGGCGCGTACGGCGGGTACTGGCTGATCTCCCGCCTGTTCGACGCCGGGCTGATCACCTTCGGCTTCCAGACGGTGGCATGGTCGGGGGGGCAGTGGGACAAGCGGGCGTGCCTGCGGCAGGGCGGCGCGACGATACTCGGCGGCGAAGCGGACCTGGACACCCCGGAGCGCACCGACTTCGGCCAGTGGACCCTGGCACCCACGCCACCGTCCCCGCCGCAGCAGGACGGGTACCTCGTGCTGCCCGGTCAGGCAGGCGGGTTCACCGGCCGCGCGGTCACATCCACCGACGCAGGCAGGACCTGGTCGTGAGCCTGTAGGCTTGCACCCAGGATCTGGGGCTCCCGGACGCGGGAGTGCCCGTGGGGGATTGGGACCGGCACCGCCCGGTCCCGCGTGAACCGCGACGGGCTTACCCCGCTAAACTTGACGTGCGGCGTTCGCCGCGTTCCCCCTGGTCACGACGGGTTCCTTCCATGCTGCACGGGCTCATCTGCCTCGCCCTGCTCGCCCTGCTCGTGCTCGCCGTCCAGCCCCTCAAACCGTAGGGCCGCCAGTTCGGCCGCCCGGGACGGCTGCCTCCGCCCGCACCCATGCCGCAAGCCCGGCCGGCGGTGCCAGCCGGGCAGCGGCGTCTTGTGCTGGCCGGGCATCAGGCGACCTGGGTGATGCTTGCCTGCCATGCCTGTGCGGCTTCACGGGGTGTGCGGTGGCCTGTGCCTTTCTTATTGTCGAGGCCCTGCAGCGGGCAGGCCCAGGACTGCCGTGATACCGGCACAAAGAACCATTCGCCATTAATGCCCTGATCGATGGTACCCAGCAATTTGTCCCCGTTGACATCGGCCCACAGCCGGAGTGACTCGCTCTTGCCATCGGGGTGTTCCAGCCAGCAGTTAACGCCGGCGGGAATAACATCGGGGCCAGTGAGGGACATTTTCGGGTTCCCCTTTCTTTCTGGTGCCTGCATGGCCAGCGGCAGCGGAGGGGCGAGGCGCCCGGGGTTAACGGCAGAGCTATCGGCTCGCCCCCCAAGGGTGGCCTGGCCGCCTCGATCGCCAGCGGCGCGGCAGGCTTCCGCTCAGCACCGGCGGCCCGGGCCTCGTGTTTCACCGGGCGCCCCCGGCGGATCAGCACCACCACCCACACCGACATGGCCGGGATCACCACCCCGTACAGCACCCACGCCACCGCTGCCAGCACGTCATGGGCCAGCGCCGCCGCGGCAGCCGACGACGCCACCCCCACGGCCATACCCACGGCGGCAGGCAGTCTCACGTCCGCGTGACTGGTGTGGCCGCAGCAGCCGCCATTGCGGCACATCAGCGTTTGCCCTTCGGCTTGGCGACCTTCTTCGCCGCCCGTGGGCTGAAGCGGATCACGCACGTATGGGGCAGCGGGTTGTTATACGCCTTCCCGCACCGGCCGCACTTGACCAGCTTGACCGTCACCTTCGGCTTCCACGGCATCGTGATCACTTCCCCTTCGGCTTGGCGTCCTTCTTCGCGTGCCGGGCTATCGACGTCCACTTCTTTGAGGCGTCCCGCTGTGCGATGGCGGTCTCAAACTCATCTCGCTCCGCCTTCAATTTGGCACTCTCACGGAGCATGGCCGCCATCAGCCGTGCCTCACCCTCAGTTGGCTTGCTTCCCATCGCGCCTACCTTCTCCGCTCGGGCCTGCCGCCACAGCGGCGGCAGTGATTCCACCTCTGGCTGTTGCTCCCCCAGCCGCGGCCCGTCCCCCCGCACCGCCGGCACGGACCCCACGGCCACACCCTGCGCCCCAGCCACCACCACGCCACCCACACGGCGGCGGCGAAGACCAGCACGTGGGCGACGTTCACCGGCTGCCGCCCGGGGTGAGGTGACAGCGGATCCCGTTAGGTTCCCAACGGGGTGCCTGGGCCACGCTAACCGCCGCCTGACCTGCGGAAGTTAGCCAAGTTAGCCGCGCTGCCCCCGTTAGCCGCACCCATCACGAGCCCCCAGGAACACCACCAGGCAACCACCGGCAGCTAACTCACCCCCTCACGCCCGGCCAGCACCCGCCGCAGGTCCGCCGGGTCGAGCCGCGGCACATTTCCCACATTCGTCGTCCGCACCCCCTCGCCGCCGAGCAGGTCCCGCAACTGCACACCCGTCAGCGACCGGTACGGCCCCCACGCCGGCGCCAGCCCGCGCAGCAGCGCAGGCACATCCGCCAGCCGCACCCGTTCCGCGCCGATCACCTCATCCAGGTCGGCGAGCAGATCCCGGACCTCGATCGCCGGAACCGGCACGGACGCATACGCCGGGGTCCCCGGCGCCAGGGCCGCCATCGCCCGTGCGATCACGTCCTCCGCGGCGTCGAACCCCGTGTCGTCATCAACCTTCACGAAGTACCAGCGCAGCAGCTCGAACTGCGCCTCGGACACACCCGTGATGACGCTGGTCCCGCGGTCCCGGCCCGGCCGCAGCTCGGTCGCCCGGATCCCCGCCGCGAACGACCCGTCACCCAGGAACCCGTCATTGCTGCGCCACGACTTCACATAGAAGCAGCAGTTCACCGAGACAAGTTCCACCAGCTTCGGCGGGATCGCCTCCTTCCGGCTCGACTGGGTGTCGAACAGCAGCGACACCGCCGTCTTACGGGCCCTCTTCGCCGTCTTCGTCGCCAGTTCCGCCGCCTGCTCACCGAAGTCCGGGTGCCCGAACAGCTCATGGCACTCGCTGAACAGCGCGACAACCGGCCGCAGGTCCTCGTGCGCGGCGGCCAGCCCGCGGGTTACCTTCTTCGCGCCCAGGTCAGCCAGCCGCGCCTCGCGCCGCCCAACCTCCTCGTACAGTTCATGCAGGCGGCCCACCGCCGCGGCCATCGTGGCGTCCTCGATGCCCTTGTGGTAGACCGACAGCCGCGGGGTGTAGGCGTCGAAGTCGCCGTTGTTCGCGAAGACGAACACGTTCAGCTCAGCCAGCGGGTCGAGCGCGCAGCCGAGCATCACCACCCGGCAGGCGTTGCTCTTGCCCTGCCCCATCTGGCCGCCCGCCACGAAGTTCGCGCCCACCACCGGCACACCCAGCGCGTCCCCGCGCGGCGACACACCGGCCGGGACCCCGGTGAACACGTCCGCCGTGCCCTCATGCAGCAGCGGGTAGTCCGGCGCCGGCCGCGACAGGACGCCGCTGTCAGCGATCCACACCGCCACATGCCCCGCCGGCCCCGCCCCAGCTTGCTCCGCGTCGGTCGGCCACACCTCCACCTCGGCACGGTGCAGGTTCCGGGCGAACACCGGCCGCTGGTCGGCGACCATCCCCGCCGTGACGCCGAGCGGCACGCTGAACACCGCCGAGTAGCCGCGGCCGTCCCGGACCGGCAGCAGGTGGAACGATGGCCGCCAGCCGTCCCTGAACGCGCGGCGCATCTCGGGGATCCGCAGGTTGTCCAGCGCCAGGACGATCGTGTCAGCGGTGACGACCATCGCGCCGTCCTCACCGGCCCGGGTACCTGCGGCCAGCCAGCCGGTCACGCCCGCCCGGGCATGGATGCGGCCTGCCCACCACAGCGCCAGCAGCGCGGCCCATGGCGCGGCCAGCACCAGCGGCCCCCACGCCCCCGATACCACGACCGTCATGATCTCGGCGGTGCGGGCAACCATCCTGACCGGCACCGCGATCTCGGCGGGGTTGCCGGTGGCGATGGCCAGCAGGCAGCCGGTGCCCACCAGGACCATCAGGAAACCACCCAGGATCCTCGGGACCCGCTCGGCCAGCCGCGCGGGAAGCTCGATCAGTTCCATCCGCCGCTGGTGACGCTCACGCCGGAATGCGGCCAGCCGCGACTCCCACTCCAGCGCGGCCGGCAGGTCGCCGGACTTCTCCGCTGACCGCAGGTGCCGTTCATACCTGGCTGCCGTCCGTGACATCCACAGGCGGCGGATCACGACAGCTGCACCGAGCGCGATATAGCTGACGTTGCGCGCCACCGCGCGGGTGCGGTCGTGGCGCGCCGCCACCGCGGCGGCGCGGACCACCCGCAGCGGGACGGACCGGGGTGGCGGGATTACCTCGCCTTCAAGAACAGGCTGCTGCGCCGGGACGGCCACCAGGTGCCGGGACTGGCCCGGGTCCGCGTAATCACTGGTGTCAGGCATCGGCGTGCACCCCGTTCAGCGACGGCGCCGGGGCGGCCGGGGCGGGCACCTTGACAAGGCCGGCCACCTTGCGCCGGTCGATGCCGAGCGCGTCACCGATCTCCTTGTAAGTGACCGGCTCACCCAGGCAGTCCCGCCCGTGCTCCAGCAGGATCCGCAGCGCCTCAGCCGCACTCTCCGGCGGCCCGTGCGGGCACGTGTCACCCGTGTCACAGGTGGCCGGGGCGGGATTGCGGGAATCCCCGCCCCGGCCACGCCTGACAAGCCCGGCCAGCGACTCCAGCGCGAGCACGAACGCCAGCGCGGGCCACCCGGCCACCAGCCGGCCGCCCCACCCGTGCGGCCACCCGGCGGCCACGTTCATGACAGCGGTGACAGTGATGCCCGCAGCGAGCGCCACCATGGCGAGGGGGGGGCGCCTGGCCCCGGTCCGTGAGGCGTCGAGCAGGTCTGCGGACGCACCCAGGATGACAAGGTCGGCCAGGAACGGCACCAGGTAGGTGACGGGCGCGGTCGCGCCGGACAGCCGGGTCACCGCCACGCCGTGAAGGTAGCTGGTGATCCCCGCGATACCGGACACGCCTGCCAGGGCTGTCCCGGCTGTCAGTTTCGTGGCCCTGGTGCGCCGTCTGCGCTTAGGCTTGCTCACAGGTCAAGCCTAAGGCCGCCATGATTAACACGGCTACAGCGTGGCGCATCTAGGCCCCGCATGCGTGAACCCGGCACACTATGCTGTGTGACAATCGACCGCGGCGCACCGGAGCCGCTTTACATCCAGCTGGCCGCCCTGATCCGCGGCCAGATCACGTCGGGGGAACTGCCGCCCCGGGCGGCGATCCCATCCATCACCGGCCTCGCCGCCGACCATGATCTCGCGGTGGTGACGGTGCGCCGGGCGGTCGCCGTCCTGGTCCGGGAGGGGCTCGTGCACACTGTTCCCGGCCGCGGCACCTTCGTCACGGAGGCAGACGATGAGTGACCTCGCGGATTTTCTGCGCGCACGGTACGGCGAGGACGAGGCGATAGCGAAGGCCGTACGGCCGGACCAGGACTACGCTGACAGTGAGCATCAGGAGCGATGGAACCCGGCGCGCGTGCTCCGCGAGACCGGGACCAGGCGGCACAGGCTGGCACGCTACCTTGCGCAGGCCGGCTACGGCCTGCCTGAGGGTGTGGCCGACGGGCGTGACCCGTACGAGAAGGAATGCGACGCGGCGGTGAAAGACGCACTGAAGATAGAAGTGCTCGAAGACGCCGCCATCTGGCGGGATCATCCGGACTATGACCCCGCGTGGGCGCCGGATGCCTATGAGGTGCTGGGGACGGCCACCAATGATGGCTGGCTCGAAGGGCAAGAGGACCCGGGCAGCGGGACGTCCCGCCAGCCGTAGCCAGCGGGACGCCCACGGGCTGCCACGGGGAGCCTATACGCAGTGTCAGCCGGCGCCCGGCACGAACTCACCGCGGCCCGGCAGCTGCGGCACCGGGATCGCGTTCACCGCGGCAGCGGCCGCCGGCTGGCTGACCAGCGTGTACACGGTCGTTGACTGGATGCTGCGATGCCCCAGGACATCTCTCAGCGCCAGCAGGTCATGACCGGACGCGTCGTAAAACTGGGTGGCGAACCGGTGCCGCAGCTTATGCAGGGTCGAGGTGATCCCGCACGCATGCAGGTGGCTGTTGCACAGATGGCTGACCAGCTGGGGCGTGTTCGGCCCCCGTTCCCCGTCGTGGCGGCGGAATGCCCACCCCGACGCGGGCAGCCCGTGCGCCTCCAGCTCGGCGCACACGAACGTGGCCAGCGGCACCACATGCTCGGTCAGGCCCTTCGTCGCGTCCTGCGCGATGAAGATCGCCGGGCGCGGGGCGCGCAGCATGATGTACTCCGCGCGCAGGTAGGCGATCTCGCACGCCCGCAGCCCAGCACACCCGGCGAGGACAAGCCACGGCCGGATCCGCCGCGGCGCGCAGTCGAGGGCTTCCAGGAGGTCACCCTCCCCGATCGGCCGGGGCAGGCGCCTGCCGGTGCGCGGGATGGGCAACCCGGCGGACGGGTCCACGCCGATCAGCTCCTTGCTCAGCGCCCACAGGTAGAACATGCGGGCGTGATGCACGTAGTTGCTGATGGCGCCGGGGGTGAGGTCCAGCCCGGCGCGCCACCCGAGCAGGTCGGCGGGGGTGGCGTCGAGGAGGGGGACGGGCAGCAGTGCGGTCATGCGTGTTAACGCGCGGCGGCGCGCGGTGATGGTGCCGGGGGAGCGGCCGAGCAGCCGCAGGTGGTCCAGGTGGGACGTGATGGGCATGGGTGCCTCGCTGGCGGGGGGGATGTCAGCGGGGCCAGGAACACACATGGTAGTCATGCGGCTACCAAAGCTGTCAAGATGGTAGTGATTCTGCCCCTCATGCCACCAGGGAAGGCGTCCCCGAGCAGCCAGGCGATAGGTACCGCGCACCGCAGTGCCCAGGACAGGAGCACGGGCCGCGACGGCGCCGTCCTGCCGCTCTCGTAGTTGACGATACTGCTGCGGGCGATGCCGATCTCGTCGGCTAGCTCAGCCTGCTTGAGCCCGGCATGCTCGCGGGCTTTCCTCATGCGGTCACCGAGGGTCCACTGGGGGACCTCGCTGGGCGGGCCGGTGGCCTCGTTCATGTGGCCAAACTAAGCCGCCCGTCTCAACTGCGTCAAGAATCCGGCCCGAATCACTTGACGTGACTTGGCCATAAGTCTAAGTTCGGTCACATGACCGAGAACGACATGACCACCGCCGACGTTGCCGAGTACCTCGGGGTGTCCGTGCGGACGGTCGCGCGCATGGCCGACGACGGGCGCATCACCCCCAAGATGAAGTTCCCCGGCGAGACCGGCCCCTACCTGTTCACCCGCGCCGAGGCTGAGCGCGCCAGGCGCGAGCAGGAGAAGGCCGATGTGTAACCCCATCACCACCCATCACCCAGACACCCTGCTCGCCAAGGGCGTGCACGAGGGGTTCGAGTACGAGGTCACGTCCAACCGGATCGGCTACCGCTGCGGCTACGTCCGCATCCCCCCCGGCCACCCGTGGCACGGCAAGGGGTACGACGACGTCCGGGCAGCAGACGGCGGATGGCCTGACGTTCACGGTGGCCTGACCTTCGCTGAGCCTGACACCGACTGCGGCAAGGGCGGCGAGGACAGCGCGTGGTGGCTCGGCTTTGACTGCGCCCACCACATGGACGCCCCGGACCCGTCACTGCCCGGCTACGACGCGCGCATGGCAGTTGGTGGCGGGACGGTCAGGACCACGGGCTACGTCGTGGCCGAATGCAAGCTCCTGGCCGGGCAGGCGAAGGCGGCCGCGTCATGAGGTGCCCCGTGAAGATCCACTACGGCACCGGCAGTGACACGCACACCCAGTGCACCAAAGACGAAGACCACTGGGATCTGCGCACAGGACGGGACGACACGCACGAAGGCCCCGGCCTCCCGCAGTTCCCCGGCCAGCGGATTATCTGGCAGCCCGGTGACCGCCGCGAGTACGTGGGCGAGTGGCCCGGCCCGTGCACGCAGCCCGGCTGTGTGCTGCACCTGGGGCACCTGGGGAGGTGTGCGCTGTGAGCCGCCGCAAGCGCGCCGCGTCATGATCACGGTCGCTGGCCGGCGGTCCAACGGCCGCCCCGCCTTCCGCCCCTACACCCGCGGCGCACCCCGCCCCGCATGGATGACCGCCGCCCTCGCCGCCGCGCAAGCCCAGCACGGGCCGCCGGTCCCCACCTGCATCTGCGGGCAGCCCATCACCTTCGAACGCGGCAACCCCTGCGCCACCTGCCCCGCCTGCGGGTGGCGCACCACCGGGTCCCGCATCCAGCCCGCCGCACCCTGACAGACCAGCGCGCCCCCGGGCCTGACAGCAGCGGGGGCGCACCGGCCCCGGCCAGAGAGCGGGAGCCGGGACCACACCCAGCATAGGAGAGCACCCATGATCAAGCTCGACGACTTCCCCCGGGTCATGTCCGCCCGCCACGTCGCCGACGCCTACGGCGTCACCGCCAAGACCGTCGTCCGGTGGGAGGCGCAGGGCGTCCTCAAGCCAGACTTCCGAACCCCCGGCGGTGACCGCCGCTACCTCCGCGACCGCATCGAGCGGCTCCTGAACGGCGGTGGCCAGCGGTGACCGGCCGCAAGCTCACCCAGGAGGAACTCTTCGATGAGGGCATCACCCGGTTCGGCAGAGCCCTGGATATCGCGTTCGTCTGCCCGGCATGCGGCGACGTGGCGAAGATCGGCGAGTTCCCCCCCGGCGCGCTCGCGAACGCCGGGCAGGAATGCATTGGCCGCTCGCTCGGCGCACTGGAGGACGGCTACACCGGCCGCGGCTGCGATTTCGCGGCCTACGGGCTGATCTGCGGCCCGTGGACGGTGGTCATGCCCGATGGCAGGGAGATCCACTCTTTCGCGCTCGCGGACGTGACCCCATGACCCGGGACCGTGAGGCCGCGCTGCGCGGGCTGTTCGGGGCGCTCTCCCGG
>OFGV01000243.1_pt1 | contig 10306 bp, 15 predicted proteins | sample 1521911 | NCBI WGS metagenome assembly OFGV01 (sample SAMEA2553413, study PRJEB24118) | soil metagenome
TCCTTCTAGCAGCGGCAGCAGCGGTAGCGGCTGTCCCAGTTCGTCACCGGGGCCCCAGAACACCTGACAGCCGACATCGGCTGCCTCTGCCAGAGCCGCCCGCACCAGCGCGGACTTGCCGATTCCCGGCTCGCCCTCGATCAACACCGAACTGCCCCGTCCCGCCGCCACGTCCCGCACGAGCCCGGCCAGCATCGCCATCTCACTGTCGCGGCCGATCAGCGCACCGGCCGTGGTCGCGGTGGGCACGGAGCGAACTTTACTACCAGAACATTTATGGAACAAGCAGTGCTTTTCGGATATAAGTGGCGCCACTCATCCGCGTCTTCTGGTAATAATGATGTCATAAGTGTTCCGGCGACACGCGGTGAAAGTTGCACAGGACCTTGCAGTGCAAGGCAGTATTAAAATTCTCCCGCATGAGGAAATGAACATTGCCGGTAATCTAGAACGGCAATTATCGGCGCCGATTTTAATCGTCGCCTACGACGCATAAAATGGCCTGAAGATGGAAATAGCTCCACATGACATAGACAAGCAATACAGGACGGCAGCGTCCCATAACGGGCTGCTGGCCTGAGCAGTCGCCATGGAGGAGCCATGCGCATCGGGCGAACTATCATTATTCCCGCTATCCTAGCGCTCGGCGTGGCCGGATCGGCCCTGCCTGGCTCAGTAATGGCCGCAGCGGCTGGGCACGCGCCCAGCACCCATGTGCTGGCAGTTGCCGCTCCTGCTACACCCGACATTTTGTATCACGCGTGAACTAACATGACGCACCACTAACGGTGGCACAGGTCTATCTAATCCCGTGGTGGGTCGATCGCACGGTTATCGGGGCGCGGCTGGATTCGTTGCGCGTGTACTGTCTGCTGCAATGCCTTAGCAGTAGCACCAATGGTTTCAGCTTGTCCCGGCAGACCGCATCACCAACTTCAACCTCAGCCATCACAGATAACTGCCGCCGATCATGGCGAACCTGTGCCTGGACACCACCGTCCGGTCGTAGAAGACGACCCCCAGCGCCCGGTTGAACTGCGAGATCACTGGGGTGGCGTCGCAGCCCTGCACTTCCCGCATCTTTTGGCGCAGCCGTTTCGGGAATCACTTCACTACCGCGTGTGCGGCTTGATGATCGGCTTGCCGCGGGAGTGGCGGCGGACGCGGAACCGCCTCCCCCCGCGTTTCGTCCATGTCTGGCGAGCCGGGGCTTGGTTTGCGCTGGATCTTCGCGTGAGGTGTAATGAAACTTTCATTATGGATTCTACGTAAAGATCTATCTGACGTCACACCGATCCCGCTCACGCGGCACCGAGGAGGAGGGACGCGGGATGACCGTGCCAGGAAGCCCCACGGTACGGCGCCGCCGACTTGCTGCCGAACTGCGCGAGATCAGGGAAAGCAAGGGCAAGAGCGGGGATGCCGTCGCCGCCGCCCTGAAGTGGTCGCCTTCCAAGATCAGCAGATACGAACGGGCCAGGACCGGCCTGCAGCCGCGGGAAGTCGAGAGACTGCTCGACTTCTACCAGGTCACTGGATCCCGCCGCGCACTCCTGCTCGCGCTCGCCGAGGATGCGACCCAGAAGGGCTGGTGGGAGGAATACGCAGGTGGCCTTTCCGCCGACTATCAGCAGTTCATAGGCCTGGAGCACGAGGCCAGTTCGATCTCGATATGGCACGTTGATGTTGTACCTGGCCTATTACAGACAGAAGCTTATGCCAGGCACATAATCAGCAGCTACAGCAAGGTCGAGCCGATCACACCAGGCATGATCGGGCGACTGGTCAGGGTCCGGATGCAGCGCCAGGAGGTCCTGAATCGCGAACCAGCGGTTCAGCTGTCGGTCGTGCTCGATGAGTCGGTCCTGAAGCGCCGGGTGGGCGATGAACTGGTGATGCGTGAGCAGCTTCGCCGGCTCGCGCAGTTGGCCGACCGGCCAAACCTGACCTTGCAGATCCTCCCCCTAGACGCGCAGCACACGGTCTTCGGGGAATCATTTGTTATATTCCGTTTTGGGCCAGATAACGACGCTATGCTGCAAGATGTGGTTAGCACTGAGCATTTGAGAAACGACTTCTCCCTGGAAGGCGAGAAAGAGACCTACTTGCATAGGATCGCGTTTCAGATGCTCGTCGGCGCGTCGCTCGACCCAGCGTCGTCCAAAGCGCTCATCCTTGAGACGGCAGGGTCGCATTGGTCAGGTGCCCAGCAGGCACGCTGACCTGCAACCGACCACGCTGACCTGCAACGGACCATGCTGACCTGCAACGGACCACGCTGGTCTGCAACCGACCACGCTGACCTGCAACCGACATAGACCGTCGATCCGCAGCACTGGCCTGCGGCTTCCCTGACCACTCCCGCTGTGCGGCCGCAGCGCTGCTACCTGCGCGAAAACGGCGCCCGGGGAGATCCGCCGCGTCCTTGCCCAGTTCCTCCTCAGTTGCTCTAGGATCAGAGACCCCAGATGTCAACGGTATCCGCTAGTTTCACACACCAGGTACGCTGTGTAGTTGATAGAGTACTCCACGTAGTCACACTCTAAGCCATAAATGGCACGACATTCTGCGAGGTAAGGACGTGGAAAGACTAACGAACGGGCGGCGCCCGGGAGGCCCGGGTTCAGGTACGCACTGGACCAAGAGCTCCCTCAGTTTCTCCAACAGCAACTGCGTCGAAGTGGCAAGCCTGCCCGATGGCGGGATCGGTGTCCGCGACAGCAAGGACACTGAGGGCCCGGTTCTCCGATTTACACCGGGCGAATGGCACGCATTTCTCGGCGGAGTGCGAAACGGAGAATTCGATAGTTTCGGCAGAATATGACCGCTACGGGCAAATCGCCGTAGCACCCAGCTCAGGCTGACCGTCGATCAGAACTCAAGCGGGGGCCCCTCCGAGCACTGAGGGGCCCCCGTTGCCTGATCAGCACCCGAATGGCGAAGCAGGACGCTGGTATCACAGCCCGGCGATTCCATCCTGGTCAGCCCCAATGGGCCGTGCCGGGCGATAACGTGGCCGGCCGCGTCGTAGGCGATTTCGCTGGTGACCTGGCTGCCGTTCCAGTCGATGGCCGGATGCGGCAGCCGGAACCACACCAGGAACGCACCCACCCAGTCCCCGCTGCCGGTGGGCACCCGGACCTCCCGCCCGGTGTGTCACCGCAACCGCCAGCAGCCCAGCCCGTTGTGGCGGTGGCATGATGGCTCTCCCTGGTAGAGCTACCCAGCAGCGTGCCCCGCCACGGCTAGACCTCGTCGCCCTCGGCCAGCACCGCTACCACCAGTTCCCGCAGTGCCCCGGTGAGGTCGCCCTCAGTGACCATGACAGTCCGGTCATCCACACTGATCTGGTACACGATGTCGCCGGGGGCTGCCCGGTAGGGCGGCGGCGTATCTGGCGCCTGGCCGAGGAGATTCTCCCAGCGCCCGGCGTCGGGGCGGCCGGTGGTCTCAAGCATCCGGCGGCGGATGTTCCCATCCTGGGCTATCCGGGTGACCTCAAGCCTCACCCACCTAGTTTGTCCCCCCTCGGCAACCTGCGCCAGATCTGATCACTGCGCATCTTCGTCGGGCCAGGTCTCACGCTCCCTGGCCGCCGACGAACCCAGGGGCGCCGGCGGGTGCCGTCACCGTGCCTCACCAACGGCGAGTACGGCCGTCACCAGGTCGGACAGTGGTCCGGACAGGCCGTCGTCGGCGACCATGACATCCCGCTCGTCTCGCTCGATCAAAGGTCAACCTGGTACCCAGACCCCCACGCATCTGGCGGGACATTCATGCAATGGTGGCTCAACACGGCCGCCCTGCTCGGCTGGCTCCTCTCGTCGATCGTCGTCCTATCCCTCGCCCGAATTGCGCGGGCCGCCTGACGACTTCGGACCCCAGCCACCATGCCGGCATAACCCGCCGGATCATCGGCGCCTCTTCGCCCGCCTCCAAGCGACGCCCGGCGGGCCACCGCCCGGGAGGGCAGCGGGGAGCGACTCCAGCGCCAGCGCGGCCGGCTCACACCCAGATACCCGCCCTTCGGCCGAGCCACCCCCGGACCCCAGCCCACACTACGGCCCGGGTCCCGCGCCTCAGGGCAGAAGACCACCTCAGCGGCCGTAAGGGCTGAAGATTTCCGAACGGGGTGGGGTCTTAGGATCAGGTTGATGCGGCGCGAGTCTTCCACTGTGGTTGTCCTGGTGGGCGAGGTAAGCGAGGGACTGCTTGCCGGGCTCGGCCGCTCTCCTAACGTCTCAGTCGCCCGCGCTCCAGCTGGCGGGACCCGCCAGCCGGCTGCGCAGCCCACGGCGGCGCAGCCGGGCTGGGAGGCGGGCGCGCTGGCGATGCGGGAGGCGGCCCGGCGGCGATCGACCTACGTGATCGTGACCGATGACCCGCTGGCCGATGTGGCGGCCGCGTGGCGGGCGATGTGGGAGGTGACGGCCGGCCCAGGCGGGGCAGCCGGGTTCGAGGAGTGCGCTGCGGCCGCGCTGGCGGCCTGGCGGGACAAACGGTTCGAGCTGCCCGACTACTACCTGGTCATGGCTGGTGTGCAGCCGGGCGGTACCGGCCCGGACCTATACCTGGGGCCGCTTCGTGCCGCACGCCCGCGCCGGGTAGCCGTTGCCGGTATCGGCGAGACCGCTCGCGTACTGGACACGCTCAGGTCCCTGGAGCACGGGCCGTGTGGCCGCCGCTCGACGAGCTGATCGATGGAGCCCGTCATTTCTACGCTGGCGGCCTCGCCGAGGCGCAGCCAACCCCGGCCTAGCCGGCCGGTCTTAACCGCTGGGCGGCGCCAGGGGTGGCTTGAGCGCGGGAGGCAGCAGCGCTGGAACAGGGATACGCCGCAGGGCAGGTCGCTCCCATGCTGGTGCGGTGCATCTCGGCCTCATCGCCATCCGCGGGCGTGCAGTTCCTCACGGCACCGCGCACGGAACCCTACGGCCGCGTCGCCGTGTTCCTCGACATCGCTGGCAGCAAATGGGACCTGATCTGTCCCGCGTCGTAATGCTGGCAGCTCGCGGCTGCAGTCTGAAAGGACCGCGACCACGCGGTGCTGAACACCCGAAATACGCAGGCCCGCAATTTTTGGCTGATATTGCCCGCCGTGGTAGAGGGAAGTTTCACGGAGCATGATCATCAGGCGGTGGCCATCCATGTCAGCCGTTCCGCGGAAGCAGGTATCGATCACTCGCTGGCGTGCTGCCAGATGTCAGGGCCGGGATGCTCGGCGGTGACCTCCTCCGGCAGCGGGGTGGTCGGGTTCCGCCACCAGGAGGCCGAGGGGCGCAGTGGCATCCCGGACGCATGACCGACCAGGTAGCCGCCATGGCGGGCCTCGGCCAAGACGAAGCCCGGCTGGCGGCACCGAACCCTGAGCCGGCCCGCGAACACGACGAGCGTCATCATCGCGCCTATATGGCGGGTCGCTGTAGAGCTCAGCGTGCAGGGCCTGCAGCTCGCCAGCGTGCCCGGCGGCCTGCTTCCCGCTGAGCAGGAACGTTATCTCGGGCGCAGACGCGGCCACCTCCTTCGCCCAGCCAAGCTTCCAGAACAACCCGCCAGCTTGCTGACATCCCGCGTTCGTAGTGCTCCCAGCAGCCGGGACCGGCCGCCGCACTGACGACTGGTCGGGCGGCCATGTGGGGCTGGCCAGGTCGCACTGTTCGAGTTGCGGGTACGCGCAGTCCGGGTCTCGCGGTCCCGGGAGAATGCATGAGTGGACCACCCACCGGCCGGCTGCAGCGGACGCGATGATGCCGGGGCCGGGGGCGGGCGCGTCAGCGAACTGGCGGGCCGGGCTGGGCGCGCTCGGTCCAGGGCATCGTGCCGACGAGGTTGGCGGCGATCAGCGTGCGGTCGGCCGGATCCCAGGCCAGCACGGTGTCCGCCTGGGTCAAGGCGATCAGGGCTGTCATGGTTTCGGAGCTGGGGGCGAACAGGTGCTGCTGGTCATCCTCGGTCACGATCATGATCTGGAACCGGCCGTGATCGCCGTCCGGCCCGGCTGCCCAGTTGGCATTGACGATCTTCACTCGCCGCGTCTGCTCGCTTGCGCCTGGCATGACATCCAGTAAGCAGCGGCAAAGACGCCATCTGCAAGTGATTCGCGCCTGCCCGGCTCGACCTGGCGCCGCTGCTGGCCGTGCTGCCGCGCCGCGGCTATGTGCCGGACTTCCTCTACTCCGCCGCCGCGGACCTGCAGGCCGGGCCTGGCCGGCCAGCTTGCGGAGATCCGCGCGACCGGGCCGGCGCAGGTGGCACGCGAGCTCGAGCGGTGCCGCGAAACCGTGGATGACGAGCAGTATCGCCGCTTGCTCACGTGTCTGCTTACCGATCCACAGCGTGCACGAGACCAGCTCGCGGCCCGGCTCCACGATGCCTGGGCCAGCCTGGTGGCGCCGTTTTGGGTGCGCATCCGCACGCTGCTCGACCGTGATATCGACGAACGCTCCCGCGTGCTGGCGCGGTACGGCCTGCGCCGTGTTCTCGATGAGCTCCACCCGAAGATCCGCTGGACCAGCCAGGGCCTGTCGCTCGCAGGCTGCAATGGGCGCACCGTTGAGGTCGGCGAGCGCGGATTGCTGCTCATGCCCAGCGCCTACCTCTGGCCGCACGTCGCCGCGATCGTCGAGGAACCGTGGCTGCCGACGGTCATCTACCCCGCCACCGGCATCGCCGGGCTCTGGCAGAGACCCACAGCGCCGCCAGACGCGCTCGGCCGACTGCTCGGCCGCACCCGCGCCCGTATCCTGGCCGCCCTGGACCAGCCCCTGTCGACGACCGCGCTCGCCGCGGCCACCGAGCTCAGCCCAGCAGGTGTCTCGCGGCACCTGCTCGCGCTCCGCGACGCAGGTCTGGCCTGCACCGCCCGGCATGGCCACGAGGTCCGCTACCGCCGAACCGAACTCGGATCCGCCCTCCTGCACGCACGCCGTGGCTAGCACGACCACGCAGATCATGGGCTCAAGCCCATCGCTTGACCTCGCCATGCATGCCGCACCGCGCGGCGGCTGCCCGGGGACTGAGCTGGTCACCTGCCAGCGGAAACAACTAAAGCCCTGGCGCCGGGCTGGCTTTGGCGTTGCTGAGCTGCTACGACGCTCCGCCACGAACAACGGAACACCTGGCGTCCCGGACCCGCCGATCGGCGCGCCATCGGCCTGGAGGCGCGATCCTCCAGCGAGCGCCCAGAAGGCTCGATATGGACGGTTTCGATGCTCCGTTCTTCGACCGGCGGCAGGCCAGCGCGGGCTAGCGCCGCGTTGAATGCACCGGCGGGGCTGGGCGCCGGGCTGGGCGGCAGCCACCAGGTGAAGCCGCGGCCGTCGGGATGCAGGTCGGCCTGCAGGACCTCGACCAGGGGGACGTTGAGGATCCGTGCCGCAGCGCACCAGCCGGCGTCGAAGGAATCGACCACGATGTCCGGGCTCCAGGCTCGCAGGACCGATGCACAATCCTCGATCTCCTGCGCGGTGAACTCATGGTCGCACCAGCCGAGAAGCGCCAGGAAATGGTCGTAGTCGCGGACGAGTGGCGTTGCCGGCGGCCATTCCGCCGCCGGGCCGGCGTCCGCTCATCTTCCTGTATGGCGGAAAGCCCAGATACGCGCCGGGGATGACCATCTGGTGCGACTCGGCGATCGTGCTCGATGCCTGCATCCAGGCCCTGGCAGACCTCGATGCCGACGTTGTCGTCGGCGCCGGCAACCAAGAGCTTCCAAGTCCACTGCCGGCCAACTTCATGCCGCTCGACCACGCCCCCGGCCAGGTCCTGGCCAGACGAGCGGACGCGATGGTTCACCACGGCGGGCACGGTTCCACCCTGACCGCGCTCGCAGCAGGGACACCAGCGCTGATCATCCCCACCTACAGCGAGCGCGAGAGCAACGCCCGCCGCGCAGCCGCCCTGGGCGCCGCCACTTACCTGGTGCCAGAAACCGAAGACGGCGACGCTCAGCACGAACCGGGACTTGCCATGGTTCCCACAATGGGAGGCGCCGGCCGGCGACTCGAACCCAAGCTCGTTGCCGATGCGATCAGGACACTGCTGGAAGACCCCCGCTACTCAGACTCAGCCCAGACAGCCGCGCACCAGCTTGCCGGACTTCCCGGCGCCGCCAGCGCCGCCGGCGCCATCGAAGCCCTGCTTCAGCCCGTAACCGGTGGCCGCTAGACAACGAGGACTGCCGGCGGGCTGCGGCCAGGAGTGGCGGGAGCCTGATGAGACCAGCCTGCCCTGCCGGGCGAGCGGTGGATCGGTTGCCTGCAAGGCATGGACTGCCGGCCGTCAGCGTGCCAGACTGCCAGGATCGGGTGCTGGGCCAGCCGCGATGCCGAGCCGGTGCTGCCCGTCTGTAGTTCATGGGGTCGCGGCCTGGTCCGGGAGGGGAGCGGATCATGGCTGATCATCAGCGTTTGACCCCCGGGCCGGCAGAGCCGGCCGTCGCCAAGTACTGCTGGATGTGCGGTATTCACTTGTCTGCTGGCCAGATGGTGGCTGATGGGGGCACCGCGTGCGCCGATGTCCGCTGGTATTGCCTGGACATGCGGGGATGCACTGACCGCTGGACCAGCCGCTCGGCGAGGCAGGCTGGCTTGGGTCAAGGCAGTGCGCGAACAACCAAGATGCGGAGCAGGCAACTGGCCGCCTGGTCCGCAGGTACCGGGAGCTTATGCTCCGTTTCTCACCGGACGCTGCCCGGTAGACACCTTCGCGGCGGCACAGATCCCGCCTGGCGGCTCGAAGCTGGCTGGGCGGGACGGCCGGGCAGGTGACAATTCTGCCGATGTGCCCTCTTGACGACAGTGGCCCCCATGGGTGCCACGCTGGGCGGGTGGTTGTGCAGCGGGCTGGTGGGGCTTGTCCTGCGCTTCGCTCACAGGGCGGTTGCGCGAGACTGCCGGTATGGCCCACGATGATGCGGCGATCGTGAAGGTGTCCGCCCTGTTCGACCCCGAGCCGGAGACGTGGGGTCTGCGTGGCGACCCCTACCTATGGCGGGCTCTTCGTGAGCACCTGTCTGGTATGGACATCCCGGCCCCGGCTGAGGAGGTGGTGAGCCGGCCGTCGCACGCCCCGGCAATGGCCACCGGACACCGAAGCCGACAGGAAGCCGACAGATGGAGTGCGCGGTGGTCAGCTGGCATCCCACACAGGTAGCTGGTGCCGCTAAAGTCGCCGTGGCCAGCGTGCGGCCATCCGGGCTGAGTGCTCGATGTCCGCTCAAGACAGATAATCCGAAGAATGCCGATTCGGCGTTGTTGCCGGGCTGGTGGTGGCGTGCCGTTATGGGTGGGCCTGGGGCTGGTCGAGGACGGCGAGTAGCAGCCCGCCGATCATGGCCATGTTTTTGTGGAACTGGATGCGCTGCAGTTTGCGGGTGGCGGGGTCCTCGATCGTCCAGTACGCGTGTCCTGCCAGGGTGGTGGGGATCAGCGAAGCGGCCAGGGCCAGGGCGGACAGGCGCGGGGCGCGCCCCAGTGCCAGCAGGGTGCCGCCCAGCACCTGGACGGCGGCGTTTGCCCGCACCACCAGCTCGTCGTCGGCGGGAAGCGGGACCGCCTTGCGGATCGCGGCCAGCACCGGGCCGGCCTGGTCGACGCGTGCGCCCGGCGCCCGCAGGGCGTCGAAGCCGAGCAGGGCATAGGTGGATCCGGTGAGGATGCGGGCGGCAGGGCGCAAGGGTGCCTGCAGGCGCCGGGTCGTGGTCATATAGTGCCTCGATACGGGTCGGGGGAACCTCCGTCAGCAGGACTGTACGCGCCGCCATCACGGCGGTGGCGAGGGGTCCCGCCGGGGCGCCTGCGGCCGCCGCAGGATCCCACCGGCACGGCCGATAGTCCATGACGGGCCCGATGCAGCCAGCGGGCGGTCCCGACAGCTCAGCAACCCGCATCCCCGCAAGCGGGCCCCGCCAGCATTCACCTCTGCCACATCCGATCAGCCTCCGGCGTCGGCATCTGAGGTCCCGCCCATGACAAGTTCTCCTAGCAGTATTTGCTCAACGCAGACCTGGCGCCCGGGTGCCGAAGATGTCAGTGGCGATCCGCATGCCAACTGCCGTCGCATCCCAGCGTTTGCGCCCGCTGGAAGGCTATTTCGGCGGGGACTCCGAAACCGCGGCAACCATCGACGCCGACGGCTGGCTGCACACCGGCGACATCGGCGTCATCGACGAGACCGGCCGGCCCAGGATCACTGACAGGCTCAAGGGCATGGACATCGTCGGCGGGTTCAACGCCCACCCCGCGGGGAGTCGAAGCGACCCGTGGAGGGCGCACCGCCGCGGGCCGGCCCCCCCGGCGCGCACGCC
>OFGV01000245.1_pt1 | contig 10288 bp, 9 predicted proteins | sample 1521911 | NCBI WGS metagenome assembly OFGV01 (sample SAMEA2553413, study PRJEB24118) | soil metagenome
CCCCCACCCCCCCCCAGCCCCATCGGACCCGACCCGCAAGCCTGCTCAACCTGCCCTAAAAGTTCAACCCCCGCCACGTATCGGCGTGTCGCGCTCAGCCCCCGTGAATGGACACGCGTGGCGGCGGTGGGTTCAGGGTCTTCGACGCTCATGGCGACTGGGCTAATGCGATTGCATGGTCGCCCGCCGGCGATAAGGTGGTCACTGGGTCGGATGACGGCTGGGCACGCCTGTGGAACGTCGAAGGTGACATGCTGGTCAATGCCAGGCGGTGCCATGAGGATGGTATTCGTACCATTGCGTGGTCGCCAAAGGGCGACTTGATCGTAACTGGGTCAACCGATCGCACGGCAAAGCTCTGGAATGCCGGGTCCTGGGCGCCCATCCGGACCCTTCATGGGCATGAGGACGTGGTGCTTTCCGCCGCCTGGTCTCCCAACGGACGGTATGTGGCCACAGTGTCGGACGACCGGACCCTCCGTATCTGGAGCGTGGACAGCCCGGGTGAGCCGAGAATCCTGCGTGGTCACCGGGACGTGATTCGCAGCGTTGCCTGGTCCCCGTCCGGGGACGTCATCGCGACTGGATCCGACGACCGGACAGTGAAGATCTGGCAGGTGGACGGGGCGGCGGAGGATGCGCTAACCCTCCGTGGCCACGCAAACTGGGTTGAGTGCGTCGCGTGGGCGCCCGCCGGAGACCGCCTGGCCAGCGCCTCCGGTGATAAGACAGTGATAATTTGGGACGCGTCCTCTGCGGCCCAGTTGCATGTACTCCGGGGTCACGATGACAGCGTGCGAGGCGTTGCGTGGCGGCCGGATGGAACCGTGGTAGCGACTGGCTCAGCCGACAGGACGGCACGGCTCTGGGACAGTGACTCAGGCCATGAGACCAGTATCGTCGCGGTTCACCGGGACCAGATCCAGGCGCTGGCCTGGTCACCGGACGGCAAGCTCATTGCTACCGCCTCCCGGGATCGCACCGCTCAGGTCTGGAGCGCACGCGTTGACTACGACAACTTGGTGGCCAGAGCGAGGCGCCGCGTGTTCCGGAAGCTCACCGCCAGCGAGCGCCGGGGGGCAATGCTTCCCGATGAAAGCCAGCGCATCGGTCTGGCGGGATGATCGCGCTGGGTGCTCCCGGCACACCTCATAGATCCGCGGCCCCTTCAATCGGGTGGGCAGCGCACAATTCTCTGACCCGGGTGCGGACCTTCTCCCTGGTAGAAGCAGCAAGATAGTAATTCTTGTCGCCCGCAGGTTTCAGGTCAGACAGAACGAAATGAATGAGGTCGGCACATGACTCCGCGGCGCTGGCTGACATTCCGCGCTGAGCAATAGTGTTGGTTCCGATCCGGATGCCGCTGGCGATGCTAGGAGGCCGGTGATCTCCGCGGATGCGGTTCTTGTTCACTATGATCAGGCATTCCTCAAGTGCTCTTTCGGCTACGAGCCCTGATATCTCCTGGCTGGTGAGATCGATGAGAACGATATGATTGCCCGTACCGCCTGATACCACATTGTAACCATAGTTCATCAGCCTGACGGCCATCGCGTGGGCAGTCTCCGTTATCAGCCGCATAGTCTGGGCAAAGGCGGGTTGCAGCGCCTCCCCTAGTGCTGCCGCCTTGGCTGCGATGGTGTTCACAGCGGGCGCGCCCTGGGAGAATGGGAAAACAGCCCGGTTGAGGTGTCCGGCGAGAGTGCCGCTGGGCGTGGCGGTTCCACTGTCGCGCCCGCTCATGATCATCCCGCCCCGCGGCCCGAAGAGCTGCTTGTGCGTACAGGTGGTCGTGAGGTGTGCGCGGTTGATTGGGGACTGGTGCAGGCCGGCCGCGACGAGGCCGGCGGTGTGCGAGATATCCGCCAGCAGGTACGCCCCAACCGCATCAGCGATCTCGCGGAAGCGCCCGAAATCGATTTCCCTGGGATAAGTGGTTGCGCCGCAGATGATCAGTTTGGGCCGAAGGCTACCCGCAAGGTCGCTCACCTGCTCGTAGTCAATGAGACCGTCTGCGGTCGTCCCGTAGGTAACCGGGTTGAAATATTGCCCGGAAAATGACACTGGACTTCCGTGCGTCAGGTGCCCGCCTTCGGAGAGCGCCATACCTAGGATGGTGTCCCCTGGCCTGAGGAGTGAAGAAAGCGCTGTGAAATTAGCTGTGGTGGCCGAGTGAGGCTGGACATTGGCATAGTCTGCGCCGAATAGACTCTTCGCCCGCTCTACGGCTAGACGCTCGATCTCATCCACGACTTCACAGCCTGCATGGTACCGGCCGCCCGGATAACCTTCGGCGGTGACATTCGCCAGCACCGATGACAGCGCAGCCAGCGACGAGGCTGACGTCAAACTGGATGACGCTACGAGTGACAAGGTCCCTGATTGGCGGCGGTATTCCCTGGCGAGCATGTCGTGGAGAGCCGGGTCACCCGCACGCAGCCGGAGATAGCCGTCACGCGCCATCTCGGATAGCCAGTCGTCCTCCATAGTCTCTCCTGCCTGACTGGGGTCGGCCCTGCCCGCCCCGCAAAAAGTGGCGACTGGTATTTGGTTACGCTGGGACCTTAGCCTGGTGGTTTGATTCTATGGCGCATAGGTGTCAATACGGAACGTATCGGCGAAAGCCGGGGCCGGTCACCTGGATTGGCTCTCAGTGCTTGCGGAAGGACCCATCTCCGGCGGGCCGCAGTCCGTCCCTGGCCGCCGGTTCGTCGGGCGCTATCACGTCGGCCGCGTCCACCTCGTCCCTGGACAGGCCGAGCAGGTACAGCACGGTGTCGAGATAGGGAACGCTGACCGACGCGTCGGCAGCGTCACGAACCGCTTGCCTGGCGTTGAACGCGATGCCGAGCCCGGCTGCTGCGATCATGTCCAGGTCATTGGCACCGTCACCCACCGCCACGGTCTGGCTCAGCGGCACCCCCGCCTCCGCGGCGAACATCCGCAGCGCTTCAGCTTTCCCGGCTCGGTCGATGATTCTTCCGGACAGCCGCCCTGTAAGTTTCCCCGCCGCGGTCTCAAGAGTGTTGGCGGCTGAGTAGTGAATGCCGAGATCGGCGGCGAGGCGCTCGGTGATCTGGGTGAAGCCACCGCTGACGATCCCGCACCGGTACCCCAGGCGCCGGAGCGTGCGGATGAGGGTGCGCGCCCCCGGTGCCAGACGGAGGTCGCGGCGCACCTCGTCGAGGACTGAGACGTCCAGCCCGGCAAGCATCGCTACCCGTTCGCGGAGCGAAGCCGCGAAGTCCAGTTCGCCGCGCATGGCTGCTTCGGTGATCTTGGCCACCTGCTGGGCGCACCCGGCATGGGCGGCGAGCAGGTCGATCGTCTCGCCGACGATCAGGGTGGAGTCGACGTCCATCACGATGAGGCGCATGGCGCGGCGGTGCAGCCCGCCGCGCTGGACCGCCACGTCGACGCCCTGCTCGGCGGACTCGCGGGTAAGCGCCGTCCGCAGCAGGTCGGGATCGGCCCCGGAGACCTCGAGTTCGATGCAGGTCACGGGCCGGTCGGCGAGGCGGTCGATCCGGTCGATGTTCGCACCGCTCGCGGCGATCCGGCCGGCGATGGCGGCGACGGCGGCAGGCAGCAGGGGGTTGCCCAGCACGGTGACGTGAAGCTGGCCACGCCGCCGGGGTGATTCCGCCGAGCCCATGGTGATCTCCACGTCCATGCCGAGGTCGGCCGCGACCGCGCGGACGCCCCGGTGGATCGCGGTCAGGTCGGGATCGGGCCCGCACCCGAGCAGCACACCGAGCACCAGACGGCCCCGGATGACGACCTGCTCGATATCGAGGACAGCAAGGTCATCGGTGGCCAGGGCGGTAAACAGCCGGGACGTCACCCCAGGCCGGTCCCGGCCGGTCAGCGTCACCAGCACGGTGGTTTCCGTAACATCCATAGCTCACGTAACGCTACCCGTGGCGCGGCACCAGCTGCGCACCGCCGGCCCTGTCCGGGCAGGATCACATTGCCGCCAGCCGGGGGCTGATCCGGATCAGGCACGATGGTGGCGCACCGGGCGGTGCGGGGCCGCAACCGGCGTAGCGTAGGTTCGGTCTGTCAGCTGCCGCTGGAAGGGAGCCGGATGTCCGACGAGGTAGTGCGGTTGCGTGGCGTCGGCATCCGGCGCGGCGGGTCGATGCTGCTGCGCGATATCAACTGGACCGTCCACGACGATGAGCGGTGGGTGGTGATCGGCCCCAACGGAGCGGGCAAGACGACGCTGCTTCAGGTGGCCGCGACCCAGCTTTTCCCCTCCGAGGGGACCGTCGAGATCCTGGGCGAGCGGCTCGGCGCTACCGATGTCTTCGAGCTGCGCCCGAGAATCGGGCTGGCGAGCGCAGCGCTCGCCGACCGGGTCCCCCCCGGCGAGAAGGTCATTGACCTGGTGCTGACTGCCTCGTACGCGATCGTGGGCCGGTGGAAGGAGGAGTACGAATCGGCCGACGTGACCAGGGCCGTGGAACTGCTCGACGCGCTTGGCTGCGCCCACCTGATCAGGCGGCGGTTCGCGACCCTGTCCGAGGGTGAGCGCAAGCGCGTCCAGATCGCCCGTTCGCTGATGCCCGATCCCGAGCTTCTGCTCCTGGATGAGCCCGCGGCCGGGCTGGATCTAGGTGGCCGGGAGGATCTGGTGCGGCGTATCGCCTACCTCGCCTCGGACCGTTCCGCGCCGACGATGGTGATGGTCACCCACCACGTCGAAGAGGTCGCCGAGGGGTTCACCCACGCGATGCTGCTGCGGCGCGGCTCGGTGCTCGCGGCAGGGCCGCTGCATGAGGTCTTCTCCGAGCGGAACCTGTCCAAGTGCTTCGGCGTCCCGCTGATCATCGAGTACCGCCAGTCGCGATGGTCAGCCCGCGCCGCCATGTAGGGCGGCGGAGGCCGCCGGCCAGGCAGGGGATGTCCCGGCGGGGGCAGCTGGGTGCCGGTCAGGCCGCCCCGCCGGCCTCGGCCGCGACCGCCGCGGCGAGGGCGGCCACGGACGGGAACTCCCAGTCCGGGGTGACGGGCGCCGGGGGCGGCGGTGTCGCGCCCCACCCGGGCCGGTCATGCCGGCGGTTGATCCAGACGGTCGGCAGGCCAGCCCGCTGGGCAGGGACGTGGTCATGGAACAAGCTCTGCGCCACGTGCAGGAGCCTGCCGTCACCGATCGCGAGCCGGCCCGCCTCGGCGAGCAGTGCGTCGAAGTTGGCGGGGGAAGGCTTGTACGAGCCGACGTCCTGGGCGGTGAGGATGCTGGTGAAACGTACCCCGAGGCGGCGGTTACTCGCGGCGAACGAGTCCCGGTCAACGTTCGACAAGATGATGAGCTTGAACCGCAGGGCGAGCGCGGCCAGGGAGTCACGCGAATCGCCGAAAGCCGGCCAGTCGGGAACAGAGCGGGCAAGGCGCTGCGCGTCGTCCTCGCTGACCTCCGCACCCAGTTCGGCCCCCAGGCCGCGCATGCTCCGGGCGAGGATGGCCGGGTATGCCTCCCGCGGGTGCCCGGCCTCGGCCTGGCTCTCCTGCCTCGCATAGGCCGTGAGCAGGGTCTCTTCGTCGTAGCTCAGTCCCCGCGAGCTGGCCCACGGGCTGAGCACCGCCGCGATCCCGGCTTCCCAGTCGATGAGGGTCCCATAGCAGTCAAAGCTCAGGGCCCCGAAGTCAGTCAGCCTCACCGGCCATCCTTCCTGCTGGGCCTGGGCGGCGTGCCCGAGGCCCGGCACGGGCATGCATGAATCCTGCCTGCTGGTGCCAGCAGATATCGCCGAACGCAGGTGCCGGGGCCGGGCGTGCGCGCATGCTCCGGCAACGGCTGCGCGGCACGGCTCGCGGCGGCCAGCCCCCCGGCGGGGATCCGGCCGCTGTGCGCATTGGGGCCGGGCGCCAGGGGCACCCATCAGCCATGCTGTCTTTGCGCCATGATGACCGCCGGCCCGTACCCGCGAGTCACCGCCGGGGATGCCGGCAGTGAAGGGCGACAAGGTGGAGATCGTGATCGACGCCGGCGGTGCCACCAAGACATACGAGGTGGCCGCCACCCGGGCGGGACGCCGGGTGGAGGTGGTCAACCGGCGTGGCGTGGTCGAGGTGACCGAAGTCACCCGGGGCGGAGCGGTGGTGCGCACAGCCCGGTTCATGGCCAGCCGGGTCCTGGCGCTCGTCGAACACCCCGCGCCCCGTCGGGGCGGCAGGGCAGGGGGCGGGCCGACCGCCGGGTAACAGCGGCCGTCGCCGGGCCGCTCGCGTGGCTGGGTGACCAAGAGCCCGCGCCGGCAGGCCCTGCGACTCTGCGCGCGCGGCTCGGGCCGGCCCAGCCTGGAAGCGTGGCGGCGCCCGGGCGGGCCGACGCGTCATCGCGGCGTGCAGCACGCGACGGCGGAGTCTATGGATGACCAGGGTGACACGATGGGTATGCGCGCTCCGTTAACTGGCGGGGTCCTCCGGCGGCTGGCCGTCATCGCCGCCGCGGGCATGCCCGTTGCGCTGGCAGCGAACGCCTGCGGGGCAAACACGGGGGGCGGTCCGGGGCCGACGGGGACCCGGGCCACCACGTCGCCCTCCGCCAGCCACCCGCAGACGTCCGCTCCCGCCACCCAGCCGCCCGCGGTAACGACCGGGACCTGGCGGAGCTTGCCCAATGCGCCCGTCGCCAACTGGCCGGACGTGACGTCAGCCGTCTGGACCGGCAGCGAGATGATCGTCCACGCGGTCCGTTTCGGCTCTGACACGGTCACCCGCGGCACCTTCGCCTACCGGTCCGCCACCAACGCCTGGCAGGTACTCGCCCGCGGTCCCGCGCCAGTCGTGGCCGAAACGACGGATGTCGCTGTGTGGACGGGATCGGAGATGGTGGTTGCGGGGCTGACCAACGGCGCCTACAACCCGGCCACCAGCACCTGCCGGTCGCAGCCGGTGGCGGCGTGGACAGGAACCGAGATGATCGTCTCCGGCGGCATGATCTCCGGCCCCCGGGAGCCGGCACTTTTCACCGACGGCGCCGCCTTCACGCCGGCCGGCTGACGCCGGTCCCGGCCAGCGTGACATGAGCTGGGCGGGCGGGCTTCAGTCCCCGGCAGGCGGCGCCAGGCGCGAGGGGTCCAGGTAGACCGACTCGCCACGGAAGATCGGGGTATGGCGCACCCGCTGCTCGATGCGCGCGGCTGAGGCCGTGTACCCGAGGAACAGGAACAGCGAGAAGGCCTGGATCAGGATCCAGCTCCATTCGGCCTGGGCGGACGGCCAGCTCAGGATCCCGTCGTTCAGGCCGTGCAGGACCGTGGGCACCGCGATCCCGAGCACCCACAGCGCGATCCGCTGGCGCCCGTAGTTCGTGCCCAGGCCGATGAAGAATCCCGCTATGCCCGCCCACAGCGCGTGCTGCAAGCCATCCACGAAAACCCGTTCGGCGAAGAGCGGGATGCCGAAAGCGGATCCCCGGGCGATGTCGGCGATGGCCGCGGGCACATAGACCTGCGAGGCCTCGTAGGCCCCGAAGAAGAGGCCGGACAGCGCTGCCAGGAACATCCACATGCGCACGTCCAGCTTGATCTTGCGGAATTTCAGCAGGACGATTGCCAGCACCATCACCGGAAGGGCCTTGGTGAGCTCCTCTGCCAGCCCCACCCCGGTTATCCACTTCAGCAGGTCATGGCTGGCCTCGGCCGGTGCCAGAGCGCGCTCCCAGGGCAGGGTCAGCGCCGGGATGAGAAGCAGTTCGGCCACGATGATCACCGCCGCGATCATCAGATGCAGCCTGGTCAGCGGACCTGGCCGGATCAGGTACCAGAAGACGATGGCCCACAGCGGCGCCACGTAGAGGCAGTAGACCCAGCCGAGCGTCACGAGGTTGGCGGTGTGCTGGAGCACGATCAGCAGGATCAGCGGTACCAGCGCGTAGACGACGACCAGCAGTCGCTGCCACTGCCGCATCGCCGGGTCCCGCAGCCACGCACTGAAGGGGATCAGCGTGCGCAGCGCCCCGATCACCGGGCCGCCGTGCACCTCGCCAGGCTGCCTGGCCCCCCTGGCCGCCGGGCCGGGCAGTCCTGCCACGGGAGGCTGGGCCGGGCCGGCCACCAGACCGGGCGGGGCCGGCGCGGCTGCTGGCGGGGCCGGTGCGGGTGCGGGTGCGGGTGCGGGTGCGGGTGCGGGCTGGGCCGGTGCGGGTGCGGGCTGGGCTGCGCCGGCTGGGGCCGCCAGGCTCACCGGGGCTGGCTCGAAGCGCACCAGTGGCCCGTCCGGCACCGCCAGGTGCGCCTCGACCGCCTGCCCGAGCAGGTACTGCGTGACTGGCTGGCCGGACACGAACGTGCCACTCCGGCCGACATTCTCCAGCACCCATCCACGCGGGCCCCAGCTGAGCCGGATGTGTTCCCTGGACACGCGCTTGTCATCGACCACCACAGCGCTGCTGTCCCGGCGCCCTACGTAAGCGACCTGCCCGGGCTGGAGCACAGCGCGCTGATTGCCGTGGATGACCGTGAGTTCGTTCATCGAGTCTCTCCCCCCGCACCAGGCACGCAGAGTGCATCCTGGGCGGCCCACGGGCATTATGCCCGGGAATGGCCGCTTCCGGGAGATCAGTCGGGCATAAGTCCAGCGCGCGGGTCCGGCATCCTGATGGTCCCGCGCACGCTGCCGAACCTGATCTTCATTGGCCGCACCCCGAGGCGCTGTTGCGGTTTCACGGTCTTGGGTTCCTCGCCCGTGGGCTCGACCGTCCATTTCATATCGCTCAGGTTCCGCAGCACCACTTCACCGGGATGCCGCGGATGGCGTTCCACCACCGCCCTGACCGCCCGGTAATCCCGGTCGCGGGACAGATGGTTGCTGGTGAGGACGGCCCCCTCGGACAGTGCGATGACATGCCCCGGTATCTCAAGCAGCGGTGGCGCGGGCGGCACCGCCCGGCAGTTCCAGCACCGGACCTGCGGATCGTCTGGATCCCAGAACACGGTGGCGGCGCAGGAGCACGCGCAGACGCAGTCACCGAGCCGGATCAAGGCCCGGCGCCACTCGCCTTCCGTGATCCGGCCACCTAGAGAAGCGTCCCGCAGCCCGGTGCCGAAAGCCCGGATGAACAGCTCCCGGATGAACCGCGGGTAGATCGGCCACCAGATCAGCATCGGGTCGCCGGGCTCCGGCTCGTTGCCGGCATCAGCTGGATCGAAGACGAACAGCGGGTCGGTTCCGAAATGCTGGATCGCGAGCTGGGTCTCCGACACGTGTGCGTCCGGCTGCCAGGTGTAGGAGGCCCGTACCCGGCGCCCCTCCAGCGGATGGCCGTGCACCAGCAGGAAGAACAGGAACACCGCGAGTGAGTGCAGATCGGTCACCGTGGACGGCACGGCTTCCTCGCGGATGACCTCCGGGGCCATGAACCGCAGCGTCCCCCGGATGTAGACATCCCCTCCCTCGGTCCCGACATTGTCGTTGTCGACAATGGCGACCTCGCACTGGGCGGGATCCACCAGCAGGTTCCCGAAATTGATGTCGCGGTAGCACAACCCGCTAGCGTGCAGCGCCGCGAACGCGTCCGCGAGTTCGCGGCCGATCGCGGCCAGCACCCGGAAGGACGGCTGCTGCTGGGCCCGGAGCATCTCGATGAGCGATCCGAAGCGCTCCGGGACCCACTGCATGACATAGCCGAACCCGGGTACCCGGCGGCACTCGACCAGGTCGATCGGCCATGCGAAGGCCGGATGGGCGCGGGCGTGCGACGTCAGGGCCGCGATCACGCGCCGCTGATGGTCGGCGTAATCCCCAGGCCGGTACCACTTGATCGCGACCTGGGTGCCGGTGTCCATCCGCCCCCGGAAGACAACACCCTGCCCGCCCTCGGCCACCCGCTCCTCGAGCCTGATCGGTGTTCCCGCCCGGACCATGGTCACGACATCGCCGGCTTCGGGAAACACGGCCCTTGGCTCACTCATTGGACTGGCGCTCCGGATGTCCACGGGGGCGCTGCCTGCGCCGGCGGCTCCGCTGGGGTTTCCCCGGCGGGCGGGCCTGCCGGGCGGACCCACGGCGGCGTCTCGGCCGGGCGCGTCTGCCTGTGCCGCGCCTGTTCTGGCTGGGCCTGTTCTGGCTGGGCCTGTTCTGGCTGGGCCTGTTCTGGCTGGGCCTGTATCGGGAGGGTGCGCTCAGGAGGCCAGTCACTCGGCAACGTCTTGGCCGGCCGGGGCTGGGGCCGGGCGGCCGGCAGCCCCCCAGCGCCGGAGGGCCCGGTCCGCAGCAGCAACGCCATCTCCGCGGCGTCACCGCCGCCCCCCGCACACCCCGACCTGGCCGCCCCCAACGG
>OFGV01000246.1_pt1 | contig 10287 bp, 15 predicted proteins | sample 1521911 | NCBI WGS metagenome assembly OFGV01 (sample SAMEA2553413, study PRJEB24118) | soil metagenome
GGAAAGGAGGTCGAAGAGCATGACGGATGTTCAGGGAGCCGCGACGGTCCTCGCGAGGGACCTGCTGCGGGTCAAGAAGGGCGAGACGGTGATTGTGTACGGCGATCCGGCCGCGGACGCAAGCGTGGTGCGCGCGACCGTGGACGCCGTCGAGCGCGAGCTCATCCTGCAGACCCTGGCCACCACCAGCAACAAGACCCGCGCCGCCGAGTTGCTGGGCATCAGCCTGAAAACGCTTCATAATAAGCTGAAGGAATACGAAGCCGCCAAGACCGACGGCGGCTGAGGATCGCGCGCATGATGCGCCTGCGCCTAAAAACGAAGATTACCATCTTCATCGCCTTGCTGGTGCTGGGCGCGGTGGGGGTCAGCTCGTGGCTATACCTGGCCCAGCTCACGCGGCAGGCCATCCGGCAGGCGGAGGACCGCGCCGGCCTGGTCACCAAGAAAGACGACATCGCCGGCTACGACGAGGTGTTCAGGAGGTTCTTCCTCGCCGCCGGGCACCCGGTCACCGAAGTGCTGACCATCAGGGCACGCGCGACGGCGGAGAGCCAGGCGGTGCTGGAGGTCCCGATCACCGACCCGGCGGCCGGGGGGCGCGAGGAAGAGGCGGTGCTCGGCCTGATGGCCTCCGACGTCGATGCGCTGCGGCACAAGTCGTTCGCCGCCTGCACGGCCGAGGAACTGGCGGCGCTGCGGCGGATCATGGCCAGGATCCGGCTGACCCCGCCCAGACGGCGCACCCGGCGCACCCGGGGAGCACGCGCGGGCCGTTCCCCTGACCTGCGCCGGACCATCCGGGCATCACTGCGTGTGGGGGGCGAGCCGGCGGAACTGTACTGGCGGCAGCGCAAGGTCCGGTTGCGGCCACTGATCCTGATCCTGGACATCTCCGGCTCGATGGCCGACTACTCCCGCCATCTCCTCCAGTTCGCGCACACCGCGAAGCACTCGGCCGCCAAGGTGGAGGTTTTCTGCTTCGGGACCCGGCTCACCCGGATCACCGGCGCGCTGGCCCATCGCAGCCCCGACCAGGCGCTGGCGGAGGCCACCAAAGTGGTCTGGGACTGGGAGGGCGGGACCAGGATCGGCGCGTCGCTGGATGCCTTCGTCCGGGACTGGGGCCGCCGTGGCCTGTGCCGCGGCGGAGTGGTGGTCGTCTGCTCCGACGGCCTCGACCGGGGCGACCCGGATGTCCTGGCCACTGCGATGGAACGGCTCTCCCGGCTGTGCCACCGCCTGGTCTGGGTGAACCCGCACAAGGGCGATAACCGGGATTTCCGGCCGAGCACGCTCGGGATGATGGTCGCGGCGGAGCACATCGATCTGATGCTGTCCGGGCACGACCTGAGCAGCCTGGAAGAACTCGCAACGTTGCTGCCTGAATTGAGCTGAACGCGGCGCCGGAACTGAGCTAGGAGACACCGGTGAGATGGAGCGTGGGGATAGAGACCGAGGGGGACCGGGTGCTGTCGCGTGAGGAGGTGGTCGAACTCGCTGATGCGGTGGCCACCAGTTCTGGCATCGCCACCGGGATCGGGACGAACCGCTACGGCGCACAACTGCTCGTGCAGGCCGGCAGCCGGGACGAGGCGATCGCCAAGGCCAGGCAGGAGTTCGGGCGCGCCGTAACGACGGCGGGACTGCCGGTGTACCCGGTCGTTCGGGTCGAGGCCGTCAGCGAGGACGAGGACTCCGGCGAGGACGGATGATCCGGCTGGGCTCGCTGGCCGGCTACCCGTTCGAGGGGCCGCGCCTGCTGGGCGGGTGGACGCCACCGGCCACAGCGGCCGTGTACGCCATCCTCTACAAGCCCGAGCCGGACACCAAGCCCGAGCGGTACGCGGTCATCTACGTCGGCCACTCCGGCGATCTGTCCACCGAACGCTTCCCGTTCCGGCACCCGCGTGCCGCCTGCTGGGTGCGCCGGGCCGGGTCCAAGTGGAAGGTATACATCGCCACGTACGAAGTGCCCGGGGGCGGGCCGGGCCACCGGGAGCAGATCACCCGCGAACTGGCTGCGGTCTACCAGCCCCGCTGTAACACCGAGCAGTACAGCCAGTCCTGGGAGGACCGCTGGATCGGCGAGTACTCGGCGGCGCCCAACACCGGCCCGCTCGCTCCCCGCGGTCCCGATCAGGCGTGACTTCAGGGAAGGCCGGCTATTCGGTATGTAATACGAAGTTTACGGTCGGTCACTGCCGCGTTCGCCGCCCGGGCCGGACCGCAGCCGGCCAGGCACTGAATTCACCAGGCAGGCCAGCGGCGCGGTGAACCGGGCGCTGACCTTGCCGGCCCGGACTCGCCGCCTCGGGGGGCCGGCGAGTCCGGGGGCATTCGTTAGGCGGTGCGGAGTCTTACCGCGGCGGGGCGAAGCCGACCGAATCGAGCAGGCGGGAGCGGCGGGTGCCGGATGCCGGGCGGGCCGGCTCGGGCGGTGCCGGCTCCGCGGGCACGTAGGTGGCCCCGGCGACGATCTCCTCGGCCATCCCGTACAGCAGGGGCAGCGCCCCCGCCACCACTCCACCAGTGGCGTTGATGTGCTCCACCCCGGGCCCGATGAGCTCCGCGTGCCCGACGATGGACCGGACGATCTCGCCGCATTCCTCGAGATTGGTGGCGATCCGGGTCAGCAGGCTGCCCACCCAGTACAGGTAGAAGGCGAGACCGGCGATCAGCAGGACGATGTCGACCACGGTCAGGATAACCAGCAAGGTCATGACTTCACCTTCCCGAGCACGCGGCCGAGGAACAGGTGGTGCTGGAGGCCTTCGGCCAGGACCCCGTCCACCGCCTGCCCGGTCGGCTCGATGAGCGAGGTGTGCGAGGTGTTCTCGGCGGCGGCACGCAGCGTGTCACGGATCTCGGCGACCCGCCGGTCGATGATCTTCACGAACCAGATGAGCAGGCTCAGGAGCCCGGCGACCGCCAGTACCACGATGAAGCCGACGATGATCGCCGACCACCACAGGGTCTTGGTGCTCGAGTCCAGCGCAAGGGCGTGCATCGCTATCCTCCCAGCCTGGCGCGTCCGCGGGCGAGCCCGGCGACGATGACCTGGGCGTGCTCGATGGTGGTGCTGAGCGCCCTCAGCGGCGCCGTGTTCTGCTCGGCCTGCTCGAGCCGGTCGTTGATCAGCGGCGCCGCCTCACCGATTTCGCGGGCCAGGACCAGGATCGGCACGACCAAGGCGACCACCACCAGCACGATGATGATGCCGATGGCGTAGCCGAACACCCAGCCGACGTGGGTGGCCGGGGCCGCGGCTGCCTGCGCAAGGGCATGCCCGGTCATGACGCCACCGGCCCGGGTACCGACTCACAGAAATCCCTGACCGGCTTGAGGTTCGCGTTCACCGACGTGAGCCGCGCCGGCACCGTGCTGGTCTGCTGCGCCACGACCGTGACGCCGCCCAGGACGTTGCCGAGCGTTGCGCGCACAGCCCTCAAGTGGAAGATGACCCGGAGCAGGGCCACCGCGGTAACCGCGATGATCAGCGCGGCGACGATCAATGTCATCCAGGCGGCTGCCGGCATGACGTCACTCCTTTCCGCTCAGCTGTGCTCAGCCGAGAAGTTTCGCTACCGAGCCCGCGTACCGGACCGCGCCCACCGTCACTTCCTTGACGGTCTTGTCGGTCTCGGCGAGCGCTTCCGGCACCCCGTCGAGCTGCCCGATCAGGGCGACGCCGCCGGACAGGATCTCGTCGGAGGCCCCGCGGATCCGCTCCACGGCGGCGAGCACCCGGTTGAGCAGGGCGATGACCACGGGCAGTATCACTACCAGCAGGATGGCATTGCCGATCCACCACAAGACCATGTGTCAGCTCCTCAGCTCGGGTTGGTCCGGTACGGCAGGAAGAACCGGCGGAAGACCCGCTGCAGCGCCATCAGCGCGGCCCGCAGGCCCAGCGTGAATCCGCCCGCCGGGACGGCGGCTGCGGTGATCACCTCACCACGCTCGGCGGCATCGATCCGGGCCGCCAGGTTGGTGGAGAAGTCACGCATGAGGACGGAGGTGACGTCGGAGATCATGCCCCGCCCGTACTGCGCGGCAGCCCCGGACAGCTGCAGGTCCTGGCTGACGTCAACCGTGGTGCCGCGGCCGCCGCGGGTAAGCGTCGCGGTCACGACCATGCTGGCCTGGCCCCTGCCCCGCTGCTCGGCGCCGGTGGCGTGGACGACGACCCGCCTGGTGGCCTCGTCGCGCTCAGTGATCTCGGCGGTCCCGGCGAAGTTCAGCCGGACCGGCCCCATCCGGACCGCCACCTTTCCGCCGTACTTGTTCTCGCCGAGGTCGTCGGTCAGCTCGGTGCCGGGCAGGCAGGCAGCCACCTGCGGGATGTCATCGAAGAACTGCCAGACCTTGTCGACCGGCGCCGCTACGTCAAACTCGTTCTTGATCAGCATCGGGTCTCTCTCTTCACGAAGGCTGCGGGATTGCGCTCGAACTCCTGGCGGCAGCCCACCCGGCAGAAGTAGTACGTGACGCCGTCGTGCTCGAACGGGTGGCTGGACGCACCCGCCGCCACGGTCATCCCGCAGACCGGGTCGGTGGCTTCCGCCGGGGCCTTCGCCGCCGCCACCTCCGCGGCCGTGGCCGCGCCAAGCGCGCCAGCGGCCCGCAGCTGGACAAGTTCAGCCAGGATTGCGACCGCGATCTCCTTGTGTGACGTCCGCCCGAGGTCCAGCCCAGCGGGCGCCTTCACCCGGTCAAGCTGGTCGGCGGGCAGGCCCCGGTCCGCCAGGTAGCCACGCACCGCCTCACCGCGCCGCTGCGAGGCCACCAGCCCGAGGTAGGCCGGCCTGGCCGCGGCCGCCTGCTCGACCGCCTCCTCGTCGCCGTGGCCCTGGGTGGCGACGACGACCAGCGAGTACTCGTCCGCGTCGGCGGCGGAGAAGTCCGGGCCGTCCACCAGTGCGGTCCGCCAGCCGAGCACCTGCGCCAGCCCGGTCAGCGTCTGGGCCATCGGCGACCGGCCGACGACCACCAGGCGTGGCGCCGGCTGCACCGGCTCGATGAAGACCTCCAGCGCGCCCTCGCTCTGGCAGGAGATGGGTACCACGGTCATCCCCTCCGGAACCGCCTCGCCGAACTGCTCCCGGGTGCCCAGGAGCAGCAGGCGGGACTCACCCTTGGCGATCACCTGCCGGGCCTCGCGGATGACCGCGGGCTCGGCGCATGCCCCGCCGATCCAGCCGTGCACCTCACCGGAGGCAGTGATGATCGCGCGGCCGCCCAGCTGGCCCGAGGACGGGCCCTGCCGCCAGACCACGGTTGCCAGTGCGAACGCCTGCCCCTGGCGGGCCAGCTCACTGGCCCGCTCCAGGACGTCCCAGCCGTCCATCGCGCCGTGTCCCATCAGCCGTCCGTGCGGATCGGTGGCGCGCCGGAGACGTCGTGGCGCTTGGTGATCGCCTCCCAGACCCGGTCGGGCAGCAGCGGCATGTCCACGTTGCGGACCCCGGTGCCGGCGATCGCGTCCATCACCGCGTTGACGAAGGCTGCCGGCCCGCCGACTGCCGCGCACTCGCCGATCCCCTTGGCCCCGATGGGGTGGTGCGGGCTGGGGGTGACGACCTCGCTGTGCAGCTCGTAGCCCGGCGTCTCCCAGGCGGTGGGCAGCAGGTAGTCCATGTAGTTCGCGCCGACACAGTTGCCCTCGGCGTCGAAGGTGATGAACTGCATCGAGGACATCGCATACGCCTCGGTCAGTCCACCCATGATCTGCCCCTCGACGATCATCGGGTTGATCCGTACCCCGCAGTCGTCCACCGCGACCATGTTCAGCACGTCCCACACGCCCGTCTCCGGGTCAACTTCGACCGTGACGATGTAGACGGCGAACGGCCAGGTCAGGTTCGGCGGGTCGTAGTACGCGGTGTTCTCCAGGCCCGGCTCCATGCCGTCGGGCATGTTGCTGTAGGCGGCCATCGCGCATTCCTGGATGGTCACGCCGCGGTCGGGGGCGCTGCGGACGTAGAACCGGCCCAGCTCCCACTCGACGTCTTCCTCCGAGACCTCCAGCAGGTGCGCGGCCAGCTTGCGGGCCTTGGCGCGGATCTTGCGGGACACCATGGCGACCGCCGCCCCGGCCACCGGTGTGCTGCGCGATGCGTAGGTGCCCATGCCGAACGGGGCGGTGTCGGTGTCGCCTTCCTCGACCGTCACGTCCTCGGCCGGCAGGCCAAGTTCGTGGGCGACGATCTGGGCCCAGGTCGTCTCGTGCCCCTGGCCCTGCGTCTTGGCGCCGGTCCGCAGGATTGCCTTGCCGGTCATGTGGACCTTGAGTTCGGCCGAGTCGAACATCTTGATGCCGAGGATGTCGTACTCACGGCTGTTGCCCGCGCCGAGCGGCTCGGTCATGACCGAGATACCCAGGCCCAGCAGCCTGCCCTTGGCCTTCGCCTCGGCCTGCTGCTTGCGGAAGTCCTCGTAGCCGACCGCCTTCAGCCCCACGTCCAGGCACTTGGCGTACTGGCCCGAGTCGGTCAGGAAGCCGAACGGGGTCCGGAACGGGAACTGGTCGTCCTTGACGAGGTTGATCCGCCGGAACTCGGCCTGGTCCATGCCGAGGTCGGCCGCAGCCGCGTGGACCATCCGCTCCTGGAAGAACATCGCCTCGGTGACCCGGAACGAGCACCGGTAGGCGACCCCGCCGGGGGCCTTGTTGGTATAGGTCCCCTGGGCGGTGATATGCCCCACCGGGATGTTGTAGGCGGCGAACGCGGAGTGCAGCAGCCCGATCTTGAACTTGCTCGGCTGGGCGTCGGAGAAGAACGCGCCGTGGTCGGAGTCCACGTGCATCCGGACGGCGAGGATCTTGCCGTCCTTGCGCAGCGCCAGTTCGCCGTTCAGGTAGATGTCACGCGCGAACCCGGTGGAGATCAGGTTGCCGGACTTGTCCTCGATCCACTTGACCGGGCGCTCCAGCAGGATGGAGGCCAGGATCGAGCAGACGTAGCCGGGGTAGACCGGCACCTTGTTGCCGAAGCCGCCGCCGATGTCCGGCGAGACGATCCGGATCATGTGCTCAGGCAGTTCGGCCACCAGTGCTACCGCGGCCCGGATGATGTGCGGGGCCTGGGTCGTCATGTACACGGTCAGCTTGGAGGTGGCCCGGTTGAAGTCCGCGATCGACCCGCAGCACTCGATCGGGGACGGGTGCGAGCGCGGGTAGTGCAGTTGCAGCTTGGAGATCGTGTCCGCCTGCGCGAACGCGGCTTCGGTGCCCGCGGCGTCGCCGACCTCCCAGTTGAAGACGACGTTGCTGTCCTGGCCCTCCTTGTCGTCCCGGATGACCGGGGCGCCGTCGGCGAGGGCCTGCTGCGGGTTGACGATCACCGGCAGTGGCTCGTACTCGACCTCGATCGCCTCGCACGCGTCCTTGGCGATGTATGGGTCGTCGGCGATGACGCAGGCGACTTCCTGGCCCTGGAAGCGGACCTTGTCGGTGGCCAGCACCGCCTGGGTGTCATAGGACAGCGTCGGCATCCAGGCCAGGTTGCGGGTGGCCATCATCTCGCCGGTCAGCACCAGGTGCACGCCGGGGATCTGCCATGCCTTGCTGGTGTCGATCGACTTGATGCGTGCGTGTGCCAGCGGGCTGCGCAGGATTTCCATGTGCAGCATTCCAGGCAGAACGATGTCGTCGGTGTAATTGCCCTTGCCACGGATGAAGCGGTTGTCCTCGACCCGCTTGCGGCTGGCGCCCAGGCCACCGATCTTGATCTCGTCCAGTGCCGTCACGTCGTTCCTCCTGTGCTGGTCAGCCGGCCGGCTGGGACCGAAGCTTTTCGGCGGCCCACAGCACCGACTTGACGATGTTCTGGTAGCCGGTGCAGCGGCAGAGGTTGCCGGACAGCGCCCAGCGCACGTCTTCCTCGGTCGGGTCGGGGTTGCTGTCAAGGAGCGCCTTGGCGGCCAGCATCATCCCCGGAGTGCAGAACCCGCACTGCAGCCCGTGCTCCTCCTTGAAGCCCTCCTGGAGGGGGTGCAGTTCGCTGGCGGTCGCCAGGCCCTCCACGGTGATGATCTCGTGCCCGTCCGCCTGCACGGCGAGCATGGTGCATGACTTGATCGCCTTGCCGTCGACGAGCACCGTGCAGGCGCCGCAGTTCGTCGTGTCGCAGCCCATGTGGGTGCCGGTCAGCCCGGCACCGCGGCGGATCAGGTGGGCGAGCAGCAGCCGGGGCTCCACCTCGGCTATCTTCTTCTCGCCGTTGATCGTGAACTTGATCCGGCGCATGGGCACATCGGCCGCCTGATCGCCGAGGTCGTCATACACGGTCGTCATGTCAGGCCGCCCTTTCCGCGGTGCCGCCGTCGCGGCTGAGCAGCCGCACCACGAAGGTGCGCACCATGTGCCGCTTGTATTCCGCGCTGCCGCGGTGGTCACTCTTCGGCTGGGCCGCCTGCGCGGCGAGTTCGGCGGCCTGCCCGATCGAATCCGCGGTCAGCGGGCTGCCGGTCAGCGCGTCGGCCGCCGCAGTCGCCGCGATGGTGGCTCCGCCCACCCCGGTGAGGGCGATACCCGCCCTGGTCACGGTCCCGCCAGAGGTCTCCACGGCCACCGCCACGCCGACCGTCGCGAAGTCGCCGACCCGGCGTTCCAGCTTGAGATAGCCACCGGAACGGGTGCCTTTCGCGGCCGGGATGACGGCCTCCACCGCGATCTCGTCGTATGCCAGTACGTTTTCGAACGGCCCGGTGACGAATTCCGCGACCGGGATGGCCCGCCGGCCGGCCGGTCCCTGCGCAATGACAGAGCCGCCGAGCGCGACCACCACCGAGGCCCAGTCGCCCTGCGGATCGGCGTGGCACAGTGAGCCGACCAGGGTGCCGCGGTTGCGCACGAGTGGGTCAGCGATCAGGGGCGCCGCCGCCGCCATGGTTGGCTGGGTGCTCTTGAGCAGGTCCGAGTGTTCAAGGTCGGCGTGGCGGCACAGCGCGCCGATGCGCAGCGTGCCGTCGGCGTCCGCCCGGTGATAGGCAAGACCGCCGACATTGTTGATGTCGACGATCAGTTCCGGTGACGCAAAACGCAGCTTCATCAGCGGCACAAGGCTCTGGCCGCCGGCCAGCACCTTCGCCTCGTCCCCGCCCTCGCGCAGCAGGCTGATCGCCTCGTCGAGCGAACGCGGTGCCTCGTAGCGGAACCGAGACGGGTACATAGATCCTCCGATGTCCTTCTCTGGACGTTGTACCGCGGGTCAGTGCCCACCGGCCCGGCATGGCCGGGCTGGCAGTCCTGCTTCAGGACGACTTGGGTGGCTGCCGCGACTCCGGGTCGGCCACCGCCACCGGGAGGGATTCCTCCTCGGGGTCAGGCCTGCGCTCCTGGTGCGGCGGCCACGGTCCGGGGACCGGCTGACCGGCGATCTTGAGGTAGTCGATCAGTTCTGGCCAGGCCCAGACGGTCGGGCTCTTCCCGGTCTTCGGCGCGTTCTCGATAAGCTCGTACAGACGCGGATTCCCCTGGCTGTGACCGCTGGATTCAATCCGCATAGCGCCGCTCCTGGTGTTGGACGAGCCCCAGGGGCCCTCTCCTGAGATGTCATCACATGATCGCCGCGCCCGGCCAGCCCTGCAACGTCTGAATAAGTGCTTGCTTAAGTCACCCGGCAGGGCGGCGGCGCCGGTCCGCACCACAGACCCCTTCGCCGACGATTTCCTGCACGACCCGTTCGCCTATCACGCCGAACTGCGGGAAGCCGGCCCGGTTGTCTGGCTGGAGCGGTACGGCAGCTGGGGGATGGCACGCTACACCGAGGTGCACGAGGCGCTGCGTGACTGGCAGACCTACTGCTCCGCGGCCGGCGTGGGGCTGAGCGACTTCCGCAAACAGACACCGTGGCGCCCGCCCAGCCTGCTGCTGGAGGCCGATCCGCCCGAGCACTCCCGGGCCCGCAAGGCAGTCGCCCGGGCGCTGTCCCCCCCCACCATCGCTGCCTTGCGTGACGAGTTCGCCCGCGCGGCGGACAGCCTCGTCAGCGAGCTCCTTGCCCGTGTCACCGTAGACGGCGTCACCGATATCGCTGAGGCCTTCCCGCTGCGGGTCTTCCCACGTGCGGTCGGGATCACCCACGACTGCCGCGAGCAGCTGCTCGCCCGACACGCCCGCGAGCTGCTGCACGCCGACCCCGGGAAATTCGCCCCCGCCATCACCCAGATCGACCAGGCCCTGGCGAAGAAGATCCGTGCCCTCACCCAGCACCGCCGCCGGATCGCCGAGCTCGCCGGGGGGGAGCGGCTTTTCCTGCCCGATGAGATCGTGGAAATTCT
>OFGV01000251.1_pt1 | contig 10185 bp, 10 predicted proteins | sample 1521911 | NCBI WGS metagenome assembly OFGV01 (sample SAMEA2553413, study PRJEB24118) | soil metagenome
GCGGGTCGGCTCCCTTCGGCCCGTGACTCCGACACACTACCTGGTCCGCGACATCCAAGACCAGCGACGGACGACCCACGACGCAAGCCAAGAGCTTCTACGGACAGAAACCGGAGCCGGCCGTTTCATGCTGACCTACCTTCGCCAGTGGAATGAGGCAGCGTATGCCAGGCAGGCGTGGATGCCGATGCACGGTGATCCCCGTCAGAGCAGCGAATCCCAGGCCCTCAAGGCTCAGGAAGGTGAGCACTGGGTGGCAGGCACCGATCTATGGGGCAAGCTTCGCTTCGAGATGGCGCAACTGGATCTCGTCGCCGCTCGCTCTATCCGTGACGCTGCCCATGCGCTTGTCTGGGGAGGGCACGAACCGGTCCGCATTTGCCCTCAATCCCAACGGGCGGCGCCCGGCGGCGGGCTGAAGGCGCTGGCCCCAGGCATGACCTGCCGTTCGCTGACCGGGTGATCGCCACCCTGGTCGTGCTGCGGTTCCAGCTCCCGCACGCCGCTGCGCCAGTTGCACGGCCTCAGTGAGGACGAGGTGGCCACCTGGGCGGAGTGGGCCGAAGGGGTACTGCTCCGGGCCAGCCACTCAATCCCGGGCCACGACCGGGCGCTGCACCTGATCGTCACCTGCTCCGTGATCACCGAGACATTCGCCGGGCTCGGTTGGCAAGCATGGTCTGAGTTCCTTGCCACCCGGCAGGTAGCCGATGCCTGACGACCTGCACCAGATCTGGGTGACCGGCGACGGCCAGCGGGCCTGCGCACCCTGATCGAAGCGCAGCTTGTCGGTGACGACCCGCCGGGCGGGAGCTCGCCACCTCCGAGGCCGGCGACCTGTGCCAGATTGTGGGCATGCTGACTGCGCTGCTGCTGGACGAGTGCGGCGCACGCGCCCGGGAGAAGCTGGCAGGGATGGCCCACGGGACAACTGAGGGGCCGGCGCCTTTCATGCGGAGGGCGCCGGCCCCTGGGACCGGATCTGTCAGCCGTCATCCGGCGGTGAGGTGTCCCCGGCGTTCCGCAGCATCACCGCGGCTTCATGGATTTCAGCGGCCAACTTCTCCAGCACGCTGGCGGCCACCTCGCGCTGTTCGGGCGAGATGACAGCAGGCAGCCGGCCAGCGATCCCGCCGAGGTCGCCGATCACCTCGCTGATGGTCCCGCTGATTGGGTCGGCCGAGTCGGTCAACGGTGGCTCCTCACTGCTGATCGAGGGCGCGCCGGAATCGCGCCAGGTCATCGGATGCGAGCAGCCACGGGTGGCCGTTGCGGCCCCTGGCCACCCACACCGGGACGGCGGCGTCCCAGAACTCGCTGCTGATGTCCAGATCCGGGTAGGCGGCCTGCAGTTCGCTTAAGGCCGCAGCGCGCGCGGCGGGCTCGTGCTGGGTGGCGGTGGGATGATCGGTCATGGGTTCGCCTCCTATGCAGGCGGATCAAGAGCCCGTCCCGGCGTTCGCGCGCCTGGGGCGGGCTCGCTGCATTTCGTGCGTTTTCGCACACACACAGTCTAGAACCTAGACGTAGCCAACTATAGAGCACAGTAGCTAACGTCATGTGTTTATGCTGGTCAGGTGCTCCCTACCGTGATTGCCATGACAGACGCCGATGGGCCACGGTTCGACCCGCGTGGCCCCGAGCTGGTCTACATGCAGATCGCAGACGACATCGCGGGGCAGATCAGCCGGGGCGAACTGGTCAAGGGCGCCCGTCTGCCCAGTGAGCCTGACCTGGCCGAGTACTACGGCGCGGCGAAGATGACGATCCGGCGCGCGATGCGGGAGCTGCGTGAGCGAGGCCTGGTGCGCACCGTCCTGGGCAAAGGTTCCTACGTCCTGTGAGCCCGAGGGTGATCGTTGGCGAAGGGCTGGCGCGGGTCGTGCCAGGGCGCGCCGTGTTCGTGGTCAAGAGCTACTGAGGTACTGACTGACCCTATGTAGATGCACTACACTAGTCGCCGTGGACGAACTAGAACTGACACCCAAGATGGCGGCCGTCATCAAGGTGTTTCTCGAAGATCCCGAGCAGCCGCGTTACGGCTTCGAACTTATGCGCCGCACCGGCCAGCCCAGCGGCACGATGTATCCCATCCTGGCCAAGCTGGAGCAGGCCGGGTGGCTAGTGGGGGGCAGGGAGGACATTGACCCGCGCGCAGCCGGTCGGCCGGCCCGCCGCACCTACCGCATCACTGGCGCAGCAGTAACCGTGGCCCGCATCCAACTCGCCGCGCTCAGCGAGCAATTCCGGCCCCCCGCGCCCATCCGGACCCGGCTCGCTACCAACGGCGGCACCCGATGACCGCCTGGGCCTGGGCCCTGGTCAGTCTTTCGGCATGCTTCTCGTTGCTGCCCTTGGCGATCTTGTTAGCGAGGAGATCCGGGGCTGGCTCGATTTGGGTCCCCGCGCCATCCTCCGCCTCGCCGTCGCTCAGCTTGATCTGGACATGCGGGAAAGCGTTTATCAGGAGGAGTGGCTGCCCGAACTGATCTACGTTCTGCGCGGGGCCGAGTCCCGGCCGATCACCCGGCTTATCCGGGGCTCCACCGTCGCCCTCGGCCTCCTCATCTCCGCCCGGAGGGTCGCGCGCCACCGCAATCGGATACCCCAAGGCCAGCCAGCCCTCGGGCTTGGAGAATCCAAGATCGGCTCCATCAAGCTGGTTTTCTCCTACGGAGGCGAGCAGATGGAGGTCACTGTCGCGCCGGACTCAGACATTCACCAGGTAGAGCGCATGGCCATCGAGGCTCTGATGTCGCGGAGGCTACCTGTGAAGGCCCAGAGCACCCATCGCTGCCCCAGGGGCCGGATTACAGGGCATGAGTCAGAAACGTGCGTTGATTCGATTCCCGTAGCACGGGGCACTGCGGCGAAGGCCGTCCAGGTGCTCGCGAGTGAGGGGCTGGTCAGGATCGTGCCGGGGCGCGGCGCGTATGTCGTGAGCAAGCCGCACGAATGAACGAACTGAACGAACCAACGCCGCCAGAACTTGCCCGCGTGCATGTCGCATGCATGTTACATGCTTGCCCACCTCTGCTGACCTCAGGCGTGATACTGACCGCTACAGTTTCCGCAGTTCAGGGTGGGTATCGCTGTGTAGCACCGCAGATCACGAGCCTAAGCTGCCATAACTCGGCCTACAGGTCGACTCGCTCGCCGCCCATAGCTCTGACCTGCGGTGCAGCAGCCCTCAGATGCTGTGGGGCACACGCTGACCTGACCGAACGCTTTGCCGGGTGCGCCCTCACTAGCTGGTCACCGTCACGTCCGCCTGTCCGAACCGCCCGGTTTGATGGTCCGCGTGATGGGGACGCCGACGGTGAGCGAGGTGGCATGCTAGGCAGGACCTCTTTCTTCAGGGGGATCCAGCAATCCTGAAGGCTGTCATTTCCGTCCGGCCCGCCAGACAGACCCAATACCCTCGGGGAGCAGCGTGGTCATGGTCAGCGTGAACGTCGCCAGGCTTGCGGTGCTCATCGATGCGGACAACGCGCAGCCCACGATGATCGAGGGGCTGCTAGCCGAAGTCGCCAAGTTCGGCACTGCGCACGTCAAGCGTGCCTACGGCGACTGGACCGGCACCAGCCTGAAGGGCTGGAAGGAGCAGCTGCTCGCCCAGTCAATCCAGCCGATCCAGCAGTTCGCCTACACCAGGGGCAAGAACGCCACCGACGCGGCGATGGTCATCGACGCGATGGACCTGCTGTACTCGGGGCGTTTCGACGGGTTCTGCATCGTTTCCAGCGACAGCGACTTCACCCGCCTGGCCGCGCGTATCCGTGAGTCCGGCCTCACCGTGTACGGGTTCGGCGAGCGGAAGACGCCGAAGCCGTTCGTCGCGGCGTGCGACAAGTTCATCTACATCGAGAACCTCACCTACGCCGAGGACACTGCTGCGCCCCCCGACGCGAAGCTCAAACCGGCCCCGCGCGCCTCCGCCACGCAGCTGAAGGCGGACACTGCCCTGGTTAACCAACTGCGGAATGCCGTGGAGGCGGCCTCCGACGATGACGGCTGGGCCGCGCTGGCATCCGTAGGCCACATCATCACCAACCAGCGCCCAGATTTCGATTCCCGCACCTACGGCTACGCCAAGCTCAGCGATCTGATGGCCGCGACCACGCTGTTCGAACTGGACCGCCGCAGCCCCGGCGACGGCAAACCAGGGATCATCTACGCACGCGAGAAGCGCCGCCGCCGAGCAGCCGCGCGACCGTCACGGGCTAGCCTCGAGGGAGAACCGAGGAATCCGTCATGAAGTGTCCAGCCCGTGCCGCAGGCGCCGCGGGCGGGCGGCCCGGGTTGAGCGGGAGTTGACCGCCAGCGTTCTGGAGTGGCTGGCAGCAGAGATTGCCGAGGCGAGGTGCATGCCCGATGCTGGACGGCGTGAGGCTGGATGAGAAGTCGTCCGCGGCGGTTGCGGGGACCAGCTGGCACGATCAGCTGTACCTTGCCTGGACCGGAACTGACCTGCACATCAACCTGGCATCGTCGCCTGACGGGCGCGAAATCGTGGGCAAGCGGCGGACAGCTCAGCGGAGCTACACGCAGGTGACGACGAGCACGGGCCAGTCGACGACGACACAGACCATCGCGTTGGCCCCCTCGCTCGCCGTGTCCGGCGAGCGGCTCTACCTGGCCTGGAGGGGCGGCGATTCGGCGCTCAACCTGCTCGCCGCGGAGCAGTCCGCGTACGCCGCTCCGGTGACCTTAGCGGAGCGAAGCGGGGACTCGCCCTCACTCACGACGGCCGGGAACGACAACCTCGTGCTCGCGTGGACGGGGACTGACCGTCACGTCAATCTGCTCACTCTGGCCGGGGACTCGTCCAGCATGCCCGTCCCGCTCAGCGGCGCGGAGACGCGGTTCGAGGAGGCGAAGAGCAGCCACGGGCCGGCGTTGTGCAGCCACCAGGGCCACCTTGTGGTGGCGTGGACGGGCACTGACCGCCACATCAACATCCTCACTGGCGCCGAGAGCCCCTATGGTGCGCCTGCCCGGCTGGAAGAGGCCAGGAGCGGCAGCGCGCCCGCATTGTGCAGCCATCAGGGCAGCCTGATCATCGCCTGGCCCGGTACCGACCACCACCTGAACGTGGCGCGGCTGCAGAGTTGATCAAGATGGTCGCTGTCCGGCGGCGCTGACCGCGCCGAAATTCGGGCATCTCCGGACGAAAACTAGCTCGCCGGATGTTGACATGCCGGAGGAGTTGGTGCATGTGCTGGAATCGGGGGCGTCCGAGATAACCGCCGACCGGGTCGTGACCAGGCCCGGGAACGGACGAGCAGCGTTGGTCGGTACCGGCCTGGTGGTCGCCGCGCTGGCGGTGCTGAATGTGGTCGATAACCTGTCGCGATGGGGCCTCTGGCTCGCCCCGGTCGCGGCGGTGGCGCTGCTGGCTTTCGCCCGCAGCAGGGGCTTGAGCTGGGAGCAACTAGGGCTGGGCCGGGCCCGGGTCCGCGCGGGTGCCTGGTGGGCGGCTGGGGCGATCGCGGTCGTGACGGGGATATACCTGGTAGGCGTTCTGCTGCCGGTGACCCGGCCGGCCTTTCTCGACGCCCGCTATCACCTGGGCCTGGCGGGCGCACTGCTGTCGGCGTTCGTCATCATCCCGGTCGGCACGATCCTGCTCGAAGAGGTGGCATTCCGGTCGGTGCTGTGGGGGATGCTCTCCCGCCACATGGCCGCGTGGCGGGTGCTGCTGACCTCGTCGGTATTGTTCGGATTGTGGCATGTACTGCCTTCGCTGCATCTTGCGGCTGCTAACCACGGGGTGGGTGAGGTGATCCGCGGCGCCGGGACCTCCGGGAATGTGCTGGTCGTGCTCGGCACGGTCGCGTTCACGGCGCTTGGCGGCGTGGTAGCGGGTGAACTGCGGCGGCGCAGCGGAAGCCTGCTGGCCAGCGCCGGGATGCACTGGGCCACGAACGGACTCGGGGTGCTGTTCGGGCTGGTGGCATGGAAGATCATGGCCTAGACGGTGACCCGGGGGCGCCCGGCCCCGATGCCGCAGCAGCGGGCGCCCCGGACAGGACCGGGACTGCGACGCACCGCCGGTTCCGGCATCTGCGGCACTACGCACGCAGCCTGAGTTTCCTCGGACTGGCGTTCGGATGGCTGTTCTTCGTCGTGTCACTCACGCCGTCGCTGTTGCCGCGGTCCTGGCAGGCGCAGGGATTTGTCTCTGGTTGCGCGGTAGCCCAGGGGTACGGCTTGGGCGTGGCCATGGCGTGGACTGGCCGGCACATCGGGGTTCCGCGCCCCAGTGCGGCGATGCTGCGGCAGGGGTGGTACGCGCTCGGGATGCTGACGCTGGTCACGGTCCCGGTCATCTTGTGGCTCAGTCTGGGCTGGCAGAACGACATCCGCCGGACGATGGGAGTACCCGCGACCGGGCCGACTACCTATATCGGGGTATTCGTCATCGCCGCGGGGGTGGCGGCGGCAATCGTCGGGCTCGTGCGGCTGGTCCACGATTTCTATGTCGTGCTCGTCCGGCGGCTGAGCCGTTTTCTGCCGGGTGGTGTGGCCAGCCTGGCTGCGACCGTCCTGGTCATCGGCTTCGCGGTGGGGATTGCCAGCGGGTTCGCGGATCAGGTGCTGCTGCGCATCGCCGACCTGAGCTCTTCAGCGGCGAACAACGGCAACGAGCCGGGAGTAGCCCGCCCCGCGTCGCCGTTTCGTTCGGGCAGCGGGTCATCGCTGGTCGCATGGCATTCCCTCGGCAAGCAGGGCCGGGCGTTCGTGTCCGGCGGGCCTACCGTGGCCGACATCGAGCGGCTCACCGGGCGGCCGGCAATAGAGCCGATCCGGGTCTATGCCGGGCTCGCCTCTGCGCCCACGTTGCAGGGCGAGGCCAATCTCGTCCTGCGCGAGCTGATACGTACCGGCGCCTTCCGGCGCGCCCTGCTCGCCATCGCGACCCCGACCGGCAGCGGCCTGGTTGGCCGCGGGGCCGCCGACCCGCTGGAGTACATGTACCGCGGGAACACCGCGATCGCCGCGATGCAGTACTCCTACCTGCCCAGCTGGATCGCCTTCCTGACGCAGCGGGCACAGGCACGGCAGGCCGGCCAGGCGCTGTTCGACACCGTCGACCGCTACTGGTCCTCCCTGCCCCCAGGGCACCGCCCCAAGCTGGTGGTCTTCGGCGAGAGCCTGGGTGCGTTTGGCGCCGAGGCGCCCTTCTCCGGGGCCGCCAGCATGGCCGCACGCACCAGCGGCGCGTTGTTTGTCGGCCCTCCGAATGACAGCCACGTGTGGCGCGCCCTCACCAACGCGCGCGCCAGGGGCAGCCCGGAGTGGCTGCCCATCTACCACGGCGGCCGCACTGTGCGTTTCGCCGCGTCCGTCAGCGACCTGCGCCTGCCCGGAGGCGGCCTGCGCCACCCCAAGATCGTCTACTTGCAGCACAGCTCGGACCCCGTCGTGTGGTGGTCCCCGGGCCTGATCGTGCATGAGCCCGACTGGCTGGCCGAACGCCGGGGACCCGATGTCACGCCGCAGATGCGCTGGTATCCATTCGTCACGTTCTGGCAGGTCACTGCCGATCTGATCGTGAGCATCACAGTGCCGCCCGGGCACGGCCACAATTACGGCCCGCAGATCCCGACCGCCTGGGCGGCGATCCTGCACCCGCCCGGCTGGACCAGCGCCGAGACCGCCAAGCTCAATACGAGCGAAACCGACGGCGAGCTCCCCTGAGCCCGGCACCGGGACCTCCGGCAGCAGCCGCAACTGGAATACTCGAGGAGTGCCCCATGGTGACGACGCTGAGCTGGACGCGTTCGGCGCTTGGGCGATGAGCTAGGCATGGCCGAGGTGACGGCGGCGCTGCGGAAGGCGGGCCTGGCCGACGTGCGCGACAGCGTCCTGCAGCGCGCGCTGTACTCCTCCGATGCCTCGCTGTACCGGGTCGTCCCGGCCGTGGTGGCTCACCCGCGCGACGACGCCGAGGTGGCGGCGGCGGTGACGGTGTGCCGCGCCCTCGGAGTGCCGCTTACCTGCCGGGGAGCCGGGACCTCGATCGCGGGCAACGCGATCGGGACCGGGGTGGTCCTCGACTTCCGCACGTACATGAACCGCGTGCTCGATATCGACCCGCAGGCCCACACCGCCAGAGTGCAGCCGGGGGTGGTGCAGGATCAGCTGCAGCGCGCCGCGGCCGGTTCCGGCCTGCGGTTCGGCCCTGATCCGTCCACCCGGAACCGGTGCACGATCGGCGGGATGATCGGCAACAACGCGTGTGGCTCCCGGTCGCTGGAATATGGCCGGACCTCCGAGAACGTGCTCGCGCTCACGGTGCTGACCGCCGCCGGGAGCACCCTCCGGCTTACCGGGCCGGGCGCTGCAGCCGGCCCCGGCGCTACTGGCAGTCCCGGCGCTACTGGCAGTCCCGGCGCTACTGGCGGCCCGGCCGGGCACGATGACGCGGAATTCGCCGCTCTGCACCAGATCGTCGGCGGCCACCTGGCGACGATCCGGACCGAACTGGGCCGCTTCCCCCGGCAGGTGTCCGGTTACGCGCTGGAACACCTGCTGCCCGAGCGCGGGTTCGACGTCCGCCGGGCCATCGTCGGCAGCGAGGGCACCCTCGCGGTCGTCACCGAGGCGACGGTCCGGCTCGTCCGTGAACCCGCCGGGCGGGTGCTCGCGGTGCTCGGCTACCCGGACATGGCGAGCGCGGCCGACGCGGTCCCCGCGATCGTGCGGTGGCGGCCGGCCACATGCGAAGGCCTGGACTCGCGCATCCTGGATGTCGTCCGCGCCCGCCGCGGCCCCGCCGCGGTGCCGGAGCTTCCGCGCGGGTCGGGCTGGCTGTTCGTCGAGGTCACGGGGGACAGCGAGGCCATGGCGATCGCCCTGGCGCGGCAGGTGGTGGGGAGCGCGGGCGCCCTCGGCGGCATGGTCGTGACCGACCCCCGGCAGGCGGCGGCGCTGTGGCGGATCAGGGAGGACGGCGCCGGGCTGGCTGGCCGCACCCCGGCGGGCGAGCCCGCCTGGCCGGGCTGGGAGGACTCGGCCGTCCCTCCCGGCTCGCTCGGGCGCTACCTGCGCGAACTCGACCTGCTGCTGGCGGGCCACGGGCTGACCGGCGTTCCCTACGGCCACTTCGGGGAAGGCTGCCTGCACCTGCGGCTTGACTTCCCGCTGGCGCGCGAGGACGGCAGGGAGGTGCTGCGGGCGTTCCTGTTCGACGCGGCCCGGCTCGTCGCCCGCCACGGTGGGTCGCTGTCAGGCGAGCATGGTGACGGCCGCTGCCGCAGCGAACTGCTGCCCATCATGTACTCGCCGCAGGCGATGGATCTGTTCCGGCAGGTGAAGCGGGTATTCGATCCCGGCAACCTGCTCAACCCCGGCGTGGTGGTGGAGCCGTCCCCGGTCGACGCTGATGTGCGGGTCGGCCCCGCGCCACCCACGCGCTCCCGGCTCGCCCTGGCCTACAGGCATGACGGCGGGGACTTCGCGGCTGCCGTCCACCGCTGCGTCGGCGTGGGCAAGTGCGTGGCGGACACCACGGCGGCAGGCGGGGTGATGTGCCCCTCCTACCTCGCGACCAGGCAGGAAAAGGACTCCACCCGGGGCCGGGCCAGGATGCTGCAGGAGATGGTGAACGGCACGCTGGTCTCCGGGGGCTGGCGGGCCCCGGAGGGGAGGGCGGTACTCGACCTGTGCCTCGCCTGCAAGGCGTGTTCCTCGGAATGCCCGGCCGCCGTGGACATGGCCGCCTACAAGGCGGAGGTCCTGCACCAGGCCTACCGGGGCAGGCTCCGGCCCCGGACCCACTACACCCTCGGCTGGCTGCCGCGCTGGGCGCGGCTCGCCGCCCTGGCGCCCGGGGTGGCCAATGCCGTCCTGGCGGCACCGGGCCTTGGCCGTACCGCGCGATTCGCGGCCGGTCTCGATCCGCGCCCGGCGCTGCCCGTCTTCGCGCAGCGCCCCTTCCGTTCCTGGTACGCGCGCCACGCTGGCGAGCGGGCGCGCGGCGGGGCGCCGGTGATGCTGCTGGTGGACACCTTCACCAATTACTTCGACCCTGCCATCGGCATCGCCGCGGTGACGCTGCTGGAGGACGCGGGCTTCAGCGTGTCCATCCCGGCCCGGCCCATCTGCTGCGGGCTGACCTGGATTTCCACCGGCCAGCTGGACGCGGCCCGGCGAATCCTGGGGCGGGCAGTGGGGGAG
>OFGV01000253.1_pt1 | contig 10144 bp, 12 predicted proteins | sample 1521911 | NCBI WGS metagenome assembly OFGV01 (sample SAMEA2553413, study PRJEB24118) | soil metagenome
GACCCGCCCGGCCCCCCCAGCCGGCCCCCACCCCCCGCCGGTCGCTGCCCCCGGGCCACTGCCGCTCGACCTGGCTGACCGGCTGCCCCCCGTCGGCCTGGCCAGGCCTGCCCTGGCCCTGACCGCCATGCTGGACCCGAACGGGATACCCGGCGCCGTGCTCACCAGCCAGGCCTCCTGTGCCTTTCTCACCCGCGTCCGGGGGGCAACACCCGTCGATGAGCTCCAGGCCCGCACCGCCGTGCACAACCTGGCCCGGGTCGGCCTGGTCACCGTCGACACCACCAGCGCTGCCCGTACCGTGCGGGTGCACGCCCTGGTCCAGGCCAGCCTGCGGCACAGCCTGTCGGCCGCCGAGGGTGACGCAGCCGCCCGGGCGGCTGCCGACGCCCTGCTGCAGGCCTGGCCGCGGCGCGGCGTCCCGCCCGCGTTCGACCAGGCGCTGCGCGATTGCACGGCACGGCTGCGTGAGATAGCGGGCGCACTGCTGTGGAGCCCGGAGTGCCATCCGGTGCTGCTGCGGGCCGGCCAGAGCCTGGACAGCGCCGGGCTGGCCGGCCCGGCCGTTGCCTACTGGCAGATGATCATGGACATCGGCCGGCCAGCGCTGGGCGCCGGTCACGCGCACACCGTGTTCGCCCGTGACCGCCTCGCCGCCGCACTGGAAGCCGCCGGCCGTCCCGGCGAGGCCATCGCCATGTACGAACGTGCTCTCGCCGACCGGGAGCGGGGCCTGGGACCAGGCCATCCCGACACCGTGAGCGCCCGGGGCAGCCTTGCCCGCGCCTACCGGGCCGCCGGCCGCGCCGGTGACGCGGTCCGGCTGTCCGAGCGCGTGCTGGCGGAAAGCGAGCGCGCCAACGGCCCGCTTCACCCGGACACGCTGGCGGCGCAAACCGAACTCGGGCACGCATACCTGAGCGCCGGGCTCTGGCCCGACGCTGTCACCACATTCGAGCGCTCCCTGGCCAGGCGGGAGCAGGTCCTCGGGCCTGACCATCCGGACACGCTGACCGCCCGCGCAAACCTGGCCTACGCCTACCGGGCGGCCGGCCAGCCCGGGATGGCTGTCCCGCTGTACGAGCGCTGCCTGGCCGACCGGGAACGCCTCCAGGGTCCCGATCATCCCGGCACCATCACCGCCCGCGGCAGCCTGGCCGCCGCCTGCCGGGCGGCGGGCCGGCTCAAGGAGGCGATCCCCATCTACAAGCGCACGCTGGCCGACCGGGAACGGGTGCAGGGCGCCGATCATCCCGACACCATCACCGCCCGCGGCAACCTGGCCTCCGCCTACCACAGTGCCCGCAAGCTCAAAGGCGCGCTCCTGCTCTATCAACGCACGCTCGCCGACCGGGAACGGGTGCAGGGCGCCGATCATCCCGACACCATCACCGCCCGCGGCAACCTGGCCTCCGCCTACCACTCGGCACGGAAGCTGGCCGTGGCGATCCCGCTGTATGAGCGCACGCTCGCCGACTGCGAACGCGTGCTCGGCCCCGAGCACCCGGACACCCTGGCCTCGCGGGGCAACCTCGCCCACGCCTACCACACCGCCGGCCGGCAGGCCGAGGCGCTCGCCATGTTCGAGCGCACACTCGAGGACTCGCAGCGCGCGCTGGGCCCCGAGCATCCGCTGACCCAGACCGCGCGGGAGAACTACGAGGCCGCCACCAGAAGCTGAGCCCTTACTGGCTCAAGCACCAGGTCACAGGAACGTATCATTCATCAGCTATTGTCCCCACAAAGCTGCCGGTTCCGGCGACCGCACGGAGGGGTTGACCAGGATCAAGAGGGCCGCTGGCATCAGCCACCGGAAGCGAGGCACCGGCCGGAGAGCCGGCTGGATCATCATTCTCACCGGCGCACTCCTCGTGCTGGGCATCGATCACGGCGATCCGTTCGCCACTCATCACCCGGCCACCGCGGGCACGTTCGCGCGGCCGCGCTCCCAGGCCCAGGCGCAGGCGCAGGCCAGGGTCCCGCCGGACGGATTCACCGCCGCGGCGGCCGCGGCGGTCGCGCATCTGCAGACCAAATACTCGGGCGCCTACACGGCGACGCACTTGTGGCAGGCGGCGAGTGCGCTGTCCGCAACCATCGGCTTCATGCAGGCCTCCGGGTCAAGGGCCTACCTCAGCGATCTGACCAACACCTACCTGGCGCACCACTATGCCGGCAACTTCCTCGACCACTACTACGACGACGAGGGCTGGTGGGTGCTGACCTGGGTCAAGGCCTACCAGCTGACCGGCAGGAAGGCCTACCTCGCGGAGGCCAAGCTGATCTTCGCGGACATGGCCCGGGGCTGGAACCCGGTGTGCGGCGGGGGTATCCCGTGGCGCAAGAACCGGCCTTACAAGAACGCCATCACCAACGAGGAGTTCCTGGGTGCCGCGATCCTGCTGCACGACCTGACCCCCGGCGACACCTACTACAGCGGCTGGGCCCTCCAGGAGTGGCAGTGGTTCTCCAGCACCGGCATGCTGACCCGCCACCACCTGGTCATTGACGGCCTGCGGCAGTGCAAGCCCAAACTGCACTCACCGACCTGGACCTACAACCAGGGCATGCTCATCGGCGATCTGGTCGGCCTGTCCCGGCTGACCGGCCAGAATTCCCTGCTCAAGACCGCCGAGCAGATCGCCCACGCGGTCATGCACAGCCCCAGGCTGAGCCCGGGCGGCATCCTCCAGGAGCCATGCACCCCCCTCGTTTCGTGCGGGCGGGACAGGCCGATGTTCAAGGGCATCTTCATGCAGAACCTCAGGCTGCTGTATGCCCGCGTCCCGCGTCCCGCGTACCAGGCGTATCTGCGCAACAACGCGATTGCCGTGTGGACGTGGGACCGCAGCGGCGACGTGTACGGGGTCAGCTGGAGCGGGCCGTTCGAGGCGCCAAGCATGACAGCACAGTCATCCGCGCTGGACCTGTTCACCACCCAGATCGATCCGGCCCGCCGCGGCCCGTAGCCTGCCTTGTCTGGGCACCGCTGGGCCTTGGTGCCGGGTCCCGCTGGGCCTTGGTGCCGGGTCCCGCTGAGCCTGGGCGGCAGCCCTACCCCGGCTGGAATGCGGGCGGGCGGGCAGATGTTGTCGAGCCCGTCAGAGGCAGGCGGCTGGCTGGCGGGCAGATAATGCCGAGCCCGTCAGGTACACACAGCCCAGGAGCACAGGCCAGCGAGGGAGTGCTATGGCTGAGGTCAATGACTGGAACAGCAAGATCATCGCCGAGTTCCGGGCGAATGACGGCAAGGTGGGCGGCCAGTTCGAGGGAGCACCGCTGCTCCTGCTGACCACCCAGGGCCGCAAGTCCGGCACCGAGCGGACGAACCCGATGATGTACCTCGCCGATGGCGACCGCCTGCTGGTGTTCGCGTCCAAGGCCGGTGCCCCCACCCATCCGGACTGGTATCTCAACCTGCTGGCGAACCCTAAGGTGACGGTCGAGGTGGGCAGCGGGACCTTCCAGGCCACCGCAGTCCCGCTGGCTGGCGAGGACCGGAACAGGATGTACTCGGAGCAGGCCCGGCGCTACCCGGGATTCGCCGAGTACCAGGCGAAGACCGACCGCGTCATCCCGGTCGTCGAACTGGTACCGCAGAACTGAGCCCAGGCCCACCGCATCAGGCACCTGGCGGGCGCCACCGTCCTGGTAGCTGCGACCAGATAGTGTCCCACCGCGGCCGTCCAGCCAATTCCGGCGAGCCGACGGTCACCACGATCAGCGGGAGAGTCCAGGTGCTGTCGTTCACCCCTCGACGTACCGCCGAACGGTATATAACGATTACATGAGCCGAAGGGTGCTTCACGAGCCTGCGTTCCTGATCCTGACCGCGCTGGCGGCGGGGGCCCAGCACGGTTACGGGATCATGATGGACGCCGGGCAGATCTCCGGCGGGCGGGTCCGGCTGCGGGCCGGGACCCTGTATGCCGCCCTGGACCGGCTTCGCGCTGACGGCTGGGTCGAGACCGGCCGGGAAGAGGGCGTCGAGGGCCGCCTTCGCCGTTATTACCGGCTGACGCCGGCTGGCGCGGACGGGCTCGCGGCTGAGGTGGACCGGCTGCGGGCTACGAGCGCCGTCGCGGCCCGGCGGCTGGGCATGGCCGGGGGGCTGGGATGAGCGGGGCGGGAACCGCCGGGGGCCTGGAGCGGCGGTACCGGCGGCTGCTGGCCTGGTATCCGCGGGATCACCACGCGGAGCATGCCGATGAGATGCTCGGCGTGCTCATGGCAGGTGCGCGGGAGGGGCAGACCCGGCCCGGCGCCGACGAGTCCGCCAACCTCGTCGCCGGGGCGGTCCGGATCCGGCTGCGCCGCGCCGCGGGATCCCTCGGCGGCCCCTGCTGGCGTGACGCGCTGGCGGTGGTGAGTGTGCTGGCGCCCGTGCTGCTGCTTGCATTGTCGCTGGAACAGGCCGTTCCGCCTTATCTGCACGGACTGCCCCTCTACCGGCCGGGCACCGGTGCGATCGCGGCGCAGGGCGATCTGTACCTGCTGGCCGGGTGGCTGGCCGTCACCGTGCTCGTCTTGCTGCGGCGGCGGCGCGCCGCCGCGGTGGCAGCCGCGGTCACGGTGGCCGCGCAGGCGCTGAGGTTCGCGGTCCATGTGCGTACCGGGTGGTGGTTCGCTGGCGCTCCGTATGCGCCCGTGCAGATGTTCCTCGGCGTGCTCACCCTGGCCGTGATCTTGTGCTCGGACGGGCCGCGGCGGGGCCTGGCGGTACTCGGCCGCAGGCGGTCCGGGCCGCTCGCCGGCGGTGTGCTCGCCCTCGCCGCAGCGCACGCGCTCTGGCTCGGGTACTTCCCTGAGAGCACCCGGGTGGTGAGCCAGTTGACTGAGTTCGCGCTCACCGGCGTGGCCATGCCCGCTGCGGTGGGTGTGATGGCACTGCGCAGCCCCATCGGCCGCCGCGTGATGGTCCTGGCAGGTCCGGCGGCGAGTCCGCTCGGCGTGTTCTTCCTGGCCAGGATCCTGGTGACCCCCGGCCCCCCGCCCGGGCCGGACGGCCTGATGTGGGTCCTGTACCTGGTGCTGGCCATCGTTGCGGCAGCACTCGCGGTGGCGGCCCGGATGGTTCCGGGCGGCGCCGGCCCGGTGGCGGCCAGGACAGGTGCGTGACCCCGTGACGGGACGGTGCGGCTGGCGCCGCAGCGGCGGGGCCGGGCCTGGGCGGGCGCGTGCTTGTGAGCGGGTGGTGGCGCGGGGCCGGCCGGGCCCCGGCCGGGTCCGGGGCACGCCCCCCCGCCCCCGCGGACGGCCCACTCACGGTTCGCCAGTCCGGCCCGCGCCGGTGGTGGGACATCCTGGACGACATCCGCCACACCTGGCTACGCGACGGCAGTCTCCCGGTTGTGGAACTCGCGTGGCCATCACCCCCGCCGGCAGTGCCCGGCTCACGCGCGGACACTGGCAGACGGCAATCCCCCACCCCGCCTGACGGCCACGGGCACACCTACCAGAGCGTGGCAGTGTCGCCGGCAGCACGCGCGGGCGCTACCCGCCAGGGCGCAGCGAGGTCATGACGTGTCGTCGCCGGTAATGGCCTGCTCGATCAATGCCCGCAGCCCCGCAGCCGACGTGGAGTGAACGGTAATCGCCGGGCACCAGGCGATCCGCTGCCCGTCCCGGCGCTCGATGGCCCAGCCGGGGTAGTCATCGGCAATAGCCTGGGGGTACTCCTCTACCGTGCCAGGGCCGCTGGCGGTCATGGGCCGGTGGGGCTGGTCAACACGGCACGCAACTCGGCTATGTCGGCGGTCACGACAGTGTGCGGGCTCGTCCCGGCGTGGCGGCGGACGGCTACTAACCTCGCGCGTTCTCCAGTCACCTCCTGCCAGATGCGGAAGGCCGGGAACTCTTGTTGCAGGCTGGCCAGGTCGCTGGACGTGGCGGCTGTGTCCTGGGTAGCCGGGGCGGTCACGCCGTTGCCGGTACCGGATGTAGGTTGCATCGGGTGGCTCCTGCTGTGCTTGACGCTGGATTGGGTGCCGGATGGCGGGTATCACAGCCGGTTGACCGCCAGATCGCTGTCTGTGCTCCCGCCCTTACGGTGCCTAGTGAAGCTCCACGTGGGCGGACGCCGTAACCGCGCTGAGGGCCGTGGCGGGGACGTCTTGGGCGAATCGAAACGTCCCGCTGGGGTCTTGAAACGTCCGGGGACGTCGGCGGGATGATGGGGACGTGAATGCACGGTTGCGCACGTGGCGGTGATCACGGCTGGGTTGCCGGTGTCGGGTATGAAGTGCAGCAGGGCCAGCATGAGCACGGCGATGGGCTGGCCGAAGTCCAGGGTCTGTGACGCCGCGCTGAGGATGGCGGCGGTGTCGCGCACGTCGGCGTCCAGGTAGTCACACCTGCCGTCTTTGGAGCCGGTCAGCAGCGCCCGCGCGTGGATCAGCACCAGCGGGTCGTTGTCCACGAACACGATGCGGGCATCGGGCACGATGGCCTGGGCCACCGCATCGGTGCTGCCCGGCGCGGGCAGCCCGGTGCCGATGTCCAGGAACTGGCGGATGCCGCGCTCGGCAGCCAGGTAGCGCACCACCCGGGCCAGGAACGCCCCACTGAGCCCGCGCCCCCGCCACCACCTGCGGGCGGGACCCGATCACATCCTGGGCGGTCCGCCGGTCGGCCGGGAAATGGTCCTTGCCGCCCAGCCAGCAGGAATACACCCTGGCCGGGTGCGCCACCGACGGGTCGAACCGGGGGCCAGGAGCAGCAGGCTGGAGGCCAGACATCCACCCCTGCGGGCGGCCGGGATACGCACACGGGGGTTCATCCGGGCCTGGCCGCGTGGCGGCAGCCGTGCCCTGGCCACCGGTGGCTGACATGGTGTTGCCATCGCTGGACGTAGGCAGCATTGAGTGACTCCTGGTGTGTCTGCACCGACGATGAGTTACCGCCGGGGTGCGGGTTCGCTGGCTGGCGGCCGTTCCAGCCGCAGCCCGGCGTGGTCAGCGTGAAAGGATCGTTCGCGCGGCGCGCACACTCGATGCTAGGAATCAGCCAGGAAGCTGAGCAAGAATGTTGCGGGTTATTGCAGAAGTTCGTCCCGTGCCTTGATGATGAGCGCCTTGGCGTTGGCGCGGAACTTGGCCGCCTGCCTCATCTGGTCGAACATAGTGACGTAGATCTCGATCTCATCGGGTCTGGTGATGTCCAAAGCCGCCGTCAGGGTCTCGACCTTCACCAGGTCATTGTCGAAGATCCAGAATGCTGTTTGCGTGTGCGCACCGAGCCCAGCGGTTGCGGGGATGATTCCGATGGAGACGTTCGGCAGGGTCATGACACCGAGCACGCGATCAAGCTGCTCTACCATGTCCTCGGCTGTGCCGATGCGGGTGCGCAGTGTCTGCTCGGCAAGCAGGAACTGGAACCGGTGATTACCCGAGCGCAGGACACGCTGACGGTCTAGGCGGGCAGCCGTGGCGGCGTCGCGGTCGTCTGGCAGGTCCAGCAAGGACGCCCAGTACGCCATGCTCTCGGTCGAGTAGGCGGCCGTTTGCAGCAACCCTGGAATGCTCCAGTGCTCGTGTATACGGAATAGTCTGGTGCGTTCATAGAGCGGCTCGATGGTCTCTTGAAGCCTGCGCAGTCCGCTGCGTGCTTGCCGTTTCCACTCGCGATACATGGAGTCAACGGCCCTGGCCTGGGCGATCAGGCCCGGAATCTGATCGTCGGCTCCGCAAGCGCTGCACCATGCGCGGATGTCCGCATCAGACAAGCCCTGGGCGCCGTGCTCGACCCGCGAGACTTTGGTGAAGTGGAAGCCGGCCAAGTCGGCGAGCTGCCTGCCCGTGAGTCCTGCGTCCAGGCGGATCTCACGAAGCCGGCTGCCGAATGCCTCCTTTGCGCGCTGCGCTGCGCTGGCCACGTTACGGACTGCCGCCGGTCAGCCAGGCAGGTAGTCCGGGTGTGGGATCGCGAGTTTCCACACCGCGTTGAATGCCGACGTGCACAGTTCGATATCGGCGGGATCGGTGGAGGTGGTGAAATCGATGCTGGCGCCGTTTCCGGCGTAGTGATGGAATACTACGAGACGGGAATCGAACATCCAGAAGTCGTTGCCGGGGAAGGCGATGGACGATACCTGGCGGCGCGGCATCCATCTCATGTCTGTTCCTGCATCGATGTGCGGCTGCATGATGCTGTGTGACCAGCGCTGGTAGTCCGACAGCGGTTCGGAGACAACATGGACGCGCCGGTAGACCTTGCCTTCTGCGACGTGCTGGCGAACCTGGTCACACCACGGCCGGAGCCATTCGAGGTCGTCTGGCTCACCGGCTGCCCACTTGGCCATGTGCGGCAACTCGACCGCCGTGCCGTAGCTGTCGCGCATCTCCAGGTGGATCGCCTCGCGGTCGAACTGCGTGAACAGCGCAGTGAACTCGTCGTAGGTCAGTCCCAATTACTTCACCCGGAAGAACGGCACGAGGCGGTCAGGGATCTCACAGGCGATCTCGCCTTGCGGGATGTCCATCTGTGCGAGCGCCTCCGGATCAGTCACGATCCACCCCTGGACGATCCAGCTTCCCCGATCTGTGCGGTACAGCGTCGGTGATCCCTGTGGCTGCGAGTCGGGGTCCTTGGCGATTAAGGTAACGCGCATGGCTGCTCCAGGTTGTGATGGATTGCGTGTTGTTGCAGCATCCACTGGGAGCCTAACAGACAACCTCCCAGATGCACTGCGGTGTTAGAGATGCACTGCGGTGTTAGCCTGCATCTTTCGTGATCTTGGCGCGGTGACTGGGGCCTTGCGTGTTCCGCGCGGCCGTCACCTGCGGGCTGTCAACCCGTCTCGCGGCCTATGCCGTTGTAGGGGGGAGGTTCCCGGACGAGACACGATACGCCCGGAGCAACTCCGCTTCTGCACACGCGGGCCTGTGCGTTACCGCCCACCGGACCGCGAGCTTTGAGACGTCTTCCTGGCCCGGATCCGCCTTCCGGCTCCACCACGATCACGAAAGGGTGCCGGCGGGGGCCGGGCGGGGTCAGCGGGTGGCGGGGGCGTTCAGCGGGCGGCGGGGGCGGCTTGCTTGACGGCGCTACCGTACTCGACGTATTCGGCGATCCGCTTGCCGAACATGACCGAGACGCGGTAGTCGCTGTGCTCGATCACCAGGCCTTGCAGGTCAGGCGAGGGGCTCACGTGCCAGCCGTGCAGGTCCACGTTGCGGGTCGCGAGTTCCTGCACGCGGCCGGCCCGTTCCGCGGCGCTGTGGTACCAGTCGTTGTCGTCGTTCAGCGCCAGCGCGAGCGCGTACTCAAGGTCGTCGCTTTCCCGCACCTGAGCAAGGTTGCGCTCGATGTTGATGAGGACCGGTGCCAGCGCAAGGTCGGCCGGCGAGTGCGGCTGAGGGTGGAGGGAGGACATCGGTACCACCGCGCTTTCCAGTTGCGGAATCAGGCGTATTGATCATGCCTGACGCGTGGCGGCCACAGCAGGGACCATCGTCGCCTACGGGCAGCCCAAGGTCCCCGGGCAGCAGCTTGCCGCCGGATCAGGACGATGACGCGCCGCGATCGCGGATGGCGGTGCCCCGGGCCGGGATCACCTCGTGCAGATCGCCGATGACCGCATACTCGGCGTGGGCGAGGATCGGTGCGCCCGCGTCCTTGTTGACGGCCACGATGTGCTTGGCGCTGGCGCAGCCCGCGATGTGCTGGATCGCCCCGCTGATCCCGCAGGCCAGGTAGAGCTCCGGGGTGATCTTGGTACCGGTCTGGCCGACCTGCTGGGAGTGCGGGCGCCAGCCCTCGCTGGTGACCACCCGCGAGACCCCGACCACGCCGCCCAGCAGATAGCGGGTGCGCGGATGGTCGAAAGCGCCGAACTTGAGCGAATTCATCGAGGCGACCGGGCGCGCGCCCATGGTGAAGATGTCGCGCAGAATCCCGCCGACGCCGGTCGCCGCGCCCTGGTACGGCTCGACGTGGTTGGTGGAGCCCTGGTTGGCCATCTTGCCGCTGTATTCCAGGAAGGTAGTGGTGCAGCCGGTCGCTAATAATGCCACGAAGAAAATCAGTGAGCTTACCAACAGTCGCTGTGAGCTGAACAGTCTTTCGCCCATTTTTAAATCTCCTTGCTTATGATGTCCAATGTTGCCCCGAATGTCTTCAACCCTATTTTGCCACAGGTGAGCCC
>OFGV01000255.1_pt1 | contig 10091 bp, 8 predicted proteins | sample 1521911 | NCBI WGS metagenome assembly OFGV01 (sample SAMEA2553413, study PRJEB24118) | soil metagenome
GGATGGGCGGGGCGAGGTCGGCGTGCCCATGGTGGAGGTAGATGTCGCGTGTGTCGAGGGCGGAGGGTTGGAGATAGGGAGGTATGCCGTCGCGGTGGAGAATGGCAGGGCGGGCGTCCAGCAGGGCGGGCGCGATGCCGAGGCGCTGCCGGTCCGGGCGGACGGTGATGATCGCCAGGTGCTGGTGCGGGACGCCGGCCGGGTGGTGGGTGCCGAACCCCTCGTCCAGTGCCTGGAACCGGCCCAGGTGCACTCCGGTGACAGCGGCCAGCCGTTCGGCGTACCCCTCTGGCGGGTCACCGGGTCCGTCCGGCCCGACAGGCAGCCACAGCGCGGCAGCGTCCCGGGTAGGAGTGGTGAGCACCAGGCCGTCCGCGAAGGCGTGCTCCACGTAGATCCGGAAGTAGCCGGGGAAGATCTCGCGGCGGGACTCCGGGTCTGGTACGAGCCACTGTGACACCGCGAGATCGAAGAACGCGTCCGCGATGACCTGGCTGAGCACGCCGGTGTGGCTCTGGTCCGCGGGGACGGCGACGTGGCCGGTGCTGGCCGGGTGGCCGGGCGGCTGGGTCATGACAGCGCCTCCTGGGATGTGGTCTGGGTGGCGGCGTGATGGCCGAGCCCGATCGTGGCGTACACGTGGGGGCGGCGGGTGCGCAGGAACACTCCCCAGCACAGCCCGGCAACGGCGGCGGCGCCGAAGGCGGACGGCAGCAGCCAGGCGGCGGGGTTGCCGGGGGCGGTGCCGAGCAGGGTGCCGTAATGCATGATCGCGAGCACAACCGCGCCAGCCAGCAGGATGAAGGACAGGGCGGGGGCGGTCATCCGCGCCCACAGGCTCTCTCCGCCGGGGTTGCGGTCGAAGTAGCTGACGATCGCGGCGGAGGTGATGGCGAGCAGGATCATCACCCCCAGGCCGCCGGTAGCACCGCCGCCGAAGAACAGGCCGCTCATGGCCGGCCAACCGGTCACCGCGAAGAGGACGATGACTGCCAGGCCGCTGGCGCTCTGGGTGACCGAGGCGGCGCGGGGGGATGCTGTTGCGGCCGGTCCGGGACAAGATGGCGGGCAGGACGCCCTCCCGGGACAGCGCGAACATGTACCGCCAGGTCACGTTGTGATACGACAAGGCGGCGGCGAACAAGCTGGTGATGAACAGAAGCTGGGCGGACTGAGCCAGCGCGCTGTTGCCGGCCAGGTCGAACAGCAGCCCCGGCCCCTGGCTCGCGGCTGCGGCCGCCACATGGGAGCGGCCGGCGTGCGCGGCCATCGCCCACGCCGCGCTGGCATACAGCACCCCGATCGCCGCCAGGGCGGTGTAGGTGGCGGCCGGGATGGTCCGCCCCGGGTTCTTCGCCTCCTCGCTCAAGACTGGGGACTGCTCAAAGCCGACGAAGCTCAGCCCAGCGATCACGGCGAGCACGCCAAGGGTCCCGGCCCCGCCCGTGGTGACGGTGGCCGGGGACAGCGCCCCCAGATCCAGGTGCCCGCCCGCGGGCCGGGCCAGCCCACCGATGGTCTCGGCCACGACGATGAGGATCTCGATGGCGGTCAGCACGCCCAGCACGCGGCCAGTGATCTCCACCCGGGCCAGGCCCAGGCCAGTGACCAGCGCCCACGCGATCAGCGCCCACGCCCACCACGGCCAGTCCAGGTGCAGGTGGGCGGCGGCTTCGGCCTGCACCGACGGCCCGATCGCCCCGTAGGCGGCCACCTGGAAGCTCTCGTAGGCCACCAGGGCCATCAGCGCCGAGGCGACCCCGGCAGTCTTGCCCAGGCCAGCGCTCACGAAGGCATCTGGGGGTGGCACATGTTCGGGCCGGCGTTGCGGATCCTCCGGGCCATCGCCACATATCCCGCGGTGAACAAGACCAAGACGGCAGCGACCGCGATGACCGCGAACGGGATGCCGGTCAGCCCGGTGACCGCATACGCGGTCGGGATCACCCCGGCGCACACGGTCATCGGGGCAATGGACGCCAAAATGAAGGCAAGCACGGAGGGGATACCGACCCGGTCGCGGGCCAGTGCCCGCGACATGGCGCTGGGCTTGCTGCCGACGGCATGCGTTCTGGACATCAGATCACTCCTTGCTGATGACTGGCTGTTCCGGACGAGCGGACGGGGTTCATACACGGTGGGCGAGCAGGGCGGCGTCGACGGCCGCCTGGATTTGGGCAATTAGCTCTCGCAGCACAGGGTCGAGTTGGGCCACCGCCTGACCGGTGCTGCGCCCGGCCCGGGCCGGGGTGTATTGCGCGAGCCGGAAGCCCAGCCCACACGCGCTGACCAGCCCGGCCAGCACCGCGTTGTGGGCGGTCAGAGGCTGCGAGCAATCCAGGGCGGCCCGGACCCGTAGCAGGGGTGAGAACGCGCTGTCGCCATCTACCGGTACCCACCGCCTGCCGCGCCACCGGCCGCCGGCCCGGGTCAGGTATCCAGCACCTTCCAGACGGCGTGCGACGTCTTCGGCAGCGGTGCGTCCCAGGAACAACAGCCAGTCCCGGACCGGATGGTGCTCGTGTTCGCTGGCCAGCAGGCCGAGAAGACGACCCGTTAACCCTTCCCCGGGCACGGTGTGGCCGGCCAGGACGACCTCTTCGTGCCACAGGCTGATGTGCCCGGCGAGCATCAGCTCGGACAGGAGCCCACCGGCCAGGCCCAGGCCGAGGGCGCGGGGCTGAACATACGGCTTGCCGGTGATCTCGTGGTGGGCCACCAGGTAGAGGTCGTCAGCAACACGGCCCGTGCCACTCAGCCCGGCCATGGGTCCTCCCCGGCCACCCGGCCGCTGCCCTGCGTGGTGCCGCTCATGCTGGCGCCACCGTCACGAAGCTCGGCCCAGACGGCTTTCGTGGTGCCGCGCTGGTGGATCGCATGCCAGCCCCACCGGCTGCTGAGCGCTTCGACAAGCAGCAGGCCCCGGCCGCCCTCGGTATCCCCGGCCGGGCCGAGCCGTCGCGGCGGATCGGGGCTTGAGTCACCCACCGTGATCAGGGTTCGCGAGTAGTCCGACTGGACCCACAGCCGCACCGGGTAAACGGAGCCGATGGATCGTGTGGCGGTTATAGCGTTGGTCGTCAATTCGGAGGCGATCAGCTCGGCCGTCTCGCTGAGAGCGTCAAGGTCCCACTCGGCAACCACCAGCCGGGCATGGAGACGGGCACAGGGCACAGCGCTTGGCAGTGCTGCGAGTTCCAGGTACGACTGGAGCGGCCAGCCCTGCCTGGATGGGGAGACGGCGTGCTCCCGGCTATCGGGCCTGGAAGCCTCTCGCGCTGCCGCCAGATGACATGGCGGCCTCATGACTGCCCCTCCACCGACCGCAGCACTGCGGCGATCTTGTCGGCAACCGTCCCTAGATCACCAACCGGGCCGATCGGTTGCTGCCACGGCCAGCGGTAGCACCAAGCGTTGTCGCCGCCCCGGTCGCATAGCACCCGCTCGGTTAACTGCGGGGTGTCCGGGTTAGCAGCCTTCACGTGCGGTCGTCTGCCGCTGGTGACTACCTGGGCGGTCAACCCGCGCTGGGCAAGCTCCGCTGCCAGGCGCTCAAGATGGGTGACTTCCTCGCTCTGCTGCACGAGGCCAGGAGGCTACGCTGCGGGTACTCCACGAATTGCACCGCTGTGAAACCGTTTCAGGACGAAGCGTGACCGTCAGGCGGCTCAGTGCGGTACGCCCATGCGGGCGGCCATGCCGCGCAACTCCCGGCCACCTGCGGTGGCGGTCGCCCTTCCGAGCAGGTAGGCCACGGTTTCCCGGACGCTCGCATGGTTGCGGATGAACTGGGGTGCGGCTTCCTCGGCTTGGCGCAGCCAGCGCACCGCCTCGGCTCTGGTCTTGGTTTCTCTGGCCAGCCCCCGGCCTACATCGGCCAGGTAGGCGGCCTCACGGGTTCGCAACCTGAGCTTCGTGCGGTCGATGGTGCGGGCCATATTCAGGACGGCGCCGCCGCTTTCGCCGCGTTCCACGTCGATGGCGATGCGCCAGAGGCTGACGTTGGTCCGGCAGAACGACCGCCAGTTGCCTTCGAGGTCGTCGGGTACCCGGGTGGCGAGCTGGTCCGCCTCATCCAGCCAGTGTGTGATCACGTGCGGTCGCTGCACCACGGCGGCTCCTAGCGCGGCATGCAGGCTGAGGATGCCCAGCACGTGCAGGGCCACCGGGGTACGGGCGTGCGGTTCGAGGGCATCGGCGGCGCGTTCGGCCGTTGCGAGGCGCCGGTCCCAGGAGCGCTCGCGTGGGAATGTCCAGATACGCAAGCAATCGGCCTTGCCCTGTTGTACCGGGTCGTCCAGCAGGGTGGCGGCCTCCTCTGCACGCAGGGCGGCTACGTGCGCCAGATCGACGTAACCCAGATCCTTGGCGGTCAGGCCAGCGGCGATACACGCCTCTATCAGGGTCTCCAGTGCCAGCCGCCGGGCGGCTTCGTCCCCGGTCTGGGCGGTGTGCCAGTGCAGCTCGTCCAGCACGTCTGGCAGCAGAGCGCCAGTGCTGGCGTAGTCGGCGTCCTTGTGCAGTGGGTTGATCTGCCCCACGACCACACGGGCAAGTTCAGGCAGTGGCCGGGCGTGGTCAACGGCCGGTGCGGTGAGCCGGTTGGTCTGGAAGGCTTCGCGGAGCGCTGGTACTGCCATGTGCGGGTCGGCTTGCTGCCGGTCGGCTGACAGGTGGGGGCCACCGACCAGGTCGGTCTCTGAGACCTTGAGGGCGGCTGCTACCGCACTGATGTAGGAGCGCCGGTCCAGCATGCGCTGGCCGCGTTCCACCATGGACAGGTACGACAGCGACACGCCAGCCAGGCCCGACAGTTCGGCCAGGGTCATGCCGCGCCAGCGGCGCAGGATACGCAGCCGGGCGCCGACAGTAGTCTCGTCCATGGATTTGCCCGCCTCCTGGGGTGGTGCGGCCAGCATCAGGCTACGGCATGTGAGCGAACGATCCCGGGGCTTGCAGCCGCGCAGTAGTGGGGTACGCCCATGCGGGCGGCGCGGTGATTGCTGGCAGGTATGTTCGTTCAGCGCAGCAGGCTGAGATTCTTTACGAGTTTGGAGTTCGTGTTGCGGGGGCCGATGATGCTGGTGGCGCTCACCGCGAGGTCTTCGGGTTTGGTCTGGGCGAGTTCTGCGAGGTAGTCGTCGTAGGCCCGGTTGGTGTGCGCGCTGCGCGGCATGTCGACCACGAGGACGCCGTCGCTGGCCGCCGCTTTGGCGCGGATCTCTGCTAGGGCAGCGGGTGCGGCAGCCAGCACGCTGCAGCCGGCCCACGGCAGACCGGGGACTGTGTGGCCGGAGGCGTCGCGGCCGGGTGGGCCGATCAGGCCGGTGACGGCGGCGCCGGTGCTGGCGGCGATGCACGCGACCGCGTTGACCATCAGGTCGGCCTGGGCGGGCTCGTCGACCAGGATCACCCACTTCAGCCGTGCCGCACGGGCCGGCTCGCCGGTGATGATCTCCTCAGGAGTGAAGCCGGCCGCATTATTGACGTCTGCTGGCACAGGTATCCTCTCAGAAGTATGGGATCTGCCTTGAACGCTAGCCATGCAGTCGCTAACAAGGGAACAAGATCGAACATAATCCGGACGGGAGGGTGCTGTGGCGGGCCTGGACGAACTTGATAGGGCAATCCTGCGGGAGTTGCAGGCAGACGCGCGGCGCACCAACAGGGACGTCGCCGCCGCCGTCGGGGTTTCCCCCTCGACCGCGCTGGAACGCACCCGCGGCCTGCGCGAGCGAGGCGTCATCCGCGGCGCGTTTCTGGATCTTGCCCTGGCGGCTATCGGCCGCGGTGTCCAGGCGCTCATCGCCATCCGGATCCGCCCGCCATCGCGGCGCAACATCGAAGGGTTCCGCGGCTGGGTCAGCAAGCTGCCCGAGACGATCGGCGTGTTCGTGGTGTCGGGCAGCGAAGACTTCCTCATCCACGTCGCGGTCAGGGACAACCAGGACCTGTACGCGTTCGTCATCGACCGGCTTACCGAACGGCCCGAGATCGCCGACGTCCGCACCAGCGTGGTCGACGAGCACCTGCAAAAACCCCAGATCACACCCTGCGTCTGAAACAGCCCGCCCAGGTATGCCGGTGCCACCCGCGTTTCCTTGCCTACGTGCTGGGCCAGCCCAACGGGATCGCGCCGTACGCGGAGGCGATAGCTGCTGCGCTGAACCAGAACTGCAACTTCTGGCGGTACAGGTTACCGGCACCCACAGCGTTCAGGCATCGTGTGGTGCAAGGACGGGTATCCCCGCGTCCGCGGCGGCTTTGGCGAGCCGGTCGTCATAGGTGAGCAGGGCGGTGAGCTCCGGGCCGAGCAGCCGTGCTGTTGCTAGGTGGATCGCGTCCAGGGAGCGCAGCAGGCGGTCGGGCTCGACGATGGCGGAACGGACGACGTCCTCGTCGATCTGGACGTACTCGAAAGCATCGAGCAGCCGCTGGGCGTCGGGGATCAGCGCGGGCCAGTTTCGTGCCACGACACGGCTGACCTCGATCCGCAGCAGGTCCGAGCTGATCCAGTTGTCGCCGCGGTGCTCGCGGTAGAAGGCGAGAAACGCGTCAGCGTGCTCCTCGGCGGCCAGGAGCTTGAACACGGCGCTGGTGTCCAGGTAGTAGAGAGCCATGGGTCGTCAGCGCTCGCTCTCGCGCTCCTCCAGCAGCGCCCGCGTGAGCGGGTTCGGGTCGGCACCGGTAACTGGGTGCAGCCGCTGGGGCATGTAGCCAGGGTTCTTGGCGGGACGCAGGCGCCCTTCAGCCTCCAGCCGGGCAAGGATCGCGGGACGTTCGGGCCGCTCGAACGGGACCAGCCGGGCGACAGGCGTTCCGTGCTCGGTGACTTCGATCGTCTCACCCCGGCGCACGCGAGCGATCACCTCACTGGTGTGGTGGCGCAGCTCCCGCAGCCCCACTGATGGCTCTCCCAGGGTCGTCATACCATGAATGTATCACAGAAATGTATAACAGTCGGCCGTCACCCGCGACGCCGCATCTCCTGCCAGGGGACGGGATCGGCAACGGCGCCTGGGTTCCGTTCGCCTGCCACTGCCCAGCAGGCCCGGTACGGCGGAGGCGTTAGCAGGCAACATCGATCACGGGCGCTGCCAGCAGGGATCACGAATCGTGCCGGTCGCTTCCGCCGGGCGCCGGTTGCACCTGGCATTTCTGCATCGCGCAAGACATCTACGCTCCGTCCGCGCTCAAGATGGGTGACTTCCTCGCTCTGCTGCACGAGGCCAGGAGGCTACGCTGCGGGTACTCCACGAATTGCACCGCTGTGAAACCGTTTCAGGACGAAGCGTGACCGTCAGGCGGCTCAGTGCGGTACGCCCATGCGGGCGGCCATGCCACGCAACTCCCGGCCACCTGCGGCAGCCGTCGCCCTGCCAAGCAGATAAGCCACGGTCTCCCGGACTGCCGGGCTGTTCCTGATCCACTGCGGGGCGGTGTCCTCTGCCCGGCGCAGCCAACGTGTAGCCTCCGGGCGGGTCCTTGGCTCACGGGCCAGGCCCCGTCCGACATCGGCCAGGAAGGCCGCATGGCGGCCGTGTTTGCCCGACAGCTTGTCTTCCTGGACCTGTCTGGCGAACTGCAAGACTGCACTGCCACCGTAACCGCGCTCTACCTCCACAGCGACGCGCCAGACCCGGACGTTGGTGTCAGAGAACGCCATCCAGTTCTTGTCGGGGTCGTCAGGCACCCGGTGCGCCAGTTCAGCGGCCTCATGAAGCCAACGCTCAGCCTGTCCACTGTTCTGCACGGCTGCCGCCGACAACGACGCCGACAGGGTAAGCATGCCAAGCACTTCGGTACCGCGCGGCGTAGTGGCGTGCGCTTCCAGGACGTCGGCCGCTTTCTCGGCGCTGGCCAGGACCCGGTCCCACGAACCGGCTCGGGGCAGCGTATGCACGTGCAGAAACGCAGCCTTGCCGAGCTGTACCGGGTCGTCCAGGATGCGGGCCGCTTCATCGGCCCGTCTGGCAGCCGCATATGCCAGATCCTGGTAGCCAAGATCTTTGGTCGTGAAGGTCGCGCATACGCAAGCGTCGACCAGCGTTTCCAGGGCCAGCCGGTAGGCGGCTTCATCCTCAGGTAGGGCCACGTGGTAATGCAGTTCATCAAGCACCGAGGGCAGCGCCGTTCCGACCGCGAGGTAGTTGCAAGCCTGGTGCAGCGGTTCGATGCGGGTCATCTCGCTGACCAGCTCAGGCAAGGGCCGGGCCTGCTCTAAGGCAGGCTCGGTGAGGCTGTTGGTCATGAGTGCGACCCGCAAGGCCGGGATGATGGTGTGTGGATCGGCTTGCTGACGGTCGGCCGACAAGTGCGGGCCGCCGACCAGATCAGTCTCCGAGACCTTGAGCGCCGCAGCTACCGCGCTGATGTACGAGCGCCGGTCCAGCATCCGCTGGCCGCGCTCGACCATGGACAGGTAGGACAGCGATACCCCAGCCAGCCCCGACAGCTCGGCCAGGGTCATGCCGCGCCACCGGCGCAGGATACGGAGCCGGGCACCGATGGTGATCTCATCCACGGCCGCTGGCCTCCTCGCGTGTCGCTGATGCCATGTAGTTATAGGTTGCACGACGGGTCAAGCGGGCGTGGCGGTCTCGGTCTTGGCGGCCTCGGCTTCGGCAGGCTCGGGCGCACGCTTTCTCTGCTTGATCATCAGACAGCTCAGCGCGCCGACACCGAGGAGGATGATCGGCAGCAACATCGTCTGCCGCATGGCGGTCACGTAGCCGAAGGTAAACACGTCGTGGCCGATACGGGTGATCTCCGCGGCGACCTGGGCAGGCAGGCCGGGGCCCAGGTGGGTGCTGCCGCCGGACTGGCCGGCCCCGACCTGGATGCCGCTCTTCGCTGAGTTGCTGATCCCAGCTGTGAACCGGCTGCGCACCTGCGGCGGCAGCGCGGCCGAGCGGGCGCTGGCTTGGTCCGCCATCGCCGAGACCAGCCTGTTCTGCAGCAGGGCGCCAACGGCAGCGGTTCCGATCACCATGCTCACCTGCCGGACGGTGTTCAGCACCCCGGATGCCGCGCCCGCCAAGCGCGGCTGGACGTTGCGCATGGCGGTCGTGACCATCGGCGCGAAGATGCAGCCCATGCCGAGCCCGGCCACGATCAAGGGTGCCATGAAAACGGGCCACGAAGAGCCCGGGTGAGCGATAAGCGCTATCCAGCCCATCCCGGCGCCGAACAGGATCAGCCCGGACATGAGGATGAACTTGCCGCCGATCTTGTCGGTCATCCGGCCCGTTACGGGGGCGACGAACATCGAGACCACTGAGGCTGGCGCCATCGTCAGCCCGGCCTTCAGTGCCGAGAACCCCAAGACGGACTGCAGGTAGATGGTCAGCGGGAGGAAGATCCCCATCATCCCGATGGCAAGCACGCCGGACACCCAGTTCACCACCGAGTAGTTCCGGTCCCGGAACAGCGCGAACGGCACCAGCGGCTCCTTGTCCTGGGTGAGCCTCTGGACCAGCAAGAAGGCGAGCAGCAGCACCACTCCCAGGCCGAGAACCAGTGGGATGCTGACGAATCCGGTGATTGTCCCCCAGTCGTACTTCTGCCCCTCGACCAGGCCGTAGCAGATCGCCAGCAGCGCCGCGCTGGCCAGCAGCACGCCGGGGATGTCGATCCGGTGCCGTCGGCCAGGCCGCACATCGGGGATGATCAACGGTGTGATCAGTAGCGCGCACAGGCCGATGGGCAGGTTCACGAAGAAGATCCACCGCCAGTCGAAGGCAGTGACCAGCAGCCCGCCCAGGGTCGGTCCGAGAATCGTGGCCACCCCGGCGACCGCCCCCCACACCCCGAACGCCGCCCCGCGCCGCTCGGGCGGGAACACCATGGTGATGATCGTCAGCGTCTGCGGCATGAGCATCGCCGCGCCCAGCCCCTGCACCGCGCGAAAGCCGATCAGCCAGCCCGGACTTGGCGCCAGCCCGCACGCGGCCGAGGCCGCCGTGAACACCGCGACACCGCCCATGAACATGGTCCGCGGTCCGATCAGGTCACCCAGCCTGCCCGCCGTGATGACCAACACGGCCAGGACCAGGCCATAGGCGTTGATTACCCACAGCACGTCATCGACG
>OFGV01000257.1_pt1 | contig 10057 bp, 10 predicted proteins | sample 1521911 | NCBI WGS metagenome assembly OFGV01 (sample SAMEA2553413, study PRJEB24118) | soil metagenome
CCCCGCCGCCGCGGCCCCGCCCAGCGCCGCCAGCGCCGGGCGGCCGGTATAGGACTCCACCGGCCCCGGGCGCAGGGGGACTGGCCGAAGCTCCCCCCTGAGCGGCGGCGGCCTGTCCCCATCATCATGCAGGTGCAGCGCTGGCTCGCGGCGGTGCCAGACCTGGCTCCGCGCCCGCGTCTCGTCGAGCAGCAGGCTGCGCTGGGCGATGTCCACAACCAGCCCGAACGGTCCCTGGGCCAGCCCTTGTGCTATCGCATTGCCGACCGCCAGGCCCAGGTCGGCGACGGCGGGACCGAGCCTGCTCTCCAGCGGGCGGCGCAGCGCCGGTGTGGCATCAGCCAGCGACACCACCGAAGCGAGCCCGGCCACCAGCGGGTTCGCCCGGACTACCCGGCCAGCCAGCCCAAGCCCGAGACCCGCGATATCGGCCCCGATGGCATAAATCTGCCGCCGCAGCGACTCCGCATCGGCAGGATGCTCCGGACGGTCATGCGGAAACCGCTCGGCAGCGAGGTCATGCGCCTCCTCCAGCCCCTCGATGCCCTCAACCAGGTCGTCGACGCCGATCTGGCTGTCGTCGAAGGCCACGATCACCCGGCCGAGAACCGCGTTCACCTCCGCCCAGTGCACGCCGCGCAGACGCGTCAGTTCGTCTTCCAGGCGGCGGGTGAAAGCCGCGTTCCCGGGCAGGTGCGCGCCTTTGACCTCGATGTGTGCGCGGCCGTGCCCTACCCAGCGGCGCCGCTGCCGCCGGCCCGCCTGCCGTGGCAAGCGGTCGGCCAGGACGGACAGCATCGCGCCCGGACCGGTGGTCATGTGCTTTCCCGCGCCGGGCAGCCCGTCAGTGCTGCGCCTGCCGGTCGCCGGTGGGGTGCTGCGCTGCCTTCGCGTAATGCTCGGCGACCCACGACCCGGCCCCGATCAGCGCAACGACCGGCCAGTCGACCACGCCGAACACGGCGGCCGCCGCCAGTCCGCTGTACCACATCAGGTGCCCCCTGTCGGGCATCTGCATGTGGAGCAGCGGGACCGTGGGCGCGTGTGCCGCACCATCCTGCTCGTGCCCTGCGGGCACATCACTCTTCTGCTTAGCTGCGTCTTCACGCACAGCGCTACCCGTAGCCATCGTTCTGCCCCCTTGTAAACACCGGCTGTGATTACAGCCTTACCCTAGGCCAAGGCCACGTATAGAGGCTTTCGCCCTGATTCGGGGTGGCGGCTTGGTAAGGGGGCCGCCGCCGAGGAGCCCGGGGATCAGACGTTGAACCGGAACTCGACGATGCGGCCTTCAAGCATCTCTAGCCCTCACCCGGCTCGGCGATCTCGATGATGTGCAGCGGCTGGCCGAGGGCCGTGGCATGTTCGCGCCATTTCGGCGCGTCCATGCTGAGGACCGGGCAAACTGACGCATCGGCGGCGGCGGCGACGTGGGCGTCACACATCTCCAGCCCGGTCTTCGCGATGACGGCTGCCAGGCTCGCGGCCTGCTCGGTATCCCGCAACGGGGCGACGATGGTGTTCTCCAGCCTCTCCAGGCCCAGCAAAGCGACGTCCCCGTCCTCGGTCCGCGTGTCGAGCGATGCGGCGGTAATGGCCAGAACGGGGATGACGAGCGGCCGCCCCCGGCCGTCGAGAGTAATGACGAGGCGGGTCACCTCCGCATCCGCCCGGGCAACCGCGACGAGGACGCTCACGTCGAGCACGTACGGGGTCGGAGTAGCCCCGCTGTCCTCGGTCACCGCTCAGGTAGTGCGGCGGCCTGGGCGTCTATGTGCGCAAGCATCCGGTCCACCCTGGCTGGATCGGCCTGCGCGGCTGTCTCCCGAAGGCGGTCGAGAGCGTCACGCCCGGCCTTCTCGGAAAGGGCATCGTTGACCACGGCCGAAACGTCTGCGGCCTTCCCTGTTTCCACGAGCTGTTCGGCGTAAGCGGCGAGACGCGGATCCACGGCAACGGTCAGGCTTGTCTTCCTGTCGCCCATGACCGGATCATACGCCCGCGATGGCCGACCGACGGGACGACGTGCCGATAGGGAATCGCGCTGTCGGAAATGCTGCTTCGGCTTCCGTGGTCACCTCCGACCTCTAACGGGCTTAGATTGCGGAACGAAGGTACCCAGCCGTGCCACGCGACCCGCGGCGTCGCCCCGGTAGACGCCTAGTAGACGGGATCTGCCGCAAGATCCGAGTGGCGGATTGCGAGACCGGGCATGTACTTGCCCGTCACCTCGCCGACGACCCGGGCCACCCAGCCAGGCGCCTCGGGAGACACGTACACCGCCTCCACGAGGCGGTCCAGGTCCACGGCTTCGCGGAGAAAAAGAGGCGGCACATCGGGCTCAGTGCGAACGCCGTTGCCGCGCTCGTCCGTCTCAAGAACATCCGGGGTCCACAGCGTGAGCAGCCGGTACTCGTTCTCGTGAGCGAAGCTCGACCGCTTGTGCACGTACGGGAAGAACACGTTCCCCTCGGGGATGTACGTCTTCGAGTAGTCGACGTACTGCACCTTCGCCCCGGAGACCGCCTGCTCACGGTCCCGGTGAGCGACTCTTTCAGCCTTCCGGCGGTCGTCCGGATGGCTACGCCCTTGCCCTCCGCGTCGTAGACCTTCCACATCCCGGCAGACTCGCATTCACCCACGTACCAGCAGTTGAGGTACGTATGGGTCCGAGCAAACCGGTACAGATGGGTCATGCCGGGCGCCATGATGTCCCAGTGCTCCCCGTACGCCGTCGGGCGTCTCGCGATGTTCACCTCGCTGAAAGAGCCCTCCCACCGGTCCTCCATCTGGTCCGCACGGGTCAGGTGAAGCTCTGACGTCTGGAGCAGGCCGAGCCATTTGCACAGGTCGACGTACCGCCACAGGACGGTATCCGGGTCCTCGATGTCTTGCAGCTCGGAATGGGGTTCGTACGTCACCGCGGCTAGCTCTTGCTCGTTGACGTTGATCCGTGGCGGAACTCGACCACGTCGCCGTCGCGCATGACGTAGTCCTTGCCCTCGATGCGCGCCTTGCCCGCGGCGCGGGCGGCGGCCACCGAACCCGCGGCGACCAGGTCCTCGAACGACACCACCTCGGCCTTGATGAACCCGCGCTGGAAATCGGTGTGGATCACGCCTGCGGCCTCCGGTGCGGTGGCGCCGGCCGGGATCTCCCAGGCCCGGGTCTCCTTCGGCCCTGCGGTCAGGAACGTGCTCAGGCCGAGCGCGTGGAACCCGGCCCGGGCCAGCCGGGTCAGCCCGGGCTCGCCCATCCCGAGTCCGGCGGCCATCTCCGCCGCCTCGTCCTCGGGCAGCTCGGCAAGCTCGGCCTCGGTCTTCACGTCGAGGAAGATCGCCTCGGCCGGCGCGACCAGCCCGGCCAGCCGGTCCTGCAGTTCCTTGTCCTCCAGCCCGGCACCGTCCACGTTGAATACGTACAGGAACGGCTTGGCCGTCAGCAGGTGGAGTTCGCGCAGGTCAGCCAGGTCGATGCCGGTGCCGCTCGCGCCCGTGCACAGGGTTTTCCCGTCATCGAGCAGGCGCTGCGCGGCGGCGGCGGCCTCAGCGGTACGCAGGCGTTCGGCGTCTTTGGCGAATTTCGCTTCTTTGGCCAGCCTCGGCACGGCCTTTTCCAGGGTCTGGAGGTCGGCCAGGATCAGTTCCGTCGCGATGGTCTCGATGTCGCGCTCGGGCGACACGTCACCGTCCACGTGGCTCACATCCGGGTCAGCGAACACCCGCACCACCTGGCAGATCGCGTCGGTCTCCCGGATGTGGGCGAGGAACTGGTTGCCCAGGCCCTGGCCATGGGACGCGCCGCGGACCAGGCCCGCGATGTCCACGAACCGGGCGGTGGCGGGCACGACCCGGGCGGAGTCGTACAGCTTGGCGAGCACCGCCAGCCGCGGATCGGGGATGCCGACAATGCCCACGTTCGGATCGATGGTCGCGAACGGGTAGTTCGACGCCAGCGCGTTTGCCCTGGTCAGTGCATTGAACAGGGTGGACTTGCCGACGTTGGGCAGCCCGACGATGCCGATAGACAGACTCACGCCCGCGAGTCTACGGCCGCCCGGCGGCCTAGCTTCCCGCCCAGCCTCCGGGGTGTGCGCGGGGAGTGTCGTAGGGGACTGCGAGGATCGCCGCATGAGCGTGATCTCGCTGCTGGCTGTGCTTGTCGGTATCGCACTCGGGGCGGTGCTCGGCTTCCTCTACGCCCGCAGCCGGGAGGCGGGCACCGCCGCCGACCTGGCCGCCCAGGCCAGCGCGGCGGAGGAGCGCGCCCGCGCCGCGAACGAGCGGGCGGCCCTGGTCCAGCACCAGCTGGCCGAGCGTTTTGAGTCGCTGTCGGCGCAGGCGCTGGACGCCAGCACCCGGCGGTTCCTGCAGATGGCCGAAGGGCGGCTGGACGCGGCCAACGCCAAGGCCGCCGGGGAGCTGGAAACCCGCCGGGCCGCGGTGGAGAATCTGGTCGGCCCGCTGAAGGAGACGCTCGCACGGGTCGAGGCCCAGCTCAGGGATTCAGACGCGGCCCGGGAACGATCGCACGCGGCGCTGGCCGAGCAGGTGCACATCGCCCGCCAGAGCTCTGAACAGCTCAAGATCCAGACCCAGGCGCTGGTCACCGCGCTGCGGCGGCCAGAAGCACGCGGTCGCTGGGGCGAGATGCAGCTGCGCCGGGTGGTGGAACTGGCCGGGATGAGCGCCCGCTGCGACTTCGATGAGCAGGTTCAGGTAGCCACTGACGACGGGGCGTTCCGCCCGGACATGGTCGTGCGGCTGGCAGGCGGCAAGAACATCGTCGTCGATTCGAAGGTGTCGCTGGCGGCGTACCTGGAGGCCGCCGAAGCCCCCGATGAATCCATTCGCGCAACGAGACTCGGGGCGCATGCCCGTCACCTCCGCGAGCATGTTGACCGGCTGGCCACCAAGGCGTACTGGGCCGCCCTGAGCCCCGCACCGGAGTTCGTGGTGCTCTTCATCCCGGGCGAGGCCTTCCTGGCACCGGCGCTGGAGCACGATCCCGGCCTGCTGGAGTACGCGATGGCGCACAAGGTGCACATCGCCACCCCGACCACGCTGGTCACCATGCTGCGGACCGCCCACTACGCCTGGCAGCAGGCGGCCCTGTCGGAGAACGCCCGGGCGGTGTTCGACGCCGGCCGGGAACTCCATGACCGGCTCGCCGGGATGAGCCGCCACGTGGACCGGCTTGGCAAGGCGCTCACCAACGCGGTGGTCACCTACAACCAGGCGGTCGGCTCGCTGGAGAACAGGGTCCTGGTGAGCGCCCGGCGCCTGCGCCAGCTGGGTTTGGTCGACGCCGACCTGGCATCACCCGCCCTGGTCGAGGAGACCACCAGGGCGGTGTCAGCGCCAGAACTCATCGCCGAGATCGCCGGGCCGGGCCTGGGACCCCAGCCGGTGGATGAGACCACACCGGCCTTGCCGGGCACACCGCAGGAAGTGAGCGTGGGTAATGATCTGAACATCGGATAGCGGAAGAGAGGCCGGGTGGCGATGCCGGACCACGGTGGAGAACCCGCGGCTGCGACGGTGCCACATGGCCGTGCCGCGCTGAGGTTGCTGTCCACCGCGGGCAACCTGGAATACGACCGGGTGCTGTTCTTCAGCGACGCCATTTTCGCCATCGCCATCACCTTGCTGGCGGTGGACATCCGGGTGCCGGATCTCCCAGCCAGCCTGATCCACTCCAGTCAGCAGCTACGGAATGCTGAGCCCAGGATCTTCGGTTTCGTCCTCAGTTTCCTTGTGATCGGCCTGTTCTGGATCGGCCACCACAGCATCTTCCGGCACATCATCGCGCTCGACCGCCTGCTCATCCTGATCAACCTGCTCTTCCTGGGCACCATTGCGTTCCTGCCCTACCCGACCGCCCTGCTCGGCGCCACCGGCACCGGCCAGGCCCCGGCGACGATCTTCTACGCCGTGTGCGTGGCCACGGCCGGCCTCGCGGAGGCGGCCATCTGGCTCTGGGCGATACGGGCGGGTCTGGTCGCTGACGCTGTCCCGCCGGAACTGCGCCGCTATCTCGCCGCCCGGATGCTCCGCACCCCGGTGGTATTCGGGCTGTCGATCCCGGTCGCAGCCGTCGCGCCTGGGGTGGCGCCCTACATGTGGCTGGCGCTCATACCCATCGGCCTGGTGCTGCGCCACACCATGCTCAAAGAGGAGGTGCTCAGGGAAGAGGCCGACGAGCCGGAGACCTGAGCACCGGGCCGCCGGGCCGGCCGGCGAGCCTTGGCAGAATGAGACACCGGGGCCGCCAAGCCGGTCGCCGGCCCGCGGGAAGAAACTCCCGGCCTCATAGGCCCTCGCTGAGCGCTGTGGCGCGAGAGAATGCCTACGGGGGGGCCAGCCGGGGCGGCGCGAACGGCCAGGCCGGGGCGGCCGGTGAAAGGGGTGGACGACGGGTGTCGCAGCGCGCGGGGCAGCAAGGCCGCCGGATCCAGTTCACCGGGCGTGGGGCAACGGTCATCATGTTCGCCGTATTCATCGCGGGTCTGCTCGGTGCCACCTGGCTGGGGTGGCAGGTGCTGGCAGGCGGGGCATTCCTGGCCGGAAGCGTGGCCGCCGCCTGCTACACCAGGCAGCGGGACCTGCTGACGGTGGCGGTCACGCCGCCGCTGCTGTTCTGCATCGCGCTTGTCGGGGTGAAGACGCTGACAGCGACCGGCAACGCCGCCGTGGCCATCGCCGGCGGAACAGCTCTCACATTGGCCGGGGCTGCGCCGTGGCTGCTCGCGGGAACGGCGCTCAACCTGGTCATCGCGTGTATCCGTGGCCTGCCCCGATGCGTCGGTGAGCTTCGCCGGGACCTGCAGCCCGACCAGCGCCGGCCGGATCCGGGCCGGCGAGCCGCGACGGGTACCCGGCCGGGCGATGCAGCGAGCACCCTTGACAACACCCACCGCGGCTAGCGCTGACCTCGAAGTTCACCGTGCAGTGGGTCGTCCGCTGACGGCCTGATCCACCCACCGGCCAGGCCAGGCGACGACACTGCAGCCTGGCCGGTGGCATGCCCCCGACCATTGCTTCCCGGACTTACCGGCGGCGGGCGCCCGATGCCCTCAGTTCGTGTGGGAGCGCGAAGACCAAGCGCTCCTCAACGGCTTCGACCTCTTCGACGCTGTCAAAGCCGCTCCGTGCGAGCTGGTCGAGCACTCCGGAGACGAGGTCCTCGGGAACAGACGCGCCGCTGGTCACCCCGACCGTGCTCGCGTTCTCCAGCCAGCCCGGCTCGATCGAGCCCGCGTCATCCACCAGATAGGCGGCCGCAGCACCCGCGTCCAGGGCCACCTCGACAAGCCGCACCGAGTTGGACGAGTTCTGCGACCCCACCACGATGACCACGTCCGACTCGCTGGCGATCCGCTTCACCGCCGCCTGCCGGTTCTGGGTGGCGTAACAGATGTCGTCACTGGGCGGATCGACCAGTTGCGGGAACCGCTCCCGCAGCGCGGCGACGGTCTGGGTGGTCTCATCGACCGAGAGCGTGGTCTGCGAGAGCCAGGCAACCTTGGCGGGGTCCTTGACCTGGGCCTGTGCACTGTTCTCGGGCCCGTCCACCAGGTGGATGTGAGAGGGTGCCTCGCCGGTCGTGCCGACGACTTCCTCATGGCCCTCATGGCCGATGAGCAGGATGTCATACCCCTGGGCGGCGAACCGCCGTGCCTCGTTGTGCACCTTGGTGACCAGCGGGCAGGTCGCATCGATGGTGTGCAGGTTGCGTACCTCGGCGTCGGCGCGGACCTGTGGCGCCACCCCATGCGCCGAGAACACGACTACTGCTCCCTCAGGCACATCCGCGGCCTCGTCCACGAATACGGCGCCGCACTCCTCCAGTGCCGCGACCACATGTTTGTTGTGCACGATCTGCTTGCGCACATAGACCGGAGCGCCGTAGCGCTCCAGCGCCATCTCGACGGTCTGCACGGCCCGGTCAACGCCGGCGCAGTAGCCCCGGGGCTTGGCGAGTAGTACCCGTCGGGTCGTCAAAACCATGGTTCTCATGGTACGGGAGCCATCTCTCCCCCGAACCGGGGCACAGCGGGACCCCTGTCAGACTGGACCTGCCTGGAAACAGCTATCATGCCGCCCGCTGCTGCGGGCGGCATGCCCCGAGAGCGAGAATGAAAGTAGCAGGCACCCGCGGCACCGGCCGCATGTACGCTCCGCGCCGGGGGAGACGAATGGCGCGACCGGGCGCCCAGATGAGCAAGCAGGAGATTACGATGCCCAACCCGCAGGTCACTGACCGCATCAAAGACGCCCCGGCGGTGGTGCTGCGCGCGATTTTCGCCGGGGTCGGCCAGCTGCTGATGGCCGCCGACAAGATCTGGGCCCAGGTGCAGGAGCAGCTTGGCGCTCAGCCGCCCAAGCAGGCAGGGCCCCAGGCCCCGAAGCCGCCCCAGGCCCCCAAGCCGCCCCAGCAGCCGCTGGGTGAGACGGGTAATGTCACGCTCCTGCGGCCGCAGCCCACGCCCACCGAGCAGGAGGAGCAGCCCCCGGCAGCGCCTCCCAGTCGAGCTGGATCCCGGGGCAGACCACCAACGCGTCGTAGCCGAGCCGCTCGCCGCCGGCGGCGACCCCGACGTCGTCTGCCTGCAGGAAACCAAGCTGGTGCCCGGCCTGGCGATCGACATGATCCAGGTGGGCGAGGAATCGGGTGCGCTGGCGGCGATGCTGTCGAGCGTGGCGGACTTCTTCGAGGAAGAGGTCAACGCGAAGCTGACGACGCTGATTTCCATTGTGGAACCGTCGATTTTGGTGCTCATGGGGTGTGTGATAGCCTTTATTTTGATCGCCCTCTATCTGCCGCTGTTCAGCTTCACCGTGGGAAATATGGGAGGTTAGGGCGTTTATGGCCACAGATCGCGATATCGTGCGCGAAGGCCGTCCCGACGAGCAGCAGGAACGGGAACGGGCGCAGAAGCTGGCCGAGCGCTACCGCTGCCCGTTCGTCGACTTGCGGGAACAGCGGATCGATCCCGAATTGTTTCGCCGGATCCCCGCCGAGCTGATGTTCCGCTGGAGTTTCGTTCCGCTGGAATCGCGGAACGGGTCGCTGGTGGTTGCCGTTTCCGATCCCAGCCAACTGGTGCAGAGCGACGAACTGTCGCTGCTGCTCGGCTACAAGCTGGTGCTGAAGGTGGCGACGGCTTCGCAGATCAGCGACCTGCTGAAGCGCACTGAGCAGTCGCAGCGCGTGCTCGAGCAGGCCACCGAGGGATTCACCACGCTGCAGGTGGTGGCTGACGAAGAGGGCGACGAGAACATCTCGATCGACCGGCTGACCGAGGACACCGCCGTCAATCCCGTGGTGCGCCTGGTGGACACGGTGATCTTCACCGCGCTCGAGCGGCGGGCGAGCGACATCCATATCGAGAGCCGCGACAACGAAGTCGCGGTGAAGTACCGCATCGACGGCGTGCTGCAGGAGGCGATGACCCCGCTGGCCCGAGAATGGCACTCGACGATCATCAGCCGCATCAAGGTGATGAGCGAGCTGGACATCGCCGAGCGGCGCATCCCGCAGGACGGCCGCTTCCGCGTCCGCTACAAGGGCCGCTTCATCGATTTTCGCGTCTCGATCATGCCCTCGATCTATGGCGAGGACGCGGTGCTCCGCGTGCTCGACAAGGAAAGCCTGAGCGAGAAATTCCGTAACCTCAACCTGGACGTCGTCGGTTTCGCCGAGCGCGACCTGAAGCGGCTGCGCCGCTACATCCGCGAGCCCTACGGCATGGTGCTGGTCACCGGCCCCACCGGCTCGGGCAAGTCCACGACGCTCGCCGCGATCCTTCAATTGATCATCGAGACGCGTCCTCTCCACATCGTCACGATCGAAGACCCGATTGAGTACAACCTACACGGCATTAACCAGACGCATGTCCGGGCCGATATCGGCCTGACGTTTGCCGAAGCTTTGAGGTCGATCCTGCGTCAGGACCCGAACGTAATCACGCTCGGTGAGATACGGGATGCCGAGACGGCCGAAATTGCAACAAGGGCAGCCCTGACCGGCCACCTGGTTCTATCAACGCTTCACA
>OFGV01000259.1_pt1 | contig 10002 bp, 17 predicted proteins | sample 1521911 | NCBI WGS metagenome assembly OFGV01 (sample SAMEA2553413, study PRJEB24118) | soil metagenome
CCTCCCCGGACGACGGTGCGGGTAGCACCAGTGGCGCTTGATGATGGCGGCGTGCCAGCGCAGCAGGGTACGCGGTGAGACGATCAGGCGAAGCTGGCTGCGGTGGCGGTGGGAGAGCAATTGGGCCAGCGCGGATAGGATCGCGCGGTCGGCCCAGGTCGGTGTGGGCGCTTTGACGTGCCGCTGGAACACTGCGACCTGGTGGCGCTGTGACACTATTCTCGGCACTCACAGGGTTCACGGTGTCGAACCTGGCGCCGGAAATCGCTTCCCGCCAGTTTCCGCCGATCTGCATCTGATATGCCGAACGAGACCACCCGGGGCCACCATCGCGGAGCCGGTAGCCCTGGTCACAGGTTCAGACCAGGCACGGTCATGAGCTGTCCGCCACGGGCTGCGCGACCTCGCGCTCATAGTCGCGGAGCGCTGCCTCTGCCGTGCGGTTCGCCTCGATCGCGGCCGGCACGCCACAGTACACCGCGACCTGCAGGATGATCTCGCGGATCTCCTCCGCTGTGCACCCGTTGCGGAGCGCGCCGCGCACATGGACGCCGAGTTCATGCTGGCGGTTCAGCGCAGACAGCAGTGCGATGTTGATGATGCTCCGGGTCTGCCGGCGCAGCCCGTCCCGGCCCCAGACCGCTCCCCAGCAGTACTCGGTGACGAAATCCTGGAGTGGGCGGCCGAATTCGGATGCGCCGTCGAGCGAGCGATCGATCGACATGTTCGGCCCCCAGGACCGCCCGCCGGATCTCAATACCCTGCTCGAACTGGCCGTCGCTAGTGCTCATTCCGCCGCTCCTTTGCTGTTCATGACGACGGCGCGCGGGCCGGCGCCGTGCCGACGGGCTAGGCGCCCAACCAGGTACTGGGCTTCTCTCACTGCGCCAGATACCCGCCGTCGATGACCAGTTCGGTGCCGGTCACGTAGCCAGACTCGTCACTGGCGAGGTAGAGGCAGCCGTATGCGACCTCGATCGGCTGCCCGCACCGGTGCATCGGCGTCGTCGCGATCATGAGGTCGTTCACCTCCGGCGGCTGGGCCTGGGTGAGGGGAGTGTCGATGTAACCGGGATGGACGGAGTTGACGCGGATGCCGTCCGCAACGTGGGTGAGCGCCACGTTCTTGGTCATGTTCCGCACAGCGCCCTTGGTCGCGTGGTAGGCATGCGCACCGGCTACCGCGACGCTCCCCCAGATGGAGGGCAGGTTGATGATTGACCCGCCGCCCGATGCCTTCATCGCCGGGATTACCGCTCGCATTCCGAGGAAGACGCCGGTTTGGTCGACCGCGATGATGCGGTGCCAGGCGTCCAGTGTGAGCTCCTTGGTGGTAGCTATTCACCGAGTGTCAGCGCGTGATGTGACGTGTGCCGGGCGTTGCCTGTTATCCGGCGGGTTCGAGTCCGGGTGGTTTCCAGGTGTGCCATTCGCAGCCGCGGCCATGGATCGAGGCCGTGAGTCCTGGGTGAGGAGGGCAGGGCGCCCGCTGGTCAAGCCGGTGATCCTCGGCCATCGGACGCTTCATCGCGAAGCCACCGGTCGAACCATGCACGCGTGCGCCGGAGCAGGTCGAGCTGGTGATTGCGCTCGGCGAACCCGTGTCCCTCACGCGGGTAGATGACGAGTTCGTGCTCGGCCCCGTACCAGCTGAGCGCACGGTGGAAGTAGATCGCCTGGCTGACCGGCACGTTGGTGTCGTCCTCGCCGTGCACGATCAGCACCGGGGTGCGGATCTTCGACGCAAACGAGATCGGGCTCACTTGGTCGTGCGGGTGCGGGCCGCTGCCCTCCCAGCCGCAACTGCCGCTGAGCTCAGCTTCTAGGGTTCCCCCTTCGCCGGTCGCGACGAGCATCCCCCAGTCGCTGATCCCGGCGGCCATCATGGCGGCCTTGAACCGGTCGGTCTGCCCGATCGCCCAGGCGGCCATGAACCCGCCATGGCTGGCACCGCCGATTCCAAGCCGGTCGGGGTCCGCGACCCCCTCGGCAATCAGCAGGTCGATCCCGCTGGTGATGTCGCTCCATTCGCTGCCGCCGACCGAGCGCGCGACCGTCGCCGCGAAATCACGGCCATGACCCACCCCGCCCCGCGGGTTAGGCAGGAACACGGCGTATCCCGCAGTCGCGAGCCACTGTCCCGGAGAATGCGGCGCGAGCATGAACTGGTCGGCATACCGGGCATCAGGGCCGCCGTGCACCAATGTGATGAGCGGGAACGGGCCGTCCGCGCGGTTGCGGCCAGGCGGCAATACGAGCAGGCCGTCGAGGCCGAGGCCGTCCGATGCCCGATAGGACAGGCGTTCTTGACTTCCCCATCTGATCGCGCGCAGGGCAGGCTGGGTGTCACTGAGCCGGATGAGCTGGCCTCCGGGCGGTCCGGCATGGACGTTCACCGGCTCATAGGAGGTGCTGGCCAGCGCCGCGATCACCTCGCCGGAACGACACGCGGTGAGCGAGTCGGCCAGGCCGTCCAGGGCGGACACGCACCCGAACCGCAGCAGGTCAGGGTCGAGCCGGTAGATCGCGGTGTCGAGCCCGTCCGCGAACAAGGCCAGCGGCGGGCCGTCCGCGACCTGCGCCAGCTCCGTCGGGCAGACAGCCATGCCCGCGGTCAGGTCACGATGCACAGCGGCAGCCGCGGAGACGGCGACATCGTAGACGGCGTCGCCGCCGTACGGTTCTGGCATTGCCAGATAGGCCAGGTGCCAGCAGCCGTCGGCCTGCCACCAGACCGGCGACCGCGCCTCGGTCCCGATCCGGCCCAGATCACGGGCCGTCCCTGTCTCCAGATCGACCACACGCAACTCGCTTGTGGTCACGCCCCGATCCTTCTCCGGACCCGCCCAGCTGATCGCCGCCAGCGCACCCCCATCCGGCCGCGCCGCGAACTCCACGACGTGACGGCTGCCGAGGCCGTCCACCGTACGCAGCTCGCCTGTGGCTAGGTCAAGCACCCGCAGCCTGCCGGAGCGCAGCTGCTGTCCCCAGACGAACGCGTCGTCGCGCTCGGCGCGCCGGCGCTTGTCCTCCTCGGCCGGCTCGTCCGTGGCCACCACGGCGACCAGCCGGGCATCCGCAAGCGGCCAGGCATCGTAGATTTCGCCGCGCCAGTCCGTCAGGACCTCGGCCTCCCCGCCACCGACCCGGACCCGGTGCAGCTGACGGGAGCCGGTCCGATCTGACAAGAAAAACACCGACGCCGAATCCGGCGCCCAGCGCGGATCAGAATCTGCCGCCGTACCCGCGGTCAGCTTCCACGGCGGTGAGCTACCGTCAGCAGCGGCCAGCCAGATCGCGCAAAGACAACGCTCTCCCCCGCGGCCGACCGGAGCGACGACATACGCAACCCAGCACCCATCTGGCGAGACCGCGGGCTGCGACGGCACGGCGCCGTCCACCACCAGCTCCGCGGCTAGCTCCGGTGCGTCTTCACTCATGCAACGCGCCTTTCCGGCGAACATCTGCACATTCAGTAGCAGAGAGCCTGCCACAGCGGCCTTTTACCTGGTGGAGGCGTCCTCCTTCCAGGTTAGGCTGCGCCAGGCGCGCCCGCCCGGCACGGGCGCGCCCCGATGGCCGCGCTGCTGCAGGTCAATCCGGCTCACTGAGTGAGTGATCTTAATGCGCGGTCGCAGCGAGGCGCAGGGCCACGAGGGGGATCATGGCCCGCAAGATCATGGCGCCGCCGGGTGACACGCCGGGGCGCGTTGTTGATTGGAGGGCCGGAATGGTGATCATTGCCAGTTGTGTCCGCCGTTCCTGGCCTGCCCTCGGCTGAGCAGCTGTCCGCGCTGCCGGCCGCCGGGCTGGCGGTGCGGCTGGCGGGGGCGTACCGGCTGATCGCTGAGCTGACCGGGCAGGTTGAGCGGCTGACCGCGCTGAACGAGCGGCTTTCGGCGCGGGTTGATGAGCTTGAGCGGCGGGCGCGCCAGGACTCGTCCACGTCCTCGCGCCCGCCTTCCTCCGATGGCCCGCATAAGAAGGAGAAGAGGAGCACGGATCGGTCGCTGCGGGAGCGGGGGAAGCGGCGGCCGGGTAAGCAGCCGGGTGATCCCGGAGTGACGATGTGCCTGGCCGGTGACCCGGATGAGAGCTATGACTGCCCGCCGGCGGCGTGCCGCCGCTGCGGCGCGGGCCTGGCCGGCGAGCCGGTGACGGCGTCGCGGCGGCATCAGGTCACCGATATCGGGCCGCCCCCTGAGCCGAAGGTCACCCAGCACGTGGCGCAGGCGAAAGAGTGCCCGTGCTGCCGGACGGTGACCGAGGGCGAGCTCCCGGCGCATGCCCGGGGCGCGGGCCAGCTACGGGCCGGAGGCCTGCGCGCAGGCCGCGAACCTGACCTGCGGCCATTACATCCCGGTTCACCGGGCCACGGTGCTGCTGTGCCAGCTCGCCGGGATCACGGCCTCCACCGGGTGGATGGCCGGGGTCCGGGCGAGGGCCGCCGCGCTGATCGGGGACAGCGGGTTCATGGACCGGGTCCGCGAGCTCCTGCGGGCCGCCCGGCGATCCACGCCGATGAAACCCCGGCCCGCGCCGCCGGCGGAACCAGTTCGAGCCGGGCAAGCAGGACTGGGCGTCCCGGATGGCCGGCCTGCTGACCGGGGCACGCGCCGCCGCCGCAGCCGCCCGCCTCGCCGGCCAGTCCGCCCTGGAACCGGCCGTCCCGGAAGACCTGCTTACCCGCTACCGGGCACTCACCGCCGCCGGGCTCGCCGCGAACCTCTACCGGCGCACGGTGACCGCGAAGGACGCCCGCCGCCTCGCCCGCAGGTTCCGCACCTTCGAGGACCTGATCCTCCGCTTCGCCACCCGCCCTGACCTGGACATCTTCTCCAACAACCAAGCGGAGCGGACCATCCGGCCGGTCAAGGTCCAGCAGCGAGGCTCCGGCGGCGCCTGGCGCACCCTCGACGGGCTCGCTGACTTCGCCATCGTCGAGTCCTACCTGTCCACCGCTGCCAAATGGCGCATCACCAAACTCGACGCCCTCCGCGACCTGTTCAACGGCCACACCTGGAAACCACCCGGACTTGAACCCGCCGGATAACAGGCAACGCCCCGGCACATGTCACATCACGCCGCTGACGCTTGGTGAATAGCTACATCCAGTCTTCCGGGTTGAGGGTCAGCAGCGCGCCGGATTCGTTTAGCCCGAGGTTATCGTGGCGGTTGCCGTTAACGGGGTCGGAGATCCAGGCGAGCTGCCCGTAAATGGTGCAGGCGACCTGGACTTTCATTCCGGTGGTCTTGTGTTTTCCTGAGTAGAGTTCCGGGCGCGCTGCCCATGACCAGCAGGGAAGCAGTGTCCCATCCACGATATATTGCGTGTCCGCGTCCAGTTCGTCGGCCGCGGGAACGTAGTCGGTCAGGTCTTCCGCGATGAGCGGTGTTATTACTTTGATCGCGGGGCTTATGGTGGACTGCGAGACTCCGAATGACTCCCCGATTTCGGCCTGCGTGCGGTTATGCCGCATGTAGGCCAGGGTCACTATCACGGACTTGAAGAGGCCGAGGATCGGTGGCCATTTCTGGAAACCCGGATCCCGTTCGGCAGAGTTGATCAGCACGCAGAGGTCAATTATCTCGTCCCGGCGGAATCCGGTGGCATGATACATGTCGATGGCCCGTTTCTCTGGGAGAGAGTGTGGTAACCCAATCCTTTCGAGAAACGGGCCGTCTTTCACGTGGGCGCGCCGTTGCAAAGATCAATTTTGAATAAATCTGTCCGTCCGTGAATAAGCCTCCTACAATCATCGGTACGCTCTGGAAGGGATGCTACAGACAAAGATCCAACTCGCGGTCCACGTGATCGTGAACTGGTATCACTTCTACTGGACTTTCTCCCCCAGGGCAACGGGATTCCTTTTCTACTACTATTGCTCCCGCTCGAGCTGCAAGACTGTGTACTGATGTGATGAACGCACGCATCATACCTCCACGATATCGCAGCGGCCGGATCAACAGATCAATGAGGGATTGTGTGGACCCCGCTGTCTCCTGCGATCGGCTGGTCGCTAACGTGGCCTCAGGAAATGAGGAACATGGTGAAGGGTAAGGAGCAAGGATCTTCAGCTTGAGCTGCACTTATGGGCGCCTTCTCGGCTAGGCCCTGCCAGGGTTCCAGTGGCCGTTCGTGGCCGTCCGGGGGGGCGATGGTGATATGATGTAGCTTCCCCAAGATAGATGGTGCATATGAATGCTGAATACGAAACTCCTGGCGCGTGAGGACAGCCAATCCCAACACCGTATGTGGGCGGTATTTTGCTATATCGGTACTCTAATTGTGCCTGTCTTTGCGCCACTGGCCATCTACTGGCTCAAGAAAGAATCTATCTTCATTAGGCGTCATGCCATTCAGTCACATTGACGATCACGCTAAGTGTTTACACGACTTGTCTTACTATCCTATCCCTTGGATTCCTCGGGATGTCATCTGGCGCTGCCCTCTTCCTTGTGATTTACTTTGGCCTGGACTTGCTGATTGCAGGTTTCTTCCTGCTCTATCTGAGCAGAGCTGCAATCAGTGCAGGCCGGGGAACCTTCTATGCAGTGCCGTGGTGGATCTGTATGGGGTTGTTTAAATGAAGTAACTGATACGACTTGTGGGAGCCACGTCCCGCCGGGTGGTGTATGAGATGACCACCTCGCGATCGGTTTCTATGTAAGCACCAACGGCCTCAATTGTCACGCCAGTTTCAGTATTGGTGTCAGGGTTTTGCGTTGCCTTCTGGCAGGCGGCGAGGATTTCCGGGCCCATGTAGCGGCGCGCCTCGGTCCATTCGTCGTTCTGCTCGGCCAGTACCGCGCCGACGAGGCGGATGATGGCGTCGCGGTCGGGGTAAATGCCGACCACATCGGTCCGGCTGCGTACCTCTTTGTTCAGGCGTTCCTGGGGTTGTTGGACCAGATCTGGCGCCAGACCTCGCGGGGGAAGGCGGTGAAGGCCAGGATGTCGTGGCGTGCCTCATCCAGGTGGGTGGCGGCCTGGGGGAACTTGGCCTCCAGGGCGGTGACGACCTGGGCGTGCTGGGCGCGGACGGAGGCGGCGTCGGGCTGCTCGAAGACCGTGACCTGGACCACCCAGCTGCGCAAAGACGCCGCCCTGTATGAGCTGGCACCGCCGCGCACCGGCAGGCGCGGCCGGCCGCGGGCCAAGGGCAAGCGCCTGCCGTCCCTGGCCGCCCTCGCCAGCCAGGCCACCTGCGCCCCCGTCACCGTGCGCTGCTACGGCAAGACCGCCACCGTGCAGGCCGCCGTCATCCAGTGCCTGTGGTACGGGGTTTTCGGCCCGGTGTCGCGTTGAGCACGCCGAGCCCGGCCAGCACCGCGACCAGGATCGTGAGCGGCCCGATAAGGGAGGTGCCGATGTCCCCCTAGAGGCCGACGCTCCCGCTCTGTCCTGGCGTGACGCTGGTCACGGTGCAGCAGTGGCCCAGGGTCTTGCCCAGCGCCGCCGCGTAGGCGGGGGGTTTGACGCCGGGCTTCAGCGCGACGATGTACTGGTTGATGGCCAGCCCGGCGGCGCCGTCGAGGGTCTGCCAGCTGGTGAGTAGGGCGCCTACGACGCCGGGGTTGTAGACGGTGCCGGTGATGATGGCGGTGGCGGTCTTGCCGCCCACGGTGATGTGGATGGCCCGGCCGTCGGTCAGGCCGGCGGTGCCGGCGCTTGTGAAGGTGTAGAGCATTTGCTGCTGGGCGGGCGCGCCGGCCGGGCGCAGGGCGGCGATCTGGCCGGGGGCCACCCAGGCGGCCTCGTCCGGCCCGATCGAGGAGGCGTAGCCGACCACCGTGAGTTTCGGCTGGCCCGGCGCGCTGGCCATGGTGACCGTGCTGCCGATCGCCGCCGGGAACGGTATGAGGTGGGGGTCGATGTCGATCTCGCCGGGGCGGGTGGCCCACCGGCCCTTCTGCAGCGTGAGGTCAGCCAGCGGCCCGGACGGTGCCGGGCGGCCCATCACGGCCAGCCACATGTCCGGTGTTGCCAATACTGCGTTCACCTGGCCGTGCGGGATCGTCCTTCTCCTCTCGTCTGTGCGGCCTGGCCCGCTGGTGCGGGGGCCGCTGTTGTTCGCGGCCGGGTCAGCGGTGTCATTCCGTGTGCAGGGCGGTGGTGGTTCTGGAGGTGGCGGCCCAGATGGCGGGCCCGAGCGCGCCGGCGGCGGCGATAGCCAGCCCGGCCAGTGCCACCATCCCGGCCGGCACCGTGATGGTGATCCAGGCCGGAACGGCGGCGGTGACCTTGAAAAGCGACCTTTCCTTGATCAGGGGCAGCACCCACACGTTGCCGAGCGCCGTCCCGGCAACGGCCCCGGCCAGCGCGGAAATCCCGAGCTGGCCCACGGCCCGCGCGGTGGTGATCACAGATGATCTTGGCGCCGCCGGAGGCGTCCCGGCAGTTCCTTGTGCAGACTGGTTTGTATCGCTAACCTATTGTCCATGGCAACCGAGACTTCATACCCGGGAGACGACCCGGACCGGCTGCTGTCGAACGCGCGCGAACTCGCGCAGCGGGTGCGCAGGGAACAGCGCGCGACCTGGTTCCCCCTCCTGGTATTCGCGGCACTGACCTTCGCCTCCATCCCCGTCCGGCGCTACAGCGGCCACCACCTGGACTGCCTGGCCGTGCCGAGGATCTGCACGGTCTACTCGGACGCGGAGTTCGTGTACTGGCCGATCGCCCTGGTGCTGGCCTACGTGGCGATCGCGGCCTTCTACATCCGCCGGTCCCGGGCACGGGGCGTCGGGACACGCGTGCGGCCGTACGCCATCGCCGGGATCATCGTCGCGGTGGCGCTGACCGGTGTAGCGCTCTGGGAATTGCACAACCCCCCGGCCGGGAACCCGATGGGGCTGAACGGCTTGCCTTACCGGCTGGCCAGCCCGGGGGCTGCCATCGGGCTCGCGCTGCTAGTGCTGGCCTGGGCGGAACGCAACCGCGCCCTGCTCCTCCTGACCCTCGCCTACCTGGCGGCCGTGCTAGTGCCCATCACCTTCGGCTGGGTCCAGCACGACCCCCTTGGTACTCCCTTCCGGCCGTCTTCCAGGGCAGCGTGCTGCTGCTCGGCGGCATCGGCTTCGCCCTGGCCCAGCGACCACTCCGGTCACCTGCGCCATGACCGGCCATCCCGCTAACGGGCTCGACGACACCGTCCACCAGCGGGTCCGGCTCGGCATCCTCACCATCGCGCACGAGGCACGGCGAGTCGAGTTCAGCTACCTGCGCAACAACCTGGAGCTGACCGCAGGAAACCTCTCCCAGCACCTCGGCGTGCTGGAAAGCGCCGGGCTCATCACCATCGAGAAGGGCTACGCCGGAAAACGCGCCCGCACGTGGGTCACCCTCACGAAAGCAGGCCAGGCCGCCCTCGCCGAGGAGATCACCCAGCTCAAGCGCCTGATCAGCCAGATCGAACGTGCCGGCACGTCGCCGGACTAGGCACACATGACCCGGACGGGCTAGACGCGACGGCGGAGCGGGCGCAATCGCGCAAGATTTGATCCCCCGCTATTGCGGAGCCACCGTGGCCCGGCTCGAAGAACTTCCAGATCTCTTGTCGCCGTAGCGTCAAGCCGTCAGGTCCGTTGAGTGGTCTCTGGCCCGTCCCCTTCCTCCTCGGTGCCGAAAACCAAGTGAGCGGTCACCGGGTCATGGGTGGCGAAGCCATCGCGCAGCGACGGCCCGGGAGGGTCGCCCTTGAGGCGGTGGCCGTGAGCTGGATACTCGGAGTCGAGGAAGAATGCTGAGTGCTGCACCCGCGCTCGTGACGAATGGACGGTTCGATCTGGCGAACCGCTGTGGTGCATGGCCCGGCGTGCGGGGGGCGGGCCTCCCCCGGGCCAAGCCCGCCGCTGCCGCCGGCCCCGCGGCGGCTGCTATGACGCGCTGAGCCGGGGGCCGCTCAGTGATTGTCGCGCGGCACCAGCGGCCCGCTCGTGCCGACGAGGAAATCCAGGTCCGCGCCGTCGCTCGTCTGCAGCACGTGGTCGATGCAGAGC
>OFGV01000261.1_pt1 | contig 9993 bp, 6 predicted proteins | sample 1521911 | NCBI WGS metagenome assembly OFGV01 (sample SAMEA2553413, study PRJEB24118) | soil metagenome
AACGTCGGGTGAGCGCGGCGATCGGGCCGGGGGGGCTGGCCAAGGGCTATCCGGCGCCGAGCGGGAAGCGCCGCGGCGCGCGGGCGGCGTTCCCGCGGTCGGGCCGCGCGCCGCAGGTGTTGCCGCCGGCGGACGGGCGCGAAATCGTGGCCCTCCAAGCGCTCGATCTCGAGGTGCGGCAGGGGGAGTTCTTCGGCCTGCTGGGGCCCAACGGGGCGGGGACGACGACGAAGCTCGGCATCCTCACCACGCGGGTGCGCCCCCCGGCGGGGCACGCGGCGGGGGCCGGGGCCCGCGTCACGGCGGTTGGTGTAGGGGGGAGGCGCATCCCCTGCGGGGGCGGCGCGGCGGGTGCCGTGGCCCAGTTCGGTTGACGGGCCGCCAGCAGCCGGGGATCGGAAGCGCCCGTCCTCGGTTCCCAGGCGGCGTCGATCTCGATCCGCTCCCGGCGATCTGGGCCCAGATATATCCCGTTCGTGCTGCCAGCATCCTCGAGAATCCAGGAGTCCTGATCCAGATGCAGATCCGCGTGATGCCAGAAACCCGTGAATCGCTGATCGCTATGTCACACGCTGGATCGCGGCCAAGGCTATATGACAGTCCCGGATGTAGACTGCGCACGGATCCCTGAGTCTTCACAACGAGTTCCGGCACATCCGGGGCCTGCCGGACATGCTTGCTCATCTAGTAATTCTTGGTCGATTCATGCCACGGTAAACTATCCAGGATTAATCTCTTCGGATAACCGGGCCATGCGGTAACGGGGGTATTACACCGGTGAGTCCGGAAATTTGGTATTTCACCCAGCGATGGCGGTGCGGGCGGCCGGTGCTGCCCGGTACCGGAACGGGCGGACGAGCGCTGGAGGCGTTGTGAGTGACCAGGCCCCGTGGGGAACGCGGGACTTCCCCATCGGTTCGCAGGTCGCCGGTTACCGGCTGGAAGCGGTGATCGGCCGCGGCGGGATGGCCGTCGTCTACCTCGCCCACGATCCCCGGCTGGACCGGCGCGTAGCGCTCAAGATCCTCGCTCCCGGGCTTGCCAGCGACGAAGGATTCCGGCAGCGGTTCATCCGCGAGTCACGCGCAGCGGCCGCCGTCGATCACCCGCACATCATCCCGGTTTTCGAAGCGGGCCAGGCAGACGGGATCCTGTTCATCGCGATGCGCTATGTGGAGAGTCGCGACGTGCGGGCACTCCTGGACCAGCATGGCCCGCTGCCGGTAGCGCGGGTCGCCGGCATCATCACCCAGGTGGCGTCGGCACTGGACGCCGCGCACGACCGCGGCCTGGTGCACCGGGACGTCAAGCCGGGCAACATGCTGCTGGATGCGACTGCCGGCCCCGCGGGCACGGAGCACCTGTATCTGTCCGACTTCGGGCTGAGCAAGCAGGCTCTTTCCTCGACCGGGATCACGGCCACCGGTCAGTTCCTCGGAACCCTCGACTACGTGGCACCAGAACAGATCGAGGGCCACCCGGTGGACGGCCGGGCAGACGAGTACGCGCTGGCATGCGCCGCTGTCGAGATGCTGACCGGCGTCCCGCCGTTTCCCCGCGAGGAACGCCTGGCGGTCATGTGGGCGCAGATCTCTGAACCGCCACCGGTGCTGACCGAGCGGCGCCCCGATCTGCCATCTGCGGTCAACGACGTGATTGCCACCGCCTTGGCCAAGTCCCCGGCCGACAGGTACCCGCGCTGCAGCGAGTTCGCGGCGGCCCTGCGGATGGCGTGCGGCCTGCGCGGCGGGGATGCCGGTGAAACCGAGCCGGCGCGTCCCGCGCCTGCCCCGTCACCCGCTATGACGCCGCCGCAGGGCCAGACCCCGCCACCCGCCGCCACGCTGCCCCACAGCCAGACCCCGCCAGCCGCTATGACGCCGCCGCAGGGCCAGACCCCGCCGCGGCAGCCGACCGAGGCGGTCCGGCCCGCCACTGCTGCCGCAACAGGTCCGGGCGGGCCGCCGACCGAGGCGGTGGGGCCGGCCCGGCACGGGCCTCCCCCGCCGCCGGGACCACCCGCCGCCAGGAGGGCTGCCCGGCCACCCGGCCCGCCGCGCCGGCCGTGGTGGCGTTCGCCGGTGGCCGCGGTCGCCGCGGTCATCGTCGTGCTGGGCGCGGCGGGTGCCGCCTACGCGATCACCCGTGGCGGCGGCGGCACGGCCGCACTCTCGGCACCGGGATGCACCAACACGACCGCGGTGGCACAGCCGCTGCACACTGTCCAGACCAGCGCGACCCAGCTCAGCGGCCAGCCGTTCGGCGTGGTCGTGACCAGCGACGGCAAGTGGTCGTTCGTTTCGCAGGGCAACTCGATTGCCCTGCTGAGCAACGGCGGCGGGCTCGCCCCGTCGCTGGTACGGACGATCCAGGTGACCGGGCCGGCCCAGGGTGAGGCGATCACCCCGGACGGGCGCCACCTGCTCGCCGCGTCCGGCAGCGGTGTGGTCGTCATCAGCGTGGCCACGGCCGAGCAGGGCGGCGCGAACCCGGTCGTGGGTATGCTCACCACCCCGCAGGGATCCGGGGCGGTCGGCGTGGCGGTCTCCCATGACGGCCGGCTCGCCTTCGTCACCTTGCAGTTCAGCAACACGCTGGCGGTGTTCAATCTCCAGACCGCCCTGTCAAGTGGCTTCGGGCCGTCGGCCCTGATCGGCACCGTCCCGCTCGGGGTGCACCCGGTCGGCATCTCGATCAGCCGGGACGGGCAGTGGCTCTATGTCGTATCCCAGCAGCGCAGCAACAGCACCCAGCAGGGGATGCTGACCGTTATCAGCGTGCAGAAGGCGGCTGCCAAGCCAGCGGCATCGATCGTGGCGCAGGCCCCGGCTGGCTGTCACCCTGTGCGCGTGGTGACGACAGGGCACGGCAGCGACGTCTGGGTGACGGTACGCGAGAGCAATACCCTGCTCGGCTTTTCCGCCAGCAAGCTGCGCAGCGATCCGGCGCATGCCCTGATCGCTCGGGTCCAGGTGGGGCAGTCGCCGATCGGGCTGGCACCGGTGGACGGCGGCGCCAGGATCGTGGTCGCCAACTCCAACCTGGCCGGGCGCAAGGGTGTTGCGCCCAGCCTGGCCGTGGTCAACACCTCGGCCGCCCTGGACGGCAAGCCGGCCCTGGTGGGGCTGATCAAGTCAGGCTTGCTGCCCAGGCAGTTCGCGCTTGAGCCGGACGGCCGCACGCTGCTGGTCACCAACTCGGCGTCCCGTCAGCTGGAGGCGGTGGATGTCACCCACCTCCCGTAGCCGCCACCGGCGGCGCAGACGGGCGCGCTGGGGATTGACCATCCTCGTGGTGGTGATGGCCCTGCTCGTTATTCTGCTGATCGCCGACCGGGTCGGCCTGGTCTTCGCCGAGAAAAGGGGGACCAGGTGGTGATCACGGCATCCGGCGAGAAGCTCGGGCCCGTGGACGTCAAGCGCATCGACGTCACCCTGGACGGGGTGCGGATCAACTCCAGTTACAACGGCGCCACCGTCTCCCGGCTGTACGGGACCGCGCTGGTCGGGTTCGCGGGCCTGGCCGGGGTGGCTGGCGCCCCGGGGCTGACGGTCTCCGCCGATGGCCCTGGCCTGGTGAAGATCAGCGCTGACCTTGGCGTGGTCTCCGCAACCGCTACCGCCCGGGTGACGCGGGCCGGGCCTGGCAGGATCCGCATCACCGTAGTCTCCACCGGTGGGATACCAGCCTCCCTGCTGGGCTCGCTCCGCGACATCACCCTGCCGCTGCCCGCGCTGCCGATGGGCATGACGATCCGCGGCGTGAGCATCACCGGTCAGGGCGTCCTGGTGCGGATCACCGCCCGGAACGTGAGTTTCGGCGGCTGACCGGACTGGCAGGTGCCGCCCAGGCGGTGCCTGCCTGCGCCTGCCCGCTGGTGAGCGGCCGGCCGGGGCGAATAGTCTCCTTGTCCACATACGCCTCAGCGGGCGCCCGATCCCTGGCCAGCCCGGCTTGTGGCCAGGACAGGGAGGCTTGGGATGCGGAGCAGGACACGATGACCGCGCCAGGGGCCTTTGCCGATGTGGCGGCGCTGCGGGAATGCTGGCATCCGGTCGCCTTCAGCCGCGACCTCGCTGACCGGCCAGTCCACGCCGACCTGCTCGGGGAACCACTGGTGCTCTGGCGTGACACGGATGGCCGGCCACGGGCCAACTCCGACCTGTGTGTGCACCGGGGCACCGCGCTCTCGCTCGGCTGGGTCAGCGGCAACGAACTCGTCTGCCCCTACCACGGCTGGCGATACCGGCCAGATGGCCGGTGTGTGGCCATTCCCCAGCTTGAAGACCCATCCCGGGTACCGGCCAAGGCCCGGATCGGTGCGTTCGGCTGCCAGGAACGGTACGGCCTGATCTGGGTGGCCCTGGCGCAGCCTCGCTGGCCACTGCCCGAGGTGCCCGAACTGGAAGACGGCGCGTGGGCCGTGGTGGCGGCCGGCCCCTACCGCTGGCAGTGTGACGCCGCACGGCAGGTGGAGAACTTCACCGACTTCGGGCATTTCCCGTGGGTGCACCCGGGGCTGCTGGGCGATCCGGACCGGCCGGTGGTTCCCCGCCACGAGGTCCGCACCGAGGGAAACGTGCTGCACTACACGATCGTCCGGCCCGAGGCCCGGGGCAGCGACGACTTCCCCGTGTTCGGCAACGAGCAGGCCGGGCCGCCCGAGCGGCGCAGCCGCTACGAACTGCACCTGCCCTACACCATCGCGCTGCGGCTGGGCTGGGGCGGCGAGCGTGGCATGGTCTACTTCTTCGCCTCCCAGCCGGTCAGTGCCGACCAGTGCGCCGGGTACGTGCTCATCGGCCGCAACTACAACCTGGACCAGCCCGACCGGGTCCTGCAAGAATTCGAGGACACCATCTTCGGCCAGGATCAGGTGGTGGTGGAATCACAGCGGCCCGAACGGGTACCGTTCGACCTCGCCGCCGAACTGCACCTGAAGTTCGACGCCGTGGCGGTCGCTTACCGCAAGGCCATGCGTGAGCTTGGCCTTGCCACCAGCGACGCCATCGGCCATGTCACCGGCCCGGCCCGCAAGGCCTAGCCCGCAAGGCCTAGCCCGGGCCGTTCAGTCAGGCCGATCCGGGCAGATGGCCTGTTCAATGGTGGCCCGGAGCCCGGCAGCGCTGGCGGTGTGCACGGTGACGGCGGGACACCAGGAGGTCCACCGGCCCAGATCGCCGGGCGCGGGAACCGGCCACGAACTGGCGCCCGGATCGCTGCAGGCCGCCCTTCTCTGAGAGCTTGAGGCAGTTCTTCCCGCGAGCCAATACCGCGAGGGACTGCCACAAGAGGTGTGGCCCGAATATGACCGGCTGCTGACCCAGGCGGCACGGGTGCACCGGCTGCACTTCACCGGGTCCACGTCCGAAGCGCATATGGCGGCAAGCGAGTTCATGCTGAGGCAGGCTGACGAACTGTGGGCAGTCTGGGATGGCGGACCCGCTCGTGGCTACGGCGGGACCGCCGATGTGGTCGCCTGCGCTGCCGCCAGGGGGCTGCCCGTCCGGGTCATCTGGCCCGAAGGTGCCCGGCGCGGTTGAGCCATCCGGCGCCCTGCCCTAGCGGTTGCGGCGTGGCGTATTGCTCGCCACGCCGCTGACTACTTGGTCGCTGGAACTTCATGATCACGGAATCCTGCCAGTCAATACGCCTGTCAGGATTCCGTGATCATGAAAGCGGCGGCCGGAACCCAACCGTCAGGCTCTGCGGCCCGGTCCTTGCCGCAGCAGCCGCCACCAGGCGAGGACGGAGAAGACCATCCCCAGGGCGGCCAGGGCGGCCATGTCCATCAGCCAGGTGTGCGAGGTGTGCGACCACAGATGGTCCAGCGCGGTCCCTGGCGCCGGGGGGAAGATCTTGTTCAGGTTCGACGTCGAGGCGGTCAGCGCGTACCCCCAGCGGGACGGCGAGAGCCACGAGACCTGTTCCAGACCTGCCTTCCCGGCGATCGCGAATACCCCGCCGGTGAGGATGACCTCGACGACCACCACGACCATCAGGATCGGCATCGTCTTCTCGGACGTGTTGACCGACGCCGAGATGAGCAGGCCCAGCGCCATGGACACGACGGCGAGCACAGCCAGCGCGATGATCAGTTCGGCCAGTGGTATCGCATGGATGACCGATCCGCTCGTGGGCAGTTTCCTGCCGATCAGGCCGATCAGCACCATGATCCCGGCCTGGATGCCGCTGATGAGGCCCAGTACCGCCAGCTTGGAGGTCAGGTAGGAGGCGGTAGACAGCCCGGCGGCACGCTCGCGACTGTAAATGGAGCGTTCCTTCACCAATTCCCTGACCGCATTGAACGCCCCGGCGAAGCAGGCGCAGATGACCAGGATGAGCAGCAGCGAGGAGGCAGCGTTGTTGCTCACGGGCGGGGTGGCGGTCACCACATGGCCGACGTGCGCCGCCGCCGTGCTGGTCGCGTGACTGGTCGCATGCGCGGAGGCGTGTGCCGACGCGTGGGCGGACGCGTGGGCGGACGCGTGTGCCTGGCTTGACGGATGAGCCGCCGCCTGCGCGTGCGCGTGGCTCTTCGCATGGCTGGTGCTGTGTTTGGAGCCGTGGGTGGACCCCTTATGTTTAGCGGAATTGGCGGGCGGTTTATGTTTGACGGGTGGCGCCGCACCGGCCGCCGGTCCCAGGCCGTCCTTGGCCGGAATGGCCAGGATGACGCCGCCCAGCACGACGGGAGCGCCTGCCAGCAGGCCCAGGTACACCCGGTCGGATGCGATCACCGCCACGTAGCGCCTGCACAGCGTGCTGAACTGGGCGAAGCGGTTCTTGGACGGCGGGGCGGGCGGGACCTGGCGCTGTGCAGACACCGGCCTTTGCCCGTCCACCGCGGCTATGACGTACTGGGCGTGCCAGGGCGACCGCCGGTACTCCCCCGCCCAGTCGCGGTTGGGCTCGGCGTCGAATGCCTGGAAGACCTCCGCCCAGCCCGGCTTCTTGAAATGCTTCAGGCCATCCTGCGGCGGCCCGAAATAAGCGATCTTGCCGCCCGGCACGAGCACCAGCAGACGATCACAGATGTCGAGATTGGCGACGCTGTGCGTGACCACGATGACCGTGCGCCCGTCCTTCGCGAGCCCGGACATCATCTCCATGACCGACTTGTCCAGCCCAGGGTCAAGACCGGAGGTCGGCTCGTCCAGGAAGAGCAGCGACGGCTTTGTCATCAGTTCCAGCGCGACGTTCACCCGTTTTTGCTGCCCTCCCGACAGCCGGTCCGTGCGGGTTTCGCCGTGCTGGCTGAGGGACAGTTCCTCCAGCACTTCGTCGACCCGGCGGTTCCGTTCCGCGGTGCTGGTGTCCCGGGGAAACCTCAATTCCGCCGCATAACGAAGGGCGCGGCGTGCTGTCAGCTGCGTATGGAGGATGTTCTCCTGGGGAACAAGACCGATCCGGTGACGCAGCTCGGCATAGTGCTGGTAGAGGTCACGGTCGTCGTAGAGAACGCTGCCACCATTGGCAGGCCGCATGCCCGTCAGCGCACCCAGCAGGGTGGATTTGCCGGCGCCGCTGGGGCCGATGATCCCCAGCAGGCAGCGCTCGCCCAGCGGGAAGCTGACGTGATCGAGGAGAACCTTGCCGTTAGGCAGGGTGACGGTCAGGTCACGGGCGACGAGGGAGATGTCCCCGGTGTCGACGAACTCCTGCAGTTCCTGGCCCAGAAGGCGGAACGTGGAGGGCCCGACGCCGACGATGTCGCCCTCGGACAGGGGCGCCGCGGAGACACGCTGCCCGTTGACAAACGTCCCGTTGTGGCTGCCCAGGTCGACGATCTGGTACGCCTCGCCGACCCGGCGCAGTTCCGCGTGGTGACGGGAGACGCTCAGATCGGAGACGACGATGTCGTTGTCCGGGGCACGGCCGATCCGCAGCGTCTTGGTCGGCAACTGGCGGATCACGCTGGGTTCGCGGAATCCCCCCGTCGGCACACCGCCGGCCATAGTGGGTGTGGGTGTGGGCATGGCAACAACAGCGGTGGCGGGCCGCTGCGCCGGCATACCGGTGGAGCAGGTCAGGACCGGTCCGTCGACCGGGTGCCCGAACCGTATGGTGCGCTCCCCGTCAACGTCGACCCGGGTGACCCGCTGGGATCCCAGGTAGGTGCCGTTGGTGCTTCCGCTGTCCTCCAGGACCCAGGAGCCGCCGTCGAGCCGGAGGACGGCATGCTGCCAGGACACCCGGTCGTCATTGATGACGATGTCGGATTGCGGGTCCCGGCCAATGCTGTACAAAGGGCCCGCCGCCAGAGTGCGGTCAGACCCTTCGCCCCGGACGGCGAGCGGGGGGGCGGTGCTTGATGAGACTGGTTGCTCGGTCGCCATCAGCCAACTGTAGAGCGAATTCGGCCGGAGAAGAATCGGCTGGACCCCGCATCGGCCGTTCTTTCTTCTGTGCTGCGGCCGGCCAGCCCTTTACCAGCCCTTGGGTGTAACGAAACTATCTCTCTCGGTTGACAGCCGGCCGGACGAAGCGCCCATACTGGGGGGGCTCCCGCCAGCCTGGCACTGCTCCTCATGAGCCTTGTTCTGCCTTACGCTTCGGTCAGGATCTTGTGACAGCTGAGGCGTCAGGGTCCGACGACTGCACTAACACCTGGAGCTGAGAGCGGGAGGCACGGTGAGCGAGCAGTCCCCCTCGGCATCCGGCGAGTTCGGCGTGGGATCCCAGGTCGCCGGCTACCGGCTGGACGAGCAGATCGGTAGGGGCGGCATGGCCGTCGTCTACCGGGCCTACGACTCCCGTCTGGAGCGGCGCGTCGCACTGAAGATCCTGGCCCCCGAACTGGCCCGCGACGAGGAATTCCGCCAGCGGTTCATCCGGGAGTCACGGGCCGCGGCGGCGGTTGACCATCACAACATCATCCCGATCTACGAGGCCGGTGAGGCCGGCGGTGTCCTGTTCATCGCCATGCGCTTCGTCGATGGGCGCGACGTGCAGAGCCTGGTCAACCAGCAGGGACGGCTGCCACCGGGGCGGGTCTGCGACATCATCACCCAGGTGGCGTCGGCGCTTGACGCCGCGCACCGGCACGGCCTGGTGCACCGGGACGTGAAACCGGCCAACATGCTCCGCGACGCCACGTCCGGAACCGATCAGTCCGACCATGTGTACCTGTCGGATTTCGGCCTGAGCAAGCAGGCGCTCGCCCAGACCTCGCTCACCTCACAGGGCCAGTTCCTGGGCACGATGAACTACGTAGTGCCGGCAAAGACCGAGGGCCGGCCGCTGGCCTCGCGCACCACGGAGGAGGCCCTCTCCCGCTCCCCGGTCCAGGTGGTCAGCGGTTCACCCCCCATCCTCCGTGGCGACAACCGTGCGCTCCTGGAATCCCAAACTGCGTCGTCACGGCCCGCCATCACCGGCATCCGGCCGGACCTGCCAGCGGCGGTTGACGAGGTCATGTCCAAGGCACTCGCCAAGGCCCCGGCGGAACGGTACGCCACCTGCCTGGAGTTCGCCGCCGCCCTGCGGCGCGCCTGCGGCATCGGCTCGGGCAATTCGGATCCGGGCCTGGCCGGCCGGGGCGGGACCCGGGCCGTGCGGCCATCCGACCCCGCCCCCGCGGCTGCTGCCAGCGCTGAGGGCCCGGCCGCCCCGCCCGCTGCCGGCACTCCCGCGCCGCACGCCGCGGCGACCGCGACGCCCATCAAGCACGTGGTCATCATCTTCAACGAGAACGTCTCGTTCGACCACTACTTCGGCACGCTGTCCGGCGGGCGCGGCTTCTCCGACCCGAACGTGCTCAGGCAGGCCAACGGCGCCACCATCTTCAGCCAGTACGGCTACCAGCCGGGGACCGGCGTCGGCGCCAGCGGCTTCATGCAGCCGTTCACCCTGCTCAACGACCCGCCGGCGGCGAACGGCGAGGCCACCAACGACATCTCGCACAGCTGGACGACGCAGCACCAGAGCTGGAACAACGGCAAGCTCGACTCGTTCATCAAGGCCCACCTGCAAGCGGACGGCGCCACCAAC
>OFGV01000262.1_pt1 | contig 9975 bp, 8 predicted proteins | sample 1521911 | NCBI WGS metagenome assembly OFGV01 (sample SAMEA2553413, study PRJEB24118) | soil metagenome
ATCTTGTACTGCTCGGCCCAGGTGGCCACCGAATCGATGACAAGCTTTCCCATCATCAGGTGCTCGGGCGCGGTGTCCAGGCAGGAGGTGCCGGTCGAGACTGTCCCGTCGTCGCGCAGCCGCTGGTAGTAGCCGGGCACGATCCGGTCCAGGACCGAGCCGGCGTCTTGTCCTGCCGCGTGCGTGTGGTTGTAGACGACGTCCATCACGACCCGCAGTCCAGCCCCGTTCAGGGCGGCGACCATGCCGCGAAACTCCCTGATCCGTCTCCATCCGTCGGGCTGGGTTGAGTACGAGCCTTCCGGGACGGTGTAGTGCAAGGGGTCATAGCCCCAGTCATAGGCATCCCGGCTCTTGACAGCGGCAATGCACCGTTGCTGCTGGTCGGAGTCTGGGGGCAGCGACGCCAGGTCACAGGGCGGGATCAGCCGCTCCGCGCGGCGTTCGGGCACAGCCGCGAAATCGAAGGCTGGCATCAGCTGCACGTGGGTGAGACCGTCTGCGGCCAATTCACGCAGCGCCTGCATTCCAGCGGAGTCGCGCACGGTGAACGCGGGATAAGTGCCGCGCAGCGTTTCGGGGACTGTCGCGTCGGTGGCCGAGAATTCACGGACGTGCAGCTCATAGACCGACGCCTCGTTCTGCCGCACAGCCGGCGGTTTCCGCAGCGCCTGCCAGCCCGGAGGAGCCAGCGCTGGATCCGAGAGATCTATTAGCTGGCTGCGGACCGAGTCAGCTGATAGCGACAGACTGTAGGGGTCGGTTACCTCGCTGGTGACGACCAGATGGGCACTTGGCGCGTACACGTTTACCAGATACGTGTAGTACCTGCCTTCCCAGGCGGGATGACCGGTCACTGACCAGATGCCGGTGGTGTCGTCGTACAGCATTGGCACGAGCCGGTGCGAACCGCCTGACGCAGTGTCATAGAGCTTCAGCGTCACCAAGCGGGCTGTAGGGGCCCACACGGCCAGCCGCGGGACCGCGTCCTTCCACGTTGGGCCAAGCCGTTCAGAGGCAGCCGCCGCGAACAGGTCATCGAGCACACCTGCTATCTGCACTCCAGTGGCGGCGACCAGCCGGTTCCGGTCGTCGCGCTGGGTAGCGATCAACGGCGACGTGAGGGCGTCGCGCAGCTGACCGGCGTCGAGACTGGCGACGTCAAAGCACTGGCAGGCCACCAAGTGCGGATACTGGCCGCGAAGCCGTCCGGGAAGACCACTAGCGGCAGTGCTGAGCGGAATGGCGCTCCCCTGGCCGGTGAAAATGGCGGCCGCGGATGCGCCTGGCGCATACTCCAGGGCGCAGCGGAACGAGCCAGCATTAGGGGTGTTCCACACCAGTGCCGTCCGGTCGATCCACTGCGCGAACGCCTTCGACACATCAACGCTCGACTGAGCCTGCACTTGGGCCATGAACGGTCAATCCCGCTCACTGAAAAGATGCCCGATTCCGGCAGCCACTGCGACGGTGATCACCCACCCAGAAGCGATCGCGATCCATACCCACACCAGCAGCACTCTGCCCCACCCAGTGGCCCCGCTGGGAAGCCAGAAGTTCACCTGACGGAGATTTATTACAGGCAAGAGGATTTCAAATGCGTAGGTAAGTGGGAAGAAACACGGATAGGCCGATGTGCATTTGTTTGCGTCGACTGGCGCACCTTGGGATCCGCTGACTGCCTCCATGATACCGTTTACTTGTGCAAGGTAGAAAAAGACCGTACCGGCAAACCCTGCAAACAGCACTATCAACAACGGCCGGTACATGCCGTAGCCGTAGCGGACGGTCACATCGAGGAAACCGCTCCATAGTCTTGACGCCAAGGGCATCCCACCACGATCGCGGCGATCGCGCTGTCCCGCTATGGCAATCTTCCTGGCCTCGCGGTCCAGCCCTTTCTGCCGGTAAATTCGGGTGAGCTGCCGATAAGCATCTGGTGCATAGCTAGCGTAATTAAGCCAGCTGATCCGGTGCCCGGTAGGGTCTTCCTTTCCACGAGCACCGGTTCCCCCTTCTTCGAGATCTCTAAATGTAAACCCAATGAGCTTCGTCTTCGGATCGTCATTCTTCTCAGCTTTCGGCCAGCTCTTATTCAGATCGTCCAACAGCAGCCCGACACTGGCAAAGGAGACATCTACCGTTTCCGGAACCTGGCTCGGCCGCCAATCGAATTTCCCATCGACCGTCAGCCGCTGGGCATCGAATCTTCCGAACTTTCCGTCCTTGCAGTTCAGCTCACGGCCCACGGTTGCGTCCATCAACTCGACCTCGCCGGCCCAGAACTTGTCATTGAGATATACGGTGCCATCGCAGGTAATTCCACCGGCCCTCAGGACACTGACTGCGCCACTCGTGCAATTCAGCTCGGTCCTGATCCGGGCGTTGTGGAGCCAGATCTCGCCACACGCCACGAACTCGTCGTTGAAGTAGATCTTGCCGTCACATATCAAGCCGTCGGCAATGAGGGCCACGCTCTTCTGGTTAAAGAATTTACCTTTCGAGCAGTTTAGCTCGCGGGAGATTCTCCCCCCGATCAGCTCGACTTTACCGGCCGCGGCGAATCCGCGGCCAAGGCGCAAGTCTCTGCAGTCGAGGCCGTTAGCTCTCAGCGCTGTTCCGCGCGGATTGCAAAACTTGCCGCGCTCGCAGCTCACCCTGCCCTTCACAGTGCTGCCATCGAGGCAGACTTCACCAGTAGCCATAAACCCGTCGTCGAGGCAAACCTCATCTGCCTCGATCAATTGCGCGTCGATTGCCTTGTCTTGCATGGGTAATGCGCAGAAATGGCCGCCACTGCACTTAAGCTTTCCAGCTATACGCGCCTCCGCCAGTCGCACCGTGCCCTCCGCACTGAAGGCTGCACTTGAGCCCGCGCTGAGCAGCAGCCCAGTACCCACCCGGATGCCGTCCGCCATCAGGGCTGCGCCCCCCTCGTTAGAGATCGACGCGCCCGTCATGTCCACGCTGCCGTCGATCCGTGCAGATGCCAGGATGAACTCCCCAGCTGAGCGGAAACCGCCGTCAAACAGCGCCGAGCCGCCGACCGCCATGCCTCGCCCGTTGAAGGCCTTCCCGGCCGGCTGCAACAACTCGCTACCGGTACAGCGGAGATGGCCCGTCAATCGCATCCCGCAAAGGGAAACCAGACCATCGCCGTGCACATCTTCGAGTACCAGATCCCCCTGCACGCTGAGCCTATCTGCCATGAGGGACCGAATTCTACACCGCTCTAGATGAATGCCCGCCGATGCCCGAGCGCCCAATGGCCTTGCTTTAAGTGATCATGTGCGGGCTGAGCAGGTGGAACTCGATTTTCCGGACGACGTTGGTGACGCTCGGCTCGCCGGGCTTGCGGGCCGGGAAGTCGCCGGATTTCTTGGTCTTGCGGGGGCTGGCCCGGTCCGGGCGGTCGCGGGTGAAGGTGCCCGGGGCGAGGATCTTGAGCAGGAACGTGGCGAACGCGAGATCGGCCTGCTCAGGGGGAAAAAGCCGCGACGGTGTCCGTCGCGGCGGCAAGTGCATGCGGGAAGCTGATCTTGTCCGGGGGGACGCCCGCGGCGGCCGCCCCGACCCCGATGATCTTGCATATCGCCTGGTAGACGGCGAACAGTGCCCACATTTCCTGCTCGACGCCGGCCGGGTCCTTGCTGCGCAGCACCGGCTGCCCGTCACCCATGTCGGTCTTGTGGCGGCCGATGACGGTCTCGCATTCCCACCGGCACGGGTAGCAGCACGCGAGATCTAGCGCCGGGTACTCCTCCGGATCCAGCAGGTCGGTGACCAGGCAGAACAGCTCGGAAGTCTCCTCGTCCCCGCCGTCTTCCGGCGCCGTGTGCATGGTGTACTCGATGACCCGCACGGTCAGCGGCGGGCCGTCGCCCTTGCGGGGCGGCTTCAGTTCCGCCAGGTAGGTGCCGTCGGGCAGGACCTTCACCGGCTTGAGGGTGAAGGACGCCGAGGCGCGCCACAAGATGTGCGCCCCGGTGGCGAGGAACTCCCGCGCCAGCGCCCAGGACAGGAACTTGCGGTCGGCCAGCACCAGCATCCCCGGCCCGAAGCATCCGGACTCCAGCAGGTCGCGGGCCAGCGCCTGCTCGGAGTCCCGGTACGGGCCCATCGATGCCCCGAGCAGGCTCCCGGTCCCGGACTCCGCCGCCGCCAGCCACCGCACCTGCGGGAACGCCCCGTCACGGGCCTGGTTGGACGGACGGCCGAAGTGCCCGGCGTTGGGTTCTTCGTCCGGCACGTCCGAGGTGGACCCGTCCATCGAGACGACCCGCAGCCCGCAGCAGAACACGCCGGGCGTCCCCTCGTCCCCGACCGGCCCTGCGACCTGCTCGAACAGGAACCGGACCGCTGCCGGGCCGAGCTTGCCGCGGCCCCGCGACAGCGAGGAAATATTCGGCGGCTTCCACCGCCGCCCGCCGCCCGCGTCCACCCAGCCATCCGGGTTCAGCTCCTGCCCGTCCAGCAGGTCACCGGCACGCCGCTGATGGTACAGCCCGTCGGCCAGCTTGGTCATCACCTGCCCGTACCCGCAGTTCCGGCCCCGGAACAGCCACAAGGCCAGCACGAAGTACATCACCAGCCGCGCCGGCAGCAGCCGTCGCCGCTGCTCCCGGGCCCCGGCCGCGTCCACCGCCGCATCCACCAGCTCCGGGGTGAAAACCCTGGTCAGGACACCGACCGAGATCCGGTCCGGCAGCCAGCCGTCCGGAGACAGCCCTTCAGAACCATCATGCGCCACGAAACGGTAACGATACCACCTGAGACCTTAAAGCAAGGCCATTGACCTCAGGGCCCTGGTCGGTGAGGATCGCCGTAACGCGGTGGTCATCGCGAACGCCCTGGACGATGCGCCAGCGGATGTGCGCCGTAGTGGGGTCGAGCGTGAGCTGGCCGCGCTGGCTGGCCTTGGCTTTGATGCCGTCGAGCTGGATCTGCGCGACTATTTCGGCCACGAGCAGCGCCTTCGCCGTGATCTGGGCAGGGTCTCCCTGGCCTGGCTGCGCGGCGGCAATGTGTTCATGCTCCGCTATGCGCTTTTCCGCAGCGGCGCAGACGTTGTGTTCTGTGATCTGCTTGCCGCGGACGCGCTGGTTTATGCCGGATACAGCGCAGGACCATGTGTCTTGTCGCTGAGCCTGCGGGGCCTTGAGGCCGTGGACGATGCTGACGCGGTCACGCGAATCTACGGCTCACAGCCGGTGTGGGACGGCCTGGCGCTGCTCAAAGAGGCATTCGTCCCCCACTATCAATCACCGGGGCATCCCGAGACGGCCGCGATGGAGGTTGTTGTGGCCCGATACCGAGCCGAAGGGGTCGCTTACCGTACCCTGCACGACGGGCAGGCCCTCCTCATCAACGGCCCGGATACCGCGATCGTGTAGCTGCGCGATCAGGACCCAGCCGGCTTGCCCTCGGAGAGCCGGATGCCACGGAAATCGGGCACGTTCCCGGAGTGGGGTCGTCGGAAAAGGACCAGGTCAACTGGCACTCGTCGGCGGCCTACCCTACGTCACGTCCGGTGCTGAGAGCGGCGGGGGGGGAGAATCCCGCCGCCGACTCACCCGGATGCCCGAAGGGTCCGATCTCGGCGAAGAAGGCTGCAGATGAGGGCATTCTGTGCGGAAACCTGTGCCGATTCACCGACCCAGCGTCCGGCACCCTAGCGAGAAGGCCGACCTCCGCCCGGGAGTCTCGCAGATCGGGCCTGCCCGATCACAGGCGGCGCCTCCGCATCTGCGCTGGTCCTGGCCGGCGGCCACGATGCCACGAGCGCGCACGCCGAGTACTTCACAGCGCTGCAGCCCGGCCAGGACCATGGCGAGCACCATCGCCTTATCCCGGTGGGTACGCAGGGCGGCGATCAGCCGGTCCACCTCCTCCGTCGCCAGCAACGTCCGCGGCACCCGCACCAGCGGCACGGTGCGCGATCGCCGCGACCCGCCCTGGCTGCGGGTGGACAGGCCGCGCGGCACCGGGTTAGCCCGCAGCGGTGTGTCACCCCGCGCGATCAGGCACGCGTAAAGACCCGACACCGACGACAGGCGGCGAGCGATCGTGCGCGCAGACAACCCGGACTCCTGGTCAGCCAGCCGCACCACGCTACGGTCCCCGCGCTGACCGGCGAGGAAGCCGAACACATCGGCACCGGTGACCGCGGCCCCCGACGTGCCCTGCCCGGCATACAAGGACGATCGGCTGTAGTACACCATCAACATCGCGATGACTGTCTACTGGGTGTGGGGCCAGATCGGCAACACGTCCCGGCCGACGGTGACCGTGCTCGTCGTTCACCAGAGGCCCGCGGCCTCGTGTGGTCGCGGAAGAAAGGCCGGTCGGCGGCCACCGTCTATCGGGATGAGCGTCCCGTCGATCACCACGAACGCGGGCCCGGCCTTCCTGCGCCTGGCCGGGCCGGCCGGCGCCCGCACAGCCTGGTCATGGTGCGCGCTTCTCACCGCCACGGCTCGACTTGCACACCGACGAGGTCCTGCGGATGTCTCAGGTCAAGGAATGCCTGCGGTGCGTCAGCCAGGCCGACGCGGCGACTCACGAGGGGTGCCGGGTCTGCAGCACCGGAAGCGATCAGCCCGATCGCCTCGGCGAATTCGGCCGGGCCGAAGGCACAGGAACCGGCGAGGCGGGCGTTACGGGCCACCAGTTCGAAGAGGTCGACCAGTACCGCCCGGCCCCCGAGCGCCACCTCGACAAGCGTGCCATTCGACCGAAGAACCGGCAGGGTCCGGGTGATCGCTTCTGGTGCACCCGAGCATTCGAATACCGCGTCGAACTGCCCGGCTCGCTCAGCGAAGTACGCGTCGAGGTGGGAGGCCCGCCCGTCGAATACGTCGTCGGCGCCGCCCTTCCCCGCAGCCCGGCGGCGCCCGGGAGAACGGCCGATCGCCACGATCTCCTCCGCCCCGAGGGCGCGAAGCGCCATGATCATACTCAGCCCGATGGCGCCGATCCCGTAGACGAGTGCCCGGGTACCCGGTGCCGCCCCGGCAGCGTGCGCGGCGTGCAGCGCAACGGCGAGCGGTTCCACGTGAGCGCCTGTCCCGGCATCGACTCCCTCGGGCAGCCTGACCAGTTGACCCGCGGGCACCACCACGTACTCGGCGAAGCCGCCGGGCGCGCTGATGCCGATGTTCGGGAGCGCCTTGCAGCGGAATGAGAGGCCGCGGTCGCACTCCGGGCACGCGCCACACGATCCGAGCGGGTTGACCGCCACCGCGTCACCCTCGTGCCACGCGCCGGCGTCGCGGCCGGCGGCTACGACCACCCCCGCAAACTCATGACCGAGAACCTGACCTGGACGGCAACGCCCGATTTCGACACCGTGCACGTCGGAGCCGCAGATGCCGCACGCATGTGGGGCCACCAGTACCTCGCCCGGGCCGGGTGAGGGGTCCGGAAGGTTCACGACCTGCACGCAGCGGTCGGCGACCGCCAGCGCTCTCATGCCGACGTGCTTCCTGCGCGCATGGTGCGCACCGCCGGTTTCGCTTCCGCCCGGGGCATCCTGCCGGACCGGGGCCCGCGATGCCGACCGCACCGGTCCATGCCTCAGCCCCGGGCCAGACGGCGAACGCGCTCGGCCACACCACCGGGTGTGAGGCCGTAGCGGGCGATCAGTGCTGCTGGGACTCCGACGTCGAGGTCACCGTCCGGCAGTGCGAGCGCATCGAACCTGGTGGCCAATCCGTTCCGGCCAAGAACCTCGGCGACACAGGTACCGAGACCGCCGTAAGCGTGATGTTCCTCCACGGTCAGAATGGCAGATGAACTGTGCGCCGCTTCGATCACCGACTCTTCGTCGAAGGGCTTGAGCCAGATTGCGTCGAGGACGCCCACGCTCAGGCCCTCGCTGGCGAGCATGTCCGCCGCATCCGCCGCCGCGGGCACCCCGACCCCCGTCGCGATCACCGTGACGTCGTGCCCGGCCCGGAGGCGCACCGACTTTCCCCGTTCGATGACCGGCACAGCCGGGTGCACCGGATGCGGGATGCCTTCGCTCACGCGGATCAGCACCGGCCCGTCAGCATCCACCGTCGAGCGCAGGAGGGCGAGGGTCGAATATCCATCGCTCGTCATGCACACCGACAGATTGGTGATACTTCGTGCGATCGCCAAGTCCTCGATGGCGTGGTGGCTCACGCCGAAAAAGCCCATCGCGAGCCCGGAAAGCCTCGTGACGATCCGGACTGGCAGCCTTGTCGCCGCCAGATCGGTGCGGATCTGCTCGGCGCACTTGAGCATGCCGAAGGGAGCCATCGACACGACGTAGACGGTGAAGCCACTCGCTGCGAGCCCGGCTGCGACCGAGATCGTATTGGTCTCCGCAATGCCCAGGTCGAAATACCTGTCCGGGTGGCGCTCACGGAGACCGCCCAAGGCGGCGCCCATGTCAGCTGACACGACCACGACGTCGGGCCGTTCGTCGGCGAGGCGGGCAAGCTCAGAACCGACGATGCTGGGGCTCGCCGCCTGGGAGTCCTCGGAGAAGACATCCTCCATCTGCGTCGTCGCGTTCGTCATGACATCATCCTCGCTTCTATCTCGCTCAGCGCCTGCTCCCGTTCGCTGACGGTCATGTGGCCAAGGTGCCAGGTCTGTGGCACAGCCTCCATGGCCTTCAGGCCCTTGCCTTTGCGGGTACGCGCGACGATGCATACTGGCTGGTCACCGTCTGCTGCGGGCAGCGAGTCAAAGGCACTGACGAGGGCGTCCACGTCGTGGCCGTCGAGTTCGGTGACGGCCCAGCCGAAGGACGCGAAGCGCCCCACGAGTGGCTCGATATTCATCGTCTGCGATGTGGCACCCCCGCCCGAGAATCCGTTGGCATCCACGATTGCCACGAGGTTGCCGGCCTTGTAGTGGGACGCCGCCATAGCCGCTTCCCAGACCTGGCCCTCCTGAAGCTCGCCGTCGCCGGTGAGCACGAAGATCCGGGCATCGCAGTCATGCAACCGGGCCCCGAGCGCCATGCCGAGGCCGACGGAGAGATTGTGGCCCAGCGATCCCGAGGAGAAATCCACTCCCGGCACCTTGCGCATGTCTGGGTGATCGGTGATCGGGCTGCCCATGTCCCCGTAGCGTTCGAGCCAGGCGGCGGGAAAGTAACCGAGGTCCGCGAGGATCGGCCACAGGCCGACGGCAGCGTGGCCCTTGCCGAGCAAAAACCGGTCGCGCTGCTCCCATCGCGGCGACGAAGGGTCAAGTCTGAGCGTGTGGTAGTAGAGCACAGCGAGGATCTCGGCGCACGAGAAAGTGCTGGAGTAGTGGCCGAGACCCGCTTGATCGATGAGCTTGATGGTCTCGGCCCTGACCCAGTCAGCGCGCCAGCGCAGGTCTCCGGCACTGACCGGCCTGCCCCGCTCCAGAACGGGTGTGACCGCCGGTGAGCCCTGCACGGCGCTCATCGTGGCACTCCACTTGTAATCATCCGGTACCCCTCCTGCGCTTGTGCCCGTGTTCCCGGCCCCTGCACCTATCAGGGCTATATCTACTTAGGGCTACTGACTAATATGACAGCGTAGGATCTCCTGCGAGATCACGCCAGAGCTCGCGGGAGGTCCCGGCACGGGCCGGTCGGCGTACCGGACCCGATGAACACCTGGAGGTGCCGGTGACGGAGCCCGGAGTCCTGGAGCGCCTGTTCCACATACAGGGAACGCGCGTCGTCGTCACGGGCGCGGCGAGTGGCCTCGGACGGGCCTTTTCCGAGGTGCTCGCCGAGTGCGGCGCGCGCGTGACCCTAGTCGACCGCGACGGAGACGGCCTCGCGGCAGTCGCGGCGAGGCTGGCGGAGGCGGGGCACGAGGTGCATCCCGTCGTGGCGGATGTCGCCGACGAGGCGGCCGTGGAACGATTCTTCGATGCCGCGGTCGAGGCATCCGGCGGGGCCGCCGTGGTGTTCGCCAACGCTGGTGTGGCCTGTGGCCGTGGCTACGGCTGGTCCGATGG
>OFGV01000264.1_pt1 | contig 9947 bp, 9 predicted proteins | sample 1521911 | NCBI WGS metagenome assembly OFGV01 (sample SAMEA2553413, study PRJEB24118) | soil metagenome
GCCCAGGGCTCACCGGATCGCCAGGCGCCGGGGGCGCAGATCGGCGAGGCCTTGGGCCTGGACGAAGCTCAGGCCGCGATCCTCGGCAAGCGGATCGCCGATGAGGGGTACATGAAATGGTTCACGAGCAACTACATCAACCTCACGGCGGCCGGGATCGCACGGATCCAGGCGACGCGGGCTGCACAGTGAGGGAGGCCTCGTAGGCCATGGGCCTCATCAGCCTTCGAAGTGCGCCCGACCGGTGGCAACATGAGGAACACGCCGGGGCCAGGCGTCCTGCCGGCCTACCCGGAGTCGCCGTCGCCGCGCTGCCGGGCGCGCGGCCCGGGGTCCCCCCCCGGGCACCCGGCCCGGGCGTCCCCGGGCCGGCCGCCCGGAACGCCGCCACCCGCCAGCCCGGCCCACTGCCCGATCCCGGAATATCCACCGCACCGCCATCGTCCCCGCCCGGCCGCACGCCGGCAATAGGCCAGGCGCGAGCAGAACGCCCAGTCCGGCACCCGGATGGCCGACCAGTGCCGCGGCACGAAGGCCGCCCAGATCGAGTGATACACGGGTGATCATCTCCGCATACCGGGCCGGGAAGTCAGTGATGATCACCCGTGTATCTAGCGTTATACGGCCCGAAGGGCTTGGTGATCTTCGATCACCCGTAGGACGGCGGCAGTGCGCGCGCCGCGGTTCAGCCCGTCGGCGACGCTCTGTTACAACCCTGCCCCACCGGGCTGATGCAAAGAGGAGGCATCGGCAGGCTGAACGAACACTCGCCGGGGCCTGACGAGCCCAGCGCGCCGACAGCGGCGGGCTTCGATGGGTCGCCCTGTCGGCGGCATGTGCGGTCGACCCGGTTACGCGCCTCCAGTGGTCAGATGAGGCCGCTCGGATGGATCAGCTTACCGTGGCCTGGATAGATCGTGCAGATAGTGATTCCACAGGTACAGGGCAGCTCGCGGTAGTCATTGCCGGCCAAGGGCACCTCGTCGGCGGTCGACTTCACGCGGGAGGGGGCTCGCGGGAAACGGCCGACGGCACCGCCGGCACCGCGCCCGTGGGCCTACCTCACACCGTGGATCGGCGGGGAGGGCGGGAGCAGCCTCGACAAAGTCGCGACGGTCCGGCACTACCGGACGGGCCGGGCGCGGTGAGCGAAGCGGGAGGGTATACGCGAGGAACCGGTGCTGTTACGCCTCTTGACGCTGGACCAGCTCAAATCCGGTGGATACGGGCTGGTGCGCGGCGCGCACCCGTCCTGCCTTGGCGGGGCGGGGAACTCCTGTCCGGGTCTTAATCGATGGGGAGCGGCTCTTCGCGCTGTTCTGCCTCGTCTGCCACTGCGGCCTGCGGCGCGACGAGGTGATTGGCCTGGCGTGGGCCGAGGTGAACCTGGACCAGGGGGTCGCGTACATCCGCGAGACCGGGAGCGGGGATGACCCCAAGAGTGAGTCCGGTGTCCGGGTGGTGCCCCTTCCATCTGTTGTGGTCGCGGCGCTGCGCGCCTGGCGCAAGCGGCAGGCCGCGGAGCGGCTCGCGTGGGGACCGGACTGGACCGACTCCGGCCTCGTGTTCACCAGCGAGGATGGCACGGCGGTGCCTCCGCAGTGGCTATCTGTGCGGTTCGAGACGCTCGCCTACCGGGCGGGCCTGCCGCCCGTGCGGTTCCACGACCTGCGTCACGGTGCTGCCTCGCTGTGCAAGGCAGCGAAACTCGACACGAAGTAGATCACCGCCCTGCTGGGCCACTCCCGCACCAGCTTCACCGACGACGTGTACGTGACGCTCTTCCCAGAGGTCGCCAAGGCCGCCGCTGAAGCCGCTGCGGCTGTTGTCCCGCGCATGAACAGGAGGAGCCAGTGAATACCGTTGTGCGTGCTCTGTGCGTGCATTGCCTCGCCGACAGCGAGACCAGAGGTCTCCCGGAGATGTCTCTCGCGGGAAACCTCTGGTCAGGGGCGGAGGCTCGGGGATTTGAACCCCGGAAGGGCGTGAACCCTAACCGCATTAGCAGTGCGGCGCCATAGACCGGACTAGGCGAAGCCTCCCGGTGACCGGAGCGGTCCGCATCAGCGTACCGGTGCTGGCGACAACACCGCAAAGCGCTCCGGCAGTTCCCTCACCGCGGTTGGCGAGATCGCCGGCCCCGGCTCCCGCGGGCGTGGCCGGCTGGCTCAGTGTGCCTCGATCACCTGGTAATCGCCCTGGGCGTAGGCCTCCCGGATCCTGGTCTTGGCGAACTTGCCGACGCTGGTCTTGGGCACCTCGGAGATGAACGACCAGCGCTCGGGAAGCTGCCAGCGGGGCACCCTGTCGGCAAGGAAGTCCCGCAGTTCGGCCGCGGTCACGGAGGCACCGGCCCGCAGCACCACGGTCGCCAGCGGCCGCTCGCCCCACTTCTCGTCGGGGACCCCGATCACGGCCGCCTCCACCACATCGGGATGCGCCATGATGGCGTTCTCGAGTTCCATCGAGGAGATCCACTCGCCGCCTGACTTGATCACATCCTTGGCCCGGTCGGTCAGGGTGACGAAACCCAGTGGGTCGATGTTGCCCACGTCGCCGGTGCGCAGCCAGCCGTCGTGGAACTTGGCCGGGTCGTCGTCCTTGTAGTACGACCCGGTGACCCAGGGGCCGCGCACCTCGACCTCACCCACCGCGACCCCGTCGTGAGGCAGCACCACTCCCTCGTCCCCGACCAGGCGGGCCTCCACGGCGGAGACCAGCCTGCCCTGGGTATCGCGGTAGTGCCAGGCCTCGTCGGCCGACGTGCCCGCCGGCGGATGCGCCACGCTGCCGACCGGGGAGGTTTCTGTCATTCCCCAGGCCTGCACGATGAGCACGCCGAGTTCCTTCTCGAACGCCTCCATCAGCGACTGCGGGACGGCAGAGCCGCCACAGGGGACCATCCGCAGCGACGAGAGGTCCCCGCCATGCGCACGCACGTGCTGGAGCAGCCCGTTCCAGATCGTCGGCACCGCGCCCGCGATGGTCGGGCGCTCGGCCTCGATCAGCCGCGCCAGCGGTTCCGGCTGCAGGAACCGGTCCGGCATGATCAGGTCAGCTCCCGACATCACCGCCGCATAGGGGAGCCCCCAGGCATTGGCGTGGAACATGGGCACGACCGGGAGCACCCGATCCCGCTCGGACATAGCGAACGTGTTGCCCATGCAGACAGCCATCGAGTGCAGGTAGGCCGACCGGTGACTGTAGACGACACCCTTGGGCAGGCCGGTGGTACCGCTGGTGTAGCACATGGCGGCGGCACTGCGCTCGTCCACCTCCGGCCAGCCGAACGCGGCGGATGCGCCCGCCAGCAGGTCCTCGTAGGCGTGGATCTGCACACCGGGGTGCGCCAGTTTCCCGGCATGCGCCGCCAGCGCCGCGCCGCCTTGCCCGGTCACGATGACGTGCCGGATCGTCTGCGTCTGCGGCAGCACCGCGGCCAGCATCGGCACCAGGGTGCTGTCGCAGATGACAGCGTGGTCCTCGGCGTGGTTCGCGATATAGGCGAGCTGGGCGGGGTCGAGCCGGAGGTTGAGCGTGTGCAGGACGGCACCCATGGAGGGGATCGCGAGGTAGGCCTCCAGGTGCTCGGAGTTGTTCCAGAGCAGCGTGGCAACCCGCTGGTCGGCGTCCACCCCGAGGTCGCGCAGTGCGTTCGCGAGCCGCGCCGCACGTTCACCCGTCTGTGCGTAGCTCTGCCGCCGGGTCCCGTCCTCCGTACACGTCACGACCTCGCGTCCGCCGAATACCGTGGTGCCGTACCGCATGATCCCGGTCACGGTCAGCGGTACATCCATCATCGTGCTGCGCACGGCCACCTCCTGTTGGGGCCAGCGCACCGGCCCTCACGGCTCAGGTGCGCACATTCCTCCTGGCAGGGATCGTGCCACGCGCGGGCTGAATCGTCACCCTTCCAGCAGTTCTGTATCGATCCGCAGCTTAGCCACTGCCCGGGAGACCGTGCTCTTGACCGTGCCCTGGCTGATCCCGAGGAACTGGGCGATCTCGGCCTCACTCATGTCCGCGTAGTAGCGGAGCACCACCGCCACCCGCATCCGGTGCGGCAGCCGGTCCAGCGCCCGCCGCAGCGCGTCCTGGAGCGCGCTATCGCTCGCGTGATCACCCACAGCCTGGTCGGGGATCTCGTCGGTGGGGTACTCCTCCAGCCGGCGCCGCCGCCACGACGAGATGTGCGTGTTCACCATGGCCCGCCGGACGTAACCGTCCAGTGCTGCCCGGTCCTCGATCCGGTCCCACGCCTGGTACGTCTTGGCCAGTGCCGACTGGACCAGGTCTTCCGCATCCGCCAGGTTGCGCGTGAGCAGGTAGGCCATGCGGAGCAGGGAGCCGCTGCGGGTGGCCACATAGTCACTGAAGCCTGGGTCGTCGGGCCGGCCCTGCCCGGATTGCCTGCTCTGCCTGGCATGTCCGGCCTGCCCGGCCGTGCGCTCGCGCGCACCGGACCCGGCCACCGCCCCGTGCGCCCCAGCAACCGCGTGATCGCTCCCCACGCTCACAAGGTCACCGTACCCACCACTGGCACACGGACCACAGCCACCACGCATCACGAATGAGGCTCCTGCCTGCGGCTTTGAGCTGCAACTGCCGCATATCCGACCTCGCGCGCAGCACGCGGGTCACAGATGACTCAAGGCGCGCCACCCGTCCGCCACGCGTCGAATGTGTGACCGGGCGGGGCAGAGGAGCCAAACCGCTTGACGTGTGCCCATCTGACTACGCAAGGTAAGTGCACGCGCCTGTCAGGCCCGGGAGGCCAGATGCTCGAGCAGGACGGCACACTCACGTGCTGTGTCCGCTGCGCGGGGGCTGGGGCCGCTGACCAGATCGCCCGGCGGCGTCAGTTCCGGTCGGCGGTATTCCCGCCCCCGCAGACTCCCGCCGGCACGCTCCACCCTGCGCTGGTGGCAGGCCGTACCCAGGTGGGCGCCGGCCCGGCCGGCCGGCTCCCCGGCGTGGTCACCGGGACGGCGCTGGACGTCAGCCCGCACGTCCTGGTCGTCGCCGACGCCGAGGGTGAGCGGCGGTTCAGCCGCCCCACGGATGCGGTCGCCTGGCGCGGCGATCTGGTCCCGCCGACCGCCGTCCGGGCCGGTGACCAGGTGGTGGTCCGGACCCCACCTGGCCGCCGGGACGTGGCGGACAAGATGTGGGCAGCCACCGGCCGGGTCACCGGGACGATCGTGGAGCGTCACGACGACAGCCTGCTCGTCAACGAGGGCGTGACCAGACGGCCTCAGGTCGTGCTCATCTCCGCCAGCGCGTTCCCCCGGATCCTGGTCCGGTTCCCCCGGCTGGAGCCCGGCCACCTGGTCGATGTGATCGGGCTTCGCCGGGGCGCGCTGCTCGACGCGGTGCTGCCCGCCACCTCCCAGCCCACCTACCGCGCCGACCGGGTGATGCGCCTGCCACCCCTGGCCGGGCTGACCGAAGGCACCATCAGCGGCTCGGCGACCTGGCACGAACCGCTGGGCCCGGCGGCCACCGATGGAGTCGCCTACCCGGCGATCGACCCCGCCTCCGGGTGTGCGGAGGCCGCAGCCGCGGCCGGCCCCGGCTGTGTCAGCATGCCCTACCTCGCTGTCGGCAGCATGCTGACCGTCAGCAACGACTGCACTGGCTGTTCCCGGGTGCTGCCCGTCACCGGGTGCGGGGCAGCCGCGCGCCTGTTCTGTGACAGGTGCCTGACCTGCGGAACCTCGCCCCGCAGCCGGATCGCCGATCTGACTATGGCCAGTTTCGTGAGCCTGGGGGGCGACCTGGAAAGCGGCTGCTTCAACGCGACCATTGCGATCGGGTGGTGACCATGCTGACCACCATCAGGGAGATCCAGGTCCCCGTGCTGGCCCTCATCCTGCTGGGCGCCTGCGCGGCCAAGCTGATGCGGGCAGTGCGAAACAGTTCCATCAGTGCGGGATTAGGGCCGACCGAACTGTTCCCGCGGCGGCTGCGCCGCCCCGCGGCGGTGGTCGTGTGCCTGTCGGAGGTCTCACTGGGGACGGCACTGATCCTCACCGCTGGGCGCCTCGGCGCCAATGGCTGGGCGGAAGCGGTCAGGCTCGGGACCGCCCTGCTTTTCGGGGTAGCGGTGTGCGGGCTGGTGGAGTTGCGTGAGCACCGGCCCGACCTGGGATGCGGGTGCTTCGGCGACCTGAGCGTGCGGCCGGTCAGCGCCCGGACAATCGCCCGCGCCTGCCTGCTCGCCGCTGCTGCCCTGGTCAGCGTCGGCACGCCGGAACTGCGCCTGCCACCCCCCGGCCCCGCGGCAGTGGCCGATCTGGGCATCCTGCTCACTGAACTACTGCTGGTGGCTCTGCTGTCGCCGGAGGTGGGAGAGGCGCTGATGCGGCTGGGCTACAGCGAGCCGTGTGAGGTGCGCGAGGCGGACGGCCGGCGGGCGCTGACAGCGCTGTACCGCAGCCGGCTGTGGCGCCAGTACTCCCACCTGATCAGCAGCGATGTTCCGGCTGACATGTGGCGGGAACTGGGCTGGGGGGACGTGGTCTACCCGGTACACGGCGGGCAGCGGACCGGCGAGCAGCACGGCAGCGGGCAGCAAGGGGCCGGGCAGGCCAGCGCAATTGTGTTCGCCGTACAGGTAAAGCCGCACCGTCCGGCTATCCGTTCGGCACTGGCCGGGCCGCAGGCAGCCGGCACCCCGCCACCCGCCGGCTTGCGGAGGTGGGAGCCCACCACGCCGCTGCGTTCTGCCGCTCTCTAAAAGTCTCTAGCGCTGAACGTAGAAAGGGCGATAATCCGCCAGACTGGCGCGCGGCCGTCTTCCGGGAATTTCCCGGCCGGACCTGCCCGGCTAGGCCGGCTGTGCCCGCAGGAACCGCCCGAAATGCGGGACGGTGAACGCGATCAGGCCCCGCTCAGAGCTGTAGATGAGCCCTTTCTTGATCAGCCCGTCCCGGGCCGGGGAGACGCTGGAGGGCTTGACGCCCAGTTCGTCGGCTACCGACGCCGTCTGCACCGGATCGTCCCCGAGCATCGCCATCGCCCGCATGTACTTACGCTCCGTGGGGGTGGCCCGCTCGTACCGGCTGCCAAAGAAGCCGACCGCCAGTTCGCCTTCGGCCTGCGGGCTGGCCACCTTCACGTCCCCGGCCGTCACCGGGCTGGCGGTGGCCACATCCCAGGTCACCTTCCCGTACGCCTGCACGAAATAGGGGTAACCATCGGCCGCCTCGAACAGGGCTTCCAGCGCCCCCGGCTCGAAGTCTGCCCCCTCCCGCCGGGCCGGGGCGAGCAGGGCGAGGTCGGCCGCGGCCCGGTCCAGCCGGTCGATCGGCACGTACCGGAACAGGCGTTCCGAGTAGCTCTTGCTCGCGGACAGCACCGACGGCAGATGCGGCAGCCCGGCGCCCACCACGATCAACGGGCCACCGGTCTGCGACAGTTCGTGGGTGGCGGCGCACAGCGCGGACACGTCGGCAGGCGGGATGTCCTGCATCTCGTCCACGAACAAGGCGATGCCCACCCCGAGATCGGTCGCGACAGACGCGGCGTCGGCCAGCAGTTCGGTCAGGTCGATCTCCAGATCCCCGGAATCCGCCCGGCCACGGGCGGCGGGCACGTCGATACCGAGGTGGGCAGTGAACGTGCCCTTGGGCGCCTTCGGGTCCCGGGCGGCGAACGCCTTCAGCACGCCGAGGAACTGCTCGATCCGGTCCGGCGCGCGGTGACGCGGTGCCAGTTCCCTGGCCGCCATGTGCAGCGCGCCCGCGATCGGCCTGCGGATCGACTGGTCTGGCCTGGCCTCGATCTTCCCGGTGCCCCACAGCCGCTGGAGCGCCATCGACCGGAACGAGTTGAGCAGCACTGTCTTGCCCACCCCGCGCAGACCAGTCAGCACCATGCCGCGCTCGGGGCGGCCCCGGGCGATGCGTTCCAGCACCACCTCGAACTGGCCCAGTTCACGGTCGCGCCCGGCCAGTTCGGGCGGCCGCTGCCCGGCGCCTGGTGCGTAAGGATTCCTCACCGGGTCCACAGCATCGGACTCTATGACCCGGTCTAGCGCGATCCGTAGATTCGGGTAGAAAGCCCGGCCGGCGTGTCGCGCCGGCCCCGTGGCCGGGGCAGGGTCAGATGCCCCCGCCAGGCCCGGGGCCGCCGCCGTGCAGCCGTGCCAGATACGCGTTATAGGCGGCCAGGTGCTCGTCGTCGTCGATGCCGCCGCGGCCAGCCCCGGCGCCTGATCCAGTGCCCGCAGCTGCCGCTGCGGCGCCCGCCGGGCTCTGTGCCGCCACCAGGTCGTCGAACCTGGACTTGCGCACCGCCTCCAGCCAGCCCGACGTGGCCGAGGTAGTCCGGTCGTCGCGGCTCCACATCAGCACGACCAGCATGATGAAGGCGAGCATGATCGCATCGCCGGCGATCCACATGGCCGCCCCGGCCCAGTGCACATCCTCCACCGGCCCCGGCGAACCGGGCGGCCGCGGCCCGCTGCTGCCGGTGGCGAACCAGGTGCCCGCATAGCCGAGCACCAGCCCGGTGAACGTGTCCACCGGCATGGCCAGCACGAGGACCAGGATCCGGATCGGGTACGAGAGCCGCCAGCGGATCGGTTCCCGGCCAAGCAGTGGGAGGAAGAAGAGGTACCCGACGATGAGATACACAGCGTGCTCGGTGTTATGCAGCACCTGGTTCGCCTGGATCAGGCCGACCAGGCTGGTCAGGTGGGTTGTGACCACGGTCACGACGTAAGCGGCGAGCCCAACCGGTGGCCAGGTGAGGAAGCTGACCACGCGGGAGCGCATCACCCGCTTAGCCCAGGTGTGCAGCGGGTTCCGGCTCGCATGCAGCAGGAGGGTGAAGGGCTGCCCGGCCACCAGCAACGGCGGCGCAATCATGATCAGCATCAGGTGCTGGATCATGTGATCCCAGAACAGCGCCTCGTCGTAGGCCCCGATGCCGCTCTGCGTGGCGAGCACCACCACCGCCAGGCCCGCCAGGAACAGGCAGGTCCGCCACCAGGGCCAGGGCCGGGCCGGATGACGGCGTACGACCCGCCGGGCGCCCCACAGGTAGAGCGCACCTGCCGCGATGACAGCGGCCGTGACAGCAGGCGCGAACTCCCAGCGGGTAAGCACTGCCTGCCAGCCGAACGCGGGCAGCATGCGGACCTCCTCGAGGGCGAGCCTACCTACCCGCGCGCGTGCGGTGTCCGGCCGGCCGCCGTGCCGCTATCGTGGTCGGCTGGAGGGTTCGCCTAGTGGCCGATGGCGGCGGTCTTGAAAACCGCTAGGGCTGGGGACAGTCCTCGTGGGTTCGAATCCCACACCCTCCGCTCGACCTCCTCAAACGGCCCCTGACCAGCACGAACGTTCTGTCTGGTCACCGCCGTGCTCGTGGCTGATGTGCAGCTGTAGGCCGCCAGGAGCAACCGTCGGCCGCTACGTCAGCGAGGCCACGGTGAAGGTCCATCGAGGTCATGCCCGGCGCCGCGGACGTTGCGCCGGCTCTGGTCAGGTGGCCTCCGCCGCCCGCCTGGGCCAGCTGAAGCCGTCGCCGACCTCGGCCGCCAGCGCCAGGTAGGCGTCGGCCGTTGGCCTGCCCAGCTGGGCCAGGTCCACCTCGGCGCCCTCCTCCAGATGAGCGTCGTAGGGAATCCGGACCACCGCCCGGCACCGCGTGGCGAAGTGCTGCTCCAGCCGGCCGAGGTCCACCGTGCTCTTGCTGCGTGGGCGGATCACCGACAGCACGACCACGCCGTCCCGCACCAGGTCGCCGTAGCCATGCGCCTGCAGCCAGTCCAGGGTGGCGCTCGCACTGCGCGCGCCGTCCACCGACGGGGAACTGACCAGGACGATCTGATCCGCTAGGCGCAGCACCCCGGCCATCGCTGAATGAAGCAGGCCGGTGCCGCAGTCGGTGATGCAGACGGAGTAGTAGTGCTCAAGCACCTGCGCCACGTCCTCGTAGTC
>OFGV01000265.1_pt1 | contig 9937 bp, 7 predicted proteins | sample 1521911 | NCBI WGS metagenome assembly OFGV01 (sample SAMEA2553413, study PRJEB24118) | soil metagenome
GCAGGGGGCCGGGTCGCCGCACTCTTCAAGGTACTCCAGATGGCCGTGGGCGTGGCCGGTCTCGCCTGCGGCGGTGGAGCGAAACAGTGCCGCCACGTCCGGATGGCCCTCGACATCGGCCTTGTTGGCGAAGTAGAGATAGCGGCGGTTGGCCTGGGACTCGCCGGCAAAGGCGTCCTTGAGATTCTGTTCAGTCTTGCTGCCTTTCAGATCCATGGAATATCCCTCCTTAAACAGGGGTAGTGTGCCTATGCGGCCGTGGTGCCGCGATGAAAGGGTAGAAACTGGCGGGCCGATTTTGAAATTGTTTGTTCCGTTACCAGCGATAGGTATAGCCGATATATCAACGCCGATAAGGCAATTTAGAGCAATTCTAAAGCAGTCTAGACAGCAGCCGTACCGATAACAAGGGTATTACGCAGGAAGCCCGGTTGACGCCCTCCTTCGGACACGACGAATTCACCGATGGGGCTCGCGGAGGGACATTATGCTCCCGGCGTGCTGGCGAGAGCCTGGGATAGGTTGACTGCGGCGGTTGCGAATCGGGGGGGGGCGGCGACGTCAGTCGGCGAAGCCGTAGCCGTTGCGGCCCGACCACTTTACGCCGTACATCGCCTTGTCCGCTTTGTCGATCAGCTCGGCAGAGGTGCGCCCGTTGTACGGATACATGCTGATGCCGATGCTGGCGGCGAGGTGATACGGCACCCCCTGGACATCCAGCGGCACGGACAATGCCCGCGCGATCTTTCCCGCCACCGTGATAACGCCTTCGCTGGTAACGCCGTCGGTAAGCAGCATCACCAACTCGTCGCCGCCCCAGCGCGCCACCTGATCATTGCGGCGCAGGCATCCGCTCAGCCGCCGTGCCATCTCCTTCAACACCAGATCGCCCGCCGCATGCCCGTGACGGTCGTTGATGTCCTTGAAGTTGTCCAAATCGACGAACAGCAGCGCCAACGGCTTTGCATTGCGCTTGGCGACCATCAACGTGCGTTCCAGGTACTCGATGAACAGATGGCGGTTGGGCAGGCCGGTCAGCGGATCGCTGTGGGCCAGCTTGTCGAGCTCCTCGCGCTGCATCACCTCGGCAGTGATGTCGTAGAACACGCCCACGTAATTTTCGATCCGGCCGTCAGCGTCCTTGAGAGCACTGATCGACAGCAGTTCCGGATAGGCGTCGCCGTTGCGGCGCTGATTCCATATCTCTCCGTGCCAGCAGCCGTTGCGGCGGATGCTTTGCCACATGCGCCGGTAGAATCCGGCCTTGTGTCGCCCGGACTGCAACAGCCGCGGCGTCTTGCCCAACACCTCGTGTTCCTGATAGCCGGTCATGCGCGAGAACGCATTGTTCACAGCGACGATTTCCATGGCACCGTCGGTAACCAATACGCCGGCGCAGATGTCCTTGAATATCCGCGCGACACAATCCCGGCCGGCCGTGCCCGGCGGTGGCGGCGGATCGATATAGAGCAGGTAACAGGCGCCATCGGCGTCGACCGTCCGCGACAGGGTGGTCCGCAACGGCAGCTGTGCGCCTCGCTTGGAGACGAAAGTGATCTCCGCGCTTTGCACCGACGGCCAATCGTCATCGAGATCGGCCAGGCAGCGACTCACGGCAGGAAATTGTTCATCTGCAACCAGGCTGGAGAACGAACCGCTTTCGATTTCGTCCGGCGCGTAGTCGAGGATATCGCACAAGGCACGGTTCGCGCGCATCGCCAGCGAACGCGGTTCCAGGCGCAATACTCCGGGGGTGGATACCGTCCGCATCATGACTTCCTTGTCGCCGTCATGATTTAGGACGCGGGTGCGCGGAGGATTGCATCGATCAGATGGCAATCCTTGCATGGGCGCTCGACACAGCCCCCGCTCATCAAATCGACGATACGTGCGCGGACATCCGTGAGATGCGCGATGTTCCGATCGATTTCCACGACGCGGCGCTGCAGCCGGTCCTTCATCCCGGAACACACGGCCGGACCGGCCCTGGCGATCGTCAGCAGCTGACGCTGCCCGGCGGAGATGTTCGAGGCGTCCTCGTCGAGGAGGGTGCGGTAGCCGTCGGGCAGGGTGCGCACGAAGTGATCGACGTACGCGGCCCGGGCGGCGGCCACGATCTCCTCGTCCGTCGCGCCCTCCTTCCCGTAGGCGATATTGTCCCGGATGGGGCCGGCGAACAGCCAGGTGTCCTGCAGCACCATCCCGAAGCAGCCTCGCACCCGGTCCCTGGTCAGATCACGGTAGTCGGTGCCGTCGAGCAGGATCCGCCCGGCGTCGATCTCATAGAACCGCATGAGCAGGTTGACCACGGTGGTCTTGCCGGCGCCTGTGGGGCCCACGATCGCGACTGTCTGGCCGGGCTCGGCGGTCAGTGAGAAGTCCTCGATCAGCGGGGTGTCCGGGTCGTAACGGAACGACACGTGCTCCAGCTGGACCCGCCCGGCTACCGGTGCGGGGGCCGCGGGGGCCACCGCGGCCATCCCGGCGGGAACGGCGGCCGCGCCTGGCTCGGCTGCCTCCTCCAGGGCGGCGAGGAACTCGAACACGCGCTCGGCCGAGGCCAGGCCCGACTGGAGCATGGTCATCTGGGCGGCGATCTGGGTGATCGGCATGGTGAACTGCCGCGAGTACTGGATGAACGCCTGCACGTCGCCCAGGGATATCGCGCCTGTGGCCACCCGCCAGCCGCCGAGCACCGCGATCACCACATAGTTGAGGTTGCCCAGGAACTGCACCGACGGCTGGATGACCCCCGACAGGAACTGGGCACGGAAGCTCGCGTCATACAGCCGCTTGTTCTGGCGGCCGAACTCCTCGACCATCGGCTTGCGGCGGCCGAAGACCTGCACCAGGGCGTGCCCGGTGTGGGTCTCCTCGACCAGCCCGTTCAGGGTGCCGGTCCGGTCCCACTGGTGCGCGAACTGGGTCTGCGACCGCCGCGCGATGACGAACGTGATCCCGACCGCGAGCGGGATCGTGACCAGCGAGACAGCCGCCAGCAGCGGCGAGATCCAGAACATCATCCCCAGGACGCCGAAGATCGTCAGCACCGAGGTCAGCAGCTGGCTGAATCCCTGCTGCAAGGTGGTGGAGAGGTTGTCGATGTCGTTGGTGACCCGGCTCAGGATGTCGCCGTGCGGATGGCTGTCGAAGTACCGCAACGGAAGCCGGGCCAGCTTCTCCTCCACCTCACGCCGCAGCCCGTACATGGCGCGCTGGGTAATCCCAGCCATGAGGTAGCCCTGCCCCCAGGTGAAGACCGCGCCGAGCAGGTAGACCAGGGCCGCCAGCCCGAGCACCCGGCCGAACTGGGCCATGTCCACGCCAATACCCGGAGTGACGGTCATCCCCGACAGCATGTCCGCCAGCTGCCCCTGGCCATGAGCCCGCAGCAGCGCTTCGGCCTGCGCCTGCGTCATCCCCGCCGGCAGGCGCTTGCCTCCGATTCCATGGAATAGGATGCTGGTCGCTTGGCCGATGATCTCCGGGCCGGTGCCCAGCACCCCCACCGAGATCACTCCCAGCACAGCCGCGGCCGCGAGCCTGATCCGCTCCGGCCGCAGCCGGGCCAGCAGCTTGCGCACCGTCTCCCGCAGGTCCTTGCTCCGTTCCGCGGGCGGTCCCATGCCAGGCCCCATCGGGCCCCTGCCCATCGCGCGCCCGTGGCCGCCGATCATGCCGCCGCTCCCTCGCCCAGCTGAGACGTGACGATCTCGCGGTAGGGGTCGCAGGTCGTCAGCAGCTGCTGATGGGTGCCGATACCGGCGATCCGGCCCTCGTCGAGCATGATGATCTGGTCAGCGTGCATGATCGTGCTCACCCGCTGGGCGACGATGACCACAGTGGCGTCCCGGGTGTCCGCCCGCAGTGCTGTGCGCAGTCTCGCGTCGGTCGCCGCATCGAGCGCCGAGAAGCAGTCGTCGAACAGGTACAGCCGGGGGCGCTTCACCAGCGCGCGGGCGATCGACAGCCGCTGCCGCTGCCCGCCCGACACATTCGTCCCACCCTGGTCGATAGGGGCATCGAGCCGCCCGGGCATGCTGGCCACGAAGTCACGTGCCTGCGCCACGGTGAGCGCATGCCACAACTCCGCCTCCGTCGCCTCCGGCCGGCCGAACCGGAGGTTGCTCGCCACGGTGCCGCTGAACAGGAACGCCCGCTGCTGGACGAGCCCGATCGAGTCCCACAGCTGTTCCAGTTCCTGGTCCCGCACGTCGGTCCCGTTCACCAGCACCGTGCCGCCGGTCGCATCGAAGAACCTGGGGATGAGGTTGAGCAGTGTGCTTTTACCGCTCCCGGTGCCGCCAATGACGGCGCAGGCCTGCCCAGGCCGGAGGGTGAACGCCAGGTCGCGCAGGACCGGCTGCTCGCTGCCGGGGTACCCGAACGTGACGTCGCGGAACTCCACCACGCCCGTGACGCTGGCCGGGGTGACCGGATGCACGGGGTCGCTGACCGATGGCACCGCGTCCAGCACTTCCTTGATCCGCTCCGCGCTCGCCATGGCACGCGGGACCAGGATCACCATCATCACGGCCATCATCACCGCTACCAGGATCTGCATGATGTAGGTGAGGAAGGCGGTGAGGTTGCCGATCGGCATCGACCCCTCACTCACCAGGCGCCCGCCGAACCAGAGCACCGCGACGCTGGACAGGTTCATGATCGCCATCAGGGCCGGTATGGCGAGGGCGAAGAGCCGGTTGACCCGCAGCGCGGTGGCCGTGAGATCGGCGTTCGCCGCGTGGAACCGCCGCTGCTCCGATGGCACCCGCAGGAACGCCCGGATCACCCGCACGCCGGTGATCTGCTCGCGCAGTACCTGGTTGATGCGGTCGATCTTGGTCTGCATGGACCGGAACAGCGGAACCACCAGGACCAGCATGGCGCCGATCACCAGCGCCATGACCGGCACCGCCACCGCCAGCAGCGGTGACAGCGCAGCGCCCTCCCTGACTGCCATGATGATGCCGCCGACGCACATGATCGGGGCGATGACCATGAGGGTGAGAGCCATCTGCAGGAACAGCTGGATCTGCTGGATGTCGTTGGTATTGCGAGTGATGAGCGACGGGGTGCCGAAGTGGTTCATCTCGCGGGTGGAGAAACCCTGCACCCGCCCGTAGACCGCGGCGCGCACATCCGCGCCTACCCCCATCGACACGCGTGCGGCCCAATACACGGCCACCACAGCGACCGCGCCCAGAACCAGGGTGATGCCCAGCATGAGCGCACCGGTCTGGAAGATGTAGCGGACATTGCCCTTCACGACGCCGTTGTTGATGATGTCGGCGTTGAGATTGGGCAGGTACAGGTTCCCGACAGTCTGGATCACCAGCAGCGTGACCACGACAGCCACCTGGGAGATGTAGGGACGCAGGCGGGTGCGCAGCAGCCGGGTCAGCATAACGCGGGGCCTCGCCTGCTCCGCACCAGGGGAACGTTCACATCAGAAGAATGCTGCCGTCACGGCTGGCGTGGCAGGGGCAGGTGGCCCCGGATGGCAGGGACCTTGGCCACGGACCGGCCATCGCTGACTCCCGGTCGGCTAGCGGCCGTCATTGCGGGTAGGTGGATACCAGACGGGCACCGGGCCAGCCGGCGCCGGTGGCGGCACAGCAACCGGACGAATGGAGCTATCGTGCGGAAGTTCTCGATCGAGGCGATCGCCCGCCAGCAGCTCGCCGCAGCCCGGCAGTCAGCCGCATCACGCGCGGCCGAGACCGTGGTCGGCGGGCACGAGCACGCGCTGCGGCAGACCATCCTCGCCCTGCTCACCGGTGCCACCCTGGCCGAGCACGACAACCCCGGCGAAGCGACCTTGTATGTGATCTCCGGCCGGATCACCCTGGCCGCGGACGGCGACTCCTGGCAAGCCCGCACCGGCGACATGCTGGTCATCCCCTCGGCCCGGCATACAGTCCGGGCGGAGGAAGACTCCACCCTGCTGCTGACTGCCATCCCGGCCGGGCACGCGACCTAGCGGCCGGCCCGGGCGGCACCTGCAACCTGGCTGCAAGCCGCCGCCTGCTGTCACCAGACCCGGGGCCCGCCGGGGGCAAGGAATTCCTGCCACGCTGTCGATCTGGCGGCCGCCCGTTCGAGACACAGGTAGAAGCCAGCCAGCGCGGCCCGGCTGCCCCTATCGAGACCGGAGGAGCGCAATGAGCAAGGTCATTGTCTCGGAGTTCGTCACGCTCGACGGTGTGTTCGAGGACCCAGGCGGAGCCGAGGGATTTGCGGCTGGTGGCTGGGCCTTCAAGTTCAGCCGCGGGCCCGGAGGGGACAAGTTCAAGCTCGACGAGGTGATGGCCGCTGGGGCGCTGCTGCTGGGCCGGGTCACCTACCAGGGGTTCGCGGCGGCATGGCCGTCCAGGGACGATGATGGCGGGTTCGCCAGCAAGATGAACAGCATGCCCAAGTACGTCGTCTCCACCACGCTGGAGCGGGCAGACTGGAACAACTCGACCGTCATCCGCGGCGACGTTCCTGGCACGGTACGCGGGCTCAAGGAGCAGACCGACGGCGACATCCTGGTCGCCGGCAGCGCCAGCCTCGTGCAGACCCTGATCCAGCACGATCTCGTCGACGAGTACCGGCTCATGGTCTTCCCGGTCATCCTGGGCGCCGGAAAGCGCCTGTTCCCCGACCCGGGACATGCCGCCGACCTGCGGATCACCCAGACATCGACGGCCGGGGAAACCATCATCGTGATCTGCGAACCGGCGCGGGGAGAAACGCCCTGACGTGCCGCGGCGCCGCCCGTTCGCAGATCCCGCGGTCAGGCCCGCGCGGCGCCGTAACCCAGCAGCGCCGCCAGCCCGAGGGCGCTGCGCGGTGCATAGGCGATCCGCCACAGGCCCCCGTGCGCGGCCGCATACGCCTCGTCCTGCCAGGGATGGGCGTGCGCCGGCCCGCCACCGGTGTGCAGGTCGTGGACGAGCAGTGCCGCCATCAGCACCCTGGTGGTCTCCGGCTCGAACACCTCGGCGCCGAACCGGTGCGCGCCCGCGTAGGCAGCCGCCAGCGCCCGGTTCTTGATGACCGACCGGGTGCGGGTGGGCGGTGCGACGTTCAGCGACACCGTGGTCCCGCCGGCCCGGGCGGCGCTGGCCCGCCACCGCTGCAGCCGTTTGGCCAGTGCGTAGTTGGGGCCTTGCTGGGCTACCAGGCTGTCGTTGACGCCGGGGTCGGCGCCCGGCACGTATGCCCGGCGCAGCAGCCGTCCCCCGGACGCGGCGCGCAGCGGCCGGCCGGCCAGCTTGGCGAACCTGGACCGGGTCTCATAGGCGTGCACGGACTGTGCCACCGCATCGGCGGGCACCGCGAACACGTCGGTCGGAGTCGCCAGGAACGCCAGCGCGAGATCGTCCCGCGCCGCCTGCAGCCGTTGCGTGAGCGCATCCGCGGCGGCACACACACGGACGTTGGCGGCGCCGTCGGCGTACACGTAGTTCCCGAGTGTGACCGGGCCGTCCAGGCCGGCGATCCAGTCGGCGAGAGCCGGCACGTCGCGGGCAAGGTCGAGCCCGGCCCGGCCCGCGGCCATCGCGTCCAGCGCATCAGTCCCGGAACCATCCGGCTCCTGGCTGACCGGCACCAGCAGCGACCCCGCGCCCTCCCGCACCGTCGCCGCGATGCGCTCCCACAGGTGTGGCTGGGGCAGGTCGACGCCGGCCACGCGGACGCCCCAGCGCAGCAGCACGGGAAGCGGGCCGATCTCCGCGCCCGCCCCGAGCACCACCACCGTCTGCCCGGTCAGCGACAGCCAGTCGGGGTGAGCCGCGACCGTCCGCACCGCCTCCGCGCAGGTCGGCTCGATGACACCCGCCTCCACCCAGCTGTCCAGCCGGCGGGCCAGCTCAGCGCCTCGCAGCAGTTGACCGTGGTAGGGCAGCGACAGCGCGCTCTCCGCCACCCTCGTGCCGGTCACTTCCGCGCTGCCGAACGCGCGCTGCGCCGGAGCCGTGACCAGCGCGCTCAGCTCCGTCTCCGGTCCGCCAGGGGCGGCCACGGCCCGCATCCGGCCGTGCAGCGAGCCGAGTCCCTCACCGGCGATCGACAGCGCCGCTTCCTTGGCGGCCAGGCCCGCCTCGATGAGCCGCCGGAAATGCGTCAGGTAGCCCGTGCGCCAGTTGGTCTCCTGCTCAGCGCCGAGCGCGCCGGCCGGGTCCACCCGGCGCATGGCATCGGCCACCACGGCCCGGCCGAGCGCCGAGGTGCTCCGGCGCCCGTCTGCCGCCACCGGGAACAGGACCCCGGCGGTCTCGCCGTCGTCACTGCTGGCGGGCCCGTTCATGCCGGCCACCCGGCGGTCTCGAAGAAGCGGCGCGGGTTGGCCACCAGCATGGTGGTGATCTGCTCCTGGGTCACGCCCCGCTCGATGGCGTAGGGCAGCACCTCGTTGCCGATGTGCAGGTAGTTCCACTGCGGCAGGAACGGCAGGACCGCCGGGTCGATCCAGTCGATGTAGCAGGACGCGTCCTGCGACAGCACCATGCTGGCCGCATGGCCACGCCGGCACATCTCCACCAGCGTGTCCGCCCGCTTCTCGAATGTGGTCTCCAGGTTGATCCCGAACCTGTCCATGCCCAGCAGGAAGCCAGCGTCCGCGAGTCTGGCGAGGTGATCGCAGTCTGTGGTGTCGCCGCTGTGGGAGAGCAGGACCCGGTGCGGGGCCACGCCTTCCTCGTCGCACAGCACCCGCCTGACCTCCAGCCCGGTCCGGGACCGGGGATGAGTGTGCACGGTGATCGGCGCGCCCGTCTGATGGTGCGCGCTGGCGACCGCCCGCATGACGCGCTCCACCCCCGGTGTCATGCCCTGTTCGTCGATGGCGCATTTGAGCATGCCCGCCCGGACACCGGTGCCGGCGATCCCCTCGGTGATATCGGTGACGAACATGTCCACCATCGGGTCGGGCACTGGCGTGCCCAGGGCGGCTTCCAGGGCCGGGCCGCGGTGGAGGAAGAAGGACGGCACGGTGTCGTAGGTGTAGACCCCGGTCGAGACGATGATGTTCAGGTCCGGGACCTGCGCGGCGACGCGCTGGATACGCGGGATGTTGCGGCCGAGCCCGACCACGGTGGGGTCGACGATGGTCTGGATTCCCTGGGCGGAGAGTGCCCGCAACTGGGTGACCGCATCGGCGATCCGCGCATCCTCGCTTCCCCACTCGGCCGGGTAGTTCTGCTGGACATCCGCGGTGAGGGTGAAGATGTGCTCGTGGGTGTAGGTCCGCCCCAGTTCGGCGGAGTCGAGGGGGCCTCGCACGGTGGGCACGTTGCTCATCCGCTAAGTCTCCCGCTGGACGCGATCATTCACCACCCGCCTCTTACCGGCCGGCGGCCGGCGGGCGGGGGGCCACGAGCAGGGCCTGCGCGCCGACTCCGACCAGGCCGTCCAAGTCTGACAGGGTAGACGTGGCGAGTCCCGCACCCCCGGTGGAGATCGTGGTCTGAGCGTCCAGGCAGATCCACTCGCCGACCGCCTCACGGTGCAGGTGGACGGTGAGTTCGGGGTTGATGAAGTGCCAGCTGTGCAGGTCCAGTTCGCTGGACGCGCCGTTACCGCTGTCCGCGATGGCAAGCACCCGCTCCAGCGGCCCCGTTTCCTCATCCGCCACCAGCGGGTAGCGCATTCTGGCCCAGATCGTGGCGGGCCCGCGTTGCGTGAAATGGCCCTTGGCTGGACGCCATTCAACCGCCGACAGATAGCCGTCCACCCAGCCACCGGGTGCGACCGGCGGGGACGCCCTCCGCCGCGCGGGCGGATCGGCCAGCCGGGGGGGCCCCGCCGCGCTCTGCGACCGCCGCACCCCCCCTTCGGGCGCCCCCGCCACCCCCCCGCCCTTCGCCCCGCCCACCGCCCCCACCACTCTCACCCCGCGTCCCGCGCGGGGCCGCCCCGCCCCGCCCTCCGTCTCCCCCACCCTCGG
>OFGV01000267.1_pt1 | contig 9911 bp, 6 predicted proteins | sample 1521911 | NCBI WGS metagenome assembly OFGV01 (sample SAMEA2553413, study PRJEB24118) | soil metagenome
TGTCGCCCCCATCCGGGCCAGCTGCTTCCACCCCACTCCGCCCCAGGCGTGGCCTGTGAGTAGCAGCCCTAGAGGGCTCGCCAGGCCCGCCAGGATGAGCGCTATCCAGGCGGCACGCCACTTGCGCAGGCCGCCTGCCTCCGTGGCATGGCTGGGATCGCTGGCCAGCCGCAATGCGGCCTGGTTGGTGCGCTGCAAGTATGCTACTACCAGGGCGCTCAGCAGGCCTTCGATCACCGAGGCCACCAGCAGGTGGGGAATCACCATGGCCGGGATGGCTACCGAGAGCGGGTATGGGGCATATAAAGGTGTCCCGTTGGCGCTATGGAACAGCAGTGGTTGTATGCCGAACTCCACCCCTGCGAAGAAAGCTGCCACCGTCAACCCCACCCAACCACCCAGTGCGGCTCCCAACGGCCGTTGGCGTGAGTTGATCGAACTGTTGCCTGCCACGGCCCGGTAAATGTAATAGCTTACGTACGGTAGCACCACCGCCATATTGAAGCAGTTGGCTCCAATAGCCAGGATGCCGCCGGCTCCGAAGGAGAAAGCCTGGATCACAAGGGCGCTGGAGATGGCGATGAGCGGTGAGCCCATCGACGCCACCATGGCGCTGTCGTGGGGTCTCGTGAACCTGGTCGTGCCCGACGACCAGCTGGCGCTGGCGATCGGCAAGGAGGGCATGAACGCCCGGCTCGCTGCCCGTCTCACCGGCTGGAAGATCGACATCCGGCCGGACACGGCCACCGACGCGGCCGGGGGCGGTGGACCGGGCGGGCCGCCGGCCGGGCTCACGACCGCCTGTGGCGGGCCGGCCACGCGAACCGTGGTCCGCGTGGTCCCGCTCAGCCCCGGGTAGCTGCCGGCCGTGGCGATACCGAGCGACGCCGAGTCGGTGGAGGGATCGAAGCCCAGCACCCGGGTCATCGCGAACCCAGGCTGGCCCGTTCCCGCGCTGCCCGTTCCCCTGCTGCCCGTTCCCGCGCTGCCTGCCGGATGCCCGGTGGCCAGCCAGCGATGCAACCATTGCGCGGTCAGCGAGTCCACCCGGGCAGTTTCCTGATCGCCGCCATCGTGGCCGCCGGCGAACCACACCATGTCGACCGGAGCGCCGTTACGCCGGAGTGCCTGATAGTTGGCATTGGCCTGGTCGAGCCCGAACAGGGAGTCGTTCTCTCCCTGGATGAGCAGGGTAGGGGCGTGCATCCGGCCGGCCACGCTGGCTGGGCTGGAGCGCAGCAGCAGTGAGATGGCCTGCGGGGCAGGCCTGCCCGTAGTGGCGACCTGCTGGTAGATGGCGCAGATCTGCGGCTGGAAGCGGCCGCACAGGGCGGACCGGCCGGCCTGGCCCAGCTGCCCGCCCGCGCCCTGCCCGCCCGCGCCCTGCCCGCTGGTGCCCTGCCCGCCGGTGCCCTGGCCGCCGGTGCCCTGGCCGCCTTGTCCGGCCGGCCCGAATCCCACCGAGCCCTGCGTGAAAAGCAGACCGGCCCACTGGCGCTTGAACACCCCGCTGGCCGGGCCGCCGCCAGCGGCGTTGGGAAACAAGGCGGTCGCCAGGTTGTTCCAGGTGCTCTGGGCCACCACGGCGTCGATCCGGTGATCGTAGGCGGCGGCGAGCAGGGAAATCCCGCCGCCGTAGGACGTGCCGGTGATCCCGACCCGCGGATCACCCGGGTGGTCGAGCTGCACCCGGGGCTGGCGGGCCAGCCAGGTGACAAGCTGCTCGACATCGGTGACCTCGTAGTCCGGGGAGTCCAGGGCGATCTGGCCGGTGGACGCGCCGAAACCACGCGCCGACCAGGTCAGGACCGCGAACCCGGCCCGCGCCAGGTACTCGGCTTCCGGCTGGACAGCGGTCTTGGTCTCCCCGAACCCATGGGCGAGCAGCACGGCGGGGAGCCTGCCGCTGCCCGCTGGCGTGAAGAACGTGGCGTCGAGGACGACCCGCTGGCTGCCGCCTGGCCCGTCCACGACCGGGATACGCAGGTTACGGATCGTCAGCGGCGTCGGCTGGTTCAGCGCAACGGCCACGATGATGCCGGCTGCCACCAGCACTACGGCGGCTGCCGCCGCAACTATCGTCCGCGTTCGCGGACGCCGTCGCAGACCCATGGAAGGACGCTAGCAACGTCCGCCGGGTGCTCAGCACAGCAACGGGCCGCCATTTTCCATGATCGTGGTGACTCCTATGCGTATGGCGCATACAACCCGTCACGCGCATGGAGCGAGTGGTGGGCGGAGGCGTTGGTTCTGGCTACTGCCTGTCTGTGATCGCAACCCCACCCGCGGCGGGGTGTGGCGGGGTCCGCCCGGCACGGGAGCCCACAGTGCTCAGGGAGCCGGACGTCCCCACGCGTTCCCGGCGCCTGACACCAAGCGATGGTCTTCCACCAAAGATCGGGGAACGCTAATTTGTGCAGGGTGACTCAGGCAGACCGGCCCCAGGCCGGCGCCCGGCGCCGGATGAGGGCATGAGCGGCGAGCCGCGCCGGGGCTGGCGGCCGAAACGGGACCGGAGCGTGAACACCGAGCCGACCGACAGCGGGGATACCTGCCCCGACCACGCCGCCGCGCTGGCCCCGGCCAGGGTGGGGCCCGGGGAGCATGTGGTCAATGTGCTGGCCGGCCTCCGTGAGCCCATTGTCGTGATCCTGCTCCTGATCGCGTTCATGACCTCTATTTCCGGCAAGCCCCTGGACGGCCTGCTGATGCTGATCGTCGGGGTGAGCCTGGCGAGCGACGCCGGGCGGCGCTCACGGGCGCACCGGCGAGCCGGGGATGAGCCAGCGCAGGCTTGCCCGGCCGGGCCAGCCGCCGGTGAGGCCGCAGAACCAGCGGCCGCGCCGGCCCGGCGGCCGCTGCTGATCCTCGCCGGGCTGGCCTGTGGTGTCGTCTATGTGCTCGTGGTCGGCTCGTTCACCCGCTACTCCTGGCCGGCGACAGCCGGGATCGTCTCGCTCGGCACGATGGTGGTCCTGATCGGCTGGCGCGGGCCGCGCCGGTTCCGGCCAGCCTCCGGCCCGCTGCCCATCAGGGGCACGGTGCTGTGGGGTGTGGTGTTCGTGGCCGGATGCCTGTGGGAACTCTCCTCGCTGCTCCAGCAGCCGACCCTCACCACCAGTTCATACGATCACCCGACCATCAGCACGCTGACCGATCCGGCGCTCAGCACCATGACCGGCCGGGTGGTCGTGCTCGCGGCCTGGCTGGGCCTGGGCTGGTTCCTGGTGGAACGATGAGCAGTCACGAGCTCACCGTTCTCGGCTACCTGGTGGTCCTCACCGCCGGTGTGCTGCTGGAACTGCTCGCCATCGCGACCCCAGCCCGGATCCCGCCGCTAGGGGAGATATTCACCCGGATCATGCGCAGCCGGACCGGCCGGGTGGGAATGCTCGTCGCGTGGGCCTGGGTGGGGCTGCACTTCTTCGCCCGCTGACCGGGCTGGCATGGCGGCCGGCGCCGTTCAGGCTTTCAGTTCGTGGCGCCTTTCCGGGTGGTTAATCCGCAGGCAGTTATCCCGCGTCCCGGGCAGCACCGGGAAATGGCCGGCCAATGCCGCACGGCAGCACCAGCCGTGACATGATGACCGACGGACGCGTGGTGAGCGCCGAGCTTTCCGGCGCCCGGCCACCCCGGCCCTGGCCGGGTACCCGGCAGGACGGGCCACGGATCGCCGCCCCCGGACGGCGATGTGAGGTGATATGCCAGCCTGGAGATCCAGCCGCCACCGAGCGGTCCGCAAGCGCAGGCGGCCTGCGCTGGTGCTGGGGGCATTCGCGGCCGGCGTCATCGTCGCCGGAGGCGGCTACCTGGCCACCACGACCACCATCCGGATCATGCGGGCCAGTGGTGCGGCGGGCGTTCTGGATACCTCCTGCCCGTCCACTCTCCCGGCGGCTGTTTCCGGATGCACCGAGCAGGCAGTGCCCACGTCACGGATCAGCACGCTGTCCGGTCCCGCTCCGACCGCGGGCCGGACCATGCCCGCCACACCTTTGCCGTCCGCCTCGGCCCGCACGGCGTCGCCAGGGCCGATGCCGTCAGCAACGGAGCCGGCTCGCGCACGCACAGAATCGGCGGTGAAGCAGGTGCTGAGCCTGATCAACCGGGCCCGCACCCAGGCAGGTCTCCCCGCCTACACACTCACCACAGGCCTGCGCCACAGTGCGGGCCGCCACAACGCGACGATGGCCGACGGCTGCGGGCTCTCCCATCAGTGCCCCGGCGAGCCCTCGCTCGGCGCCCGGGAGACGGCCGCCGGGGTGCCCTGGATGACGGCTGGGGAGAACATCGGTGAGGGCGGCCCGGTGGCGGACTCAAGCGCCATGATCGCTCAGATGGCAGTGGTCCTCACCCAGGACATGCTGAACGAGACGCCCCCCAACGACGGGCATCGCCAGAACATCCTCAGCAGCTCGTTCCACCACATCGGGATCGCCATCCGCCGCGACCCCTCCGGCACCGTGTGGATGACGCAGGACTTCTCCAACTGAGGGCCAGAGCGGCCCGGCACCATGCCGCGAATTCGCCGGTGCCGGACCACGTGCCGGGTCACATCCTGATCACAGCCGCATCGCTGATGGCAGGACGTAGAAGTAGAAGACGCCGATCAGGATGAGGTAGCCGAGGATGACCAGCGTCCAGCCGAAGTTGTGCCTGATCACCTCGCCTTCCCGGCGGACGTAGCTACTGGTGGACACGCCCACGCTGGTGGTCTGCGGAGCCACCGGCTTGCCCACTTCGGCGCCCGCGGAATTGAGCGAGGGCAGCAGCAGCAACGGCATGCGCAGCAGGCCGCCTACGGCGTACTGGAATCCGCCGAACAGCGCATTGGTCGAGGTGTTGCTGCCCGACAGCGCGACCCCGATCCAGCCCAGGATCGGCGCGAGCAGGATGAACCAGGTGCCGACCCGGGAGAACCCGTATGCCAGCGTGCTCGCCATGCCGGAGTAGTTGAAGACCTGGGCGAGCCCGAACACGATCGGCGCGACCAGCAGCGCTCCCCACATCTGGGAGAAGCTGCGCTTCAGCGCGGCCATGAACTGCGCCGCCCCCACCCGGAGCGCGGCCAGGATGACCAGCAAGGAAACCAGGATCCAGGTTCCGGCGATGGCGGGCGCGAACTTCCACACGATCGCGACCGGCTGGTGGGACAGCGAACTGATCGCATCGACTTCCGGCTTGATGAACGTGTAGTCGCCGAGGTGGGACCACGGTCCGGTCGCGGCCACGACGACCACGATGAGGATGCCGAACGCCATGAAGCCGGGGACCGCCTCCCGCACCCCCGAGCTCCCGGGGCTGGCCGACACATCCGCCGCTGGCCCGGCACCCGCCGGCGCGGGGGCCGCCGGCGCGGGGGCCGCCGGACCGCCCGCAGCGGCGATCGGTACCCCGCCGTAGCCAAGGGTTTCGGCCGGCCGCCAGAACTTCAGCAGCAACAGCAGCGCGCCGAACGAGACCAGCGCGCCGATGACGTCGGGCAGGTAAGGCCCGAGGAACTGCGAGGTCGGGAACTGGCCGAGGATGTAGGACAGGGAGCCCACCACGGGCAGCGGCCAGATGCCCCGCAGGCCGCGGCGGCCCGCGACCAGGTAGACGAGGATCCACGGCGGCAGCAGCGCGAGAATCGCCACGATCCGGCCCACCGAGGCGGACAGGCTGAGCAGCGGCACGTTGGTGACGGCCGCCAGCGCGATGATCGGGGCACCCAGAGCCCCATAGGAGACCGGGGCGTTGTTGCCGATGGCGGCCACCCGGATCGCGTCGAGTTCAGCCACGCCGAGACCGACCAGGATGGGGGCGATCACCGCCCACGGGTAGCCGAACCCCACCAGCCCTTCGAGCAACGCCCCCAGTGCCCAGGCCATGAGGATCGCCTGTACCCGCACGTCAGCGGTCGCCTGGGTGACGAGCCAGTGCCGGAAGTGGGCGAAGACGCCGGTCTCCACCAGGACGTTGTAGATCACCACCCCCCAGAAGACGATCCAGTCGATGGACCAGATCCCGGTGGCCGCGCCGATCCCCCAGGCGCCGAACGTCGGCCCGGCCGGAGCATGCCAGATGGCGATCGCCATGATGATGGTGATGACCGCGCCGATGGTCACCGCCAGCCATGCGGTCACCCGCATGACGGCCAATAAGACCAGCAATAACGCGAGCGGGAGCAGCGCCACCAGGGTGCTGCCCAGCGTCGAGTGCAGGGGATTGAGATCCTGGGTAAAGGGCGATGCCGCGAGAACCATGGACTGCCGCCTTCCGCTCGGCTTGTGCGTGTTCAGTCCCCGCCCGCCCGGCCGTGAACTGATAGTTACCCAATATCTGGGCCTGATCAAGAGGCCATCTCACCCACCGGGCCCGACGGCGGCACGACGGGGTGGCGGGGTGCATTGCGGGGAATCATTCTCTCCTTTTGACCAATCGCATGCGGTAGCCAGTCGCAACGGAGATCAGGAGCTGGCGACACCCCAAACCCGCTCGGAGCCCACAGTTCCCAGTGCAGGCGAATGGCTCCAACCCGCCCTTCGAACAGTTGCCTTTGCCGTGGTCACCGCCGGGATCGTAGCTTGTCAGACATGTGGGATTTCCGTGGTCATCGGGAGCGGAACTTGTCGAGACCGGGGCGGGCTGGCCGAGCCTGAGGTGTCCGAGGAATCAGATCTTCGCGCGACCGTCTGGGATGACCGGCTGTGGGCGGCCTCCGCCTCGTACAGATGGTCTCCCGCCGACGGCCTCCCAGCGGTTGAGGTACTTATCGTGCCATCTGGCGACAGTGGCCGCCGACGCGTGCTGGGCCAGGAACGAGGCTGCTCGGTGTATTGCTGCGAGGTGGATACCAGCAACGCGCTCATGCCCGTTCGGGCATTCTGCGGACGTGACTACCTGCAAGAGATCCGGTCCGCGCTCGGGCTGCGTCCTCCCTGCTGGCCGCCGCCAGGCAGAGCAGGCACTAAGATCCGAACGATGACCGCACATGCCGCCACCACGTTCGAAATCCGTCGGCGGGGAGCCCTGGAGATTCTGACCTGGCCAGTCTTCGCCTCATTCCCGGTCGATGTCATGGTTACAACGCGCCACGGTGGTGTCTCATCCGGCGCGTACGCGACACTCAACCTCGGCTTCCACGTCGGCGATGACTCGGAGGCCGTGTTGGAGAACCGGCGCCGAGCCGCATCGGCACTGGGCGCTGACCCTGGTGACTTCGTGTTCTGCGATCAGGCCCACGGCCGGGAAGTCCGCGTTGTGTCAGCAGAAGATCGCGGCCGGGGCGCGCGCACGCTCGACGATGCGATCGGCCAGGCCGATGCCCTAGTCACCAGCGACCCCGGCACTGTCCTGGTGGTCATGGTCGCGGACTGCGTACCGATCGTCCTCTACGACCCCGTCGCTCACGTACTGGCCTGCGTCCACGCGGGCTGGCGAGGAACAGTCGCCCGGGTGGCCGAGGCCGCGCTCGCCGCCATGGCCTCGCTGGGCAGCAAGCCACAGGATGTGGTTGCCGGTGTTGGCCCCGCCATCGCGCCGGACAGCTACCAGGTTGGTGAGGAGGTCGCCGGTGCCGCGGAACAGGCGTTCGGTCAGCACACGCCCTCGCTTGTGCGCCCGGACGGCTCCGGCAGGTGGTTGTTCGACCTGTGGGCGGCCAACCGCCTCATCCTCGGCGAGGCAGGGGTGCCTGCCAGCCAGATCCACCTCGCCGCGGTGCCCACTGGCGCGGACCCTGGCCTGTTCTTCAGCGACCGGGCGGTCCGCCCATGTGGCCGTTTCGCAGCCATCGCGAAGCTGCATCCACGGGGCAACGGGTGAAAACGGCACCTTCGTTCTGCTATGAGGGTTTTGATCTTGACCCGGGGCAGGGGCTGCTGACCTGCCGGTACTCGCTCGGCGACCGCACCTTCACGGAAAAGATCAGCTTCGGCCCGGACGGGCCGGGTCACCGGTGGGACTCACCGGCGATCGGGCAGGCTGCCCGCCTGATCTTCCTGCTGGCAGGGGTGTCCTACTACAAGACCGCCGCGCCGGCGGTCATCGACCTCGGCCAGACCGCCGTCACCGACGCCGAACGGGAGTTCCTGCGCACCTTCTACCTCGACGGCCTCGGCGAGTTCGGCTACCGCAACGGCCTGGACCTGTCCGGGCTGTGGCTGGCCGGCGGGTCGGCCACCGAGTCGCCGCCCGCCGGGCCCGCTGACACGCCCGGACGGATGCTCATCCCCTTCGGCGGGGGCATCGACTCGATCGTCACCGTGGAAATGATGCGCCCGCGGGCTGACGCCGCGCTGTTTGTGATGAGCCGGCCGGGCGACCGTTTTGCCGCGATCGAGCGCCCGGCCGCGGTCACCGGCCTGCCGATCGTCCGGGCCGGCCGCGAGATCGACCCGCAGTTGCTGCGGTCGGCCGAACTCGGCTTCCTGAACGGGCACGTGCCGGTCACCGGGATCCTGTCCGCGATCGCGGTGCTGGCGGCCCTGCTGGACGGCAGGGACACGGTGGTGATGTCCAACGAATGGTCGGCGTCCATCGCCACGCTGGAGGCGGGGGGCCACGCCATCAACCACCAGTACTCCAAGAGCGCGGATTTCGAAGCGGGCTTCCGGCAGGTGCTGGCCGCCGCACTGGGCGGCCGGGTCACCTATTTCTCCGCGCTGCGGCCGTTCACCGAACTGTGGGTGGCGCAGAAGTTCGCCGCGCTGACGGCCTACCACGCCACCTTCCGGAGCTGTAACCGGGCCTTCCACATCGACCCGCAGCGGCGCCTGGACTACTGGTGCGGCCAGTGCGACAAGTGCTGCTTCATCGACCTGATCCTGGCCCCGTTCCTGCCCGCCGCCGACCTGCGGCAGATCTTCGCCGGTGCGGAGCCGCTGGCAGACCCCTCCCTGGCCGACCGGTTCCGGGCCCTGCTCGGCACCTTGCCCGACGCCAAGCCGTTCGAATGCGTGGGCGAAGTGGGTGAGTGCCGGGCCGCGGCGCTGCTGGCGGCGGCGCGGCCGGATCGCGCGGACACGCCCCTGCTGCACCTGCTGACCGCGCAACTGCCCGCCGGGCCCCCACCCGTTGACGTCGCCGGGCTGCTCCGCCCGGTCGGCGAGCACTGGATCCCTGATGCGTATGCGGCCGACGATCTCCTGGTCTGACCTGCGCGGGGTGCGCACCGGCGTCTGGGGCCTCGGCGTCGAGGGCGGCGCCAACCTGCGCAAGCTCACCGCGCTGGGCGCCGACCCGGTGCTGGTGGACGACCATCCCCCGGCTGAAGGGGCAGGCGGCCGGCCAGTCCTGGCGACCGGCGCGGGGGGCCTGGCCGCGCTGGCGGGCTGCGAGGTCGTGGTCAAGTCGCCCGGTATCAGCCGCTACCGCCCCGAGGTCGCCGACCTGGCCAGACGCAGCATCCCGGTGACCGGCGGGCTGGGATTGTGGCTGGCCGAGGCGGACCGCGAGCGGGTCGTCTGCATTACCGGGACAAAAGGCAAGAGCAGCACAACGGCAGTCATGGGGCACCTGCTGAACCGGCTCGGCCACCGCACCATGGTGGGCGGGAACATCGGCCAGCCGCCCTGGGACCCCGCCGCCGACGGCGCAAGCTACGAGTACTGGGTGATCGAGACATCCAGCTACCAGGCCACCGACCTGCCATGCTCGCCGCCGGTCGTCGCGGTGACCTCACTTCACCCCGACCACCTGGACTGGCACGGCGACGTGGAGACCTACTACCGGGACAAGCTGTCGGCGTGCTCCCAGACGGGCGCGAACCTGACGGTGGCCAACGGGGACAGCGACCTGCTCCGGGAGCGAACTGGCCTGCTCGGGCCACACGTGGAGTGGGTGCGGGCTGAGGACGACCCCGGTGCCGGCTGGATGGCGCGGCTGCAGCTGCACGGCACGCACAACCGGCGCAACGCCACGATGGCCCG
>OFGV01000271.1_pt1 | contig 9871 bp, 10 predicted proteins | sample 1521911 | NCBI WGS metagenome assembly OFGV01 (sample SAMEA2553413, study PRJEB24118) | soil metagenome
CACGTCACGGCGGGGACGGACACCATCTCCTCCTGGGCAGACCCCGTGAGCTTTGGCGTCGTGCTCGTCGCCCCCGGCTTCGTCTCCAGCCTCAGCGACGCCGCGTCGAAGACCAGCCAGATCCGCTCCCCCGTCGTGAGCTAAAGACCACCACACTCTGGCCGACGACCGCCGTGCCCGCTGCGTGCCCGATCGAGCGCGAACTTGGGGAACTCACGGTCACTCGCGGGGAGGCAGACGTCCTGTCAACCTGGGGCGGGTCAGTTCATGGCACCCGCGCGGACGACCTTCTTAGCAACGGGTCGGCTCGTGCCACAGACATGCCACACACCGAGGGCTTCAACGGTCAGTAGCGGCAACTCACGGGTACAACGTGCCCCTGATCAGCGCATACGTCGGTCCTGTTCACGCCGGTTCCGGGTTCCCGATCTTCCAAGCTGGTCATGAGGGTTCGATTCCCTTCGCCCGCTCCACGATGAAAGCCCAGCTAGACGGGGCAGTTGGGGACCGGTACCCCGAGCCGGGCAAGGACCCGGAGTACCGGGTGGGCCACACACTGGAGGCAATCCCGACTACCTCGCGTGGATCAGTGAGGGGACCAGGCCCGAGCTGCCCCAGGCTCCGTAGCCCTTTGTGCCTGACTCCACTTGATATGCGACGGATCGGCCTCGCTTGATGTGCGGCACGCCCTAGAGATTTGCCAGGTGGTGCTCTGCTTCAGTCTGGCGGCTGGTGAGGACAGTGGGCAGCCACACGAACGGATCGCAGCCAGTTTCGCGGATGCCTCCGCCGGGTCCGGGACCACCGGCTATAGCAGCAGTAGCAAGCTGATACAACGTAGCCAGGAACTACTTGCGGACGCGGAACCGAAGGATTGTGACGGCTCCCGACCGTGTGCTGTCGAGCGGTTCCAGGTCTATCCTGGCGAGGCCCGGGGAGGAGAAGAAGCGGGTCCCGTCGCCGAGCAGGACCGGCAGGACATACACCATGATCTCGTCCACGAGTCCCCGCCGCAGGCACTGACCGGTGACGTCGGCACCGAGGATTTCGAGGTTCTTGCCGCCCGCGGCGCGGAGCGCGGTGGCGACGGCTTCCCCGATATCACCGGTGAGAAACGTGACCGCCGGGTCCGGCGGGTCCGGCGGCTCATGGGTGAGGACGAACTCAGCTCCCCCGTCGTAGGCAGGGGTGACCTTGTTCGGATTCTCGGCCATACGCTTACCCACCTCGTAGGTCCGCCGGCCGACGAGCATGGCGCCGGTGGCCGCCATGATCTCCGGGAACTCGTCCTCGATCGGCCCCATGAAGTCGAAGATCCAGTTCATCGCGTCGCCGGGACCAGCGGTGAACCCGTCGAGTGACATCGACCTGTTCACGACCACTTTGCCGCTTCCCGTGCTCGTGTCGCTCACCATGCACCTCCGAAGGACCTTCCCGGGCTGTCATCCCTGGCTGCGAATGATGACGTTACGCGCGCCCGGATCTCATCGTCTGCTTGCCGCGTGCCATTAGCCCGCCGGAATCAGAGCCCCGGCCGGACCGTCGTCATCGCTGGCGCGCTCAGCTTCCACGTGAGCGTCGATGGCGCTCGTGACCGCCCGGTCGGCGCCTCGCGCCTCATGCTGGTAGATCAGCGCGGCCCGCTCACTGTCATGTCCCATGCGGGCCATCAGGTCCTTGATCCGGCCCGCTGGCCGCCGCGAACGTGTTCTGGGTATGGCGCAGATCATGAAAACACAGACCGCGCGTGCCGATCGCCTCGACCGCGTACGCCCAGCCCGACATCCTGTTCAGAGTCCGTGATCCAGGAACGCGGTAAGGGTCGAGACGAAGCGATCGGCGTCATCAAGCCAGGGGTAAATGACCAGCGCCTGGCTGGACAACTAGCGTTCTGCGCTGAGCCAGTGTGAGGCCTTTGGCGATCGATGGGGTGCCCCAGTGCGGGGTATCGGGTCAGATCGCTGGCGGCTGGCCCGGGCAAGCCACCGCCTGGCGGCTGGCAGGTCCAGGATGAGCGCGAGCCCGCACACCGTCCCGACACCGACAGCGGCGCCGGCCACGGTATCGGTGAAGTAATGCCATCGCAGGCCGATGACGGCGATGGCGACGACGGCTCCCAGCACACACGCTGCTGCCGGGACCAGCACGCGCAGCACCCCTGCCCTGGCCGGCCGTGGCGGGATGACAAGCAGCACCATGACTATTGCGGCAAGCGTGAACACGGCCGTGGTGTGGCCGCTCGGATAGGTGACCACACCCAGGTAGGTGCGGTGGACCAGGGGCTTGAGCACGCCTTCGTCCAGTCCGACCGCAACCGGAACGGCTGCCGCGGTTAGCACGGCGCCGTTGAGCCGGCCGGTGAGCAGGCAGGCGATGACAATGGCAGCGCTCAGCACGGCCACCGGAATCAGCGAACCAGGCGCGGCAAGCCACAGCACGAGACCTTGATGGCCGCTGAGCCAGGTAATGACCGGGGAGTCGACGGCGTGATCGAGCCAGTTCGCTCTGGCCTGGTGCGCGAACAGCACGCCGAGCAGGGCGACGAGGGCCGCGCAGCAGGCCAGCACCGCACCAGCCCAGGGACGGGCGGAGGCAGCCAGCAGGGGCCGGCCAGGCCGAAGGTGTATGCCGTCCATGCCGCTCCAGTGGATTGCTTGCTGACGGGCGCGAGCCCGCCACCCCGGCTAGCCAGCCTACGTACCCTGGCCTACAGGGCGGTCCACTGAGGGCCGCCGGGGGAATGTGCCCGATGGTGGAGAGACCGGACCTGCGTGCAGAACTCCTGCGCAGGATGGAACGGGACCAGGCGGCCCGTAAGGCTCATGATGATGCGGCAGCCGGCCGGGCGGATGCCGACAACCTCCCGTGGCTCAAGAAGGTGATATCCGAGATCGGGTGGCCAGGACGACCGGTCGCCGGCGAGGACGCGGCCAACGCCGCCTGGCTGCTGGCGCAGCACGCCGACAGCGATCCCGCCTTCCAACGGCAGTGCCTCGACCTGCTGACCGTGGCCGCCAGCCAAGGCGAAGCAACCACGAAACTGGCTGACACCCCGCTGCGCTGGCACGCTCAGCGGCCTGGCTTGAGACCCGTGCGTTCCGCCTTCAAGACTTCACCGCAGCGGTGCTGGCCAACATGGCGGCCACGCTCGACATCGTGTCCGGTGGCCGGCTGGAGCTTGGCATCGGGGCCGGCTGGAACGAGCAGCAGTCCAGCGCCTACGGCATCGCGCTGGGCACACCCAGGCAGCGCAGCGACCGGTTCGAGGAGGCCTGCGAAATGCTCACCGGGCTGCTCTCACCGCAGGAGACCACGCCCAGCACTGGACTTCACGGGCGGCACGCCCGGGCAGTTCAGCCGGGCCCGCGACGTGCTGCACCAGCACTGCGCGGACGCCGGCCGCGACCCGGCGCGGATCCTGCTGTCCAGCCAGGTGCCCTTCACTGGCGACCAGGCGGAGACGACCGCAACGGCTGCGGACTCCGGCGCGGCAGGCGCCGAAGTCGTGATCATCTACCGGCGGCCGCCATACACACCGGCGGTCCTGGAGCGGTGACAGGAGGCCAGCAGCTGTCCCGGTTCAGGCCAGCCATGATGGTGCCAGCCATGATGGTCTTCGTGGTCAGTGACCGGCAGCGCCTCCGGGCGGCCTTCGACTCCGCCGCGCATCTCTACCAGCAGGCCCGGCCGGGCTACCCGGCCGGGCTGTACGACGCGCTGATACAGCTGAGCGGCATTGAGCCCGGCGACCGGCTGCTGGAGATCGGATGCGCCACCGGCAAGGCGACTGCTCCGCTCGCCAGCCGCGGGTTCCGGATTACCTGCGTAGAGATCGGGCCGGAACTGGCGGCAGCAGCACGGCGTGATCTCGCGCGGTTCCCGGACGTGGAGATCACCGAGGCCGATTTCGAGACCTGGCAGCCACCCTCGCGAGTCACTTTCGCCCTGGTATTCGCCGCCACTGCCTGGCACTGGATCGACCCTGCCGTGCGGTACCGGAAAGCGTGGGCGCTGCTGCGCCCGGGCGGCCATCTCGCCTTCTGGAAGGCGGCCCATGTCCACCCGGCCGGGGGCGACCCGTTCTTCCGCGAAATCCAGGATGTCTACGACAAGATCGGCGAGGGGATGCCGCCTGGCACGATCTGGCCCAAGCCGGGCGAACTGCCCGACAGCCGGGCTGAGATCGAAGGCAGCGGCCTGTTCGAGCACGTAGCAGTCCGGCATTTCGATTGGGAGATCACCTACACAGCCGACGAGTACATCCGGCTGCTCGGCACGTTCTCGGGTCACATCGCGATGGCACCGTGGAAACGGGACCGGCTCCACAGCGAGATCCGGCGGCGGCTAGCCTGCCGGACCGACGGCCGGCTGCGCCGGCACTGGGGCGCCGTCCTGCATGTGGCCCGCCGGCGCGATGAGGCCCGGCCATTCTCGACATGGCGCTGGCCACCTGGGTGATCGGCACCATCGTGATAGCCGGGACCGCCACGCTACTGGCGGTGACCCTGACGGCTGGCCCACACTGACGGGATGCCCCAGCACATAGGCATTGTTGCCTGCTCCGCCGAAGGCGCATCCCTGTGCTACCGGACCATCTGCGCCGAAGGCGCCCGCCTCCTCGGCCCTCACGGCCACCCAGAGACCTCGATGCATACGCCCTCACTCGCGGAGTACGTGCGATGCCTCGACCGCGCTGACTGGCAGGGTGTGGCCGACCTGATGCTTGCCTCGGCACACAAGCTCTCGGCGATCGGTGCCGACTTCCTGATCTGTCCCGACAACACCATCCACCAGGCACTCCCGCTGGCCGCACCGCGATCGCCGCTGCCGTGGCTGCATATCGCCGAGGTGGTCGCGACACAGGCTGCCAAGCGCGGGTTCCGGCGCCTTGGCCTGATCGGTACCCGGTGGCTTGCCGACAGCGACGTGTACCCGGACAAGCTCACGGCGCACGGGCTTGAGTACGTGCGCCCGGCCGCAGCCGAACGAGCGGAGATCAACCGCATCATCATGGATGAACTGGTCTACGGCGTCTTCCGGCCCGAGGCGATCGCCTATCACCAGCGGGTCATCGGCCGCATGAAGGACCGGGGCTGCGATGCCGTCATCCTCGGCTGCACGGAAACACCGCTGATCATGAACGACTCGAATTCCCCGCTGCCCACGCTGGACTCCACCCGCCTGCTGGCGCGAGCCGCGCTGCGCCGCGCGGTGACCGGCGTGTAGGCAGAATGGCCGGCCGCCTCATACCCCGCCGATGAACATCACCGACCCGATGCACAGCCCCGCCGCCAGTACCAGGCCAGCGAACGCGGCCACGCGGCCGCGCCGCGCCGCGGTCGCATACTGCGGGTGCTGGTAGGCGGCCGCGTTCTGCGCTGACGGCACGTCCGCCGGCATCGGGCCCAGCCACCACAACCCCACCGCCATCCCGGACCCGAACATGCCGGCCAGCCACAGCAGCCCGCGCGGCTCGCGGCTGCCGAGGACAGGGAGCAGGAAGATGAGGGCGACGAGGACCATCACCCGCAGGTACCGCTGGCGGAGGGCAGGCGGCAGGACATGCAGGACCGCGGCGAAGAAGAATGCCAGGCCGGCCAGAGCCACCGCAGCCACACCCCACAAGGGCAGGTCATTGACGCTAATAATCGGGCCAGCCACCGCCACAGTCCGGACATTACAGGGCATCCGGGAAATTCCATACCCCCGTTTTCCTGTGCCTGCCGTTCATGGCCGTCCTCGATGTCAATGGCTGGCGGCTCGGGCTTGCCATCTGCAAGGACACCGGCGCCATCGCGGTCGCGACGCTCAGCTGAGGCCGTCTGCCGGGGTTGCTCCCAGGCCGGTTTGCGGCGCCGGCGCGGTGGGGAAGTCCGGGGTGTCTCAGCAGTAGATCATGCTCTGACCAGGCAAAACGGGGTGTTGTCTGCAAGGACGGCAGATCACGTGAGCACCCGGGGGGCGCGTGCGGGCAGCACTGCGAATGGCCGGCCTGCCAGCGGTGGCCCTGCTGGCGGCGATGACAGCGCCCGTCCCGGCGGCCGTCACCAGAGCCACCGGGGCGGCCGGGGCGCCGGTCCGGCACGTCATCGAGATCATGCTGGAGAACCACACCTTCGACAACCTGTTCCCCTGGCTGGGGGCCACGAGCCGGGGTCACCCGGTGTCCGCGCCGCCGAACGAGGGCGACGTCCAGGGCGGCATCGTCAACAGCCGGGCGGCCGAGTTGCGGGCGATGGACTTCCGGCCCGGCCGGGGTTACCTCATGGACCGCTACACCGACCCTCCGTTCGGCATCCAGGCGGTCACCACGTTCGGCCAGGAATTTGATCCTGACCTGCAGTATCTCGCCGGGGCCTACGAACTCGCAGGCCGCGACTTCCAGCCGGTGGTCGGCCCGACCGGTCCCAACGTCCTGACGGCGCTGACCGGGACCGACCACGGCTGGAACGCGGGCCGGCCCGGCCCCCACCCCGAACCGTGGTACTCCATCTTCGACGAACTGACCGCTCACGGCCGCAGCTGGAAGATCTACTACGCACTGCCCCGGTGGGTGCTGCGCGGCACGGTCTGGCAGCAGCTCATCCCGCCCGGCCATGCCCGCGACCTCACCACAGCCAGCCAGTTCTTCACCGACCTGCGCCGCGGCCACCTGCCGGCCTTCTCCTTCGTCCGGCCCGGCGTCGGGTACAGCCAGGAGCCGCGGGAGGACATCGGGCAGGGTGACGCCTGGCTCGGGCAACTGATGAGCGCCGTCGCCCGCAGCCGCTACTGGCGGTCAACCGCGATCTTCGTCACCTACGACGAGGGCGGTGGCTTCTGGGACCACGTGGGCCCGCCCCGGGCGCGCGGTTACGGCACCCGCGTCCCGCTGGTCATCGTCAGCCCGTGGGCCCGCCGCGGCTCCTACTGGCACCGGTCCACCAGCGTTTCCGTCCTGTCCTTCATGCAGCACCTGTGGAACCTGCCACCGCTCACCAGGCTCAACGCGACGCAGAACGATCTGCTCGGCGCATTCGACTTCCACCAGCCGGCGTTGCCGCCGCCGCGGCCACCGGTGGCCCCTGCCGACACGATCGGGTTCCACGGCCGCAGCGACCTGCTGGAGGTCAAGGCGCCGCGGGCGCGGCACTGGCTCACGATCAACCTGGAGGCCGAGACTGGCGGGCTGACCCTGGACCGGGCTCTGTCGGGGCAGGTGCATCTCACCCTGACCAAACCCGCCGGGGTCACCGCACAGGCCAGTTTCCCAGCCTCGGCCGTGCTGGCCGGAGGGCGGGCATCGCTGCGCGTGAAGTTCCCGGCGCCGGGCTACTACCGGATCGCCGCGGCCGGCCCGGACGGCAGCCTCGGCTGGACCACCGTCATCGTGCTTTGACCTGCGGCCGGCGAGCAGCACGTACAGCCCGTGGCTGGCCGGCAGCACGGCGGCACCCGGCCGGCCCACCGCGCCGGACGTGTCACGCGTTGTAACTATGGGTAACGCTCTAGTTGCTATCCGTAATCAATGTGATCCATCGCATGCGCAGGAGGGGACGGATGCCGGACATCGCGGGGCTGCGGGCCTGTGCGATCATCGCCGCTGGGGCGCTGTTGCTGGGCGGCCTCGGCTGGGACACCCCGGCGCGGGCGGCGGGTTCACGGGCGGGCCTGGCGGCCACACGGGTCCCAGTTCCCGGCACCCATCCGTCGTGGGCGGTGCCGGCCAGGCGCTTCGGCGCCAGCGGCGTCACCGCGGGCACCGTGAACCTGCGGGTGTACCTGGCCAGCCGGGACCCGGCCGGGCTGAGTGGGTACGCGGCCGCGGTCTCCACTCCCACCAGCGCGCTGTACCACCATTACCTGTCCCCGGATCAGGTCACGGCCCGGTTCGGCCCGGCGCCAGCGCAGGTGCGGGCGGTCCGGTCCTGGCTCACCCCGGCTGGCTTCACCGTCACGGCGGTGCGGGCCGGCGCCGCGGGCGCCTACGCCGCCGCCCGGGGCACTGTCAGTGCCGCCCGGAAGGCGTTCGCGGTCACCTTCGCGATCTACCGCGGCCCGGACGGCCGCCTGGACCGCGCGCCGCAGCAGACAGCCACCGTGCCGGCCTCGGTCGCGCGTTCCGTGCTCGCGGTCGCTGGCCTGGACACTGCCCGCCACTTCATGCGGCCGGGGCTGCCGCCGCCCGGGCCGAACCACTGGCGGGCGCCGCCGTGCTCCAGCTATTACGCGCAGAAGATCGCTACCGGCAAGCCCACCGCCTCCGGCAGCCACCAGCCGTGGCTGATCTGCGGCTACACGCCGCGCCAGTTCCGTGGCGCCTACGGTGTCTCCTCCGCCGGGATGACCGGGCACGGCCAGAGCGTGGCGATCGTGGACGCCTACCGGGCGCCAGCCATGCTGTCCGACGCGGACAAGTACGCGGCGCTGACCGGCGACCCTGCGTTCCTGCCGGGCCAGTACCGCCAATACCAGGCGGGCCCGTTCCGGCTCGCCGGGCCCCGCGAATGCGACGCGCCGGGCTGGTACGCCGAGCAGGCCATCGACGTCGAAGCGGTGCACGGCATGGCCCCCGCCGCCGCCGTGCGCTACGTCGCCGCCGGCAGTTGCGCCGACGCGGACCTGGCCAACGCACTCGCCGCCATCGTCAACCGCCATCTGGCCAGCATCGTGAGCGACTCCTGGGGCGGCCAGGAAGAGGAGCCCATCCGGGCCGTCTTCGACCTGATCTTCCAGCTGGGCGCGAGCGAGGGCATCGGTTTCTTCTTCTCCTCGGGCGACTTCGGGTACAACTCCCCGCTGGAGAACCCCTTCTCCACCCACCGGCAGGTCGACTTCCCAACCTCCGACCCGTGGGTCACCTCGGTGGGAGGCACCAGCCTGGCGGTCGGCAGGAACCGCGACTACGAGTTCGAGACCGGCTGGGGCACGCTGTTCGACCCGCTCAGCGCCAGCGGCGGAGCCTGGTCGCCGCCCCCGCCCGGCCGCTACCCGGAGGATTACCGGTACTCCGGCGGCGGCGGTGTCAGCACCGTCTACCGGCAGCCGTTCTACCAGCAGGCCGCCGTGCCGGCCGGCCTGGCCAGGCACCTGCCGGATGGCTCCGTCAGCCCCACCCCGATGCGGGTCATCCCGGACGTGTCAGCGGTGGCGGACCCCAACACAGGGATGCTGGTCGGGCTGACGGCCCGGCAGCCGGACGGCAGGACCTACGCGTTCTCGCTCGCCAGGTTCGGCGGCACCAGCCTGGCCTGCCCGGTGTTCGCCGGCATCGAGGCGGACGCCCAGCAGGCCGCCGGGTTCCAGCTCGGGTTCGCGAACCCTGCCATCTATGCCAGGTACCGCACCGCCGCCTTCCGCGACGTCACCGATCACCCGCGCGCTCTCTTCGACAAAGGCCGAAGCGGCGATCTCGGGCGCCCGGCCGCGATGAGACAACAGCATGTCTAACCTCCAGGACTACAGGTTTTGCGGTTCAAAACAGAACTGCTCGGAAGAACGCCACGTTCTTCCGAGCAGGATAAGGTCACTTTGCAAAAACGTCAACGAACGGTTAACCGCTTTTCCCGTTATTGACCCTCTCGCGCACCTCTTTGCCGACCTTGAAGAAAGGAAGCCGTTTCGGCTTGACCTTGATGACCTCGCCGGTCTTCGGGTTCCTGCCGACATATGCTTTGTAATCTTTGACGACAAAACTGCCGAACCCCCGAATTTCGATCCGATCCCCGCGAGCGAGAGTCTCGGTCATGGAGTCGAACACGATATTGACGATTTCCTCCGACTTCTTATAGGTGAGATCCTTCCGCTTGGCCAGTGCTGCCACCAATTCCGACTTGTTCCTAGAGCCTCCGGAGAGAGTTCACGTCTACAGACAGGTTCGGGAATGAAATTG